>ERZ1026901.87-NODE-87-length-79211-cov-17.240967_pt1 | contig 79211 bp, 74 predicted proteins | sample MGYA00380179_ERZ1026901 | MGnify/ENA primary metagenome ERZ1026901 (study PRJEB33269, sample SAMEA4719815) | human gut metagenome | biome: human-associated habitat; feature: organic feature; material: feces | place: Cameroon | collected 2013-10 ... | reverse complement strand
GTAAAAATCCCGCAAATTGATTTCCTTCATTGTGTACCTCCGTTTCGGTGTTGGGTGTTGACGAGTGACCGAAACGGAGGGCGGCGGGGAGCGGCACCGGGGCTGGGCTTCGGGCCAAGTTGGCCCGAGGCGGCCCCGTGAGAAAAGAAAAACGCCCGGGCGGCATGAAGCCACTCGGGCGAGCGAAACAATATTATCTACATGGTACTGATATATTGTACCTTCGTAGCCAGACTGCCCCGGAGGGGGAGCTACGCTTTTTTTAGCTGGTGAAGTTCATGGGAATTGTGAGAAAGTAAGATGGACACGGCGATACCCTCCTATGGGCCGCCGTGGGGTTACTGAATATCCAAAGAGAAACGGCGGCTCTGAAAATTGAGCCACCGCTTCATGGGCGCATGGAAATGTGTCTGCTGTACGACGGCTTTTTTTCTTTTGCCGTCGTGCGGCAGGCTTTTAATTATTTACAATTTCCGTTCCAGCGTCATGGACTTCAACGCTTTCAACCTCACAGGACAATTTCATTTTGGCTGTGGAAAGACTATTTTCTAATTCAACAGCTTTTTCAGACAAGATCGTTTTGATATTAGAGCTTGTCATATCTGCTTCACTCAAATTATCCACATAGTTTTGAAATTCGGTCTTGAATTTTTGTAAAGCATTATCACGCTCCGCAATGGTAATTTGAGTTGGATCGGAAAATGTATAGTTTAATCTGTATAGGGCGTAAAAAACAAATTGATAGGTAGTTTCTGCAACGCTTTCCTCACCCGGAAGATTTTCCAGCGGCCTTTCCTCCCTTTTCAGGTAAGCAGAACGACCAACACTATCGTTCATTTGTTCACAGTACAGTTCGTCAAGAGAGGCCGCAAGCGTCACCGTGATGAACTCATAATTTTCATCATCTGGTGAAATACTTGCCAGCACTTCTGCCTGTGCGTCTAACAGCCCGGAAATATCTCCATTGTCCGGGGCAAGCGATTGGTTAAAGTCGGCCACGCTCTGTTGCTCATAATCTTCTGTTTTGAATACGACCAGTTTTTCATAGGCATCCGAGGTGCCAGAGTTTGAGCCTGTGGTCTGTGCGGGGGTGTTAGTCTGCTGGCTGTTGGGTGGAGTAGAGCTATCTTTGGCGTTACAGCCAGAAAGTAAACTCACACACAACACAACGGCAAGCGAGGTAATTATGCTTTTTTTCATAATTTGAGAGCTCCTTTCTGTACTCTATCGAGTACGCTATCAGGATACCGCCGCAGCTTGAACCTACATTGTATTGAATATGTTTTTTGTGTGGAGAGAGAAAAAGCGGCGAGCTGAAAAGCCCGCCGCTTTTGGAGATTTTTCTAAAACTGTACCGAAACAATAACGCCTTGAGCAGAATTAGCAATTTCTATTTCCGCTCCATGCAGTTCAAGAATTGTTTTTACGATATATAAGCCCAGCCCAGTACCACCGGTTTGTCGGTTTCTTGATTGCTCCACCCGGTAAAACGCCTCAAATAATTTTGGAATATCCTCGTCCGGGATATGTACGCCGGTATTCTCAATCGTGAGTTTTATTTTCCCAAGCTCATTCCATAGCCTCACGAAGATATAATTTCCCATCCCCGAATATGTTGCCGCATTCCCCAAAAGATTGTCCAAGACTTTTTGAAGCAACTGAATATCTCCCATAATATGAAGCTCTGGGGTTACGGATTTTTCAATATTCAGTTCTTTTTGCATAAATAAATCTTCATATGCTATGAGGCGTTCATTTATGAGCCTGCTAAAATCAATATCTGATTTCTTGCAGACATATCCCGGTGTATCTAAACGAGATATTGTCAGAAGCTCTTGCACCATTTTTTCTAATGTATTTATAGCTTCTAAAGATTGTGCAAGGTAGGTTTCCCTGTCTTTATAGCGTCCTACTTGATAGAGCATACCTTGAAGCTGCCCCTTGATAATCGTGATAGGAGTTTTTAATTCGTGAGAGGTTGCTGAAAAAAATTCTACCCGTTGACGCTCCAACTCACGCTCCTTATCAATATCGGCTTGCAGTTTTTGGTTGGCCCCCTTTAATTCCATAAGAGCAACAGAAAGATTGCTCGACAATGTATTCAAGCTATCAGCCAGTACGCCTATTTCATCTGTTCGATCAACAGGGCAAAGGCTGCTAAAATCCATACTTGCCATCCGTCTTGACATTTTACTGATTTTCTTAATGGGGGCAGTTATATACCACGCATAGAAAACTGCCACCAAAACAGAAACCATTATAATGACAATCGTTAATGCCGGAAGCGCCTTATGCAACGCCTCCACCACTTGACTTTCCTTGTCCGTGTTCTTGGCAAGAAACAGAGTATAGGAGTGTTTCTCTCCAATAAAGGAAACAGTATAGTGTTCGCTTGTTTCCTCGGGGTTATAGTCATCTATCTGTTTTCCCGTGGCTATGGTCGTGTCTGTGAGACTGACTTCTTCTCCAGCGGGATTAAACAGATGGAATAGATATTCATTGTTATAACTCTCGGTCAGCGTATCATTGGCGATTGAAAAATAAACGGCGGTTTCGCCTTTATCGACTACGGACAGTTCTTGTGCAAGTTCATCAGCCAACCACTCGACATCCGATGGAGCATAAGAATAGATATACGGCGCAAAGCGGAGAATGAAAAAATAAGTTATACCACAGCAAAATGTTATCAAAAGAACTGATATGATAAATACTTTGACGGCCAGTTTGCTTTTAATTTTCTTTATCAATTCTATATCCCACCCCTCTGATTGTTTCTATGTAGTCAGCAGTTCCCAGTTTTTTTCGTAGATTTTTTATGTGTGTATCAATAATGCGTTCATCCCCGAAAAACTCATATTTCCAAAGTGTTTGCAACAGATTTTGCCGTGTCAATATTCTGCCTTTATGGGTCAGCAGTTCCAGCAGTATTTCAAATTCACGGGGAGTAAGGTCAACATTTTCTTGTCCGATATAAACTTTATAGCCGTCTAAGTCCAGCGTTAAATCTTTGTAGCTCATGGTTTGCGGCGTATCATCCTGCCTTGATGAACGCCGCAGAACAGCGGCTATTTTTCGCAATAAGACAGGCATAGAAAACGGTTTTGTAATGTAATCGTCAGCTTGCAAATCTAAACCTTTAAGCTGATTTCCTTCGTCATCTAATGCGGTAAGCATGATAATAGGCACATTAGACTTTTGACGGATAACCTCACAAACTCCGTAACCGTCTATTTTGGGGAGCATAATGTCAAGAAGCACCAAGTCAAAAGGCTGTTCAGAATATTTTGCAAGGGCTTCTACGCCGTCAGCGGCCAGAACAACGCTATACCCGGCCTCCTGAATAAAATCATGTAATAATGCTTGTATCGCTAAATCATCTTCAACTATCAAGATTTTCTGCATATCGCCACCTCCTGATCTTTCATTGTAGCAGAGAAATGTGGATCTATTGTGGAGTTTCAAAACTTTTATCAGCATCTATTATACTGCCATTCCCTCGGACTATCAATGTTGTCGTTTGGCGTGAAGATAAAATAAAATACTACCAAAACATAAAATTGTGTTTCGTTCTCATAATCAAACCCGAAATGTAAAATAATATAGGGGTGATATGAGAATGTACCAAGATGAACGACGGCTTGACTTCCACGCATTAGGCCGGGAGATCAAACGCAAAAGAGAGGCAAAAGGTTGGACGCAGGAATACCTTGCACAGCTCGTAGACCGCACCCCACGCTCCATTATGTATTTTGAAAACCGGGGACAGCACCCGAGCCTGAACACCTTTTACCAAATCGTCACCCTGCTGGACATTTCCGTAGACCAGTTCTTTTATCCTGACAGGCAGAACAGCGAAAGCGACTGCCGCCAGCACATTGATAGGTTGCTCAACTCAATGGACGAAAAGGAATTGACGGTCATGGAGGCCACAGCGGAGGGACTGCAAAAAGCCAGAGAAACGGAGGTCAAGTAAAAAGGGCCTTCGTTTTTCTCGTTTTTAGGGGACTTTTCGGGGGTGCCGCTAAATGGCAAGCAATGCTTCTGTGGCCACAGAAGCTATTTTCACAAGCCCGGCCTTGCGGCCCGTCTGTGAAAATTTGCTTGTTGGGGAGCCTCCCCAAACCCGGCGCTTCGGGCCAAGTTGGCCCGAAGTGTCAGCGTCGCTTTGCTCCTTATGCGTCACAGTCCCTAACGCTCCTGTTCCTTCTTTCTGCCCGGCTCCGAGTAGCCCAGTAGATAGTCAATGTTGGCCTTGATGGTCGTGACCTCCTGCATATCCGCCTTGGTTTTGCGGTACTCGGCGTAGAGCTTCTTTTTCTGTTCCGAGAGCTTGCGGCCTTCCTCTTTGAGCGTGTCCATCTTGGGGAGCTTGGCCCCGCCGAGGATGGCTTTGAAGTCGGCACAGGCCGCCCGGTAAAGTTCAATATCCGCCTCATGCTCCGCAAGAAACTTCTTACTGTATTTGCTGGCCTTGTACTTCTCAAAGACAGGCCGGGTCTTGGCATACTGCACCGTTGCCGCCTTCAATTCCATGTTGGTATGGAGGGCCGCTTCGGTGCTTTTGATTTGGTCAGACAGCTTGTGAAAACGCTCCGTGGCCGCTGTGGCCTTCTGCTCCAACTGCTCATAATCCGTCAGGCCGTTGTCCTGCAAATAAGCAAGGGCGGCGGCCATCTGTTTCAGATTGAACACCTTAGCCCACCGCTCATAGCCGGGGCCTTTTCCTTGGAGCCGGGATTGAATGTCGATAGCCAGATTGATTTTCTGACGAGGCTGACCGGGCCGTTGGCGGGAGCCTGACAGGGCGGCCCGTATGTCCGTTTCGCTGTAACCTTCCCCGAGAGTATCAGAGCGTAAGCGGGTAAACCGCTCCTGACCGGGAGCCCGAAAGCTGATTGCGCCCCGCCTTTGCTTGACCTCATAACCCGCCTGCTCCATCAGTGAGAGGAACGCCGGGAAGTCGGCGGGCTTCTTGGCAATGGCGGTATCAATGGCGGCCCGCAGTCTGTCCTGATAGGTCAGCGGCTTTTTCTGCCCGGCCTGCCACTCCCCATAATTGCGAAACTTGCCCTTGCTCCGGGGCTTGGGATTTTCCACGATGGAGAGCCCGTTTTCCAGACACAGACGGTCAGAGAGCCGCCGCAAGGCGAAGGACGAGCCCCAGAAGTTGCGAAACTTCAGGGTACAGTCAAGGGTAGTAGAATTGTAGTAAATGTGTGAGTGGATATGCTGCTTGTCCGTGTGTGTCGTAACAATGAAAGCGTGTCGGCCCTTCGTCCAGCGCATAGCCAGCTCATAGCTTATCCGATTTGCTTCTTCTGGCGTAATCTCTCCGGGATAGAAGGATTGACGGATCTGATAGCATAGCACATCAGAGCCCTTCTTTTGTTCCCGGCCTGTCATGGCCTTGTAGCTGGCCTTTGCCAAAAGAAACTCAGCGGCTACCGTGGCCGGGTCGCACTCATAGGAAGATATGTATTTCCCGTCCTCCGTCTTTTCAGGATTTTTCCCATAGTCCAGACAATCACGAATAGCCTCGGCTATACTTTCTCTTTCGTTGGCGTGGCGTTGCAGCAAGGCAGTTGTTGCCAGAGAAAATCCCTCCCTTCATAGAAAACGGCGGCCATGCAAGGCTGCCGTCCATATTACTTCGGGCCAACTTGGCCCGAAGCGATCAGCTTGTGATGAATTGCCGCAGAGACAGGTTTAAGCTGTTCAGTCCCGTAATAACAGCGCCCGCCACCGCCTGCAAGCCGAAGGGCGAAAGCAGGAACGCAATTCCCAGATAAATGACGCCACCCACCGGGTAACTGATGAAGAATAGCCCCACGCCCAACAGGGCCATGATAACCGAGGCCGCAGTCAGGAGGAAGGAGGACACAGAGAACAGGAACAACAGAACGGCAACAAGGACGGTCAGCAAAACGATAAACGGCGCAGCAATCAGTTTTAATATCAGTCTCATATCTTTAGCCCCTTTCTATCTTTCTACCTATATTTTACCATGCGGGCGCAGGGGCAACAATGTTGCAGACGGTTAGTAAATCTTGTCCCGGCGCACCTCGGGCCAACTTGGCCCGAAGCCGACGGAAACGAAAAAAAGGCGGGGCGCAGGCCATAAAGGCCCGCACCCCGCAAGGTTATTTTTCCACCAGCGCAGACAGTTCCGTGAGCACATCGGACACCCGGCCCCAGAGCTTTTCATAGTCCCGCTGGAGCCCGGCGATCTCCTCCGGGTACACGCCGAAGGTGTTGGCATGGACGGCCACCTGATTGAGATTATTGGCACACCGCCGCTGTAAAGATACCAACTCCTTGACCGGGGCAAGGTCTACATGGAGAATATAGCCGTTTAGGGCCATCTTCCGCATATAGGCCCCGGCGTTGGTAATGCCCGCCTCGGCCATGCGCCGCTGTATCTGGGTCAGCTCGTCCGCCGTGACCATCACATGAAGGTGCCTGTCACGCTTGCGCCGGGCCGTCAGCGTTCCTCCCGTTCCCGGCTCCGCTTGTGTGCGGGCGGCTCCTTCACTCTGTCCAGCTCCTTTTTCTCCGGCCCCTTGGGGAGCGGCGAGGGCGGCAGGTTGTTCAAAATACCGTCCAGCATATTGCCGTTCTGTTCCTCGGAGAGCTCGACTGTCAGCAGGTGGTTGTCTTTCTCGTTCATAGCGTCCTCCTATCTGTCCTCACGGGACTTGTTGTGTTTGGCCTTGTCGGGCTCCTTCGGGGGCTCCGCTCTGCGGGCCGCTTCCTTGAGCTGGGCTGTGATGGAGGGTCGGGCCGCCCGATCAGGGTTTCCGGGAGCCGGGCGCAGCTCGTAGTCCTCCATCTGCTTTTCCGTCAGGGGCTTCAAATAAGCCAGTTCGCCCCATGCCCGCATAGTGCCGCCCTCCACCATACGCCGCTCGTCAAAGTTGATGATCTCCACGGGAGCGTTGCCGGGAGGCTTCGGGAAGGTGCCGAGGTCAACGGGCCGCTGGGTAGAGTAATAGCGGTAATACTCTGCCTGCTCATGGCCATCGGTGCGCTCATGCACACCAAACAGTTCCTTGTAATCGGCCACACGCTTAGCAAAGTCCTTCTCCGCTGTCTGTCCGCTACTGTGGTAGTGGCCCCAATAGTAGTCCTTCTGGCCGTTCTCCGTTTCGGTAAACTGCCATGTGACAAAGGGGCTGGGGGCCGCTTCGTAAAAGCCCAGAGCGAAGCCCCGGCCATTGTCAAAGGTAACGGATTTCAAAATCTCATAGCCTTGATTGCTTTCTATGTGTTTTCCTCCTTTCTGACCTCGGGCCAAGTTGGCCCGAGGTGATGAAATGTTACGAAATACCCGTCCAAACCGGGGCAAAAGGTATTAGGATATTCATGCTCGGAAAAGTGGCTCAAAAAAGCCTGATATTCCGGGCTTTTTCAAGAGGCAAATCGTAACGGAGCTACTTGGTTTTATCACGCTTTTTTCTCATGCGCTCCCGGCTCCTTCTGCGGTTTCCCTCAGTCTTGCAGGCTTCGGAACAGTAGGCTTGCCGCCCCTCCGGGAGAAAGGGCCGCCCGCAGATAGCGCACAGGTGGGTGTCCGGGGCTGGGCCGTCCTCGCAGATGGAGGCTGTCAGTACCGGGTCAAGTGGCAGAACGGCCTCCCGGAAGTAGCGGCAATAGGCCCCTGTCCAACACTTGCCAAGCATATAACACTGACAATCCAGCGGCAGGCAGCCATACTCCCGGTCATAATTGGCGCACATCTCCGTGACCAGTTTTCGGATACCCTTTCGCTCGTCACGGGTCAGTTCCCGGCACATCAGGACTTCGGGCCAACTTGGCCCGAGGGGCGAAATTTCTTGCGGCAACGGTCTTTTCTGTTGCCGCACTCTTTCAAGTGATGGCATCCGGCACAGCGGTCAGCGCCGCCACGGCCCGGGCGGGGGATCTCTTTCATCATCTTTTCGTAGGGGCTGTTGGTAAAGTTCATTTCTCGTCCTCCGTTTCTTCCTCAGTCTCCATATCTCCATAGGGGTCGGCCTCGTCATAGTCGTAATCGTCCTCGTCCAGCCCGGCGGCCTCATGCTTCGGGCGGTAGACCTTGAAATAGTAGGCCGCACCACCGCCCACCAGCGCCACGGCGGCAACCATCAGAAGATTGCCGACAGGAAAGGCTGTGTCTTTTTCCGGTTCAGGCTCCGGCTCGGGAACAGGTTCCGGGGCAGGTTCGGGCTGGACAACCGGCTCTGTTACTTCAGGCTCCGGGTCTGCCTCTGCGAGAGCCAGAAGGTCTTTTTCCGTGACAGCGTTCAGGAAATACACATTGTTCTCGGTGCGCTGACGGTCAATGACCAGATAAAAAACATTTTCGCTGGGGGTGGTAATCGTGAAAAACTCCTTGCCGTCCTCGTCGGTGACATTATCCACCACCGTACCCGTTCCATCTGGGGCGAAGGGCTTGGTTGTGGTTTCCTCGGCGGCAGGCGGCTCGGTTTCCGCAACGGGCTCGTTACTCTGGGCGTAGGCTGTGGCGCTCATGCAGGTAAAAGAAAACAGGGCGGCAGTCAAAACCGCAGCCCTACGAAAAAACTTATTCTTCATGTTCGGTATCCTCCTTTGCTTCATCAGACTTCGGGCCAAGTTGGCCCGAAGCGGTAATGCCGGGATTGCTGAAAAACTCAGCCAGTTCGGCGGGCGTCAGTTTCAGAGAACGAACAGCCTGAACAATCATGCTGTTTTCTTCTTCCTGACGCTGTTTCTCCAAATCCCGGATTTTGGCCTGCCATTCGGCAGCCTTCTCACGGGCTTTCGACAGCTCTTTGTCGATTTTTTCAAGTTTGGTCATGGATAGCTCCTTTCTGAAAATCAGTTCAAGAGCCCAAAGGCGTAAAAGTGTTCCTGCCAGTAACTTGTATTGATACTGGCGTATTTGATGGGGTCGCCTGCATGGATCATCATTCCGCCGCCCACATAGATACCCACATGGGAAACGGGGCCATCGCAGGCATAGGTTTTCGTGAAGAAAATCAAATCCCCGGGCTTTGCGTCGGCGGGTGATACATAGGAGCACTGGTTGAAGATCCCCGTGGCCGTGGTGCGTGGCAGGCTATGAACGCCGCTTGCCGTGTAAACCCAGCAGACAAAACCGGAACAGTCGAAGCTGGTACTTGGAGAGGAGCCGCCCCACACATAGGGCCAGCCCAGATACTTTTCCGCCTCCGAGATCAGCGCCGCAAAGGCCGGGTCGGAAAGGGCCTCGCCCGGAATGGTATAGTCACTTCCGGGGTCATAGCTGCCTCCGCCACTTGTGTAAATGTCATCCCACAGATAAGGCTTGTTGCCCTTGAGCTCTAAGGTTATATCGTAGATTTCCTTCTGCTCGGCGTCCAAGAGGGAGCCCACCACCATGGGGAGGGTCTTGTTCTGGAGCCGCACATGGAGAATGTAATACTCATACGGCACTTCATAGGTGTCGGTGTGGGTCGTTCCATCCTCGTCCGTCCATGTGTCCGTTTCGGTGCGGTAGCGTATCTCCACTTCCTCGGTCAGCGTCAGCTTGTACTGCGCCTCAAACAAGGCCCGGAGTTCTCCCTGCACATTCTCCCGGGTGTAGGTGCGGAGCTTGGCAATCAGGTAAGAGGTCAGCTCATAGGGATTGTGGCCCAGCTCGTCTACATTGTAGCGGTATTCGTCATAGCCGGGATGGGTGCGCTCGATGTTGGCGATTTTCTCCCGGAGCTCATTTTCAAGGGCGGTATAGTCCTCGTTGGCCCCTAAAATATCTTCGTCCTCGGCGGTGTAGGAGGTGCCGACCACGGCGTTCATCATGCCAGTACCCAGCGAAGGGAGGGCGGAAAAGACGGAGTTCAAAATCAGGAACAGGCAGAACAACAGCAGAATGATGATTACTCCGCTTTTATGACGGCGCACGAACCGGGCGGCATAGGCCGCCGCTTTCTCGGTGGTGGTAGCCGCCGTTCCCGCCGCCTTGGCCCCCTGTCTTGCAGCTTCCCGGGCCTGCTTGGCATATTCCCGCTTGATTTTCCATTTCTGGGCCATGCGGGAAAGGAAGCTGCTTTGAAGCTCCGGGTGCTCCTTCGCCATCTGCTGATAGTGGAGGTTGGCATTGGCCTTCATGGTTTTGTGTTCCCATTTCTCCACCTGCCGGGCCGGGTGCTCCCGGATACGCCGCTTGGTGTAGCGGGTGGCCTTATGCACTCCGGCCTCCGCCAGAAGCTCGGCCTTGTGGGCGCTCTCCACACCCACATTCTCATGCTCGACCTCATGTATTTTGCGGTGGGTGTAGGCCCATACACCTGCCCCCGCCGCCGTTGCCGCCCGCTGGTGTAGGCCGGGCGGCTTTTGGGGTTTCTGCTGGGCCAGCTTTTCCTTGGCGGCTTCCAGCTTGACAGCAGAGTGTTCGGCCTTGGCCTCGGCCCGTTCCTTCTTTTTCTCCTGCTTGTCCTTCCTGGCCTTTTGGGTGTCCTGTTCCTCATGGGCGGTATCCCTGCGGGCCTCGTCATCCTGACGCAAGCGGGAGAACGGCTTTTCCCGTTCCTCGTCCTGCCGGAATTTCCTGCCGCCCGCTGGCTTCGGGCCAACTTGGCCCGAGGTAGGCTCCCCGGCCTGACGGGTCACTTCTTCTTCGGTAAAATGGAGCCGCCCACGCTTGACCCGCTTTCCGAGCGGTCTGTTCTTTTCGTTCTTCGGGCCAACTTGGCCCGAAGCGGTCTTACTCATTCTGCGCCTCCTTTTCCTCCGGGCGGGTAGTCATAATGGAGTAGAGCTTGGTATTCTTCGGGAAACGGTCAACAAACGGAATGGTCACATTTCCGAAGAACAAAAGGCCCTCGCCGGGATTGGAGTGGGTCACATAGGAAAGCTGGTGGGGACTGATACCCAACTGCTTCGCCAAAATTTGCCTGTCTCCCTGTGCCTGTGACAAAAGCACCATGAAATCAGAGTTCTCAAAGATGTTCTCGATCTGACGGCTGGCAAGGAGGTCTTTCACATTCTGGGTCAGGGCGCTGGGAACACATCCTTTTTTACGGAGCATTTTCCAGATAGTCACAAAATAGCTGGAAGTCAGCTCGTCCTGCAACAGCACATGGAACTCGTCGTAATAGCACCATGTAGCAATACCGCAGGAGAAGTTGTAGGAAACCTGATTGTTGGACAGGTCGTTGAGAATGTGCATGGCAATTTTGCGGAGCCCGGAGCCCAGCTTCTTCAAATCGAAGCACAGCACTCGGGCGTTTTTATAGTCCACATTGGTTTTGTGGTTGAACAGGTTGAGGGAGCCCGACACATAGATTTCAAGGGCCGTTGCCAGCCGCTTTGCCTCGGGCTCGCTCTGCTGGCACAGAAGGTCATACAGGTCTTGAAGTGTCGGCATGGGTGCGTGTTCCGGGTCGTTGAGCAAATCCCGGTACACCATGCGGGCGCAGCGGTCAATGATGGTGCGCTCGACGGGCTGTAAGCCGTCCTTGCCTCCAACAATCAACTCCATGAGTGAAAGAATGAAGTCGCATTTCAGACTGATAGGAGAAACCTCGTCATCCATGCTCAAATCCAAATCCATAGGATTGATGAAATGCGGGCTGTTGGGGGCAATCTCCACCACAAGCCCATCCTTCCCAAACTGGCGCACCAGCGGGGAATATTCGCCCATGGGGTCAAGGATGATAATACGGTCATTGGTGGCAAGAAACACATTCACAAGTTCCCGTTTTCCGCTGAAGCTCTTGCCGCTCCCCGGAACGCCGAGGTACAGCCCGTTCGGGTTTTTCAGCTTCTTGCGGTTTGCCATGATGACATTATGGGAAAGGGCGTTCAGGCCGTAATAGATGGCCTCGCCGTCCATGCGGAGCTCCTGTGTCATAAACGGAACGAAAATCGCCGTGGAGCTGGTTGTCATGCCACGCTGTATCTCAATCCCGTTGTAGCCGAGAGGCAGACTGGACACAAGGCCCTGCTCCTGCTGGAAGTCCAGCCGCTTCAAAAGGCAGTTGTACTTCTGCATGATACCCGATACGGTGAACAGGTCGTTGTCCAGCTCTCGGCGGGTGGCGGCGGTATTTACCACAAGAAAGGTCAAAAGAAACATTCGCTCGTTGCGGCTCTGCAAATCATTCAACAGGTTCTTGGCGTCCTGACTGAAAGTAACGAGGTCAGGGGGAAGAATGTCCATGTCGTAACCGCTTCGGACGGCCTTTTTCTGTTCCTCCACCTTCATCTTGTCAATGTCGCTGACTTTGCCCTTGATGGTTTTGATGGCCTTGGCCTGATCGACAGTCTGAATGTGCATGGTAATGGTCATTTCAGCGTCCACCTCCAACAGCTCGGCAAGGAGCTTGTCAGAAAGTTCGGAGGCCATAATCTGCATATAGGAGGCCGCTCCCCAAGTGGAGCCCATGCGAAACAGCCGGGTCTGGCGGAAGTCAAAGCTGGTAGGGGCAATAAAATCTTTCGTTCCCATTCCGGTCTTGGGTATCATATCCCATGTAAAGCGGAAGGGCTCTGTACCGCCGGGGTGAAGCTGGCCATGAAGTATCTCTAAGCGTTCCAACCCGTTCAGGGGCCGTGACTGTACGCCCAGCTTTTTGAAGTTGCTGGAAATGTCAGCCTCTACACGCTCCAGCCGGGGCCTTGCGGCGGCGAGGCTGTCCGCCGATACCCCGAAAGTCAGCAGCTTTGTCCGCACAATGCCGTTATTGCTCTTGGCAATCTGCCCCTCCAGCATTTCCACATACTCACTCCGCATATCGCTGTACCCGTCCTCCTTCATGGGGATATTGAGCTTATATTTGCTCTCGGGGCGGCTTCGGTGATTGATGAAGGAAAGCTGGAACGGAAGGGAGCTGTCGAAGGAATTGAGAAAAGCGCAGTAGCCGTCAAAGATGGCTGACTGGTCATCAGCCTGCGCCAACTGATAGTTAATGTCCTCGTATTCCATGCTCTTGGTATAGAGCCTGTCATTGACCCGGCAGATACCGTCCTTGAAAATTTCTCGGTACGGGATGGTCTGCTGTGCGGTCTGCGGCCCGGTCTTTCTTGCCGGGGCCTGCTTCTTGGGTTTACGGTCAAGACGCTTTCTTTCTGCGCCCGGCCCTGCGGTCTTTGCGTTGGTCTGCAATCGGGTGTTCCTCCTTTCTGCTCAGAAAAGCGTAAAAATTATCGGTCTTATAGGGCCTGACCTTTGGCAATAAAAACCGTGTTCGGATGATGTTGCGGAGCACCTTTTCAAAAGGAAGCCCGTCTTTTTCAAACATGGCGAACAGAAAACACGGCATCATCAGCCCGATCATCAGGAACAGGGCCGTACTGTTCCCAATGTGAGAACGGGTAAACAGGTAAAACGGAATACCGATACCGCCCGCTATGGAGAAACAAATAAGCTGGCGCTTCGTCAGGTTGAAGGCCAGCTTTGTTTTAATTCGGCTCAAATCGTTAGGTACTGGCACATAGGCCAAAGAAATCACCTCCTTGGTGCTTCGGGTCAACTTGGCCCGAGGTTATCGTTCTGTCTGACGGGCCGGTGCCTCCTTTCTGGCGGACTGCGCCGCCTCAAGGCCCGACTGTCTGGCCCGCCAATACTCGGGGTTATATCGCTTGATAGAGCGGTTGATATTTTCCTCAAAGGCGGCCTTGTCTTTGATACGCTCGGGGATCTTCCAGAGCTTTTTGTCTAAAAGCTCCCGCAGCACCACTTCCTCCTGCGTATCTTCCTCAAAGCAGAGGTAGCCGCCACGCCGAAAGCCGCACCGCTTGGCTGCCGGGGAGAGAAAGGCCGCCACATCGTTTGAAACCATCGTCCCGCCATGGCTGGCTGTGCTCACAAGGAACACGCCGGGGCAGAGCGTGTCGCAGGTCTGTACCGCTCCCCACGGAGATTTGTTCGGCTCCTGATACATTTTTGCCTCCTTCCAGCTTCGGGCCAAGTTGGCCCGAGATATGATTTAATGGGCTCCGAATATGGACTTTGACAGGCTCCCGGTCTTAAAAAGCACGAAAACAAGGAGCACCGTGTAGCCTACACATTCCCAGATAGCGGCCATCATATCGCCGCTTGTAGCGATACTCTGCACCAACACGGCATAAATCGCCATGCACACCATAATGAGCATCCCCTGAAAGCCAATGGCGAACAGGGATTTGAAATAGTTGTGACCCATGTGGCCCGCCTCCCGGTTTGCGCTGGTGGCAAAGGGAATGGGGGCAAGGCTCGTCATCAGGTAAATTTCAATTATGCGCCCGTAGACGATGACGAAAATCACGATATTCAAAGCCGTCATGGTAAACTGCACGAAGAACGATTGCAGGAAAATACCGAGGAGCGGCCCCAGTTCCATGGCTTCAAGCTGGGCCTGCATATCATTCAGTACATCCGGCGTGACGGCGGTGGAGCCTTGTATCAGGCCCGCCGACTGTTGGATGACCTGTTGGGATACATCAAACACCGCCATGACGATATTGAAGGTGTTGGACAAAATCAGCACCGCCACGAAGGTCTTGAAAATCCATTTGAAGAAAATCCATGTATCGAAGTTGTGTAGATTGTTGTGGTCTATCAGCATTTGAATGAGCTCATAGGTCATCACGAAGGTAAGCACCAGCCCGGCAATAGGCAGGATGACCGTTTCGGAGAGCTGCCGTATCATGGAAAAGACCCCGGCGTTCCATGCCGCCGGGGTCATTCCTACCTGTGCCGCAATCTCTCCGACCTGCTCATTCACACCTGTAAAGAGCCCGCCGAGGTTTCCCATGATACCCTCGACCAACAGCCCTTTGAGCCATTCTGTGATAGCGTCGAAGATACTTTGCATAGCTTACTCCTTTGCGAAGATTAGAACAGGTTTGCCAGAAGCGGGATCAGGTTCATACCCAGCAGGACAATGCCGCCGCCAGCCATGAGCTGCTTCATACCCTGCGACTTGGAGGCAGGGTTGTCGGCTCCGTAACCTTCCAAGAGGTTGACGATACCCCATGCGCCGAGGCCGCAGCCGATAGCCATAACGAGAACCTTCAGAGTGTCAACAGCAGAAGCGAAAAATTCCATATACATTTCCTCCATTTGATAAAAGATTGAATTGTGGGTATCAAAAAAGCCGCCCTTTCAGGCGGCCTCCGGCCTCGGGCCAACTTGGCCCGAAGTCCATCTATCAGTTAAACAAAATCGTCTGCGCTGTCCAAATCATCATAATTGAGAATGTCAGCGTCCTCGTCGGAGGTGTCCACCTCATACACCGTGTATTCTTCCTCGGGCTTTAGTCTCAATCGCCGGGAAGTCAGGCGTTCCAGATGGAAGGCGTTTCGTTTACTGTCATGTTCCGCTGTGTAGCGGTAGTTGGGGTGCTGCTTCAAATCATACTTGGGCGAAAAGAATGGGGGCAGGCCCCGAAGCTGTAACAGACACTTGTTTCCGGGCATGGTGGTGATCTCGCTGGTGGTCAAAAGTTCCCGGCCCAAACGCTGGGTATTGAGTCCATAGCTTTCGGACTGACCCCGTGTGCGGCTGTCCGTCTGCATGGAGATCGTCGCTTTTCCCAGCCAGTTTTCCGAAATGTCCTTTAGCGTGGAAGCCTCCCGGCCTCCCAGAAATACAATGCTGTCCATATTGCCCATGATGGTTTCCGCATGGTCTTTATAAAGGGCCTTGCATTGGCTCATAGCCTGATAGAACAGGGTCAGGCTGATTTCCCGTGACCGAATGACGGCCACGATTTTCTCCAGCCCCGGCACCTGCCCGGTGTTGGCCGCCTCGTCCCACAGTACACGCACATGGTGGGGCAGACGGCCACCGTATTTGTTGTCGGCCCTCTCGCACAGAAGATTGAACATCTGCGAAAAAGCGAGGGCCACGATAAAGTTATAGGTGCTGTCCGTATCGCTTATCAGGAAGAACAGGGCCGTTTTCTCGTCCCCGAGCTTATCAAGCTCCAACTCGTCATAGCTCATAATCTCCCGGAGCTCCGCTATATCAAACGGGGCAAGCCTTGCGCCGCAGGAAATCAGTATGCTTTTGGCGGTTTTGCCGCTGGCCAGCTTGTATTTGGCATATTGGCGCACAGCGAAGTGCTGGGGATTGCGCTTGGCAAGGCCGTCAAACATATAGTCCACAGCGTTTTTGAAACTCTCGTCATCCTCCCGGACTTCCATGCTGTTTATCATTTCCACCAGCGTATTCATGTTCCGTTCTTCCTCCGGCCCCTCAAAGACGATATACGCCACAAGGGCGCAGTACAAAAGGGTTTCCGCTTTCGTCCAGAACTCGTCACCTTCCTTGCCGTCTCCTTTGGTATTGGCAATCAGGGCGTTGACGAACTTCAAAACATCGCTTTCCGTCTTGATATAGGACATGGGGTTGTAGTGCATGGATTTTGAAAAATCAATGCTGTTGAACACCTTGACCTTGTAGCCCTTCTTCTTTTGCAGAAAATAGCCGCATTGGGAGAGTGTGCCGCCCTTTGGGTCTACCACCACATAGGAAGAATGAGCCTGCAAAAGCTGGGGCGTGAGCCAGAAACGGGTCTTGCCCGAGCCTGACGAGCCGATGACGCAGGCGTTCAGATTGCGGGCGTTGGCCGGGATTTTGGGCCGGGTGTTCATGGTCAAGAACTCCGTCCCGGTCAGGATGACATTATTTTCAAACTTGGGGTCAACAAATGGCTTTATATCTGCCTCTGTACCCCAGCGGGCCGAGCCATATTCCATATCCCGGCGAAATTTCCGGGCGTTTTTGATTTTGGACTGTACCACGAAATACAGTATCACGGCCCCAGCTACACCTACGGCAAGGTCAAGGAGGCCCAGCCCCGGTGCATAGCTCTGAAATACCGGGCCGATGGTCTTGACCATACCGAACAGCTTTTCTCCGAGGTTGGCTCCCGCCGCCATGCGATAGGCTGTGCCGCACTTGGAGAAAAACCAAAATGCTATGAGATAAGGGAAATATGGAAGTACATATTTCTTGATTTTCTTACTTACCGTTCCTCCTTCACCGCCTCTCTGACCTGTTCTTTCTGCTTTGGCCTTGCCGCAATCTGCGCTACGAATTGTCGAAGCTGACCGAGGATAGATGGCCTATCCTGACTGCGGCCCATGACCTTTTCCGTATATTTGCCGAAAGCCGCTTGAATGGCGTCGGCCTGATCTGCTTTGAAAAACAGCAGATAGTGGCCGGGGCCAGTCTTGTGGAAAGCGTAGTCCACATGGAACTCCTTGGCGATACGGTCAAAATCCTTGGGAGCCCCCACATATTTCATGGCGCTTTTACCGCCGTGGTGGTTCATCAGTTTCCGCACACTCTGCCGACCCTTGGGCCGTTTGGCGGCTTCCTGCTGTTTTGCAATTTCCGCAAATACCTTTTTGCAGGCCGCAGCCAGCACCTTACCTGAAAGTTTGGCCGCTTTCACGGATATGGCGATTGTCCGTTCTTCTACATATTCCTGCATACTGCCTCCTTTCCTCCGAGTGGGTCAGAAAACCGGACGCCTCGGAACATCGCCCGGAAGGGAGAACCTCGGGCCAACTTGGCCCGAGGTCTACCGTTCCTCATGGGAAGGCCCCGCCTTCTCCTTGTGAGGAGTAGGTGGGGCCTCCTTAAACTGCTTGATTGCCGCCAGAATAGAATGGGTTTCCTCCTTCTCGTCCCGGGCGTGGACTTTGGAAATCCGGTACTCGCCTGGAATATCGTCCAGCCCGGTATAGTGCTCCACAAAGTTACTCCGATTATCCGCCACATAGCCACCGGGAGCGAAGTGTCCGCCGTCATTGATACGAATATCCCGCCCGTATGCCTCATAGTCGATGTAGTCAATCAGGTGTTCAGGCACCTGCATAGCCTCAAAATCCTGAATATACATACGGCCCAGTTCTTCTTCGCTGTTGACATCGGAGTAAAAATCGAAGCAGTCAAGGTTCTGTGTCAGGTTGATTAAATCTTTGGCGCTGCTTGTGTATTCCCCAGCATCCATGACCGCCTCCAGCTTTTCCAGCTCGTCCGGGGTCATTTCTTCCAGAAGATGTGCTAAGTAATTGAGCTCGTCAAGGCTTTCATATTCCCCAAGGTGGTCGGTCAGCCCCAGAATATCGCTGTCGTAGTCGGTAATGAAATACTCCTCATACTGTTTTCCGTCTATACCAATCCGGGAAAAGAGGGCCTGCACTTCCTCAACAGTCGTAGGAAATTTCAGATATTCCCCAGCCCCGGCCCCTCGCTCCGGGTAGAGCCCCAGATTGGTCACATAGGCTTCAAACATCGTGGCGGCCCTGCTGGTTGACCGTCAGGATACCGTCAAGGGTGGTGGCCGTGATGTTCAGCCGCTTGGCAACGGCAATATCGTTTTTCACATCCTCGTCCACCTCGTCACCGCAGACCACAAGCACATGAGAGCGGCGCAGCATATCCCGGCGCATATCAATCCCGTTTTTGTGTTCCTCCGGGATAGCGTCGTTGATGAACAGCGGCAGATAAAGAATAGGGCAAATAGGAGAAAAGCCCGCTTCGTATGCCATGCGGCAATAGCGGGCGGCCAGCTCCATATCGGTATCAGGGTCGCCGCACCATGCGGCGGTAATATACGCTAAAGGTCTTTTCATGGTTTTGTACCTCCGTTTCTACATATTAAAAAAGAGCCAGACAGAGGAGCCCAACCCCTCCGCCCCTTCCCGTGGGAAGGGGAACGGCTCAAAGGAATATATATCCCCGTCGCTTGCCGCCTGAAAGCATAACCGGGAGAAATCCGTCAAGGGTGCCTTTGGCACCGCCCATGGCGGCTTTGGCCCTTGACTGATTTTCCCGGATATGCTACCTGAAAAACGGCGACGGGGAATATTTAATATCCTTTGAGCTTCGGGGTGCGGGGCAGAGCCCCGCATACTGCCTCGGGCCAAGTTGACCCGAAGAAGCGTTACTTTTCCTGCTGGGCGGCCTTTTTCTCAGGCTTGACCATTTCCTTCTGCTGCCCCTTCCAGTCATCCAACAACTTGATAATCTGGTCTTTCATTTCTCTCGGAGTGGTTTCCTTCCCGAAGTATTTGCCCAGTTCTGCACCAGTTAAAATCACTTTGTCTACCTCCTTTTTATCCTCCATCATAATTCCGTCGATCACATCGCCATTCAGAACGCCCTTCTGGTCAAGCTCCCTCATGCGCTGGGCCTGCGAGAGCGAAGGGGCCGACTGCTGGCCTTCAATGGCAACGGCGATATACCTCTGATTTTTGGGCTTGATATAAGCCAGCTCCACCGCCGGGGTAAATTTGATTTGTCCGGCGTCCATCATTTTCTGCAAATCAGGAACAAGGTCATTGAGCTTGATATACCGCTGTACCTGTTTGACAGTCATTTTGTTGCGCTCGGCCACGATCTCATTGGAGCGCCGTCCAGCGTCCTTCGGGTCAAGTTGGCCCGAAGTGGCCTCCTTGGCTCCTTGGTGCTTGATGGCCTCCAACTGCATTTTCAGGGCCTTGGCCCTTTCACTTGGCAGGATATTCTCACGCTGGTTGGTATTGTCCTCCACCATCTGCGTGATGGCCTGTTCGTCTGTCAGGTCACGGACGATACAAGGCATATCCACGAAGCCCGCAAGTTCGCTGGCCTTCTGGCGGCGGTGGCCCGACACGATTTCATACCCGCCGTCCTCACGGGGACGGACGATAGCGGGCTGGGTCACGCCCTTATCCCGGACACTGGACACCATGGCCTTCATTTCCTCGTCATTACGGACTTGGAAGGGATGATTTTTGAAGGCGTGGAGTTCGGACAGCTTGATATAAACAATCTGTTCCTCTTTGCCCGGGCGGGGAGCCTCGGCAGGAGCCGCAGGCGTTTCGGCCTGAACGGGAGCCTTTACCTCGGGCGTAGCCTTGGCGGGCTTGGGAGCCTTGGGGGCTTTCTCCGGTTTCTTGGCGGGAGCGGGTTTCTGTGCCGCCTTGCCCGGGCGGGGAGCCTCTTTCTGTCTGGGAGAAGCAGTTTTTTCCTTGTCTGCCTTGGGTGGACGGCCCCGGCGTTTCTGGGACTGGGACTGTTCCTCCTGCTTCGGCCCGGCCTCCTTGGAAGGAACGGGAGAAGCCGCTTTTTCCGGGGCTTTTGCCTCCTGCTGGGCGGCGGCTCGCTCCGTGGCCTTCTTCTCGGCCATGATTTCAGAGAAGTTAAAGACCGACACGCTGGCGGCCTTTTCCTTGGGAGCGTCTGCGGCTTTGTCCTGTGAAGCTGGGGCCTCCTGTGCGGGAGCTTCGGCCTTATCTGGGGCGGAAACTTCGGGAGCGGGCTGCTCCTGCTTGGGAACCTGTGCGGCTGCTTCGGGCTGGGCCGGGGCAGGGCCAGAACCCGGCTCTGTTGCGTCAGTTACGATTTTTGCTTTTTCATCGGCCATTCGCATTTCCTCCTTCTTAATTTGATGGCATGAAAAAAGGGCCTGACTTTTGCAGTCAAGCCCCGCTTGTAGGGATACCTCCTTCCTCTGCCTATGAAAAAACCGCCCTGTGTCTCATTAGGGCGGTAATTTCAGTAGGTTGGCAGTCCATATTTGGTTGTTTTATTGTGTATCCCTTTGTCCACCGACGCAAATAGTCGATGATAAAGAAGCGGTTCGCCATAGGTATAGTAGATATGTGTTAGGCCTTGCTTTTCCAATACATCGATAAAAGCAATTGCTTTTTCGAAGCTAAGCTCTTTTGATTCTTTTTCTTTTATGAAACAGTGTTTGCAGTTCAAGTTACAAGCAGCTGTAAGCCCTAAATGTAAATACCGAATAATTGCCATATTGATCTCCTCACAAAAAGATTGAGGACTGCTGCAGAAAGCAGCAGCCCTCTTTCTCGTTAGCAATTGGTGTTATCGTCGCGAGTCAGGAGCATCGGAGAAGTCCATTCCTTCTTCATTTTTATCCCTCCTTTGGCTAATTATTTATAAGTAAAAGTTATTTAACCTTTACTTACGACAGCAAAAGTGGTTCGTTAGGGAATTTTGCATCAATAATCCATTTATATCATGATTCTCCATTGACTTTTCCAAAACGAACCATATACTATATAAAATAGTTAGGTATCGCACAAAATCAAGAGGATTTCTTATGAATTGTATTTATATTGGAACATTTATCAAGCAACGTCGAAAAGAGTTAAAATTGACTCAGGAGCAGGTGTGTAGCGGCATCTGCGACCCTGTCACTCTGTCTCGGATTGAAAACGGAAAGCAAACTCCAAGTAAAAGTGTTATAAGTGCCCTTTTACAACGACTTGGAATGCCAGAGGCTCGTTATTATGTTTTAGAATCTAAAAACGAGTTGGAAATCGAAGCACTGAAAAAGGATATTATTGCTTGTGGTGTGACTCGGAATGTTTCACTGGGATTTGAAAAACTTTCTCAGTTAGAAAATCTTACCGTTTCTGATGATCACTTGACTCGTCAATTCATTTTAAGGTCCAAAGCTTTACTCGGATCGTTTGATAAAAGGTACACTTACGATGAGCAAATTGATATGTTGATGTCTGCCATTCATTTGACGGTTCCTGACTTTAATATTGAAGAAATCAACAAATGCCTATATGCTTTCGATGAAATAAAAGCGATTATACAAATCGCTAATATTTATTTGAATCTCAACCGCAATGGCCAAGCTATTGATATATTCTATCAACTATTAAAATATGTGAGAAATCACTATCGGGAAGTTATAACATCTGGAAAAATTACGCTTCTGGTTCTTTATAACTATGCTAGAGCTTTAGACCTTTGTGGGCGTTACGAAGATGGAATGAAATTGGCTAAAGAAGGTCGAGATGCATGCATCCAATACGGTCACTACCAAACACTCCCTGGTTGCCTTGAAATATATGCTGAATGTTGTCATTTTCTTGGTATGGATGACGAAAGCACAGAAGCCTATTATCAAGCCTATTATCTCTGCAAACTAATTGGACGGAAGGAGGATTTGGAAATCACACGAAATGAAGCAAAAAAATATTTAAATATTGATTTCAAGCATTAAGCAATTTCACCATCGCCCGTCATTGCATCACCTTCAACTGGCGGATTTGTTGGGTCAGTGGTTTGTGACGAAGATGATGAAACCGATGTCGATGATGGTTCTTCAGCATAGCTGGTAAACAATGTTGAACATATCACGGAGCTTGTTAAAACAATTGCCAAAAGTATTCCTATTATTTTTTTCATATAGATACCTCTTTCTTTTTTTGCTAGAATACCAAAATCCACAACCAGTTTCCATAGCATTTCACGCAAGAAATAAATTACATGAAACGCCTAGTTGATACCACTTGATTTTCTCCCCTTTCCTGTTGTATATTATACGAAATCAATGGTTGTCTTTTTATATATTCTCTCAACAAAATAAAGGAGGGCTTTCATGACCGCCGTAATCTACGCCCGCTATTCTTCCGACAGCCAGCGCGAAGCGTCTATTGAAGGACAGCTGCGCGACTGCAAGGACTACGCCGAGAAGAACGGTATCACCGTGGTTGGCACCTACATCGACCGTGCCTACTCTGCCAAGACGGATGACCGCCCGGACTTTCAGCGGATGATCAAAGACAGCGGAAAGAAAATCTTCGATGTGGTTCTGGTCTGGAAACTCGACCGCTTTGCCCGGAATCGGTTCGATGCCGTGAACTACAAGTATCAGCTGGAAAAGAACGGTGTCCATCTGGTGTCTGCCATGGAACCCATCTCGCAGGGGCCTGAAGGCATTATGGTGGAGAGTATGCTGATCGGCATGGCAGAATATTATTCCGCCGAACTTGCCTTGAAAGTAGCGCGCGGTGAGCGCGAAAATGCCCTCCAGTGCAAGTACAACGGCGGTATCGTTCCGCTGGGCTTCACCATTGGCAAGGAGGACAGGCTGTACCATATCGACCCGGAGACGGCTCCTATCGTGCAGGAGATTTTTACAAGGTACGCCAACGGCGAGCCTGCCGAGAAAATCGCAGCATCCCTGAACGAGCGCGGTCTGCGCACCCGTACCGGCAAGCCCTTTGTCAAGAACAGCTTCTTCCAGATTTTCCGGAACCGCCGCTACATAGGCGAATACCGCTATAAGGACATCGTGACACCGGGCGGCATTCCCGCCATCGTGGACGAGGATTTGTTCAACCGGGTACAGCAGCGTTTTGAGCAGAACAAGATCGCCCACGGTCGCCCCGCAAAAGAGGATGTGAGTTATCTGCTGACTACCAAGCTGTTCTGCGGCAAGTGCGGTACGCTCATGGGCGGTGAGAGCGGCACAAGCCACATGGGAAACACCTACTATTACTACAAGTGCGGCAAGGCCAAACGCCACGGCAAGGCGCACTGCGACCTGAAAGCCATCCGCAAGGAACCGCTGGAACGGTTCGTGGTAGAGACCGCTATTAAAGTGATTTTTAGCGATGAAATTATCGAACGGCTGATAGATTTGATTATGGAAGCCCAGCAGCAGGAGAACACCCGCCTGCCCGTTCTGAAAGACCAGCTCCGGGATACAGAGAAGCGGCTGGCAAATCTTCTGGAAGCCATTGAACAGGGCATCCTGACCCCGACCACCAAGCAGCGGCTGGACGAGCTGGAAACCCGGAAGGAAGCCCTGAACACCAGCATTCTGGAAGAAGAACTGAAAAAGCCAGTTCTGACCCGCGAATGGATGCGGTTCTGGTTTGAAAAATTCCGCAAGGGTGACATGAGAGACATGGAACACCAGCGGCAGATCATTGATACCTTTGTCAACTCGGTCTACGTCTTTGACGACCGGGTCGTGCTCAATTTCAACTTCACGGATGATTCCAAAACCATCTCCCGTGAAGAGGTGTTGGGTTCGAGTGCTGTGGACAATGCTCCACCAAACGTAAGGCCGTTTACCTGAAAAGGTAAGCGACTTTTTCTTGTACCTACGTGATTTTTGATATGCAAAAGTGAAACGGAATCCTGATATGGTGTGGCAGGGCGTTTCATCATTTCAGCACGAACCGCTTCGGCTTCTTCACGGGTAACGTAAGTGCCGACTGTTTTCATAACCGTAATACCTGTGTGGGGGTCTGGGATTGGCATTCGGAGCAGCCATGGATTCCGACGTGTCCCGAACATTTTTGTAATGCTGTCATAGCCCTGAAATCATAGCAAGATGTGAATGACCGCCGAATCGGTCGAGGATCGTTCGGAGTCCGCTTCTTAATGATCCAAGGGCGCGTAGTTCCAGTCGGTATCCTCATCAATATATCGCCGCCCATCGTCCGGCAGTTCCAGCGGTTCCGCAGGGATGATAGTACCCCAGTGGTTGACCATCACAAAGGGGTGCGATCTCACAAGGGATGCCCCGGCACTCATCGTCGTGCCGGACATCGTAGGCATACAGGCCATCCGGGACAGTATCCCTTTTGATGCGGATGCTGGCGAACAGCGCAGGCTTTCCGCAAACCGTGATCTCTTCGTAGGGTTCGGTCATTGCATGAAAGGTCATAATCTGTCCTCTCCTTATATAAAGAAGCAGGACGATCCACACGGACTGCCCTGCAAAAGTAAAGGGAGAGCATCCGAAGATACTCCCCAGTAGATAATTATTTTTTTCTTACCATGCAACGCTTTTTGAAGAACGCGATGCCATAACAGAGGATGTCATCATAGTCATCCCGGAAGTCCGCTGCATACATCCGGTCATTGATCTGCTGAATGGCAGTATCACAGGCATCCGGCAGAGCATCCAGAGTTTTTGCATACTTGGCTTCAAAAATTGCCACACGGCCATTGCGGATATCCTTTACAATGACATCGCTGCGCCCCTCGCCATGCTCTTTGTTGGATTCTACCACATAGCCAGCACCAGTAAAGATGCCTGCAAGGAAAGCGTGGTAAAAATCCTCCCGGTAGTCATGGTAGCTGATGGTCATACGCAGCAGCTTGGTCATCTCTTTTGTCAGAGCTTCGCTGTTTCCGCTCCAGACTGCATCAAACAACGGGCTGCGGTTCCATGCCTTTGCATTGTCGTCAAACCATTTGCTTACAGTGGTTTCAAAAATTTCCCGAATCTCTGCATTGGGAATCATCAACGCAGAGCAGCCATCCGGCAGCGAATCCGTCAGATCCTTATCCCGCACCTTGGTCAGATAGCCTGTCAGATACAGCACACTCCAAAGATTTTCCTCCGAGGAGTGCAGATAATCGTAGGTCAGGTTTTCTTCAATATGCTGAACGATGGAGCCGCCAGCCATCAGCGTTTCGAGCTTTGTGGTGATATTGTCACCTGCATAGTCGATGAAAGAACGGATGATGGCGTTATCACTGGTGTTTTTCCAATAGCTTTTCGGCTTCTGTGCTACACCATACTGGAAATCTCGCAGATAACTGATCACGTCCCACGGGCAATAAATGTCTGCATCGCCAAAATGATAACCGTCGTACCATGCCTTGATTTCAGCAGACTGCGATTCAAGACCGGCATCGTTCAGCATTTGATTGACATCTGCCTGTGTGAAACCAAAGGATTCGCTCAACCGGGGAGAAAGAATCGTATCTGAAACGAAATTGTTCGTCCCGGTAAAGATGCTTTCTTTGGCAATTTTCAGGCAGCCGGTAACAACAGCAAAGTCGAGGGAGGTGTTGTCTTTGAGCGTGGTGCTCATTATAGCCCGCATCACATCCAGCATCTGCGAATAATATCCGTTGCTGCTGGCTTTGGCAATGGGAACATCATACTCATCCAGAATGACGACCGCCGACTTTTTGAAATGGATTTCCAGCATCCGGGTCAACAGCAAAAAGCAGCTTTTGGTTTCATCCATGGATGCAGTGCGTCCCAGAATCCGCTTAAAGATGCCTTTGTCATCGTCAGAAATAGCATCGTCATCCAAAAGAAACTGATAATCCTGAAATGCAAATGCCAGCTTCATGCACAGCATTCCATAGGCACTTTCAAAGGTCAGACCGTCCGTATCCTTGAAAGAGAAAAATACCACAGGACACTGGTTCATCCATTTCTTGCAAAGCTCTGTATTTTTGGAGATCGCCAATCCCTCAAACATCTGCTTGCTGTCTTTGCGGATGTCCAGAAAATTTGCGAGAGTGCTCATACCGAGAGATTTTCCGAAACGACGAGGACGAGTGATCAATGTTACTTCAGCGATACCACCGCTAAGAAGTTCAGAAATCAGATTGGTCTTGTCGATATAATAATACCCGCCTTCTCGAATCTTTTCAAAATTCGAGATTCCAACAGGAAACTGCAAATCTTTCATGCAATGCTCCTTTCCGCTCATAGAGGAGAGCTTTCAGAACTTACTATTGTAAGTGTACCATGAAATATAGAATCATACAAGAATCAAGTGACATCGAAATAGAGCAGTTTTATTATGCTGCGTTCAGTCTGGTGGCTTTATAGCAGTCAGCGCACATTCCCTCATGGGTGGCGGCAAATTCTGCCGCCTGCATGATAGCCTTATTCACATCGAACATGGAGGCTGCTTCTACGGTGCGTTCTTCCACGCCGATCTTTTCACGGCGTCGGGTCTGCGGATTGTACTCCCATTTCGGGGTGGTGTAGGTGTAAGGCACAGCTTCTTCACCTCTGCCCAGGCATACGCCCAGCTTACATAGGACCCTCTGTGCATCGTTCTATGGCAAAGAACACAAAAAGGGATCCACTGCTCGAGGTTGAGCAGTGAATCCCTTTTACATGGCTTGGGGGTTGTTTTAGCCGCAGCGGCCGCAAGCGGCACAGGCGGCAGGGGTAGCAGCGCAGCCGCCCAAGGCGGTCTCCCGCAGTTCGGCAGGCAGGTGGCGGCCCACGGTGTACATGGTATCCAGCATTTGATCAAAGGGGATCAGCTGGTGGATGCCGCTGAGGGCCATCTCTGCTGCCACCAAGGCGTTGGCTACACCGGCAGCGTTGCGGTTCTGGCAGGGGTATTCCACCAGACCGCCCACCGGGTCACATACCAGACCCAGCATGTTCATCAGCACGGTAGAGGCTGCATCCAGACACTGCTGGGGGGTACCCCCCATGAGCTCCACGGCTGCAGAGGCTGCCATGGCAGACGCAACGCCTATCTCAGCCTGGCAGCCGCCTACAGCACCTGCCACCGTGGCATTTCGCATAGCCAGATAGCCCACAGCACCGGCGTTGTACAGAGCGTCTATGATGCGCTGGTCGGAGATGCGGTAGCACTCCTGAAGGGCCAGCATCATGCCCGGCACCACGCCTGCAGAACCTGCAGTGGGAGCCGCCACGATCAGCCCCATGGAGGCGTTCACCTCCAGCACTGCCATGGCGTAGGTCATGGCCTTGCCCAGCACGTCACCGCAGATGCTCTTTTTGCGACCGTAATGAGCCTCCAGCTTTTTGGCCTCGCCGCCAATGAGTCCGCCCATGGACTTGATGGGCTTTTTCAGGGGCTGAGTGGCAGAGGTCCGCATGATCTCCCATGCTTTGTTCATGCGGTGGTCGGCGGCATCCCGGGGCATTTCGCCCAGAATGCACTCACGCTGACGCATTACTTCAGAAATAGGCAGCTGGTTTTGCTCACACAGCTCCAGCAGCTTTTCTGCGGAGTTAAAATCCATGTTCATCCAGTCTGTCCCTCCTTACGGCTGCACGATCATCACGTCGTTGATATTGGGGTTCTCCAGTAGCAGCTGGGCTACGCCCTCCGGCAGATGCTGGTCCGATTCCACGATGGTATAGGCTTTGTGTCCCTTTCCTTCACGGAACAGACGCATGAAGGCAATATTCACGCCCCGCTCACTGAGGATCTTGGTGATGTGTGCCACCACGCCGGGCTTATCACGCTGCACCACGATGAGGGCATTGTACTCACCGGAGAAGTCTACTGCCACGCCGTTGATGCCCACGATGCGGACCTTGCCGCCGCCCAGAGACTCGCCTCGCACGGTCATGACCTGCCCGGCCTCGTTTTCCATACGGATATCCACCGTGTTGGGGTAGATGTCGGTCTCGGTCTCGTTGGGGGTAAAGCTGTAAGCCAGACCCCGCTCGGTGGCAATGGCGAAAGAGTCCCGGATGCGGGTATCATCAGCAGAGAAGCCCATGATACCGCCCAGCAGCGCACGGTCGGTGCCGTGGCCGTGATAGGTCTTGGCAAAGGAGCCGTAGAGGGTGAAGTCTACCCGCTTTAAGGGCGGGGCAATCATCTTCTGGGCCAAATAGGCAATGATCTCCGCACCGGCAGTATGAGAGCTGGAGGGTCCGATCATATTGGGACCAAGAACATCGAATACACTGATAAATGCCATGGGATATCACTCCTGTCAGTCAGAAGGTCTGGGCGGAAAACCGTTTCAGACCTTGGCTCCGCTCTTGTTGATAAACTTCTGGTAGATGGTCTCCACGATGACGCCGATGGCGTTGTCGCCGGAAACGTTGCAGGCAGTGCCGAAGGAGTCCTGAGTGATGTACAGGGCCACCATGATAGCGCAGATGGGGCCATTGGGATCGCCGGCCTCAGCACCAAAGATCATGTACAGGAAGGGCAGAGCGGTCATGATGGAGCCGCCGGGAGCGCCGGGAGAAGCCACCATGGCAACGCCCAGAGTCATGATGAAAGGTACCACGATGCTCAGGCTGATGGGCAGCTGGTTCATCAGGCAGACAGCGGTAGCGCAGGCGGTGATGGTGATCATGGAGCCTGCCATGTGGATGTTGGCGCACAGAGGAACCACGAAGTTGCGGATCTGCTCGCTGACGCCGTCAGCAGCTGCACACTGCAGGTTGACAGGGATGGTAGCAGCAGAGGATTGGGTGCCCAGAGCGGTGGTGTAGCCGGGGATCTGGTTGCGGAGCATCTTGAGGGGGCTCTTGTGGCTCACAGCACCTGCAACGCAGAACTGCAGGAAGATGCAGACCAGATGCATGATGATGACCACAAGGAACACCTTCCACAGGATGCCCAGAATGGCAAAGGTCTTGCCGGACTTGGTCATGTCGATAAAGGTGCCGCAGACGTACAGGGGCAGCAGAGGGATGATGATAGAGTGCAGGACCTGATCGATGATGCCGGAGAAATCCTTCATGCCATTATAAAGGGTATCGCCGATGGTCTTGCCCCGCAGGGTGGACAGGCACAGGCCCATCACAAAGGCCAGAACAACAGCAGAGAGAGTGTCAAGGATCGGTGGGATGGAGATGGAGAGGTAGCTGGACAGAGAGTTGTCAGCAGTTGCAGCGATCTGCTCCAGAGCACCTTCGCTCATAAAGCTAGGGAACAGGCTGGCAGACACCAGATAGGATGCAGAGCCAGCGATCAGGGTGGAACCGTAGGCCAGTGCCACAGTGATGATGAGCAGCTTGCCTGCGCCGCTCTTCAAATCAGCGATACCCATGGTAACATAGGCCACGATCATCAGAGGGATGATGAACTTCAGGAACGAGCTGAAGATTCCAGATGCGGTAACGACCACGCGGCAGAACCACACCGGGAAGAACTGGCCGATGATGATGCCCAGCACAATGGCGATGAGCAGCTTCGGCAGCAATCCGAGCTTCGCTTTTTTCTTTTCCATAGAGAATTTTCCTCCTTTTTTCCACTCGGTCAGGTGCCCTGCGGTGCTTTCTTTCACCGCAGAGCATTCGACCGATTTTCTGAAACGTCAAAATAAACCTTGACGTGTTGACACATTTAGTTTAACATATACATACACATGATTCAAATTCATAAAAATAAATTTATGGTTTAAAAATCTTAATAGCAAAGGGGCTTTGCCATGGAAGTGCGTCAGCTGAACACTTTGATCCGTGCGGACCAGTTCCAGAGCTTTTCCAAGGCTGCGGAAAGTCTGGGCTATTCCCAGTCTGCCGTGACAGTGCAGATCAAGGCACTGGAAGAAGAATTGGGCGTGCGGCTGTTTGATCGCATGGGCAAGCGGGTAATATTGACTGCGCAGGGACGTCGTTTCTTGGAATATGCCCATTCCATTCTGGATACCATCCACAGTGCCCGTCAGGCCATGAGCGACGATACGGACCTGAACGGATGCCTGCACATCGGCACTCTGGAGTCTCTCTGTTTTTTCCGTCTGCCCGGGCTGATGCGGCAGTTCCGACGGGAAAACCCCGGGGTGAGCCTGCGTGTCACCACCGGCTCCCCGGAGGAACTGATCGAAAAAATGGAGCGAGGGGATGTGGATCTGATCTGCATTCTGGATGAGCCTCGCTACTCCAACAGCTGGCACAAGTGCAACGAGGTGCCGGAGGAGGTGGTGTTCGTGGCCTCTCCGGGCTTGGACCTGGGCCACCCGGGCCCCTACCGGGTGGAGGAACTGCTGGACAAGCCCTTTTTCCTCACAGAGCGCAATGCCAACTACCGCCACACCTTTGATAACTTTCTGGCCTCCCGGCAGATCGAGCTGACCCCGGCGCTGGAGATCAGTGACACTGCCTTTATTATTAAAATGTTGGAACGTTCCTCCGGCATTTCGCTGCTGCCCCGTTTTGCGGTGACAGAGTCCGCTGCAAGAGGGGGGCTGCGGATCCTGGAGGTGTCGGACTTCCGGCTCACCATGTACCGCCAGATGTTCTACCACTGCGACAAGTGCTGTACCCGGGAGATGCGTGCTTTTATCCATCTGGCCTCCGGGCCGGACCTTCCCCTGTGACAGCCCAGAGAATAAACAGAAGGATCAGCGTCCCAGATTGTGATATGTGTCCAGTTTTCTGGACGCTGGGGGCTGCGGAAAGCGGAGCTTTATTTGTCAGAATTTCTCAAATGGAAAACGCAGCGGCATGGAATGCCGCTGCGTTTTTCTTGTTTGAGGCCAGACGCTGCTGCCCTGAAAGAGTGAAGACGTAAAAATTTATCGCTGAATTTTGTGCAGGGTGATAAAATTGAACTGCGGGAATGGAATCCTCCAAAAGGAGAGGGAGGATATGCTATAATGGAACAGATCTATGGGATGTCGGATGTGGACGCTGTTTGGTGAGAGCGCTCACGAGAGGAGGCGGCAGTGGATGGACCTGCATTCGGAGCGACTGGAAGCAAAGCTGAACGCGGTGGACTGGGCCGTGCGGGATGTACTCGTCGGCACCATGCGCAGCCTGCAGCAGCTGGATATCTGCCGGAAGGACTGCTTTTATTACATCCCCGCAGAGCGCCTGCAGGACAGCGATTTTCCTGTCCGCTATGTGGCCCTTTACCAGTCCCAGTATGTGTTCGGCGCACAGGCAGGTGTCCGGTACTACGGCGAAGTCACGAAATGCAGCGCCGTCCGTCGGAGCGCGATCACAGAGGTCAGCCCCCGGAGAGGGACGGAGAGAAACCTTTATTACCGCTTCGACATCCGGGAATGGAAGCAGCTGAACCGGCCCATCGAGGCCAAAGAAACAGGCTTTGTAAGGGGTTTTACCAACCTGTTTCTGCTGGAGCACAGTGTCCAGACGCCGGAACTCTGGCTCCGCACGGAAGAGGAATACCTCCTTTGTTCGGCCCTGAAGCGGGCCGTCTGGGGCGACACCATCAACGAACCGGACAACGGCCTCGCATTTGAGTTCCGGGGCTTCACCGTGAGCTTTGCGGAGGGGAAAATTTTCGTTTCAGACGAGGGCCGTGCTTTTGCGCAGTATGAGCTCTCACATTTTTTGCAGGATCCCGGCGCTGTGGTCCGGGGCATCCGAAGAGAATGCCTCCAGAGGGATTCCATGAGGGAACTCTCGAAGATTTGAATCGTTCCTTTTATTTACTTCTGCACTCCTGCAGCGCACTGCTCGATGAACTGCTTGGCGACGCGGGGGCTGCGGCCTCCGGCACGGATGGCGAAGGCTTCGGCCTTGGTCAGCAGCTCGTCGTGGGGCATCTCGATGCCGTGCTGTTTGGCCAGCTCGGTGAGGATGACCTCGAAGCGGGCTTTCTCGGGCCGCTGGAAGGTGACGGTGAGGCCGAACCGGGCCGAAAGGCTCATCAGCTCCTGACGGGTGTCGGCCTCGTGGATGTCGTCGCCGGTGCGGTCGGAGAGGGTCTCCTTGATGAGGTGGCGGCGGTTGGAGGTAGCGTAAACGGCGATGTTCCGGGCTCTGCCGCCCACGCTGCCCTCGAGGATGGCTTTCAGGGCCGCAAAGTTGTCGTCGTTGGCCGTGAAGCTCAAATCGTCGATGAAGAGGATGAACTTCAGCGGGTTCGCGGCCAGCTTGTCCATCAAATCGGGGATCTGATAGAGCTGGTTCTTCTTGACTTCCACGAGGCGCAGGCCGTCGGCGGCGAACTCGTTGGCGATGGCCTTGACGGTGCTGGACTTGCCGGTGCCGGCGTCGCCGTAGAGCAGAACATTGTTGGCAGGCATCCCGGCCAGCAGGGCGCGGGTGTTGGCGATGACCTTCTCCCGCTCCTGCTCGTAGCCCGGCAGCTCGTCGAGGCGCTGGGGGTCGGGGTAGCGCACCGGCACCAGCTGGCCGTTCTCGACCGTGAAGACGTGATGCTTGGCGAACATTCCGTAGCCCTTTTTGCCCACCTCGCTCATCCGCTGGGCGTAGGCGGCGTGGAGGTCGATGGCCTTCGTCTCCCACCGGGGCAGGAAAGGCAGTTTGTCAGCGGCACCGGCGGCGTCCAGAAGCTCGTCCAGCGTCAGGCTGCACAGCTGCCGCAGGAGGTCCAGCTCATTGTCCAGTGCAGTCTGCAAGACGGGCGGCACCTCGCTGACAGCCGCCTGCCGGACGCAGACCGTCTCGGCTTCGAGGACGGCGGCGGAAAGGTATTCGCCGAAACTGGTGGTGTGCTCGAAGAGGGCTGCTTCGAAGGAAGCGGCCGCGTCGCACACGGCTCCCGTGCTCTGGGGGGCAGCGGCCATCCGGTCGGTGAGGTCAACAAATTTTGCAATGACGTCATCGTCCAGCAGGGCGCGGAAGATGACCAGCCCGTGGAGCCGGGCGTTCCATTCTGTGAGGTTCATAATCTTGTTCCTTTATACTCTTTTTTGGAAAACCTCTCCGTCACGCCTGCGGTTCATGGGCAGGCCTGTCTTCGTACAACCTCTCAGTCTGCTTCGCAGCCAGCTCCCCTTGTAGGGGAGCCTCTGGCGAAGAGATGAAGTTTTCCGCTATGCCAAGGCCTCCCCTCGATAGGGGAGGTGGCACGCCGTCAGGCGTGACGGAGAGGTTAAAAATTAAGCGTGTACTCCCAAAGTATACAGCGATGTAAGGCCCTGCGCAAGATGGTGTTTAATTATCTTCATGTTTGCCATGATTCACGTTACAAATCGTCGATTGACAACGGCCCGATTTATAGTATAATTGACCCAACAAATGCACAGATGGGAAAAAGTAACGCAGGATACCCGCTTTTCAGAGAGCTGCCGGACGATGCAAGGCAGCAGGCGGCCCGGCGCGGAATCCTCCCGGAGCAGCCTGCTGAAGGACGATATATGGGACGTCTGCTAAGCAGAGCCGGTGGCGGCCGTTAGAGCGCAGGGCTTTGTTGGAAGCCCGTGAGAGGGCGCGGAAAGCGTCAACGAGAGTGGTACCGCAGAGAGTTTTGGAGTGATTCCAGGTCTTTGTCTCTTGGATAAGGAGACAGAGACCTTTTGTTTATCAGGTATCGGGTACTGCTTCTGAGAGTGTTTGGGAAAAAAGTGTGTAAAGTGGAAAATGGAAACGGAAACAGGAGAAACTCGCCATGCAGTTGAACGGTTCTCAAATCTTTGTGGAGGTGCTCTGTGAGCAGGGGGTGGACACCCTCTTCGGCTACCCCGGCGGCGCAGTGCTGAACCTCTACGACGAGCTGTACAAAAACGCCGACCGCATCACCCATGTGCTGACCGCCCACGAGCAGGGCGCATCCCACGCGGCGGACGGCTACGCCCGTGCAACGGGCCGCACCGGCGTGGTGCTGGCCACCAGCGGCCCGGGCGCAACGAACCTCGTCACCGGCATCGCCACCGCCTATATGGACTCTGTGCCGATGGTGGCCTTCACCGGCAACGTGACCACGGAGGGTCTGGGCAAGGACGGCTTCCAGGAAGCCTACATCGAGGGCATCACGATGCCCATCACCAAGCACAACTTCACGGTGCGCCGGGTCGAAGACCTGGCCGACACCATGCGTGCGGCTTTCCGCATCGCCCAGAGCGGCCGCAAAGGCCCGGTGCTGGTGGACATCCCGAAGGATGTCACCGCTGCGGTGTGTGAGTTCACCCCGAAAAAGCCGGAGCCCATCCGCACCGTGACCACCTTCAACGAAGAGCAGGTCAAGTGGGCGGCAGAGATCATCAACGGCGCACAGCGCCCGCTGGTCTACTTCGGCGGCGGCGTCCGCTCGGCGGCCAGCTGCCAGCCCCTGCGTGACCTTCTGAAAAAGGCTGAGATCCCGGCCACCTATACCCTGATGGCCGCAGGCGTCGTGCCTTACGGCGACCCGATGAACATCGGCATGGTGGGTATGCACGGCTGCTACACCTCGAACCGGGCGGTGGCCGACTGCGATGTCCTTATCGCGGTGGGCGCCCGCTTCTCCGACCGCGTGGCCCTGAACCCCAAGACCTTCGCCAAGAATGCGACCATCATCCAGATCGACATCGACGCCAGCGAGCTGGGCAAGAACGTGGATGTTGACCTTGCCATCGTGGGCGACGCCGCCTATGTGCTGAACGCCATGCTCCCGATGATCGAGGACAAGAAGCATCCCGACTGGATGAAGATGATCCACGAGTGGCAGGCACAGGATTACCACCCGGTATCCGACGCCTCCCGCCTGATGCCCCATCAGGTCATCGGCGAGGTCTGCAACCAGTGCGGCCCCGAGGCGGTCTACGTCACCGATGTGGGCCAGCACCAGATGTGGGCGGCACAGTACATCCGCCACACCAAGAGCCGCGGCTTCATCACCAGCGGCGGCCTCGGCACCATGGGCTTCGGCTACGGCGCAGCCATCGGCGCACAGATGGCGCTGGGCCGCGACCAGCGGGTGGTCATGTTCACCGGCGACGGCTCCTTCCACATGAACCTCAACGAAGCCTGCACTGCTGTCAGCTGCGAGCTGCCCATCATCACCGTCATCTTCAACAATCAGGTGCTTGGCATGGTGCGCCAGTGGCAGACCGCCTTCTACGGCAAGCGCTTCTCCCAGACCGACCCCCACCGCAAGACCAACTTCGTCAAGCTGGCCGAGGGCTTCGGCCTCAAGGGCTACCACTGCGAGAACCTGGCCCAGTTCCAGGAGGCATTCGCCGACGCTCTGAAGCAGAAAGGCCCCACCTGGATCGAATGCATGATCGACAAGGACGAAAAGGTCCTGCCCATGATCCCCGGCGGCGGCGACATCAACGACATCATCATGAAATAAGGAGGACACAGCGACATGGAATCCAATCAGCGCAGGGTCATCAGCCTGCTGGTGGACAACCAGAGCGGCGTTCTGGCCCGGGTGTCCAGCCTGTTCTGCCGCAGAGGCTTCAACATCGACAGCCTGACCGTTTCGGCCACCAACGACCCCACCGTCAGCCGCATCACCGTTTCCGTCTCGGGTACCGAAAAGGAGCTCCAGCAGCTCATCCTCCAGACCGAGCGTCTGGAAGTCACCCGTCAGGTCTTCGTACTCAACGAGTCCACCGCTCTCGAGCGGGAGCTGCTCCTGCTCAAGGTGGTGGCAAATGTCACCAACCGCGCAGAGCTGCGGGAGATCGCCGGTATCTACAAGGCAAAGATCATCGACCTGTCGCCCGACAGCATGGTCTTTGAGCTGACGGGCCGTCCCGAGAAGATCGACGCCTTCTTGAAGCTCATGGCGGACTATCAGATCCTGGAGCAGTGCCGCACCGGCGTCACCGCCCTCGAGCGCGGCGGGATGCATCAGCATATGCAGAAGCCCGCGCAGGAGGTAAGAGAGGCACAGCTCCCGCTGCCCGGCACGAGATGCCATTAAACCTCTCCGTCAGCGCTGACGCGCTGCCACCTCTCCTATCGAGGAGAGGCCTTGGCATTTCGGAAAACTTCATCTCTTCGCCAGAGGCTCCCCTCGGTAGGGGAGCTGTCGAGCGAATGCGAGACTGAGAGGTTGCCCTTAGCTTTTCCGCTCCCCAGTGAGCGAAAATATACGATGCTTATCATTCATCTTATACTGAAATAAGTAAAAAAACAAAAGGAGAACAACTACCATGGCTATCAAGAAATACTACGATTCCGACTGCAACCTCGGCGTGCTGGACGGCAAGACCGTCGCTGTCATCGGCTTCGGCAGCCAGGGCCACGCACATTCCGAGAACCTCGCTGAGAGCGGCGTCAATGTCGTCGTCGGCCTGCGCAAGGGTTCTGCTCACTGGGAAAAGGCTTCTGAGTTCGCTGCAACGCATCCCAACTTCAAGGTCATGGAGGTCGAGGAGGCTGCCAAGGCCGGCGACGTCGTCATGATGCTGGTCCCCGATGAGCTGTGCGCTGACATCTACAACAAGCAGGTCGCTCCCTACATGACCGAGGGCAAGGCTCTGGCTTTCGCACATGGCTTCAACATCCACTTCAAGACCATCACCGCCCCCAAGAATGTTGACGTCATCATGATCGCTCCCAAGGGCCCCGGCCACATCGTCCGCCGCCTGTACACCGAGGGCGAGGGCTGCCCCTCTCTGATCTGTGTCGAGCAGGACTTCACCGGCAAGGCTAAGGACATCGCTCTGGCATACGCTTCCGGCATCGGTGCCGGCCGTGCCGGCATCCTCGAGACCACCTTCAAGGAGGAGACCGAGACCGACCTGTTCGGCGAGCAGGCTGTCCTGTGCGGCGGCGTCTGCGAGCTCATCCACGCTGGTTTCGACACTCTGGTCGAGGCTGGCTACGAGCCCGAGATGGCCTACTTCGAGACCTGCCACGAGATGAAGCTCATCGTTGACCTCATCAACGAGGGCGGCTTCTCCAAGATGCGCTACTCCATCTCCAACACCGCTGAGTACGGCGACTACCGCACCGGCAAGCGCCTCATCACCGCTGAGACCCGCAAGGAGATGAAGAAGGTCCTGACCGAGATCCAGGACGGCACCTTCGCTTCCGAGTTCCTGACCGAGATGAGCCCCAACGGCGGCCGCAAGGTCCACTTCCTCGCTCAGCGCCGCATGGAGGCCGAGCACCCCATCGAGAAGGTGGGCGCAGAGCTGCGCGGCATGATGAGCTGGCTGAAGAAGTAAGAGTCTGATTTTACCAAGGTGCCAGCACCGGTGTTTGAGCCGGGCTGGCACTCTTTTGTCAAAAGAGAGGATAGACTATGAGAAGTGACAACGTGACCAAAGGCTCGGAGCGCGCGCCCAACCGAAGCCTGTTTTACGCCCTGGGCTACACCCCGGAAGAGCTGGACCGCCCCCTCATCGGTGTGGTGAGTGCCTACAGTGAGATCGTCCCCGGCCACATGAATCTGGATAAGATCGCCGACGCCGTCAAGGCAGGCGTCCAGATGGCAGGCGGCACCCCCATCCTCATCCCGGCCATCGGCGTCTGCGACGGCATCGCCATGGGCCATGTGGGCATGAAGTACAGTCTCGCCTCCCGGGAGCTCATCTGCGACAGCGTGGAGACCATGCTGATGGCGCATCAGCTGGACGGTCTGGTGCTGGTGCCGAACTGCGATAAAATCGTTCCCGGCATGGTCATGGCCGCTGTCCGCATGGATGTGCCTGCCGTGGTCTGCTCCGGCGGCCCCATGCTGGCCGGCACCTACGGCGGCGAGGAAGTCAGCCTTTCCAAGATGTTCGAGGCCGTGGGCGCCTATAAGGCCGGTATGATCACCGACGAGCAGCTGGAAGACTGCACCTGCAACTGCTGCCCCAGCTGCGGCAGCTGCTCCGGCATGTACACCGCCAACAGTATGAACTGCCTGTGCGAGGCCATCGGCATCGCACTGCCCGGAAACGGCACCATCCCCGCCGTCTACTCCAAGCGCCTGCTGCTGGCAAAGCACGCCGGTATGGCCGTCATGGATATGGTAAAGAAAGGCATCACCGCCCGCCAGATCATCAACGAGCGCTCCATCCGCAACGCTCTGACCTGCGATATGGCGCTGGGCTGCTCCACCAATACCGTCCTCCACCTGCTGGCCATTGCCTACGAGGCCGGTGTGCCGATCGACCTGAAGCTCTTCAATGAGATAAGTGCCAAGACCCCGAACCTCTGCCATCTGGCCCCCGCAGGCCCCACCCACATGCCCGACCTCTACGCCGCCGGCGGCATCCCCGCCGTGCAGGCAGAGCTGGCCAAGAAGGGCCTGCTGGACCTGGATGTCCCCACCGTCACCGGCAAGACCCTCGGCGAGAACATCAAGGGCGCTCACATCCTGAACGACAAGGCCATCCGTCCCATCGATGATCCCTATTCTCAGACCGGCGGCCTGCAGATCTTGTGGGGCAACATCGCCCCCGATGGCTGCGTCGTCAAGCGCAGCGCCGTGGCCCCCGAGATGCAGGAGCACTCCGGCCCGGCCCGCGTCTTCAACAGCGAGGAAACGGCCATCGCCGCCATCTATGCGGGCAAGATCGTCCCGGGCGACGTGGTGGTCATCCGCTACGAAGGCCCCAAGGGCGGCCCCGGTATGCGTGAGATGCTCAACCCCACCTCCGCTCTGGCCGGCATGAAGCTGGACAAGACCGTGGCCCTCATCACCGATGGCCGCTTCTCCGGCGCTTCCCGCGGTGCTGCCATTGGCCATGTCAGCCCGGAGGCCGCTTCCGGCGGCCCCATTGGCCTTGTTGAGGAGGGCGATACCATCCACATCGACATCCCCAACGCCAGCATCACGCTGGAAGTGCCCGATGAGGTGCTGGCCCAGCGCAAGGCAAAGTATGCCGCTCCCGAGCCCAACATCAAGACCGGCTGGCTCAGCCGCTACGCCCGCATGGTCACCAGCGCAAACCTCGGCGCAGTGCTGAAGTAAGGCGCATTTTCCGCAACACCAAAGCATCCCCTGCAGGGCCCGGCCGGGCAATGGCCGGAAAGGCTGCAGGGGATGTTTTTTGTTCGGCCCGGGGCGCAAAAAAGCCCCGGGCCGCAGGGCTCCGGGGCAGGGGAAATCAATCCTCCACAATGATCACAGTAAGGGCATAGGTGCGGCCATTGACGTTTTTGTGAGTGACTTCGATTTTCATGCTGGTGACAGAGGCGGGGTCAATCGACTGAGTGTTGTTGTCGAAAGTTATCCTCGAGTTGGTCAAATTTAAGGCTTCCATGAACGGGGTTTTGACATCCGTGACATCCGTCGCCTGGAAGGTGACGGCGGAAGTAGCGGAAATGTAGGGGCTCAGGATGTCCGTCAGGGTCTCTTTGACGGTCTTACCGTTGACTTTGTAGTTTTCGTTAAGGACATCAGCCCCATCGTGCTCAGTGATCCAGTTTTCATCGAACAGGGGGGCGATATCACGGCTGAGCTCGGGAACCTGATAGCTGACGGAGATATTATTTTTATTTCCCGCTCGAACGTATGACGACTTGTAGTACTCTGCGATACCTTCAGCCATAGTACGGTTCAGAGACGTTGCCTTGCCGCATCCGGTGAGCAGGGCCAGAGCCATGACGCCTGCAAGGATGAGGGCGAGGATTTTTTTGGCGGATTTCATACAAAAGACCTCCTTATCCGGTGTTGAATAAAACATCCCCTCCGAATAAGAACGGAGGTTTAGGTTATTATACCCCCCCCCCATGATGTCAAGCGCTTCCTTGGAAGATCACCGTTTTGCCCAAACTGGGTGAATAAAACTAGGGGAATTTGACGGGGTTACACGCCGAAGGTCGGGAAAAGCACAACGAAAAGCTCCCTCCCGGAGAACACCGGGAGGGAGACACAGGATGAAACGGAGGGCTCACACCGCCAGGCACCACTTACGCCCCAAGCTGAAACTCAAATGTATACCCATCCTCGCCGTAATGCTCATTGCCTACCCAGAGAACAGACGAATCGGTCAAATCGTAGACCACGCTGTGGACGGTGTTGCTGTTGGAGTCGTCGTTGTTCCAGGCGCGGCGGCCCACCGAGGCCAGCAGGTCCATAGCAGCGTTCTTGTCGGCCACGACGCCGTTGGTCTGGCGCAGGGCAGCCGCAAGGTGCTCGTAGCGGTCGAGGCCCTTCATCTCGACGGTGGTGCCGTCGTAGTAGCCGGGGGTCTTGATGAAGTTGGTCACCACCTGCCAGTCGGAAGAATCGGAGAGGGCGTCGGTGTCGTTCCAGAGGACGTTCAGCTGACGCTGAGAGCCGTCGGCGTCGTGGTCGGCATCAGCACCCACCCACTCGAGGACGGCGCTGCGGCCGGTGGAGTCGGCCACCATGTAGTGGAAGCAGCTGCTTGCCGAGTCGTGAAGGTCGTACTGCTCAGCCAGCGCCACGGCGTCCTCCACCGAGTCGGCGTAGTCGAGGATGAGCCGGAGCAGGGTGGTGGAGGTGAGGTCGGGCTTGTCGGTCTGGGTGTCGGTGGGGGTGCCTTTGCCCTCGCCCTGATAGGACATGAAGATGCCGCAGGCCACACCGGCGTCGTTGACGCCGTCCAGCGGCACATAGGGGGCCGCGAGGGTCAGGATCTTCTGGCCGAGGCTCTCTACGTCCTTGTCCTTGTCAAGGCCGAGGAAGCTCAGGTCGATGGTGGAGTAGGAGGCGTGACGACCCTTACCGGGGTTCGTGTAGACGATGGCGGTGTTGGTGGCCGAGAAGTCATAGTTGCGGCCAAAGACCCGGTCGCCGCTCTGGGTGTCTGCCGTAAAGGCCGAGCAGGCGATGGTGCTGGTCTTGATGTTCATGGGGATGATGCCCTTGGTGATGCTCTGGGTGATAAAGGAGATGAGCTCAGAGTCGGTGGATGCGCCGCCCCGGGCCAGAAAATCGTCGAAGTAGTAGCCGCCCGAGACGTTGAGCTGGTAAACTGCGCCGTCACGGTGGGCTTCGTCGCGGTCGGAGAGCTTTTTGAGGGACGAGAGGGTGGCCAGCTCGTTGTGCCAGAGGGCGAACACGGCAACGGCCAGCGCGATGACCAGCGCCGCCAGCACGCAGGCGAGGCGCTTGAGGACTTTGGAGAGAGAATGATGCTTCATGGGACCTCCTGAAAAAGTAAAAAGAATATAGATAAAATACTTGAATATTCTATCACGACTTCTGTCGTGTTACAAGACTTTTGGAGATTTGGCCGGAAAATAAAAACAGGCGCTGAACGACAGCGCCTGTTCTGAGAGAGACTTAACCAAACAGTTTTTTCGTATTGTGCATATACACCGACAGCACCAGCCCCACGCAGATATACAGCATGAGCACCGAGCTGCCGCCCGCCGAGTAGAAGGGCAGGGTGACGCCGATGACCGGCAGGAGGCGGAGGTTCATGCCGACGTTGACGAATATCTGGGCCATGAACGCGCCGCCGATGCCGGCGCAGATGAAGGAGCCCAGCATATCCTCGCTGCACGCTCCGGTGGCGAAGGTCTTGACGATGATGGCCAGCAGCACGCCCAGCACCACGCAGCAGCCCACGAAGCCTGCCGCGTTGCCGATCCAGCTGAAGATGAAGTCATTGTGGGCGTTGGGGACGCTGTAGTAGCGGCCGTCGAAGAAGCCGTTGCCGAAGATGCCGCCCGAGCCGATGGCGATCTCGCCCCGCTGCTGCTGGTAGATGATGTTCTTCCAGACCGTCTCGCTGGGCGCCCAGCCCGTCTCGTTGTTGGGGTCGATGACCGCAAGGATGCGGTACCACTGGTAGCCCTTGCCGATCTTGTCGCTGAAGAAGGCGAAGGCCACCGCTGCCGCCGCTGCGAGGGCAGCGAAGGCCCCGATGATATACTTCCAGCTCAGCCCGGCGGCAAAGAGCATACAGCAGCCGATGATGCCGTAGATGATGGCCGTGCCGTCGTCACCCTGGATATGGATGATGCCGATCGGCACGAAGAGATGGAGCAGCAGCTTGCCCAGCTCTTTCGGCTCGTTGAGGCGGCTGCGGACATTGTTCAGATGCATGGCGAAGGTGAGGATGAAGCTTATCTTTGCCAGCTCGGTAGGCTGGAAGGTGAAGCCGCCCAGCTTGTACCAGGAATAGTTGTCGGTGTCGCCCGCGTTGTAGCCGATGGTCAGCGGGCCGAGGGTCACGTTGCGGATGACCAGCGTGGGCAGCACGAGGCCCCATGTGAGCACCACATGGACGGGCCAGACATTGACCAGGCTGCGGTAGTCGATGTTGGACAGAAGGATGGCCGCCAGGATGCCGATGGCCGCTGCGCCCGCCTGCACCACGGCCCGGCGGTAGTCGCCGATGCCGGTGATCTGGCCGGTGAGCTCATCCACGGCAAAGCCGCTGCCCTGTTTCGCCGCCCACGACGACAGTGCCAGCACCGCCATCGCGCTGCTGAACAGGCAGAGCAGCAGGTACATCTTGTCTGTCCGTTTCCAATATCGCTGAATGCTTTCCAAAAAAGCACCACCTTTCTGTATCCTTGGGAAGTTGTTTTCTGAGCGATGCACTCCGCTTACGAAGACAGCTTCCCCGAAACCCCGCCTCACAGCCGGGCATGATCCCCAATATACCTTATTATACAGCAGGGGAGAGAGGCGCGCAAGATGGACGGTTGTGACAGCTTTGCAAAATCGGCGCAGAACGCTTGACAAAGGCCGATATGCCCTCTAAAATGAAACGTACCGGGGCGGTAAATGGCCGGTCCCCGGCGTTCTTGGAGGAACAGTTTTTACATGAAGGAACAACGCCATCGAATTTTGTGCGCGGTCTGCGCACTGGCACTGGTGCTGACGGCTGTGCTGGCTCCCGCCGCATGGGCGGCAGACGGAGCGGGCGAGGTGCAGGATACGGCAAAGCCCACCCTCACCACGGACGATGCCGCCGAGATGCAGCAGGCAGACGCCGCTGTGACGGCCCTGACCGGCAGCGACGAATACGAGCAGATGTCCCGGGAAGGACGGCTCACCGCGGCCCTTGCGGAGCTGGATGAGCTGACCCGGAAGGGACTGGTGCGCCGGGACTCCATCCGCACCGACGAGGAGAACGGGATGGTCAGCTTTACCTACCGCTGCGGCGTGCTGGGCGGCATCCTGCTCACTCTGCCCGACGAGCTGGACGAGATGACCTTTGACGCCGGAGACAACGGCCTGCGCGCCCCGAGGGACATTGCTCAATACACTCCCCGCACCGAGATGCCCCTGACCGACGATGTCCGGCAGGCCGCGGAGGCCCGGCAGTACCGGGAGAACGCTCTGCCTGAGACGATCGGCCGTGCCGCTATTTATTATGCCTTCGATAATACGGTGAACAGCTCCCGCTTTCCGTATTATTCCTATATGCAGGGCTTCTGGGAAGGCATGGGCCTGCGCACGACGATGAACACCCGGGTGACCCTGTCGGACCTGCGCCGGATGAACAAATACGATCTGTGCATCCTGAGCGCCCACGGTGCCTACTATACTTACAGCTACGGTACGTTCTGGAAGCACACCCGGACCGAGCCCATCATCCTGCTGACAGAAGCGTCCACGCTGTATAAAGACATCATCTACGGCTTTGACCTGCTGGCTCACCGCATCATCAAGCTCAACGGCCTTTACTGCGTCACGGCGGATTTCTTCCGCAATGCGTACCGCTCGGGCCAGCTCAGCAATACCATCATCTACTCCGAGACCTGTGAGTTCCTGGGCGTCACCAACAGCGTGGATGAGTCGATGGCCGAAGCACTGCTGGCGGGCGGCGCACGGACTGTGCTGGGCTATGTGAACAACGTCTACACGGTCTACTCCCGCAGCATGCTCTGGGATACCGTCAACCATCTTGCGATGGGACAGACCATCGGCAGGGCGCTGGCCCATGCGAAGGATGCCTACGGCGAGAACGACATCATCTGGTATACGGAGCAGGGCGGACGCCGCCCCCACGCCGCCGCAGCGTATCTGGTGCTCTACGGTGACGAGAACGCCCGGCTGAATGTGCCGGAAAACTTCTCGCTCGAGGAACGCGCGGAGGCCGCGGAAGATATGCTGGCCGATGTGCTTGAAAGCGCGGCCTGAGCGTTGCACTTTTGACAGAAATAGTTTATACTAAGGGACGGCAGAACAGGACGGCAGGACTCTGCCGTCCCTTTTTTATAGAAACGCATATGAGGTGGGATACCCATGTCTGAATTTATCACCCACTCCCGCGAGGAGACGGTGGCGCTGGGGGCGCAGGTGGCGCAGCATCTTGCGCCCGGGGCGCTCATCGCCTTTACCGGCGGGCTTGGCGCGGGCAAGACGGCCTTCTGCGAGGGCATTGCCAGAGGTCTCGGCTGCACCGACCCGGTCAGCAGCCCGACCTTCGCCATCGTGAACTATTACCGCGGGCCGCGGCCCTTCGCGCATTTTGATTTATACCGCATCTCCACGGAGAACGATTTGTGCGCGGCAGGGTTCTACGACTATCTGGATGAGGGCGCTGTGGTGGCGGCAGAGTGGAGCGAGAACTTCGCCGACCTGCTGGCGCTGGAAGACCCCATCCACATCCACATCGAGCGGGTGGACGACACCACCCGCCGCATCACCATCGAGGGGGTGGAAGTATGAACATCTTAGCCGTGGATACGGCGGGCAAGACCGTGGGCGTGGCCCTGCTGCAGGACGACCGCCTGCTCTACGAGTGCTATCTTGACGCGGGCATGACCCACAGCGAGACCCTGATGCCCCTCATCGACAGCTGTCTCAAGCTCTGCGGCATGGGCTGCAAGGACATCGACCTCTACGGCGTCAATGCCGGCCCCGGCAGCTTTACCGGCCTGCGCATCGGGCTGGCGGCGGTGAAGGGTCTGGCCTTCCCCCGGGAGACGCTCTGCGCCCCGGTGTCCACGCTGGAAGCGCTGGCGGCGGCCCGCACCGGCTGCGGCACCGTGCTCTGTGCGCTGGATGCCCGCCGTGCGCAGGTGTACAGCGCGGCGTTCGACCTTGAGACCCACGAGCGTCTGATGGACGACGATGCCCGTGCCGTGGCCGACCTGGCCGAGTTTGTAGAAAATTGCAAAAAGCCTCTGTTTTTTGTTGGTGATGGCGCGGCTCTGTGCTATAATAAATATGGCAATGTCCCGGGCGTGCTCTGTGTACCGCCGGCTCTCCGCAATGGCCGTGCCGCTGCGGTGGCCTATGTGGCAAAGCAGATGGCTCGGCGGGGCGAAGCCGTCCTGCCCGAGGCTCTGCTGCCGGATTATCACCGGCTGAGCCAGGCCGAGCGGGAGCGGGCCGAGCGTCTGGCCGCAGAAGCTGCCCGTACCGAAATACCGGAAGATACTGCAAAGGGAAAGGATCAACACCAATGACGAAACCCATCGCACTTGCCGCCGACCACGGCGGATTTGAACTGAAAGAGGCCGTCAAGGCCCATCTGGACGAGCTGGGGCTGGAGTACATCGACTTCGGCACCCACAGCACCGCCAGCGTGGACTACCCTGACATGGCTCTGCCTGCCTGCGACGCCGTGGTGAGCGGCCAGTGCAGCAAGGCGCTGCTGTTCTGCGGCACCGGTGTGGGCATCAGCATGGCCGCAAACAAGGTCAAGGGCATCCGTGCCTGCTGCTGCTCTGACAGCTTCAGCTGCGAGTATACCCGCCGCCACAACGACGCCAACGCCCTGTGCATGGGCGGCCGCGTCGTCGGCCCCGGCCTCGCCTGCCAGCTGGTGGACCTCTTCCTCAACACCGAGTTCGAGGGCGGCCGCCACGAGAAGCGCATCGCAAAGCTGATGGCGATCGAGAATCGGTAAACCTTAGGATTCCAATATCTATTCACAATATAAGGAGCGTGTATTATGACCCCTATGATCGTTGAGCATCCGCTGCTGCAGCACAAACTGAGCATTCTGCGCAACAAGCAGACCGGCACCAAGGAGTTCCGTGACCTCGTGGGCGAGATCGCCACTCTGCTGTGCTATGAGGCTACCCGTGACCTGCCTCTGGAAGAGGTGGAGATCGAGACGCCCATCACCATGGCAAAGACCAAGGTGCTGGCAGGCCGCAAGCTGGCTCTGGTGCCGATCCTCCGCGCCGGCATGGGTATGCTGGATGGTATGCTGACCCTGCTGCCCGCCGCTAAGGTCGGCTTCATCGGCCTGTACCGCGACGAGACCACCCTGCAGCCCGTGGAATACTTCTGCAAGCTGCCGCAGGACATCGCCGAGCGCGACGTTCTGGTGCTTGACCCGATGCTGGCTACCGGCGGCAGCGCCATCGACGCCATCACCCAGATCAAGAAGCACGGCGCAAAGCGCATCAAGTTCATCGGCCTCATCGCTGCTCCGGAAGGCATCAAGGCCCTGCACGAGGCACACCCCGATGTGGACATCTACCTCGGCGCACAGGACGACCACCTGAACGAGAACGGCTACATCGTCCCCGGCCTGGGCGACGCAGGCGACCGTATCTACGGCACCAAGTAAATCTCTGTATAACGGAAAAGTGCTCTGCCGGCCGGCAGAGCACTTTTTGCGTGGTACAGTAATATTTACAGCATTGTAAATTTTCTGCGAGGCGCTTGACTTTTTTAGAAAACTGCGTATACTTATAAACGAGAAAATCAAATGCTGTTCATTTGGAATCGCAAATAATAAGACCCCTTCTCGGAGGTGCTAGCTCCGGGAAGGGGTCTTATTATTTAGTGCTTACAGTCCTTGTTGAACCATCTGCCAAGCCACTTGTAGATGTAGTTTGCAACCACACCTGCTGCGACAGACAGCATAAATGAGAAAATACTGTTCATTCGGAATCACCTCCCTTCCAAACGGAATGGAGTGGTAAGGACGGCGATTCGATTATATCATAGTTTTCGACAGAAGAACAGAACTTCTTTCAGCACGATCACTTGCTCTTTCGTGCTAAAATCTCATCCAGAATGGCATCTGCCACATCATCCTTGCTCATCAGGGGCAGCTCACGGGCGCCGTCCGGCGTGATGAAGGTGACAACATTGGTATCCACGCCAAACCCGGCACCGGCGACCTTCAGATTGTTGGCCACCACCATGTCGAGGTTCTTTTTCTCGAGCTTGGCCGAGGAGTTGGCCAGCATGTCCCGCGTCTCCATCGAGAAGCCGCAGAGGAACTGCCCCTTCTTCTTGGGGCCGATGGTGCCGAGGATGTCGGGCGTCCGCTCCACGGCGATGGAGAGGTCGCCGTCCTTCTTCTTTATCTTGTCGTCGGCCACGGCGGCGGGGCGGTAATCGGCCACGGCAGCGGCCATGACCAGAACGTCCATCTCGTCGAAGCGGCTGGTCACGGCCTCGTACATCTGCTGGGCTGTCGTGATGGGGACATCCTCGGTGAACCGCACCGGCTGCAGGGCCGTCGGGCCGTGGATGAGGGTGACTTCGGCACCCCGCATCGCGGCGGCACGGGCCACGGCATAGCCCATCTTGCCGGTGGAGTGGTTGGTCAGGTAGCGCACAGGGTCCAGCGGCTCCTGAGTGGGGCCGGCCGTGACGGCAATGCGCAGACCGGCGAGGTCCTTCGGCTTTGCGATGGCGCGGAAGATGTAGTCCAGCAGGACATCCTCTTTCGGCAGGCGTCCGCTGCCCACGTCTTTGCAGGCCAGCACGCCGCTCTCGGAGGGGATGACCGTGAAGCCGTACTTTTCCAGTGTGGTGATGTTGTCCTGGGTGATGGGGTTCTCCAGCATCCCGGTGTTCATGGCAGGGGAGACGAGCTTGGGACACTTGGCCGCGAGAACGACGGTGGTGAGCATATCGTCGGCGATGCCGTGAGCCATCTTGGCGATGACATTGGCGGTGGCCGGGGCCACGAGGATGACGTCGGCCTTCTTTGCCAGCGAGATATGGGTGACTTCGAACTTGAAATCCCGGTCGAAGGTGTCTACCATGCACTTGTGGCCTGTCAGGGTCTCGAACGTGATAGGGGTGATGAACTGGGTGGCGTTTTTGGTCATGATGACCTCCACGTCGGCCCCCAGCTTGCGCAGTGCGCTGGCCACATTGGCCATTTTATAGGCGGCAATGCCGCCGCTGACGCCCAGAAGGACGCATTTTCCCTTCAGATCCATCCAAAATACCTCCTATAAATAGGGATAATATAACTACAGTATAATGCAAAACGGCCCAGAGCACAACAAAATCTTTGATGGGGGTTGTATCTTGGCTCAAAATGCGGTAAAATACAGCTTGACTTATACAAAAAAGCTCTCCGTCAGCGCTGGCGCACACAAGCCTCTCCCTTTGGGAGAGGTGTCACCGAAGGTGACGGAGAGGGCAAGGACGCTGACAGGAAACCGCAGACACGGCGACAGCATCGCTCTGACAAAAAGTCTGCTTATCGCTGTGTATGAGTTCTGTCGTACTGGCCTTGCCCTCTCAGGCGCTTCGCGCCAGCTCCCCCAGAGGGGGAGCCTTTTGCGGAGAGGTTCGACCCTGCGAGGAACTGAATTATGATTTTAGCCATTGACATAGGCAACACCACCGTCGCCCTCGGGGGCATCCGGGACGGACGTGTATGCTTTGTGGCCCACATGGACACGGTGCGCACCCGCACAGCGGCGGAGTACCGTGCCGAGATGGAAAAGGTGTTCTCCCATCGGAGACACCCGGAAAAGCCCATCCGCTTCGAGGGCGCTGTCCTTACCAGCGTCGTCCCCCAGATCACGGGGGCGCTGGCCGAGTGCGCCCGCCACTACACCGGCAAAAAGCCGGTCATCGTCTCGCCCGACATCCGCACCGGCCTCACGATGGGGGTGCCTGACCCCCACGCCGTCGGCAAAGACCGCCTTGTGGATGCGGCCTACGCGGCGGCGAACTTCCCCCTGCCGGTGGTCACGGTAGACCTCGGCACCGCCACCACGTTCAACGTGATAGATGAGAATAAGGTCTTCCGGGGCGGCGTCATCTGCCCCGGACTTTCCACCGGTCTGCGGGCACTGGGGGAGCGGTGCGCCCAGCTGCCGCAGGTACATCTTTCTTCGCCCAAAAGCGCGATCGGCGTCGATACCGAGAAGTGTATGCTCTCCGGCTCTGTGCTGGGGACGGCTGTCCTGCTGGACGGCATCACGCAGCGCATCGAGGAAGAGCTGGGCCGTCCGGCCACGCTGGTGGTCACGGGCGGTCTGGCAAAGTATGTCATCCCGCTCTGCCGTCACCCGCTCACCTATGACCCCGAGCTGCTGCTGAAGGGGCTGGCTCTCCTTTACCAGCTCAATGCGCCGCAGCATGAGCGTCACCACGAGCCGCGCAGCGACGGTGAGCACCGCCGTCCCCGCCCGGCAGGCAGACGCCCTTACAACAACGGCAGCAGCCCCCGCCGCCGCAGCCACAATAACCGCCGTCCCCGCCGGGACGATGAGGCCAAAGCGGGCTGAGCCCTGAAAGGAGAGACCTTATGATGAAATTAGGCATTCTCGGCGCAGGCATGATCGTCCGGGAGTTCCTGCCCTGGCTCACCGGGCCGGAAAGCCCCTTCAAGGTCGAGGCTCTTTGCAGCACGGAGCGGAGCGCCGGTGCAGCACAGGCCCTCTGCGACCAGTATGGTGTGCCGCGCCACACCACCAGCTACGACGAACTGCTGAGCTGGGTGGACGTTGTGTATATCGCCGTACCGAATATCCTGCACGTAAAATATACCCGTGCCGCTCTGGAAGCGGGCCGCCACGTCATCGTCGAAAAGCCGATGGCCCCCACGGCGGCGCTGGCCGAAGAGCTGGCCGAGTTGGCCCGGAGCAAAAAGCTCTTCCTCTTCGAGGCTGTCACCACGCAGTATCAGGACAACTACGCCAAGCTCCGTGAGGTGCTGCCCAAGGTGGGCGCCGTCACGATGGTGCAGTGTAATTTCAGCCAGTATTCCAGCCGGTACAATGATTTCTGCGCCGGCAAGGTCTGGCCGTCCTTTGACCCGGCCTGCGCCGGCGGCGCGCTGATGGACCTGGGCGTCTACAATGTCAGCTATGTGGTGGGCCTCTTCGGCTCGCCCAACAAGATCCACTATGCGGCCAACATCACCCGGGGCATCGACACCAGCGGCGTGCTGACGATGGAGTATCGCAGCTTCAAGGCCGTGAGCATCAATGCCAAGGACAGCAGTTCCCCGGCCCGGTACATCATTCAGGGTACCAAGGGGTATCTGCTCCAGAAATCCACCGCCAACTTCTGCGGCGGCGTCACCTTCCACCCCTATAAGGGCAAGGAAGAGCACTTCAACCTCAGCGCAGGCCGTCCCCGGCAGGCGGCGGAGTTCCACGCCTTTGCCCGCGCCATCGAGAGCGAGGATATGGAGCTTTGCAGCCGGATGCTGGACACCTCGGTGGCCGTCAGCCGTGTGCTGGAAACGGCCCGCCGCGATGCGGGCATCCGCTTTACTACTGATTTATAATGCTATCCCCGGGAGTTCCCTGACAAAACATCCCGTATATTTCAGACTGTATTCTACAAAAGATCCCGTGTATTTCACGGGCAGGTTTGCGCCGTATCCGACAATTTAGGGCGGAACGGCAGCAAGGAGGAAAACTGAATTATGAAAAAGAATGACATTCGCACCCTCACCCGGCTGGCACTGCTGGTCGCCATTGAGCTGGTCATGAAGGCCGTCGGCCTGGGCAGTGTCCCTGTAGGCCCGCTTTACATGAGCTTTTTGACCCTGCCGATCGCCGTGGGTGCCATCACCATGGGTCCCGCCGCGGGCGCTGTCCTCGGCGGCGTGTTCGGTGCTGTGAGCTTCTATGACGCCGTCACCGGCGCTTCCGCCATGACCGGTGCGCTGTTCCAGGTCAGCCCCGTCAACACCTTCATCCTCTGTGTGGGGATGCGTGTGCTGATGGGCGTGTGCGTCGGCCTTATCTTCAACGCTGTCAAGAATTTCGATAAGCCCGGCACCTGGAGCTACATCGTCAGCGCCATGTGCGCCCCGGCCCTCAACACCCTGTTCTTCATGGGCTACATCGTGCTGGCCTTCTACGGCTGCGATTACGTACAGAACCTCGTGTCCGTCAAGGGCGCAGCCAACCCCCTGATGTTCGTCGTCCTGCTGGTCGGCGTGCAGGGCGTGGCCGAGTTCCTTGTCTCCGGCATCCTGGGCGGCATCGTCGCCCGCGCTGTCCGCAAGTTTTTGAAGTAACAGGCGGTGTCGGTCAGGGACATCCGCTGATAAACCTCTCCGTCACGGCTGACGCCGTGCCACCTCCCCTGTCAAGGGGAGGCTGAAAGGAAAGATCATATCATAGGCCCCTCCCCCGGCAAAAATGCTGAGGGAGGGGCTTTTGTGTTGATTTTAGCCTACCGGTGCGGTATACTTATCATACTTTATTCAAAAGAAGGAGGCGGCGGAAAATGCCCATCGGTCCCAGCAGACCCCTGAATTTAGCAAAGCCGGAGTCCATCGACATCCGGCAGGCCGCGCGGTATTTCGGCGCGCGGGGCGAGGCTGACAGCGCTACCCTCACCCTTCTGGAAAAGTGCGCTGCGCCCCTTCTCGCCGCCGCCACGCCCCGGGCCGTCTGGCTCGAGGCCGACGTGGAGAGCCTCACGCAGGCCGGTATTTTGAAGGGGGAGGACATCTTCCGGCATCTGGAAGGGTGCAGCGAGGCCCTGCTTCTGGCCGTGACGGTCGGCCCCGGCGTGGACGGACAGATACGCCGGGCCGGTGTGGGCGACATCGCCGCCGGTGTGGCGTCGGACGCCATCGGCTCTGTGCTGGCCGAACAGGCCGCGGACGCCGCCGAGGCCGAGCTGCGGCAGTGGGCCGCAGAGCAGGACAAGTACCTCACGGGCCGCTTCTCGCCGGGCTACGGCGACTGGCCCATCGGGGTGCAGCCGCTGGTGGCGGCGGCACTGGACACCGCCCGCCGGGCCGGGCTCTGCGTGACCGAAAATGACCTGATGACGCCCCGCAAGAGCGTGACCGCTCTGCTGGGCCTGAGCGACCATCCGGTGAAAGGACGCCTTGCCGGGTGCGGACACTGCGTGCTGAACACGCGGTGCGAATATAGAAAGAGGGGCAAGACCTGTGCAAGCGAATGAACTGTTTACCCAGCCGAATACCATCCTCCTCGACGGCGGCATGGGTACCATGCTGCAGGCGGCGGGCCTGAAACTGGGCGCACGGCCTGAGGAACTGAACATCACCGACCCGCAGCTCATCGAGAGCATCCACAGCCGGTACGCCGCCGCAGGCAGCCGCATCATCAATGCCAACACCTTCGGCGCGTCGGCTCATAAGCTGGCGGGCAGCGAATACACGCTGGAAGAGATCATTGCGGCGGGCATCGCCAACTGCAAGCGGGCCTGCGCCCCTTACGGCGCACTGGCCGCGCTGGACGTCGGCCCGCTGGGCGAACTGCTGGAGCCCAACGGCACGCTGGCCTTTGAAGACGCCGTGGCCGAGTATGGCCGCATCGTCCGGGCGGGCGTCGCCGCTGGGGCCGATCTCGTTTTCTTTGAGACCTTCACCGACCTGTACGAGCTGAAAGCTGCCCTGCTGGCCGCGAAAGAAAACTGTGACCTGCCCATCCTCGCCAGCATGAGCTTTGAGGCAGGCGGGCGCACCTTCACCGGCTGCACCGTCGAGAGCTTCGCCGTCACAGCCCGGGGCCTCGGGGCCAACGCCGTGGGCATCAACTGCTCCCTCGGCCCGAAGGAGATCTTCCCCATGGCAAAGCGGCTGGCCGAGGCTCTGCCCGGCGATTTCCCGGTCTTTGTCAAGCCGAATGCGGGCCTGCCCCGCGCCGACGGCAGCGGCTACGACATCACGCCCCAGCTCTTTGCCATGGAGATGAAGCCCTACCGCGATCTGAAGCTCTTTGCGGCGGGCGGCTGCTGCGGCACCACCCCCGATTTCATCAAGCTGCTGAACGGCGTCTTTGCCGACTGCAAGCCGGGCCGCCCCGCCCACGCCATGCCCTCGGTGCTCTGCTCGCCGATGGACTTCGTCACCGTGGACGGCATCACCGTGGTGGGCGAGCGCATCAACCCCACCGGCAAAAAGCGGTTCCAGCAGGCCCTGCGTGAGGGCGACATGAACTACATCCTCGAGCAGGCCGTCAGCCAGTCCGAGGCCGGAGCGCAGGTGCTGGACGTCAACGTGGGCGCGCCCGGCGTGGACGAGCCCGCCGTCATGGAGCAGGTGGTGAAGGCGTTGCAGAGCGTCGTTAGCCTGCCCCTGCAGCTGGATTCCTCCCACGCGGACGCCCTCGAGCGGGGCCTGCGGGTCTACAACGGCAAGCCCATCGTCAACTCGGTGAACGGCGAGACCGAAGTGCTGGAGCGTGTCCTGCCCCTCTGCAAAAAGTACGGCGCGGCCGTCGTCGGCCTTGCCATCGACGAGCGGGGCATCCAGCCCAGCGCCGACGCCCGGTTTGAGATCGCAAAGCGGGTGGTGGACGCGGCGCTGGCCCACGGCATCCCCCGGGAAGATATTTATATCGACTGCCTGACCCTCACCGCCAGCGCCCAGCAGCAGGACGTTCTGGCCACCGTGGAGGCGCTGGCCCGCTGCAAGAAGGAGCTGGGCGTCCGCACCATCCTCGGCGTGTCCAACATCAGCTTCGGCCTGCCCTGCCGCCCCTACCTGAACACCACCTTCCTCACCATGGCCATGTACGCGGGCCTCGACCTCGCCATCATGAACCCTTCCAGCGAAGAGATGATGGCGGCGGTCTACTCCTACAATGTCCTCACCAACCGTGATAAGCAGAGCATGGCCTACATCGCCCGCTATGCCGATAAAGTCCCTGCCAGCGCCGCGTTGAAGCAGGCCCGGACGGCCCAGGCGTCTCAGACGTCAGACACCCCGGCGGAGGCGGATGCAGCTCACAGCGGCCCCTTTGCCGCGCTGATGCAGGCGGTGGAAAAGGGGCTCAAGGGGGAAGCCTCCGCCCGCACCCACACCCTGCTGGATGAAAACGAGCCCCTGACGCTGGTGGACGAGGCCCTCATCCCGGCGCTGGACGTCGTGGGTGAAAAGTACGAGAAGGGCAGGCTCTTCCTGCCCCAGCTGTTACAGGCCGCCAGCGCCGCACAGGCCGCCTTTGAAGAGATCAAGACCGCCATCGCCAAGCGGGGCGGGGCCGGGGCCAGCAAGGGCCGCATCGTCCTCGCGACCGTCAAGGGCGATGTCCACGACATCGGCAAGAACATCGTCCGCGTCATCCTCGAGAACTACGGCTTCGAGGTCATCGACCTTGGCCGCGATGTGCCGGTGGAGACGGTGGTGGACACTGTCCGGGAGAAGGATGCCCACCTCGTGGGGCTCTCGGCCCTGATGACCACCACCCTCAAGAGCATGGAGGAGACCATCGCGGCCCTCCATGCGGCAAAGCTCGACTGCAGGGTGATGGTGGGCGGCGCTGTCCTGACGCCCGAGTACGCCGAGAAGATCGGCGCGGACTGGTACGCCAAGGACGCCAAGCAGAGCGCCGATATTGCCAAGAGATTCTTCGGTGAGTCATAAAAACAGAGCAAGAGCCGGTGCAGGATGCACCGGCTCTTTTGGCGTTTACTTATGCTCCACCAGCGCCATGATGCGCTCCGGCGGGGCGGAGAGGCAGGCCGGGGCGTCGGGTTCGGCCACGGAGAGGGTAGTCTTGCTCACCTTCCACCACAGACGAGTGGTGCCGTCCGGCAGCTGGAAGATGAGGTTCCAGTCGAAAGGGTTCTCGCTGGCCGAGAGAAGCTTCACCGGCAGGGCGTTCTCTGCGCCCGGGGCGGAGGGGGCGAAGTCGTGGGCGCGGATGCCCACGGCGGTGCAGCCCTCCGGCACCTCAGCGGCGAGGTGCAGCACCTGCTCACAACCTGCGAGGCGGACGCTGTGGGCGTCCACCCGGGTGCAGGGCAGGATGTTCTTGCAGCCGGTCAGCCGGGCCGCAGCGGTGCTGCCCGGGTCGGCAAAGACCTCTTTCGTGGTGCCGGTGCGGAGCACCTGCCCGCCGTCCATGACGATCATGTCCCGGCACAGGCGGTAAGCCTCGTCCCGGTTGTGGGTGACAAGCAGGGCTGTGCCGTCGAAACCCGCCAGCAGGCTGCCCACTTCGCCCTCCACCTCCTCGCGGAGGTAGCTGTCCAGCGCACTGAACGGCTCGTCCAGCATCAAGATCTTCGGCTGGCCCACCAGAATACGGGCCAGCGCGGTGCGCTGCTGCTGTCCGCCGGAAAGCTCTGCCGGGCGGCGGCTGGCCAGTTCTTCCAGTCGCAAGGCCCGCAGCATCCCGGCGCAGCGGGCCTTGCGGGCGGCTTTGTCCCTTTCGGCTTTCAGGCCGCAGAGGATGTTCTGCTCCACGGTCATATTCGGGAAGAGGGCGTAGTTCTGGAAGAGCAGGCCCACGCCCCGCTGCTGGGGCGGCAGATCGATGTGCTGCCCGCTGTCGAACAGCACCCGCCCGTCCAGCACGATGCGGCCCTTGTCGGGCTTCACGATGCCCGCGATGCAGCGCAGCGTCATGCTTTTGCCGCAGCCCGACGCGCCCAGAAGGGCCGTGGCAGTGTTCCCGGCGGTGAAGTCGGAGCGGAGGGTGAAGCCGTTCAGCTTTTTCTCGATATGTACTTCCAGGCTCATGCGCGGCCACCTGCTTTCTGCTTTTTCTCCAGGAGGTTCACAGCCAGCAGCACCACGGCAGAGATGACGATGTCCACCAGCACCCACCGCATGGCACCGGCCTCATCGTTGGTGCGCCAGAGCTGGTACACCGTGGTGGCGATGGTGGCCGTCCTGCCCGGGGTGTAGCCCGCAATCATGCTGGTAGCACCGTACTCGCCCAAGGCCCGGGCAAAGGCCAGCACCGTACCGGCCAGAATGCCCTGTCGGCAGCAGGGCATCCGCACCCGCCAGAATATCCACGCGTTGGACTGTCCCAGCGTCTGGGCCGACCAGGCCAGCGTCTCGTCAAAGCTCTCGAAGGCACCCCGGGCGGTGCGGTACATCAGCGGGAAGGCCACTACGATGGACGCAAAGATGGCGCTGTACCAGTTCATGACCAGCTTGACGCCGAAATGCTCCATGAAGAAGATGCCCAGCGGCCGCTTTGCGCCGAAGAGCAGCAGCAGAAAATAGCCCACCACCGTGGGCGGCAGCACCATGGGCAGGGTGAGCACCACGTCCAGCACGCCCTTGACGGCGCGGGGCAGCTTTGCGATATAATAGGCGGCAAAAATGCCGAGGAAGAACACCGCTGTGCAGCTGATGAGCGCGATGCGCAGGCTGTTCCATAAGGGATACCAATCCATAAATGAGACCTCGAATGTTGGGGGCCTTAAGGCTCTCCCTTTGGGAGAGCTGGCGAGCGAAGCGAGACTGAGAGGGCAAGCCCGTTGAGACAGTTCCGGTGCACAGCGATAGGTAGACTCTTTATCAGAGCGATACTATCGCCGTGCCTGAGCTTCTCCGTCAGCGTCCTTGCCCTCTCCGTCACCTGCGGTGACACCTCTCCCAAAGGGAGAGGCTTTTGCTCACGGTCAGGCTGACCTTACATCGCCGTAAAGCCCACGCCCTCGAACACGGTGGCGGCACGGTCAGTCTGCAGATAGGCCAGGAACTCCCTGGCGGCCTCGGCGTTGGGGGCGGCCTTCAGCACAGCGGCGGGGTAGATGACCTGACCGCACATCTCGGCGGTGGCCTCGTCCACGGGGGTCAGACCGGCGCTGTAAGCGTCGGTGCAGTAGACGACACCGGCGTCCACACTGCCCTCGCTGATCTGGGTGGTGACTTCCTTGACGTTGGAGCCGTAGGTGATGACACCGGCAGCGGCCAGAGCCTCTTCGTCGAGGTCATAGTAGGCCAGGATCTTCTGGGTGTACTGGCCCACAGGCACATCGCTGTTGCCCATGCAGAACAGGATGTCTTCCGCCTTCAGGTGCTCGGCCAGAGCGTCAAAGCTGTCGATGCCCTTGTCGCTGCCCTCGGGCACACAGAGGACGACCTTGTTTTCCAGCAGGTCCACGCGGGTGGAGGGGTCCACGAAGTCCAGACCGTCGGTGTTCACGTCGGCAGAAGCGGTGATGTCCAGCTGGTTCATCTGCTTCTGACCGGCGGAGAGGAAGAGGTCGCAGTCAGCGCCCTCCTGGATCTGGGTCTTGAGAGTACCGGAGGAATCAAAGTTGAAGCGGAAGGTGACGCCCGGGTTCTCGGCAGAGTAGTCTTGGGCGATGGCGTTCAGGGTCTCGGTCAGGGAGGCAGCGGCGAAGACGATGAGCTCGACGCTCTCGCCGGCAGCCTCGGAAGAAGCGGCCTCAGAGGAAGCAGCTGCGGAAGAGGCAGTGCTGGAAGCAGCGCCGCCGCAGGCGGTCAGGGCAGCGGCAGCGCCGACTGCGCCGACCACGGACAGAAAGCTGCGGCGGGGAATGAGATCGGTTTTCATGAATTTTCTCCTTCTATCATTGGTTTATACTTTCGTCCCACAGCAGGGCGCTGCTGTTTCCGAAACATCGTGCTTTTCTCGTCCAGCGTAGGCTTTGCCGACACGCCAGAGCCTCTCCCTTTGGGAGAGGTGGCTGCGAAGCAGACGGAGAGGGCTTAACGGGCCGCCGCTCTACAGGAGGGATGCTGCGGAGCGGGACAGCAATGTTACCTGCGGGCGCACTCTCCGTCCAGACCGGCGGCGATGCGGACGCCGTGCCCGAGGCTGGGCAGGATGTACTCGAGGTTCTCCTTCACGGCTTTCGGACTGCCCGGCAGGTTGACGATGAGCGTCTTGCCGCGCAATACACTGGCGGCGCGGCTCAGCATCCCGCGGGGGGTGATGGAAAGGCTGTGGTACCGCATGGCCTCGGCGATGCCGGGGGCGCTGCGGTCGGCTACGGCATAGGTGGCCTCGGGGGTAATGTCCCGGGGCGAGAAGCCGGTGCCGCCGGTGGTCAGGATAAGGTTCACCTGACGGCCATCGGCCAGACGGATGAGCTGTGCTTTCAGCGCCTTGGCCTCGTCGGGCAGGAGCATCGTCTCTTCCACCACATAGCCTGCGGCGGTGAGCATCTCCACGATGAGGGGGCCGCTCTTGTCCTCCCGCTCGCCCCGGCTGCCCTTGTCGGACAGGGTGATGACCGCAGCGCGCAGCGGCGGATCTTCCGGCGGGGGCAGAAGGGTCACTTCGTCGCCGACATGAATCTCGCCGCCCTTCAGCACCCGGGCAAATACGCCCTCCCGGGGCATGATGCACTCGCCGGTCTGCTGCTTGATGACGCAGTCGTTGTGGCACTCCTTGCCGATCTGGGTCATCTCCAGCACCACGTCGCCGATGGCGAAGCGGCTGGTGACGGGCAGGCTGCGGAAGTCGAAGCCCTCGATGACGAGGTTTTCACCGAAGGCGCCGTAGTCCACCCAGATCTTCTTGCGGAACGCCTCGATTTTTTCGGCGCTGAGCAGGCTCACCTGCCGGTGCCAGTTTCCGCCGTGGGCGTCGCTCACGATGCCCCATTCCGGGGTCAGGACGGCACTTGGCACCTCGGTCTTGACGGTGCCGCGCTTGGGGCTGGTGCAGATCGCCAGAATTTTTCCCATAGTAATTTATCCTCCGATACGGTACATCCCGCGGGTGGCGGGCATGGAATTGTCTCCGAAATGATGTTCCCGGGGTTTCGACCAGATGGTCTCCCGGATGGCCTGCAAAAGCGCCTCGTCGGCTGCGCCGCCCCGCAGCAGGCCGCGCAGGTCGCAGCCCGTCTCGCTGGCAAGGCAGGGGCGCAGAAAGCCCTGACTGGTCAGCCGCACCCGGTTGCAGGAAGCACAGAACTTGCCGTGGACCGCCGCGATGAAGCCCACATCGCCCTTCCAGCCCGGGACGGTGTAGTAGACGGCAGGCCCGTCGCCGAACCCGGCGCTCTGGGCGGCGGGCAGGGGCGAAAACTCCGGCCAGCGGCGGGCAAACCGTTCCCGCAGCTCCGGCCCCGAGATGCAGGGCATGGCCGCGCCGTAGCCGATGGGCATCATCTCGATGAACCGCACCTGTAACGGGCGGCTCTCGGCGAGGGCGGCCAGGTCTTCCAATTCACCCTCGTTCACGCCCACCTGCGGCACACAGTTCAGTTTGACAGGGATGCCGCTGTCGAGGGCTGCGCGGATGCCCTCCATGACGTGCTCGAACTCGTCCCGGGCCGTGATGCTTTGGAACACCTCGGGGCGCAGAGTGTCGAGGCTGATGTTCACGCTGTCAAGGCCGGCGTCCAGCAGGGCGGGCAGCTGCTGCGCCAGCAGGATGCCGTTTGTGGTCATGGTGACTTTGCGGATGCCGGGGATGGCTTTCAGCCCCGCCACCAGCTGGTCTACGCCCTTGCGCACCAGCGGCTCTCCGCCGGTGACGCGGACGGTATCGACGCCGCACCGGGCAAACAGGGCCGCCAGACGCAGGAACTCTTCGTAGGTGAGCACGGCTTCCCGCTCCAGCTTTTCCACGCCGTCGGGCATACAGTAGCGGCAGCGCAGGTTGCACAGGTCGGTGACGGACAGGCGCAGATAGTGGATATTGCGCTGGGCAGAATCAAACATAGCCGCCCTCCGCCCGGATGTAGTGGCCGCTCTTGCCGCCGGTCTTCTCGACGAGATGGATCTCGCCCAGCTCCATGCCCTTATCGACGGCCTTACACATATCGTAGATGGTGAGCAGGGCGGTGGAAACGCCCGTCAGGGCCTCCATCTCCACGCCGGTGACGCCCGCCGTCTTGACGGTGCAGAGCGCCTCCACAGCCTGCCGCTCGGGCAGGAGCTTAAAGTCCACGCTCACTTTCGTCAGGGGCAGCGGATGGCAGAGCGGGATGAGCTCGCTGGTGCGCTTGGTGGCCATGATGCCGGCAATGCGGGCCACGCCCAGCACATCGCCTTTCTTCACGGTGCCGCTCTCCACGGCGGCGAATGCCTCGGCGTTCATGGTGATGATGCCGTGGGCGGTGGCCTCCCGGAAGGTGACGGTCTTCTCGCTCACATCCACCATCACGGCGTTGCCGGAGGCGTCAAAGTGGGTCAGATTGGTTTCAGTCATGATCGTATCTTTCTGCTTAACAAAAATAAATCGTATGGGGAGCCGGGCTTGCCCTCTCAGTCTCGCTTCGCTCGCCAGCTCCCCCAAAGGGGGAGCCGTTGGCAGGCCGGGCAGCTCTGAGCGGGACGCCTGAGGCCGATATAGCGCAAAAGGGCGGGCCTTGCTACAGAGGCCGGCAGCTTCTGGACAAGCGTTCCTTGTCAAGCTGCTGTAAATCTCTGTCGCAGGGCACTATCGTTCCCGACAGGAAGAGCTTTTCTCGCCCAGCGTGGGCCTTACCGACACACCAGTGGCTCTCCCCTTGGGAGAGCTGGCGCGAAGCGCCTGAGAGGGTATCAGCAATGCCCAAATCCGCAGTTGGGCCAGTGGCACTCGGCGCAGCCAAGGCAGAGACCGCCCTCGCCCAGACGGGCAATATCCTCGGCGGTGATGGCATCGTCGGCCAGCAGACGGGGCAGCAGCAGGTCAAAGATGGTGCGCTTGGCGTACATGACGCAGCCGGGCAGACCGCAGACCGGCACACCGTCCAGATAGCTCACGAGGAACATGGCACCCGGCAGCACCGGTGCGCCGTAGGTGACGATGTCCGCGCCGGTGTTTCGGATGGCCAGCGGGGTGCGGTCGTCGGGGTCCACGCTCATGCCGCCGGTGGTGAAGATGAGCTCACAGCCCGCCTCTTTCGCTTCCAGAATGGCGGCGGTGATGCCCGCCGGGTCGTCGTCGCAGACCTTGTGGAAGGTCATCTCACAGCCGTACTCGGCCAGCTTGCCCACGAGGATGGGGGTGAACTTATCCTCGATGCGGCCCTTGAACACCTCGCTGCCGGTGGTGATGACGGCAAACTTCTTGGCCTGCATGGGCAGCACGTTCAGGATAGGCTCACTGCCTGCGGCAGCCTGCATGGCGTCCATCTTCTCCTGTTCGATGACCAGCGGGATGATGCGGGTACCGGCCAGTTTCTGGCCCTTTTTCACGGGCAGGTCGCCGTGGATGGTGGCGATCATCATCTGGGGCGTGCGGTTCACGGCCAGCAGGGCTTCGCGGTTGATCTTCAGCAGGCCGTCGCAGTCGGCGATGAGCTCGATCTTGCCCTCCTTCGGCTCGGTGCCGTGGATGTTCCTGCCCGCAGCGGCCTTGTACAGCAGCGCGGCGGCTTCGTCCTCGTGGAGGATGCCGGGCTTCTTCTCCCAGACGTAGAGGTTTTCTTTGCCGATGGAGAGCAGCACGGGGATGTCCTCGGGCTGGATGATATGGCCCTTGCGGAAACGTGCGCCCTTGAACTCGCCGGGAATGATTTGGGTAATGTCGTGGCAGAGCACCTGGCCTGCCGCGTCTTCGGTACGAATCAGTTTCATATCTGTTTTCTCCTTACAGGCCCGGCATCTGGGAAACGAGCCAGTCGGCCAGAGCCTGCGCATCTTCCAATCCAAAATCTGCCCCCGGAATGTCTCCCACCACCGCCAGCGGCTGGAAAGACACCGGTGTGTCCGAAATTTCTTTGCGGACAACTTCGATTTTCGGCCAGCCGCTGTCCTTGAAGCCTTCCAGCAGCACCAGATCATAGCCGTGGCGCTCGAAGAGCGCCAGCAAGTCCTGCTCCGTCAGGCGGAACATCTCGGTCAGCAGATAGCGCTGGCCGGAGTAGACCGCCACCCCCTCGGCCCCCGCTTCCCGCAGACGGCAGCTGTCGGTGCCGGGGACATCGGGGGTGAAATCATGGCCGTCGTGCTTGATAATGCCCACTTTCAGCCCCCGGCTGCGCAGGGCCGGCAGAAGCTTTTCCAGCAGCGTCGTCTTGCCGCTGTTGTGCAGGCCGCTGACGGCCAGCACTGCCGGGCGCTTGAGCTCGATCTCCTGGGCCAGAGCCTCTTTCGGTTCACTGTACAAAACGGAGCACCTCCACTTCTTCGCCCGGAGTCACCGGGCCGCTGCCCGCAGGCAGTTCAACGAGACAGTTGCAGCCGATCATGGCGGAAAGGCTGCCGGACGAATGGGCTTCGGCGTTGCCCTCGCCGGGGATGGTCACGCTGCCGCCCCTGGCCTTTGCCCGCAGATAGCGGTTCCCCTTGCTGGACTTCGAGAAGCCCGTGGTCAGGGTGCGGGTGGTGCGGGGAAGAAGGCAGCCTTCCTCGCCGCGCCCCGCCGCCCGCAAAAGAGCAGGGATGGCGTATTGTTCCAGCGTAGCGGCGGCGGCAAAGGGGTTGCCGGAGAGGCAGAACACCAGTTTGCCGCCCACTTTCCCGGCCAGCATGGGGCTTCCGGGCTTCTGGGCCACGCCCGCAAAGAGGATGTCCGCATTCAGCTGTTCCAGCACAGCGGGCAGATAGTCTTTCTGCCCCACCGAGACGCCGCCGCTGGTGATGACGGCATCGCACTCCGCCAGCAGCTCCCGCATCTCGCGGGCGATCTCCTCCGGGTCGTCGGAGCAGTGCCGACGGTTTACCGCAAAGCCCAGCTGCCGCAGGCGGGCGGCGTTCTGGACGCCGTTGGCGTCGTATATTTTGCCGGGCATCCAAGCCTCGCCCGGAGCTAAAAGCTCGCTTCCGGTGGCCAGAACGCCCACGGTCAGCGTCTTGTAAACGGGGACATCCGCGTATCCCTGCCCGGCCAGCACGCCGAGATGGGCGGGGGAGAGTACCGTACCGGCCTCGGCGATGACAGCACCGGCGGCGATGTCCCCGCCCCGGAATACCACGTTCTGCTGCGGCTTCATGGCGGCATAGAGCTGTACCGTCTCCTCGCCGCTGTCGGTCAGCTCCTGCATCAGCACACAGTCTGCGCCCTCGGGCAGTGGTGCGCCGGTCATGATGCGGGCCGCACAGCCCACAGGCAGGGGCGAAGCGGGGGCATCTCCGGCGTAGAGCTTCATGGTCACGGGCAGGGTGACGGGTGTTTCGCGGCTGGCACCGGCGGCGTCGGCGCTGTGCAGGGCGTAGCCGTCGAAGGGGCTGCGGTCAAAGGGCGGCTGGTCCATCCGGGCCGAAAGCGTCCCGGCGGCAATCCGGCCGTCCGCTTCGTCCAGCGGGACGGTCTCCATCTCCGGCCTCGGCAGAGCCGCAGCGGCATCCAGCACGCGGCGCAGTGCCTCAGAGGGCGCGCAGAAAGGCTGTTTCATAAAAAAATCCTCCAAATGCCCGGCCACACCCGGCCTGCTATGGCTCAGGCGGGGCGCAGCGGGGATCCATATAAAAAGGCAGGTCAAAAAAGAAGCGGAGGCGTCTTGATGAAAAATCAAAACGCCTCCGCAGAATATCCGCACATTCCGGCAAAGGGCAGCTTGCAGACTGCCCTGCCGATGGCTGCTCTCCGCTCCCTGCCGCTCTTGCAGTGGCGGCAGAGCATGGAAAGCCCCTGTGTGGATGGGAGGAGTTCTTTTTTTCAAATTGCAGCGTTTCTTCTGCGGGAAGGCGGCGGGGTTTCCCCCTCCACCCTTGAATGCCGGCTTATATAGCCCTTAGCATTGCGGCGCGGTGTCATGCCCGACGGTTTAGACACCTTTGCTCAAAGAAGCTCGTATACCCTATTTGATTGTGTGGGATGCTTTAGTCGGTCCACTCGTCCACGTCGCTGATGGCTTTTGCGTAGCGGCGGGTGAGGTGCTGGGTGGAGAAGAGGAACCGCTCGTTCTGGTTGTTGGTCAGCTCCTCGATGTCGGCGTACTCCGGCTTGCCCTGCATGGACTGCCACGTCTGCTCGATGGCTTCCTGTGTCAGATCGTAGGGCGAGCGGCGGAAGTACCGCAGCGGGGTGGCGCTGGGATAGACGCGGGCGTTGAACCGCACCATCTCGGCCACCATGGCGCAGAGGTCCTTGTCCTCGATGAGCTGCGCGATCATGGCGTAGTTGTCGCTCATGTTGGCGCTGGAGTAGTAGTAGGCATCCTTTGCGCCGGTGCGGGACACGATGTCTGCGCACTGGGGGTCTTCCGGCATCTGGGCCAGAAGCTCATCGGCGTTTTCCACCTCACTTACCAGCAGGGCGTGGGATGTGACCAGCGCCGCCGCCGAGCGGGAGCGGATGTAACCCGCCAGCTCCTGTGCCGGGGTAAGCTTGGGCAGCTCCGGCGCGGTGACGGTGGGCTGGTCGGCGTAGGGGTCGCCCTCTGCCTCCGGCGCAGCGGCCAGAAAATCCAGCAGCTGGTTTTTTTCGGCGGCGTCCGGTACAGCCGTCTCTTCGGGAGCGGGCTGTGCCTCGGCCTGCCTTGCGGCCAGAGCATCCGTCTCCTTCTGCACGGCGGCAATGACGTCCTCGCCGAGCTTTGCGGCGCTGCCGTCGAACATACTGCCCGTTTCCTTCAGGCGGCGGGCCGTCTCGCTGGCCGCGTCGATGTCAAAGACCTCGGCCTTCGGCTTCTTTTTCGCGGCCATCTCTGCCTTTTGCAGGTCGAGGATGACCTGCTCAGGGTCGGAGGCGGCGTCCACCGTGGTGGTATAACCGGGTTTGCGTCTGCCAAACAGCATGATAGTTCCTCTCGTTTCGTGAATTACTGGGCCGCAGTCTCCTCAGCGGGAGTCTGGGTGTAGATGCCGCGTGCTTCCAGATCGTCGGCCATGTCGCCGAGGTCGAACTTCTCCAGCGTCTCGCGGGTCGGCACACCGGTGGTCTTGTCCCAGCCGAAGATGTCATAGAACAGGTCTTTTGCCTTTTCCATGTCGGCGCGGTCCAGCTTGGTGGTGCCTTCCTCGAATGCCTTGAAGTCGGGTTCCTTGTCGAAGACCCAGTCGCAGATGGCGTCGTGCTCCTGACGGAGGTTTGCGCTGCCGCAGTTCTTCTGGAAGCTGATGGCGGTCATGGCGCGCAGCATCTGGGTGATGCGCTCGCCTGCCTCCTGCAGACCGGCCTGGGTGTAGGTCTCGCCGGTGACGGCGGTCATGAAATCTGCCTGCAGGTCCAGATCGCCGTGGTAGGCCCGCTCCTTGGAGGGAGACTGGGTCATGGGCCACATCCAGTTGCAGAGGGTGGCGGAGTCGTGGAAGTTCTTGTCGTTGACGCAGTAAGCGGCCAGCTTTGCCTTGTTTTCGTTGATGGGCGTGTAGGCCTTGGCCTTGTCGTAGCAGCCCTCGCCGAAGAAGTCCTCCATGACTTTTTTGGTCACCTCGTAGGGTGCGCCGGAGCCGGTCTCGCAGACGATCTCGTGGATCATGCAGTCTCTATTATACACCAGATTGTACAGCATGCCAACCTGCCATGCCTCTGCGGGGCCGTGGTGGTTGGGGAAGCCGTTGTACATCAGGTTGGAGTTGGTGGCACCGTCGGTGCGGTCCAGCCAGCTCTTGGGCAGGCCAAACTTTTCCATCATGGCCAGCGTACCCTTTGCGATGACGGACAGGTCGCCCTCGCCGTAAGCCATGCGGCGGATGAGCTCTACCTCCCAGCGGGGGTCACCGGCCTTTTCCCATGCCCAGGGCAGGGAGTCGTACTCTTCCTCGCTGATGTACTTGGTGGCCTCCTCACGGGGCATCCGCAGGATCCACAGCAGGTCACGGTTCAGGTTGCCGTAGTTGTCCCACAGGCCCATGTCATCGACGGCGTGAGCCCATGCCAGGTTGATGACCATGGTGCCGTCGCCCTCATACTTGAAGTCGTGGACGCCGTCCGGGTAGACGCGGGTGCCGTACAGCACGGGCATACAGGTGTTGGAGTTGTGGGTGGGCAGGTCGTAATCGGCCAGCGGGTCCACATCATACTCGGTGTAGCAGCGGATGGGGCAGGAGGAGCAGCCGCCGTTCTTCACGGTGTACTCCGCAGCCGGTGCGCCGAAGTCGAAGTAGCCCTTGAAGCAGCGCAGCGCGATCTTGTTGATGTCGTTGTAGGGCTGCTCGCCGGTATCCACGGGGCCGCCGGGAGCCTTTTTCCACATACGGCCCGGTGCGCCGGACCAGCGGTTCTTGCCGGAGGTGGCGCTGTACTCGGCCCAGCTCTGGGGCTGTGCGGGGACGTTGTGGTTGTTGTTGCCGCCGATGAGGTTGCCCATCATGTAGTTGGACAGCTCCAGCACCTTCTTGGGGTCGGCGACCTTGACGCTGCCGGTGCCGCGGATGGCCAGGCCCTTCAGCTTCTTGTTGCCCATGGCAGCGCCCAGACCGGCGCCGCCGGAGTTGCCAAAGCTGGTGTTCAGGGTGGAGTAGTCCACCAGATTCTCACCGGCAGGGCCGATGGAAGCGGTCTCGAACTCACGGCCGTTCTGCTCCACCATCCACTTGTTGGCCGCGAACGTACCCTTGCCCCAGATGTCAGAAGCGTCCTCGAGGGAGACCTGGTCGTCCTCGATGCGCAGATAGACGGGCTTTGCGGAGATGCCGGTGATGACGATGCCGTCCCAGCCCGCATACTTCAGCATGGGGCCGATGTGGCCGCCCATGTGGGCGTCGATGATGGAGCTGCCCTTGGACCAGGTGGAGCGGAAGGTGACGTTCATGCGGCCGGAGCAGGGCACGCCGGCACCGGTCAGGGGGCCGACGCCGAAGATGACCTGTGCCTTCTCGTCGTAGGGGTCGAGGTCCATGGGAGCTTCCTCATACATGATGCGGTAGGCCATGCCCATACCGCCGATATATTTATGGTATTTTGCGTCATCCTGCGTGGTGATCTCGCCGGTGGTCAGGTCAACGCGCAGGATCTTGCCTGTCCAGCCATAATATTCAGCCATTGTTGTTCCTCCTTACAGGTCCATGTAGGCAGCCTGTGCTGCGCTGGTGACGGCATCCCAGTCCACGATGGACAGAGCGCCGGACGGGCAGCCTGCCACGCAGGCACCGCAGGCGATGCACTTGGACGACTTGCCGGTCTCGGGGTTGACGGTGGGCATATGCCAGGGGCAGGCCTCGTGGCAGGCGCCGCAGCCGATGCACTTGTCGGTGTCCACCACGCGGATGCCCTGCTCGTTGGTCGTAATGGCCTTCTGGGGGCAGGCGTTGCCGCAGGCGGGGTCCTCGCACTGGCGGCAGGTATCCGGGAAGTAGACAAAGCAGTTGTCGTTGCCGGACAGCAGGCCGTTGCCGGCACCGTCCAGATTCAGACGGCGCTGGATCTTCACGCGGCTGATGTAAGAGGAGCACACACCATCGTTGGTCAGCGTGCAGTTGATCTCGCAGCGCTGGCAGCCGGTACACAGGTCGGCGTTGACCACCAGAAGGCCCTGGGGCAGCGCCCAGGTAGCCACTGCGCCGCTGTCCACCTGCTTCTGCGAGCAGCCGAAGAGGGACAGCATGGATGCGGAGAGGGTGAGCCCTGCAAGGCTCTTGCCCGAGATCTTCATAAATTGACGGCGGGTCATGTCAGCCGTCAGAAAATCAGTTTTTGCCATAGGTTCCATTCCTCCGTTGAGGTCACTCTGCGCGGAGCACCTCAGTTACATAGAAATACGAGTTGTTGACGATGTTGGTGACGGCGGTCGAGGTGATGGTCGCGCCGGAAAGGGCGTCCACCTCGGTCAGGTCTGCGCTGACAGCGCCGGCACTGGTCTGCCCGGTGGTCAGTTCGGCCTGCGCCAGCCGATAAGCGGCCTGCTTTTCTGCGGACCAGTCCGCATAGGGCAGAGCCTGCTCCTCGCCGTCCCGCGCACTCTTGCTCAGACCGGCGGCGTAGAGCTTGCGGCGTGCCACAGCCTCGGCGCTGGAATCCAGCGGCGGGGCCAGCTCATCGGCCAGAGGCTCGCCGTTCAGTGCCGAGAGGGTCAGACCTGCTGCGTACATCCTGCGGGTGGCCTCGGCCTCGGGAGAGGTGTCGGACACGTTCCACTGCGCGGGGTCAAAATCCTCCGCAGCAGAAGCCTCGCTGGATGCATCGGCGGAAGCGTAGGCTGCGCCGGTGGCCGGGTCGGTCACGGTATAGCTTTTGCCTGCCAGCGTAAAGGGAGCTGCGCCCTGATACTGGGACGTGAACTCCGGGTTGACACACTGGCCGCCGAGGCTGTCCGTCTCTGCCTGCGAGAGGATCTCGACAGCGGAAACATTGCCCTCGGCGTCAAGGGTCACGGCAGCCTGCACATCGCTCTGGAAGCCCTTCTGAGAGCCTTCCACGCGATAGCTGCCGTTGTCGAGCTGGTACACTGCGCTGATGCCGTAGGCGGCTGCATCCGCCTCCGACACCGGCAGCAGGGTACCTGCAACCGTGGTGCGCGCGTACTGCATTGCGATAAGACCTACCGCCATTGCGACTGTCGCAGCGCCCATGGCTGCGTAGCCCGGCAGCCGCTTGCGCCACAGCGGAACGGGCGCAAACGGGTTGGTTGCCTGCTTCATGTTATCACCTGCCTGTTTTTTTCTGCCCGGGTTTCCCCGGACAACAGTTAAGGCCGCCCCAGCTGCTGCAACAGCGGAGCGGTCTCTTCGTTAATATATTATCACTCAGACCGGAAGTAAGTCAACGCAAACTGTAAGCTTTCTTTGCTTTGTAACTTTTATTTTGTATGTTCCTTCAAAGTTAAGGGGCGTTTCCGGCCGCACACGAATTGCAGGCCGTATTCTGCGGCCAGCTCCAGCGACTGGACGGTGGGCATGGTCTTGCTGACCAGTGCCGGAACGCCGGCCCGGATGGCTTTGCGCACCATATCCATCGGTACGCGGCCGCTGGTGTAGAGCACGCATTCGCTGAGGGGGACACCGGCCAGAAGCATGCTGCCCACGGCCTTGTCCAGCGCATTGTGGCGTCCGATGTCCTCGCAGGCGCAGAGGATGCGGCCCTCGTGCAGCACAAAGCAGCTGTGGACCGCATGGGTGGCCTGATAAAGCGGCAGGCCCGCGCTCATGGCGGCGGCGAGGGCGTCCACCCACTCCGGCTGCAGGTCCAGATGCGGCACCGCGCGCAGCGGCTGCACTTCCACCGGACTGCCCAGCGCGACATTGTCGGTGCAGCAGCTGGAAACCTCCTGTGCCGCCGCGCGGCGGGCCGTCAGCGGGTGGTTCAGGTAGATATTGACTTTCAAGCCTTCCGCGCAGACGGCGATTTGTTCCACTTCCTCTGCGGAGGCGATCCATCCTTCGGTCAGCAGCCGCCCCAGCGCCAGCTGCGGCAGAAGCTGGGGCGTGCATACCACCCGGAAGGCCGGCTGTTCATTTACATAGATAACTGCGGCGTGTTCTGTTGGAATGGCCGCTTCCGTGCCGTCCGGCATCCGTACGGTTTCAAAGGCGGCTGCTGCGCCGAAGAGGTCGTTTATCTGCATGGGGCGATCCTTTCTCTGTTCAATGCTGTCCTTCGTACGACCTCTCAGTCTGCTTCGCAGCCAGCTCCCCTATCAGGGGAGCTGGCAAAGCCAACAGGCTTTGACTGAGAGGTTTTTCCGGGCCAGAGCTCTGTAAAAGCTGCTGTTCAAGTCCTCTTTCGCACCGAAAAGAAAAAGCAGAACACAAACGTGTTCTGCTTTTTCTTGGTGCGGATAAGAGGACTTGAACCTCCACCGAGTTGCCCCGATTAGAACCTGAATCTAACGCGTCTGCCAATTCCGCCATATCCGCATATTCTGTTTTGTTCGCTGCCGTTCGGCTCGGAACGATGTCTATTATACCACAGGTGCAAAGAAAGTCAAGCGTTTTCTGCAAAAATAGTACGACAAATTTTTTTGCGAAAATTGTTGCATTCCGTATAGGCCGAATGGGGCGAAAAATCCGGCGGAGTATGATACAATAAATATTGCCCCTGCGGGGCAGCGGCCCGGCGGGACTATTTACGGAAGAGGGAAACTGCGAATGTTCAACATCATTATCTTTCTCATCGGTGCAGGCATCATGTTCTACATGGCATGGCGGAGCTGGTCGAGACGCCGCAAGCTCATGACCAGAGGCGAAAAGGTCGAGGCCGCTGTGGCAGGCACGGTCCAGAGCCGGGACGGCGAAGCCTACCTGCTGGAGTTCACCACTGCTGGCGGCACCCACTGCCTCCATTACCCCAAGTCTGCCAAGGGCAGAGAGCTTGCACAGGGAGCTGTCGTTACCCTTTATTATAACCCCGACGACCCCGCCGAGATGTACGTCGAGGGCGACAAGTCCGTCCTGGGTGCCGAGGTGCTGTATGTGGTGCTGGGCATCGTGCTGCTGGTGCTGATGGCCGGCATCGTCCGCTGAGAGGGGGAGAAGAAAATGAAACTCGAGCATTTTGGCATGGCAGAACCCGGTGACTGCCGGGTGGTCTTTTCCGCCGCGGCAGAAGAGCTGGAAGCGGCGGTGCAGGCCGAAAAGGCGGCCCCGGACGCCCCGCAGGACGAGGACGACCTGCTGACGGCGGCGGTCAATCGGGCGATTCTGGAGGGGTTCTCGCCCCTGTTCGCCCAGCTGATGAAAGAAAACGATTTGCAGCCCGTCACCGACCCGGATTTTGAGCTTCTGGCGGTCAACCGGGCCGAGGGCTTCCGGGCGGGGGCGCAGTTCTTCTGCCTGCCGCCGCTGGAACTGGGAGAGTACACCGGCTTTACCCAGCCCGTCCAGCCCCGGCCCATCCGGGAGCTGACCATCGAGCTTGAAATAAACCGCCGCCACGGTGACGAAGACCGCGCCGCCGACGCCGAGGGCAAGCGCGCCCTCCGCGCCAGGGTGACACAGGACATCTATGCCCAGCGCTGCCAGCAGGCCCGCGCCGTGGCCGAACAGGCCCTCATCGCCCAGCTGGGTACACACGTCACCGGCCCGCTGCCCAAGCAGCTGGTGGCCGGCAACTACTTTGCCGAGCAGCGCCAGTTCAATCTGCGGATGCAGGCCAACGGCGTCAACTTCGACCAGTACTTAAAGGTGCAGGGCCAGACGGTGGAAGAATTCCGAGCCTGGCTCCACGCCGAGGCCGAGCGCAAGCTGCGCAGCCGGATGGGTCTGCTGCTGGTGGCGCAGAAAGAAGGGCTCTGGCCGACGGAAGCCGAGGTGGATGACGAGCTTGCCCACTGGGACGCAAAGCGGGACGGGGAGCACACCTTCGCTTCCAACGACCGCCGCCGCGCCGCCCAGCGCATCGCATCCAGCCGCGCCGCTGCCTTTATCCTGGCCCACTCCACCCTCACACCGCCGCCTGCTGAGGCAACGGTGCTGAAAGCCGAAAACAGGTAAAAAAGAAACTATTGCCGACCCGCAAAAAATAAAACAGAGCAAACAAAAATGGGGCTGTTGCAAAATAGCCCCAACGAAAAAAATGAGATAGACTTCCCCGAAAGGGGGGCCTATCTCATTTTTTGTTGTAAGCTGAAACTGCAATGAACCAACTACAACAGAAACGGTGATCTTCTGAGCGCCGCATAGGAAATAAGAAAGTTTGCAAGCCAACCTGCCGGGACTGCAAGCCAAACAAAAGCAATGCCAAAACGCGGTGCACAAATCAAAGCAACAGACAAGCGGATCGCAAGGTTTACCATATTTGCAATAAGAAACGGCCGCATGATTCCAAGTCCGCGAAGAACGCCATCCGTTGCCATCTTGATGCCCATGAAGATGAAAAAGTAACCAAGCCATCTCATATAATCACCGGACACCTGATAGGCCAACGCGGTTCCGTCTTTTCCCAGGAACAACGAGGAGATCTGTGTGTGCAGTGTTTCAATGACCACGAAAGCAAGAACCGCAAAGCATAGATCCAACACCAGCGCAGCATGATAACCTTTTTTGATACGCTCAATTTTCTTTGCGCCAAGATTCTGGGATACAAACGGCGAAACTGCATTGCCGATGGATACGAAGATCAGCGAAAAAACATTTTCTACCCGCATCGTTGCCGCATACCCGGCAAGTGCCTGTGTGCCGAAGGGATTTACCACTGCCTGCACGATCATCATACCGATGGACACTGTGGACTGCTGCAAAACCGATGGCACCGCAATGCGAAGCATGGAATACAGCTCCTGCCGGTCGAACCTGCGAAAGGAGCTCTTGTATTGCCGCGTCCGAGACAGAAAGATCAAAAACGAAAACACGGCAGAAATTCCTTGTGCGATCAAGGTCGCAAGGGCTGCGCCAAACACCCCCAGACCAAGACCGGCCACCATCCAGAGATCCATAAAAATATTCAGGATAGAGGAGAAGATCAGCAGTCCCAACGGAATTTTGGATTCACCGATGGAAGTGAACATGGTGGAAAGAATGTTGTACATGAATAGAAACGGGAAACCCACAAAGTAGACACGCAGATACAATACGGCTTCTTCCAATATATCGGCAGGGGTCTGTAATCCGCTCATCATGAAATGGGAAAAGCAGAAGCCAAAGACACCAAGGACAACGCTTAAGCTCAAAAAGCTGATCAGGGACGTTGACACAATGGTTTTCATTCTACCATAATTTTTTGCACCAAAACAGCGGCTTACAAGCACACCTGCGCCCACACCGGCCCCAAGCGCCACACAAATAAAAACATTGGTCAGCGCGGCACAAGCACCAACAGCCGCAAGTGCCGAGGAGCCAACAAATTGACCGACGATTATGGAATCGGCCATATTGTATACTTGTTGAAAAAAGCTGCCAAGGATCATCGGCATCGCAAAAACAGTCAGCGCTTTAAGGGGTGGATCTGTAATCAAATATTCATCTTTCGACACGATTATATTCCTTCCAAAAATCGTTTATCGCAAATTTTATCGCAAGTCAAGAAATTAGTGCAGCATTCAAACGGCAGCTTTGCGATATGCGATCCACCGCTGCCGCGTTGAAAAGTTGAATCGCTATCAGTTGAAGCGTTAAGTCTCCACGCCCTCGAATTGGCTGTTGTAGAGCTTGGCGTAGAAGCCGCCCTGCGCCAGCAGGGTATCGTGGCCGCCCTGCTCCACGATGTGGCCGTCCTTCATCACGAGGATGACGTCGGCCTCCCGGATGGTGGAAAGGCGGTGTGCCACGATGAAGCTGGTGCGGCCCTGCATCATCCGGGCAAAGGCTGCCTGGATACGCACCTCGGTGCGGGTGTCGATGGAGGAGGTGGCCTCGTCCAGGATCAGCATCGGGGGCAGACAGAGCATCACGCGGGCGATGCAGAGCAGCTGCTTCTGGCCCTGGCTGATGTTGCCGCCGTCCTCGGCGATGACGGTGTCGTAGCCCTCGGGCAGGCGGCGGATGAAGCTGTCGGCGTGGGCTGCCTTGGCCGCAGCCACGACCTCGTCGAGGGAGGCGTCCGGCTTGCCGTAGGCGATGTTCTCCCGCACGGTGCCGGCCCGGAGCCAGGTATCCTGCAGCACCATGCCGTAGCTGCCGCGCAGGGAGGCGCGGGTCACGTCCCGGATGTCGGTGCCGGAGACTTTGATGGAGCCGCCGTTGACATCATAGAACCGCATGAGCAGGTTGATGAGGGTGGTCTTGCCGCAGCCGGTGGGGCCGACGATGGCGATGCGCTGGCCGGGCTGGACGTCCAGAGACAGGCCCTCGATGAGCGGGCGGTCGGGCAGATAGCGGAAGGAGACGTCCTCGATCTGGACGCGGCCGTCCGGCACGAGCTTTGCGGCGTTCTCCGCTTCGGGGGTCTGGTCTTCGGCGTCCAGCAGCTCGAACACGCGGGCTGCGCAGGCCAGAGCGTTCTGCAGCTCGGTCACGACGCCGGAAATTTCGTTGAAGGGCTTGGTGTACTGGTTGGCGTAGTTCAGGAAGATGCTCAGCTGGCCGATGGTGATGCCTCCGGCTACGGCATAGATCGCGCCCACGAGGCCGACGCCTGCGTAGACGATGTTGTTGACGAAGCGGGTGGCGGGGTTGGTCATGCTGGAGAAGAAGATGGCCTTCAGGCTCACGTTCTGCAGGCGGCCATTCACCTCGTCAAAAGCCTCGAGGCTCTGGGCCTCGTGGCCGAAGGCCTGCACGACCTTCTGACCCTCTATCATCTCGTTGACAAGGGCAGTCTGCTCGCCGCGCACGGTGCTCTGGCTCTGGAAATATTTGTAGCTGCGCTTTGCGAGAAAGCTGGCCACCACAAGGCTCAGCGGGGTGATGCAGACCACCACCAGCGTGATGGGGACATTCTGCTGCAGCATGAAGAGCAGGGTGCCGAGGATGGTCAGCACACCCGAGAACAGCTGGGTGAAGCCCATCAGCAGGCCGTCCGCGAAGGTATCCACATCGGCCACCATCCGGCTCACGATGTCGCCGGAAGGATGGCTGTCGAGGTAAGAGAGGGGAAGGGTCTGGATCTTCCGCATGGCGGCGTTGCGCAGGTCACGGCTGACTGCGAAGGTGATGCGGTTGTTGCAGACGCTCAGCAGCCACTGCGCAAAGGCGGCGACAACCGCCACCACGATGATCTCGTAGATGATGCGCAGCACGCCCGCGAAGTCCACGGCACCTTTGCCCAGCATCATGTCGATGGCACTGCCGCAGAGGATGGGGATATACAGCTGGGCCGCCACGCTCACAGCGGCCACGATGAGGCTGCACACCACGAAGAAGCCGTAGGGCTTGATCTTCTGCAGCACCCGGGTCATGGTGGCCTTCTGCTGTTCAGGGGTCAGCTTGCTTTTTGCTTTTGCACTCATTTCTGCGCATCCCCTTTCTTGAACTGGCTCTCGTAAATTTCCTTGTAGACCGGGCAGCTTTCCAGCAGCTCGGCGTGACGGCCAAGGCCCACCATGCGGCCATCGTCCAGCACGATGATCTGGTCGGCGTGCTGCAGGCTGGCGGCGCGCTGGCTGACGATGAAGACGGTCAGGTCGCCCGGCAGAGCGGCCAGAGCCTTCCGCAGGGCCGCGTCGGTGGCGTAGTCCAGTGCGCTGGCGCTGTCGTCGAGGATGAGGATGTCCGGCTTGCCTACGAGGGCGCGGGCGATGGTCAGACGCTGTTTCTGACCGCCGGAGAGGTTGCGTCCGCCCTGCTCCACCGGCTCGTCGAGGCCGAGGGGCTTGGCTTTCACGAACTCCGCAGCCTGTGCCGTTTCCAGCGCGGCCCAGAGGTCGGCGTCGGAGGCATTCTGGCTGCCCCAGAGCAGGTTGGAGCGGATGGTGCCGCCGAAGAGCTGGGCCTTCTGCATGACCACAGCCACCTTGCCGCGCAGGTCGGCGCGGGGGTACTGCCGGACCGGTCGGCCCATGATCTCTACACTGCCCTCGGTGGCGTCGTAGAAGCGGGGGATGAGGCTGATGAGGCTGGATTTGCCGCTGCCGGTGCCGCCGATGACGCCGATGGTCTGGCCGCGCCTGGCGGTGAAATTGATGTCGGAGAGGCTGGGTGCGCCTGCGCCCTTGTAGGTCAGGCTCACATGGTCGAAGCGGACGGCGTCGCCGACCTTTTCCGCCGGAACATTGCCGGTGAGCTGGGCCGGGAACTCCATGCCGGGCTTTGTGTCCAGAACCGCCTGCACACGGCCTGCACAGGCCAGAGCCTTGCTCACCTGAACGATGAGGTTGGCCAGCTTGACCAGCTCGACCAGGATCTGGTTCATATAGTTGACCAGCGCGATGACGTCGCCGGAGGCCATGCCGCCGATGCTTATCTCAATGCTGCCTACATACAGCAGCGCCACGATGGCAAGGTTGATGATAACGTAGGTCAGCGGGTTCATCAGGGCGGAGATGTGGCCCACGTGGAGCTGCATTTTGGTCAGCAGCTCATTGGCGTCCTCGAAGCGGTCCACCTCGCTCTTTTCCTTGTCGAAGGCGCGGACGACGCGCACGCCGGTCAGGTTCTCGCGGGTGAGGCCCAGGACCCGGTCGAGGCGGGTCTGCACCGACTTATAAAGCGGCCGGGTGATGACCATGACGCCGAAGACCACGACGCTCAGCAGCGGGATAGCCACCACGAAGATGAGGGCGGCGCGGAAGTTGACCGTAAAGGCCATGATCATGGCGCCAATCACCACGAAGGGGCTGCGCAGGAACAGACGGAGGAAGAGGTTCAATCCGCTCTGCACCTGATTGACGTCGCTGGTCATCCGGGTGATGAGGGTGCTGGTGCCCATGGTGTCCATCTCGGAAAAGCTCAGCGTCTGGATGTGCTCAAACAGCGCATGACGCAGGCCGGTGGAATAACCCACGGCGGCTTTGGCCGAGAAGTATTGGGCCGTCAGGCTGCACGCGAGGCCGACGATGGCCAGAAGCAGCAGGATGCCGCACCGCACGAGGATGTAGTGGAAATCGTGGGCCGCGATACCCACGTTGACGATGTCGGCCATCACGAGCGGCACGAACAGGTCAAACGTAGCTTCCAGCATCTTGAAAAGCGGTGCAAGCACGCTCTCGCGCTTGTAGTCGCTGAGATAGCGAAGCATTTTGTTCAAGGCTCGATACTCCCTTTCTTTAATACATTTAGTCGAGACGCTCCTTATTATAACGCACTCCCAGCAGGAATGCTATGTTTTTGCCGAAGAAAACCGGCTCTGGAAGCAGATTTCGGCTCCGGAGATTGAGAAAACCGGAAAATCCTGCTATACTGGAAGGGAATCTCAACGGAAAGAATGGTGGATGCAATGGCAAAAGATGGTGCGGCACGGCTGCGGCTGCGCCCGGTGGGCGCGGCAGACCGCAAAAAGCTGCCGGAATACGGGCCGCTGGGTACGGGCTGTCCGGCAATAGAGCGGGCTGTGGCAGCGCTCTATAAGGGCCAGAACGAGGAGAGCTTCTGGGCGCTGATGAACGCCATCAACTATGCCCTCGAGCTGGACACCAGAGTCCTGGTGCCGCTGGAAGCGGCGTCCGACCAGCCGGACGGGGCCGCCCCGTGGGCGGAGCATCCTGTCCCGGCGGAGAAAGCGAAGGACCTGCAGCCCTGGACCCTGCGCACCCAGAAGGGCCGGTGCTACCTGCCGGTGTTCACCTCCGTGAAGATGGCGGAGGCCGATAAAGGCACGGCCAACCGCCCCATGGCGGAACGGCTTCTGGCTTCCGCCATGCAGATGGCGCTGGACTCGGACAGCATCGACGGCGTGGTCATCGACCCGTGGACCAGCTCTGCCACGCTGGACTGCTCGCTTTTGAACGGTCTGCTCCACGCAAGCCACGACACCGATGAGCCGGGCGAAGCGGAGCTGCGGGCCGGCAACCATGCCATGGCCGAGGAACGCTGGGACGACGCGATGCACTATTATCAGCTCTCTGCCGAAGAGGGCTGCGCCGAGGGCCTTGCCATGATGGGCGAGATGCTCTACGAGGGCCGGGGCTGCCGCAAGAGCCCTGCACAGGCCCGCAAGTTCTGGAAAAAAGCTGCCGACGCCGGCGATGTGGCCGCATGGGTGGCGCTGGGCGACGATGCCATGGTGCAGGGAAAAGGGGCCGGCGCGGCCCTGCGGGCCTACCGCAAGGCCCAGAAGCTCTGCGCCTCTACCCCCGACATCGCCTATATGCCGCAGGTCTGCCTGCGGGTGGCCCAGTATGAGACCCAGTACATCTCCCGCAAAAAGGCGCTGGCTCAGCTGGCTGAGGCGAAGCAGGGCTTCCTCGTCCGCAAAAAAGAGGGGGACGAGACGGCCCAGAGCTGGCTGGACGAGACGGAGGCCGTCATCCGCCAGCTGCTCGAGAGAGAATGAGCGGAAACACAAAATCTTTACAAATGCTCTAAGAAATCGTCATACGGAACCGATATGATATTGAAGGAAAAATATGCGCGTCGCAAAAACAGAGAGGACGACCAGAATGAGCAGAGTGATCGGTATTGACCTTGGCACCACGAACAGCTGCGTGGCAGTGGTGGAGGGCGGCAAGCCCGTCGTCATCACCAACGCAGAGGGAGAGCGCACCACCCCCAGCGTGGTGGCCTTCACCAAAGACGGCGAGCGTCTGGTGGGCGGCGCGGCAAAGCGCCAGCTTGCCACCAACTCCGGCCGGACGGTGTCCAGCATCAAGCGGCATATGGGCAGCGACTACCGCGTCCACATCGACGGCAAAGACCTGACTCCGCAGGAGATCAGCGCCATGATCCTGACCAAGATTCGCCGCGACGCCGAGAGCTACCTGGGTGAGCCGGTGACGGAGGCCGTCATCACCGTCCCCGCTTACTTTGACGACAGCCAGCGCAAGGCCACCCAGGATGCGGGCCGCATCGCAGGCCTGAACGTCCTGCGCATCATCAATGAGCCTACCGCCGCCGCCGTGGCCTACGGCCTTGACAACGAAGCGCCCCAGAAGATCCTGGTCTACGACCTCGGCGGCGGCACCTTCGACGTCTCCATCATCGAGATCGAAGACGGCACCTTTACGGTGCTGGCCACCGGCGGCGATACCCGCCTCGGCGGCGACGACTTTGACCAGCGCATCGTGGAATACGCCGTGGCAGAGTTCAAGAAATCGGACCGCATCGACCTCTCCCGCGACCCCGCCGCCATGGGACGCCTGAAAGAGGAGGCCGAAAAGGCCAAGAAAGAGCTGTCCAGCGCCCTCTCGGCCCAGCTCAATCTGCCCTTCATCGCTGTGGGCAAGGACGGCCCCCACCACCTGGATCTGACCATCTCCCGCCCCCAGTTCGAGATGATGACCGGCGACCTGCTGGCACGGACGGTGGCCCCGGTGCAGAACGCACTGCGGGATGCCGGCATCTCGGCCTCGCAGCTGGGCAAAGTCCTTCTCGTGGGCGGCAGCACCCGGATGCCTGCCGTCGAGCGTCAGGTGAAGGAGCTGCTGGGCTGTGAGCCGAGCCACAGCCTCAACCCCGACGAATGCGTGGCGATGGGTGCCGCTGTGCAGGGCGGTCTGCTGCAGGGCGGCGGCAAGCTGGCTGGCGCTTCCGGTGCAGCGGCGCAGGGCCTTGTGCTGATGGACGTCACCCCGCTGACCCTCTCCATCGAGACACTGGGCGGCGTGGCGACCCCCCTCATCACCCGCAACAGCATGATCCCCACCCGCAAGAGCCAGATATTCACCACGGCCCGCCCCATGCAGACCAGTGTGGAGATCAACGTCCTGCAGGGTGAGCGGCATTTCGCCCGCGACAATAAGAGCCTCGGCAAGTTTAAGCTGAACGGCATCCGGGCCAGCTTCTCGTCCAAGCCCCAGATCGAAGTCACCTTTGATATCGACGTCAACGGCGTCGTCAAGGTCTCGGCCAAAGACCTCGGCACCGGCCGGGAGCAGAACATCACCATCACCGGCAGCACGAACCTCTCGGAGAATGAGATCCAGCGCGCCATGGCCGACGCCGCCGCCTACGAGGCCGAGGACAGCCGCCGCAAAGAGCGGCTTGACCTCCACAATCAGGCCGAGGTGCTGGCCTACAAGGTGGACGAGGCCCTCTCCAAGTGCAAGAAGGAGCTGGACAAGGAGGAGAAGAACCGCATCAAGGCCGATGTAGCCAGCCTCCGCCGCTGCCTGCGGAAGGATAAACCCGAAAAGATGAACGAGACGGAAGAAGCGAACCTCCGTCAGGCCAAGAGCCAGCTCGAAGCATCCGCAAACCACCTGATGGTGCTCTATGCATCGGAGCAGAGCGAGAACGGCTCGAACGGAACCATTTGATAAACAGTAAGACCCCCGCTGTGTTTGTGAACTGCACCCCATTTGTTAGACAGTATGGTATACTGTTTAGGAAATGGGGT
>ERZ1026901.83-NODE-83-length-81416-cov-7.654331_pt1 | contig 81416 bp, 69 predicted proteins | sample MGYA00380179_ERZ1026901 | MGnify/ENA primary metagenome ERZ1026901 (study PRJEB33269, sample SAMEA4719815) | human gut metagenome | biome: human-associated habitat; feature: organic feature; material: feces | place: Cameroon | collected 2013-10 ... | reverse complement strand
TAGTCTCATACCTTATCGTGGCGATAAGATTGCATTTATAGCACGGATGTGGACAACATGAAGCAGTTCCGCACTAGCAGACCAACTGTCTTCCAAGAGGTATTCGAAACGTATTCCTTCAACGATGGCTCTGCGCAGCATTTTGTTACTTTGCCCTACAACACAATAATCAGCGAGTTGTCAAATGCTTCAACCTTTTATATTTCTTAAAGTATTCACTTGCAAAACTCTAGTTATTTATTAAGAAATCCTTTGATTATTTTTTTAACAGAACTTGGAACTGCAGATTTTAAAGCATTAACAGATTTATCAGAAGCATTCATATAAGCCGTTGATATTTTTTCGCGCTCTTGAATATCTATAGACATATCAGTAAAAACCTCTAAAAGTATCGGCTTATCACTTTTTGCAACCATAAACTCTTGAATAACCTTGTCAAATTCCTGCTTGGAGTGAGCACATAGATATTTAAATCCACGTGATTCCACCCAACCTTTTGCAGAAGTATGGTGTTCAGCTCCTGTATTAACTGGAGCACCTTCTACATTAACAGTAAGATAAGACCCCCAATTAAGAATTGCACCTCCTGAATTGTTACACAACATTATACGCGTATTCCCATTAATATAGTTATTCCACAAAGCGTTCATATCATAAAAGAAGCTCAAATCACCTATACACAAAAAAGAAGGTTTCGAAGACACATAAGATTGGGCTACATACGAAGACATTGATCCATCTATACCACATGTTCCTCTATTACAATAGAATTTTATAGATTTGGGAATATCAAAATATGAGAAAATTCTTATACTATTACTATTAGAAACATGCAGTAAACACTCCTCTGGCAATTTATCTATAAAACTCTTTATTGCATAAACCTGCGAATACTCAAAATCATCTGCAACAGGAACACGTGTTAAACGCTTTTTTTCCATGTCTCGCCAAGAATCCAAGTAAGGATGAGGACATGGTTTTTCAAGTGATGCCATTCTTTTGAAAAAATAGATAACCTTACATTCTATGATCTTTGTCTGACATTTAAAAACGTCTGCAACTTCACCATTGGGTGAAACATGCCAATGCTCTATTTTATCATTTATAGTACGAATACCCCATTTAGGATCCGCAAGATGATGCCCCCCAATAGTGATAACAATATCAGGACACATGTCTTTCCAATATATTTTATTCAAGATACCTGCACTCGCCACTCCATTCTTTACATTGAAATTGGATAAATGCTCATTATAAACAACTACATCATATCTATCGCAGAAATCGTTTACAATAGCTATATCTTCTTCAGACATCGGTTGATTTTGTCCACAACTCAGAAGAATTTTCTTTCCTTTCATACTCTTCGCAAGATTCTTCCACACTAGTTCGTCATCATCTGCCATTATGCGCTCAATTTTTGTTACTTTTGGTAAAGAAGACGCTGTTAGTTTGAAATCTCCCCCATCTATTGGATATTTAGGGTCTACTTGAAAATTGATATGGACAGGTCCTTTTTCACGATGATTAAGTTCAAGAAGAGCTTCATTGACAAGTCTTCCACAATACCACGCATCCATCTCATCCTTAACTATAGGTAAATCAACGACTTTACGAATAACATCATGAAATAGATTTAATTGTGGAATACATTGATCTTCGAGTTGATTCAGGTGATATCTGAGTCTATCAGAAGTTAGAACCACAAGAGGCAAATGCTGATAATAAGCTTCATTAACAGCAGAAACATAATTAGCAGAAGCCGTTCCTGAAGTACATACTATAGCTGCTGGCTCTTGAGTTGTTTGTATTAATCCAAGGGCAAAAAAAGCAGCACTCCGTTCGTCTACAACAGAATAACACTTAAAAAAATCATCTCGTAAAACAGAGAAAACGAAAGATATATTTCGTGTTCCTGCGGAACAAACAATGTTACGAATGCCATGCTTCTTAAGTAAGGCAATAAGTATTTGTACGTTTTTATGAACTGAATACATATATTAAGTTGCGCAAGTGATTTAAGAGGCATCCCAGACTATTTCTATCCGGCAAAATGCTTCCTTCACTGCTTTGATTTAATTGTTTTTGTAAATTATATTTTTGGTTAACTCAAACGGATCACATGAGATAAACTCTGCGACAACGTTGAGACTTCTACGATCAGTTGACCTGATTCACTTGACAACCGAAAGTTCAACTGTTTCACAGGCCAGTTCTGTGAAAAGACCTCCAACGAGTTCATATGATTCAAAACGCGTCACATAACTGAGCCTGTTGTACTGACCAATGCATGATGACATTCATGCAATCTATCCCGCAAAGTCAATTGACTGAATTTTGCCGATATTAAGCAGACACTTCATCTCCTTATATCCCACTTTATCGACACATCTTCTGGAATATCTTACGGATATAATCATTATCAGCTTTTTGATGGCGTCTATGCCGTAAGGGAACATAGAGTAGTCTCATATCTTATCGTGGCGATAAGATTGCATTTATAGCACGGATGTGGACAACATGAAGCAGTTCCGCACTAGCAGACCAACTGTCTTCCAAGAGGTAATCGAAACGTATTCCTTCAACAATGGCTCTGCGCAGCATTTTGTTACTTTGATCTACAACATAATAATCAGCGAGTTGTCAAACGCTTCAACCTTTTTGTTTTGTGAAATATTCACTTACAGATCTCGAGTAGAGAATTTAATTGTTATCATACATCCTCTCATAATACTTCTGATAATCACCAGAAGTCACATTCTCAAGCCATTCTTCATTGTCAAGATACCACTTCACTGTCTTCTCAATTCCTTCCTCGAACTGTAAACTTGGTTCCCAACCAAGTTCCTTCTGTAATTTTGTTGAGTCAATGGCGTAACGAGCATCATGACCAAGACGGTCCTTTACATATGTGATAAGATTAAGATCTTCGCCTTCAGCTCGACCAAGCAGGCGATCGACTGTCTTTATAACTGTCTTTATAATGTCGATATTCTTCCACTCGTTAAATCCACCGATATTGTAGGTTTCTGCAACTTTTCCGTTATGGAATATCAAGTCGATAGCACGTGCATGGTCTTCGACATACAACCAGTCGCGAACATTCTCTCCCTTACCATAAACAGGAAGAGGTTTACGATGACGGATATTGTTGATAAACAGAGGTATCAGCTTCTCAGGGAACTGATAAGGGCCATAGTTGTTTGAGCAATTTGTTACAATTGTCGGCATTCCATATGTATCATGGAAAGCACGGACAAAATGATCAGAACTTGCTTTAGATGCAGAATATGGAGAATGTGGATTATACCTTGTCGACTCGTGGAAAAAATCTTCTCCGTATGCAAGATGATGCTCTTCCGAACTTGCCTTCGTTGTAAACGGAGGCTTGATTCCTTCAGGATGTGTCATCTGTAATGCTCCATATACTTCATCTGTAGAGATATGGTAGAAACGCTTGCCTTCATATTTTTCCGGCAACGATTCCCAATATAGCTTGGCTGCTTGAAGTAGAGTTAATGTTCCCATCACGTTGGTACGGGCAAATGTAAATGGGTCCTTGATACTGCGGTCCACATGACTTTCTGCTGCAAGATGAATAATCCCGTCAACATGCTCATCCTGCATCAACTGATAGAATGCGTCGAAATCGCAAATATCCATCTTCACAAACTTATAGTTGGGCTTATCCTCAATATCTTTAAGATTAGCAAGATTACCAGCATATGTAAGTTTATCAAGATTTATAATATTGTACTCAGGATACTTATTTACAAAGAGTCTTACGACGTGTGACCCGATAAAACCAGCACCACCAGTTATTACGATTGTTCGCTTATATTGTTCCATATCTTTTACTCAAACACTAATACCTATTAAAATTCTGGATAAAAATTCATATCTATAGAAAAGGGACTGTCAAAGTCTTTCAGGCAAGCATGAAGAGTGTCCTTCTCACTAAGAATTGCCTTATCGGTCGGTATTTTCCAGTCAATACCTAACGAATTGTCCATTATAGAGATACCACCATCTGCCTGAGGGGCATAGAAATTATCGCACTTATATTGGAACACTGCAGTTTCAGACAATACTGAAAAGCCATGAGCGAATCCTCTCGGCACAAAAAATTGGCGATGATTATCTTCCGTCAATTCTACGGCTACATGCTGACCATAAGTGGGACTACCCTTACGTATGTCTACAGCGACATCGAGAACTGCACCTTTTACGCAACGAACCAGTTTACTTTGAGTATATGGTGGTCGTTGGAAATGCAAACCACGCATCACACCATAAGAGGACATACTTTCATTGTCTTGCACAAAGTTAATCTTGCGGACTTTCTCTTCGAACTCTCTCTGAGAGAAAGATTCAAAGAAGTAGCCACGTGCATCTTTGAACACTTTAGGCTCAATGATTACAACCCCCTCAATTGCGGTCTTTATAACTTCCATATCCTATCTATTTCTGCAAATTACTAATACATACCTTCAAAGAGTCCGTCCAATAAGGCACTCTTACGCCAAAAGTATTCTTAATTTTACTCTTATCCAATACGGAATATGCCGGTCGCTTTACTGGACTTGGGTAGTCTACGCTATAGCAAGGTTTAATCTCACATTCATTGTGACCGCTATATTCTGCAATCATCTTTGTAAAGTCAAACCATGAGCACACGCCCTCGTTAGAAAAGTGATATATGCCAGTTTTAGAATATTGAGGCAAAGATGCTTCCTTTTTATAATCCTCAATTATAATCTCTATTGCCTCGGCCAAATCATAAGCATAGGTAGGAGTTCCGCATTGGTCAAAAACTACGTTTACTTCTGATTTTGTGGCGGTTAAATTAAGCATTGTTTTGCAGAAGTTCTTACCGAACTCAGAATAAAGCCATGCAGTTCTAATAATTACATATTTAACATCTGAGGCCATAATCTTCTGCTCACCATGCAGCTTTGTAGTGCCATACACACCAGTCGGCGTTCCCTTCTGGTCTTCTCGACAAGGTGTATTATAAGGCTCTTTACCAAAGACATAATCCGTAGAAATCTGAACAAAAAGTCCATTTACTTCTTTTATTGCTTTGGCAAGATTTTCCGGAGCATCTGCATTTAGTTTTTCTGCAAGAGCGGCAAGTCTATCATCAGTTTCGCAGGCATCAACGTTTGTCCACGCAGCACAATTAACGATAACATTGACATGATTGTCAGATACCACCTTTCGAATTGCAGCCATGTCAGTTATATCAAGATAAGTTGTTTCAACACCCTCAACTTGATTTACATCCGTGAAGATATAATTATCACATGAATGTTTGGCTATGATACGCATCTCATTACCGAGCTGTCCATTAGCCCCTGTTACAAGTATGTTCATAGATATCTCTTTGATTTACTTTAATCTAAATTAGGATTGCCTGTCTGTTTTACCTCTTCTATTACTTTAAGTAAATACTGACCATATTGGTTTTTAAGCATTGGCTTTGCCAACTCGCGCATACGTTCTTCGTCTATCCAGCCCTGACGATAGGCAATGCCTTCAAGACAAGCGACCTTCAAACCTTGTCTCTTTTCCAAGACTTCAATATATGTGGAGGCTTCTGATAATGAATCATGTGTACCAGTATCGAGCCATGCAAATCCACGCCCAAGAGTCTGCACTTTCAGTTCGCCATCATGCAAGAACCACTGGTTAACAGTAGTGATTTCGTATTCACCTCGCGCTGAAGGCTGAATCTTACTTGCCACATCCACCACCTTGTTAGGATAAAAATATAAACCCACAACAGCATAGTTACTCTTCGGATGTTCCGGTTTCTCTTCTATTGATAGACAATTCCCATCTGCATCGAACTCTGCCACTCCATAACGCTCAGGGTCATTCACCCAATAGCCAAACACAGTAGCCTTCTTTTCTTCCTCTGCGGCACGTACTGCCTCCTTGAGTTTTGCAGTGAAACCATTGCCCTGAAAGATATTATCACCAAGCACAAGACACACGCTGTCATCACCTATGAAATCCTTGCCTATTGTAAACGCTTGTGCCAGACCATCTGGGGATGGTTGCTCTGCATAAGTGAAGCGTACTCCATAATCAGATCCATCGCCAAGAAGGCGTTTAAATCCAGGAAGGTCATATGGCGTCGAAATTATCAGTATGTCACGAATGCCTGCAATCATTAACACACTGATTGGATAATACACCATTGGTTTGTCATATATAGGCATAAGCTGCTTGCTAATGCCTTTGGTGATTGGATACAAACGTGTACCACTACCACCTGCTAATACTATACCTTTCATCTGTTCCCCTAATTATTAATTAACCTTCACCCATTGTTCGTTCAAAGACCCACGTGTTTTTATTATCCTAGCTGGAACGCCTACAACTATGGAATGCGAAGGAATATCTTTTACAACAACAGCATTGGCACCAATAATAACATCGTCACCTATCGTAACATCACCTATTACCTTAGCGCCAGCCTTAATTTCAACATTATTTCCGATATATGGGCAATGAATTTCATCGCTGTATCCAATTGTCACTTGCTGATTAATCCAACAATTGCTTCCAATATGGCGACATGAGATAATAGTAGAAAAGCCATGTTCGATAAAAAGGCCTCCTGCAATGTCACCGCAATTAATATAAAAATTATGGAAGTTGAATAACTGTAAAGGTTTAAGCAATATGCGACATATTCGTGAGTGTTGCCTCACACGATAACAGATCTGATATCTGAATTCTGGATAAGCAATAAAAAGTTTCAAGAAAGAGCACTTCCTTAATCTCTTATAACGGATATAGTCCTCTACTAATCTATTCCCCCCCCCACTTTCAGCAAAACGTCAATCATAAACATCTATAATAATGTTAGTTATCCACTGTGTAGCGTTCCATCTTTCTATCCGCAAGCACATCCGCAATACGATGACACGCCTTTCCATCACCATATGGATTAACAGCTTTGGACATCTTTTCATAAGCAACAGCATCATCAAGCAATGTGCTTACTTCATAAACAATCTTATCATAATCTGTACCCACCAAATGTACCGTACCACTTGATAAAGCCTCTGGGCGTTCTGTAGTATCACGCATTACAAGAACTGGCTTACCGAGGCCAGGAGCCTCTTCCTGAATTCCACCAGAATCAGTAAGAACTATAGTCGCCTTCGACATGAGATGCACAAACTCAAGGTACTGCAATGGTTCAATAAAGAAGAAATTTGGACGTGTAAGATCTTCACCAAACACTTCATGGATTGGCTTACGGACATTTGGATTCAGGTGCATTGGATACACGAAATCTACATCTGGATACTTCTCACTCAAATCTTTCATTGCAGTCACCATACGAATAAAACCATCGCCAAAATTCTCACGACGATGACCTGTGATGAGCACAAGTTTTTTATCATGATCCAATCGAGACATATTGTAACCAGCTTGAAGAAGGATACATTCTTGTTCCTTAGCAAGAACAGGATCATTCTTAAGTTTCTCAACAACCATATGAAGAGCGTCAATTACAGTGTTACCCGTAACATAGATTTTGCCATGGGCTTTTTCGTCAAGGAGATTCTTCTCTGAAAGTGGGGTCGGAGAAAAATTGTACGTAGCAATACGACCTGTAATTTGACGATTCATTTCCTCTGGCCATGGACTGTATATATTATGTGTACGAAGTCCTGCTTCGACATGACCTACAGGAATCTGTGCGTAAAACCCTGCAAGAGCTCCAGCCATTGATGTTGTAGTATCTCCATGAACAAGTACAACATCTGGACGATTTTCTTTGAAAACATCGCGCAACCCAGTGAGAACTCGAGCTGTAACATCAGTAAGATCTTGCCCCTGTTTCATGATGTTGAGATCATAGTCAGGTTCAACATCGAAGATTTGAAGTACCTGATCAAGCATTTCTCGATGCTGTCCTGTTACGCAGACAATAGTCTCAAACTCATTCGGATGTTTCTGTAATTCTTTTACAAGTGGACACATCTTAATGGCCTCTGGACGCGTCCCAAAAACCAGCATTACTTTTTTCATAATAATATGTGTTTAAAGTTATCATTAAATGGTCGCTTTTGGAGTATTCACAAGCGACACCCATAACCGTCCCGGCACACCCATATTGACAAAGCACCACCAAGGCTGCTAGGCACAGTCTATACATTAAGGCTTTCGCCGTATTTTTCTGATTTGTTTTTCTTTTGTCATGTACTTAGAAAAAAGTTAAATCGTACTACAAGCTCATTGGCGAGGCCATCCCAGTAAGTTTAAAAATCAAGGACTTCCGCCGGAAGGTCATGCTCTCGTAATTATAGTGCTACTTTTGGTATTATCTAAAGATTAATGTTATAACTTTGAGAGTTAATAAAAGGCAAGAGATTTCACATTCAGTACAATCCTAACCAACCATTTTGGAAAACGTAACTTCCTGCGCCGTTTCAGCTAGCTTGAAGGTTATGTGTGTGAAAGTGTAGTTGGACCAACAGCTATTACAGAAGCTACGAATATACCTCCTGTGAAATCTTTGCCTGTAATTCTTTATTCAAATTAAACATTGTCCAGCGAGTGAAAATAAACTTTTGCTTCTTGCAAAAACTCATTATCATCTCCTGATCTTTCGTTTCGGTAATGCCAATCAATGTAAGAAGCTTTTGCTTGTATGCATCGTCTACAAATGGACAAGTCATCATATCCGCTGTGAGAATAGTGAGTTCAGAATTTCGTTTGCGCTCCGATTCCGTAACAAGCCTATATTTTTTCAAAATCTCATCTTTCAATAAATCCTTTTGTGCAACATAGCACTTGTGATTTGCATAGTAATACAATAATATAAGACATGAGAAAAGATTATACTGCAGTTCACTTTCCTTTATGAATGATTGAATAACTTTAGGTGCAAACAGATACGCATAACCTAATTCTTTGGCCAATATTAACAAATAAAGACTCTCATGCAAGGTATTCCGATGTAAATCCGTTGTAGCCAGAACAAGGGCAATTTCATCTTGAATCTTCTTAAAAATGATATCCTTACTTACTGTTTGGAATCTAACTGCATGATTAACTTTGAAATCACCATGTCGTTTTGCGTAGATAATTATAGAATTGATTATCTTCTGCAATTTTAATGTTGTATTTATCTGCCTGTTGCTATTGAATACGAAAAACGTCACATCAATCAGAGATACAAGATAATTAGTGAGCTTTCTTTGCGCTCGTTGTGCATGAGTTTCTACATCATATTTATTCGTTTCTTCTTTTGACATAAGTCGCTCATACTTCTCGAAGCCGATTTCATATCGATTAAGAAAAGAGTCAAGGCGTTGGCTTATCTTCTCTAGCAGATAGTTTGCTATATCGCGATATTCAATTCCGCATTCCTTTACAATTACTTTTATTTGAGTATTTACGTCATTTGCGTGCAGGTATATATTGAATTTCTTTTCTAATAGTTCCTTGTCTTTATCCAAATCTTCAGTTTCTTCATCTTCAGTATCCTCATCTTTCTCCGTAATCGAATTTGATTCTATTTCCTCCCAAAGAGGAATCGAGAATATATTGCTAAGCAAAGTTTCAATTCGCTGTTTGGCAATGGTCACTTTTGTTATGAAAGGTCTTTCATACACTTCTGTTTTGGATGGATTAATCTGCAATTTGAATTCCTTCAGCCATTTTGTTAGACTTTCCATGAAGAGATTTCTGACTTTTTCGTCATTAAAGAAAAGAAAATAGTCGTCAACGTACCGATAACACTCATAGGCGGATTTCTGACGAAGTTCTTTCCCCAATAGTTCCTGTTCAACCTTTTGATCTATATATTGCAATATAATCTCTGCAAAAATTCGTGAAAACTCAGGGCCTATTACAATTCCATTCGTTTCTCGAGCATTGACTGACTGCATTAGATTATCAAATGCATCGCCAAGCCATGAACCATGATATCCAGGCAAAACTTTCACTTTGTCTGCACCGCCAGCTGTCGCCCAACTTATGGTATGGGTATAAATACTATCAAAACAACTCTGTAAATCAAACTTCAAAAGATATTTAAATTTCTTTTCAGCTCGTTGATATCTGTAATCTTCGTAGAACTTATATATATTTGAATACTTCTCGTAACTGAAGTAAGTTTTCAAATTCTCATATTCGTTGAAAAACAATTCAACTTTATCACTTTCATGTCCCAATAACTTCCGGTGAAGTCGATCTCTATAGTAAAAGTATTGAGCTATCTTATGTGGTTTACGAATAGAGTAACTGCTTACGTTGCAAAGATAGAGTATAGAATACTTATACTGCTCATAAAACTCTACTACCTGCCACTGGTTATATGGATGAATAATTGACAATGTTCTGTTCTTATTTATCTTGTGGGCAATATTGAATTGATATGGGTAGAATAGAGCGCTATTCTTGTGCCTCAAATCGCGTATCGGTTTACCATGCTCATAGCAACCGAAAAGCAATGCAGCAAAAGCATTCGCATCCTTTTGATCCAAACGTTTAGATTGTTTCAAGACATTCCAAGTGACATTATCGATCTTTTGTTCTTCTCCAGTCCATAAATATTTGGCAAGAAATCGATATAAATATCTGTTTGAAAATATTATAGGGCACTCGTAGGGCAAGACATCAGAAAAGAGAACTCGCTCTTTGCTATAACTAAGCTTTATCTTCTTTCTCTTTCTCATACCCACGATTGTTTAATCATTTGTAATCTGTTTTTCTTTACCTTATATCGCTTATGAGGTGTTGCAAAGCCTTTAACAAAGGATATTTGTTTAAGTTGCTTCTTCAAATTCGCTTCAATTTGTGGTTGTTTAGCCGGGTCTACGCATGCTTTGCCGCCTAATGATATTCGACTGCACTTATATTGAAGATAGTTATCTAATCCTTCTAAATCTTTTGTATCGTCAAGTAATTGGTTTGAGTAAAATATACCCACCTTTACACCTCGCTTTGCATTATACAGATTGATATTGCATGTTAAAACATGTAATGCATCAAACAGATAATGAGCAGCGACATCGTAACGCACTGTATTTAGCAAACCATCAAACTCTTGAAAAGTTTTTGTTATGCGATCCCGTATCCTTTGCTTTTTGTTATTAGACAAAGAGAAAAAGCCTTGCTTATCCTTGTCTCCTTTTATGGACTGTATAGTATATCCTAAAAGATCAAATTTTAAACTCTTTGTATCCTTGGAGTCATATATATAGCATTTGTTCGTTCCATCTTTAGGTGTATGAATTATCAAACCATGTTTACAATATGTATCAATTAGAACTTTGACATACTTATCCAATGACCACCGATGCTCATCATCTAACTCTGGATGGATAACTATAATAATATCATCAACATATCTTGATAGGAACACTATCCCTGGTAGTGTATGTCTAAGTTCCTCATCTATTTTGGATAAATAAAATTCAGATAAAAGAGAACTGATAGCACAACCTCGAGGAACACCTGTCTTTTCAGTCAACACTAGTGGGCGCAAATTCTTGGCTTCAAACTCATTTCGGATAAGTCCTCGTAAAAGGGATTTACTCTTCACATCAAGCAAATTATTACCCTCTAAATACTCAAATAACTTATCATGCGGTATAGACTCAAAACAATGACAAACATCTGTTCGAATGATATGAAACCAGCTCTTATCCTCCCTTAATAAAATCTTTAACTGAGAAAGTATTTCATGGCGACTTGGCATGGTGATTTTAAACAGTTTCTTTACATTTCTGCAAAGGACTTGCATTGCGAAAAACTCTTCAGCAGTAGCGCCAATACTATAAAATGGCTTCCGTGAATCTTTTGACGTATCCAGAGTAAGGTTGAAACGAAAACCACTTGATAAAATCCTGGAAGACACTTTGTTAAGATGCTCCTGCAACAAGATTCTCTGTTGCTGAGCCTCATCCTTCATCGACTGCCTCAACTGGTCAATTTTATTCGTCTCAGCCTCCGTTCGCTCTGTTTTTTTCTTTCTCAATATTTTATTTAGTTCTGTTCTCATATCTCGATATTTCTGAGCAGCAACTAAATATTCAGGTGAAAGATACTTTTTTTGCATCTTTCCCTTCCTATTCACCGCATTGAACGCATCTTCTAGGGAATCATAGTTATAAGAAAAATCATATTGAGACATATCTTAAGTCTTCAATGTAAAATAGCGAGTGTTATTCAATATTTTCAATTCAATCAAAGCCATCACAATCTATCCTCCTGCCCATTCTTTATACTGCGCAGGTCGCAATTGAAATCTTTATGAAAAGCTCTTTTGGCTTTTTCCATATCAGTATTGGCTTTATTTGAGGGATATGAATTGGCCACTATCCTTGCTCGTATGTCTTTGTTAGACGGATGTCTGAACTTTGGATGATTTAGAGTAGCACGCAGTTGTTCAATTGCTCGTAGAACATCTTTTCCTTTCAACTCTACAAATATTTCAGCCCACTCTTCATTTAAAGCCTCACTATCTCTTCTGACAAGAATCAGTTTGTCGCATTTCCTACCTTCCTCTTTCTTTATAATGTCTCCATCAATCTGAAACACTACAGAAGACTTTTCATTCACGACAAGTTTATATTTCGTTCCGTTTTCGCTTACTGAAACTATCTTACGTGTCTTTAGGTCCTGCTCCGGATAATAACCTTCTCCTATCAGTCTGGAGTATGTGGATGAGTATGGTTTGATATTACGATTCTTCTCCATATAAAACCTTATTACACTGACTGATTATCTCTTCCACCCAATCTGAAACGCCGTCCAGCTCCATTCCGCTGAGCATTTGGAGTTCGCTATCCAGAATGCTTCTGAAAATACCATCATCGCTGATGAAATAACCGGAAATCTCAGATGGTTTCAACAGATACTTTGCATCTATTATTTCATTACCAGTGTTTTTACCTGCAACACTTGATGCAGATAGAAGCGCATTCACAACAGAAATGACATACGGACTATGCGTTGTCAACATAATCATACTCGACTCCGATTCTACTTTTTTAGCTTCCACAAGAGCATTGATCAGACTCAATATGATAAGACGTTGAGATTCCGGATAGAGATTCTGTTCGGGTTCTTCGATGAAAACTTGAGCAGACTGGTAGGTGAGTCTCTTGGAATTCGTCTCTTGGATAGCATTCAAATCCGACATTGACATTGGAGCCTTTCTACCCACTTGTGACATCATATAATGCGACATCACATCTAAAGGTGTCACAGATTGGATTCCACTGGATGCGTAAAACGCAGGAGATTCTGTCCCGTCCTTCCGTATGATTAAATCATTTCCCGATTGGCACGCGTAACTAAAGTCTCCTGTCACCGACAATTTATATGGATTTGATTTGGTAGAAGGGGATTTAGCCTCGTCCCATTCATAAATGAAATTGAACAATACGTCTCTTTCAGTCGCCTTATATGCCCTGTCAATGTTCTGAAGGGCGGCAACAAGATTGCGTTCGGCAGGGATATAGCAAATTTTGCTATTGTAGCGCCTTTGTGCGAAATCTGACTTTCTGCTGATTTTAGGATTCGTGCCTCCGCGATATTCTATAGTTATAGCATCTCCATTATATTCAATACTTGAATTATCCTTGAAATAATCATCATTGAGTCTATGGAATTGCTTGAGATCCTTGACAAAACGTCCATAATGGGTATATTGGTTAATGATATCATCAGTCGATACCATAACTCGTTTTTCTATCCATCGGCAGAAGCAAAGCACCTTCATAAAAGTACTTTTGCCAGAACTCTGACGTCCGATGAGTACCATAAGAGAAGTTAATTCAATCTTAGTAGAGTCTTCAATCGGACCGAAGTGTTTGATGTGTAATGATGCCATATTACGTAAACATTATCATTTACTTGAGTCTGTCAATGTAACAAATTTAACGAATTTTCACTCATTATATGCAGACCATGTTGCAAAAATGCACAATTAGAGTGCATAATACCGTCCATACCACTCAGCGAACTTCCTCAGTCCCTCTCTAAGCGGTGTACTCGGTTTGAACCCGAAGTCCTGCTCGAGCGGTGTGGTATCAGCATAAGTCACAGGGACATCGCCGGGCTGCATCGGGACGAGTTCTTTGTGTGCCTCGAAATCGTAGTCGGACGGCAGGACGCCGGCACGTACCAGTTCCTCCTGAAGTATCGTCACGAAATCCAGAAGATTCTCAGGCGAGTTGTTGCCTATGTTATATACCTTGTACGGCGGAATCGGAAGGCCGTCCTCGCCGTTCTGCTTCTCCGGGGCATGTCGCATAACACGGACCACACCCTCCACGATGTCATCGACATAGGTGAAGTCGCGTTTGCAGTTGCCGTAGTTGAAGATCTGGATGGTCTTGCCTTCACGGAGTTTGTTGGTGAAGCCGAAATACGCCATGTCGGGACGACCGGCTGGGCCATAGACCGTAAAGAAACGGAGGCCTGTGGACGGGATATTGTAGAGCTTCGAATAGGCATGGGCCATGAGCTCGTTGCTCTTCTTGGTCGCGGCATAGAGGCTCACAGGATTGTCCACCTTGTCATCTGTCGAATACGGCACCTTCTTGTTGCTTCCGTAAACTGATGAAGATGAAGCATATACAAGATGTTCCACCTCATGATGGCGGCACGCCTCCAGAATATTGTAGAAGCCTATGAGATTGCTCTGGATATAGGCATCCGGGTTCGTGATGGAATAACGGACACCTGCCTGCGCGGCAAGATTGACTACTACGGAAATCCGGTTGTCATTGAAAATTTTCTCCACCGCATCCTTGTCCGCAATCGACGCGTGGACGAATGTCCAGTCTCGGCCGAGGGCCTCGATTTCGCGCAGGCGCTCGTACTTTATGTTGACATCGTAATAATCGGTAATGCTGTCAATGCCGATGACGCGGATATTGTCAATGTCACGGAACAGGCGCTTGACGAGGTTGCTGCCGATGAAGCCGACGGCACCGGTCACGAGGACTGTCTTGCCTTCGAGATTTACATTATAGTTTACCATAATTAATCTCTTCTGAAAATATCACGTGTATAGACCTTGGCGAGGACATCGTCGAGGCAGGTGTCATAGCGGTTGGCGATGATGGCATTGGCCTGAGCCTTGAACTTGTCGAGGTCATTGACCACAATGCTGCCGAAGAATGATGAACCGTCTTCGAGTGTAGGCTCGTAGATGATGACCTCCGCGCCCTTGGCCTTGATGCGCTTCATGATGCCCTGGATGGCAGACTGGCGGAAGTTATCGGAGTTGGACTTCATGGTCAGACGATATACTCCGATGACGCAGCGCTTCTCCTGAGTGCTGTCCCACTGACTGTTGCTGTTATAGTAGCCTGCCTTTGTAAGTACCTGATCTGCAATGAAATCCTTTCTTGTGCTGTTGGAATCCACGATGGCCTGGATAAGGTTTTCAGGAACGTCGTTGTAGTTCGCAAGAAGCTGCTTGGTATCCTTCGGGAGGCAGTATCCGCCGTAGCCGAAAGACGGGTTGTTGTAATGTGTGCCGATACGCGGGTCGAGGCAGACGCCGTCGATAATCGACTTGGTGTCAAGACCTTTCATCTCGGCGTAGGTATCGAGTTCATTGAAGTAGCTTACTCTCAGTGCCAGATATGTGTTGGCGAAGAGTTTTACCGCCTCTGCCTCGGTCGTACCCATGAAGAGAACATCGACGTCTTCCTTGATGGCGCCTTCCTTGATAATCTGGGCGAACTTGTGTGCAGCCTCTTCGAGTCTTGCGTCCTCGTGGTCATAACCGGCAATGATACGGCTCGGATAGAGGTTGTCATACAGCGCCTTGGACTCACGGAGGAATTCAGGAGCAAAAATGATATTAGGCTTCACCACCTTGCCGTCAGCATCAGTGCGTGCATATTTCTCGCGGACTGAAGCGGTATAGCCTACAGGGACGGTAGATTTGATGACCATCACTGCATCAGGATTTACCTTCATGACGAGTTCGATGACCTCTTCCACGTGTGATGTGTCGAAGAAGTTCTTCTTGCTGTCATAGTTGGTCGGTGCCGCAATTACCACGAAATCAGCATCTTTGTATGCCTCTGCGCCGTCGAGTGTCGCAGTCAGGTCCAACTGTTTCTCTGCCAGATATTTCTCAATGTATTCGTCCTGGATAGGTGAGATTCTGTTATTGATTTTCTCCACCTTTTCCGGGATGACATCTACAGCCGTCACTTTATGATGCTGTGAAAGCAGAGTGGCGATGCTGAGTCCGACATATCCTGTGCCGGCCACAGCCACCTTAATTTCCTTAATATCTTTCATTTTTCAGTAATTTTTGTCAATGTTAGTTTGCTGCCTGTGCTGCAGCCGGCTTCTTGTCAAGTATCTCGTACTTGCTCTGGCGGCTCTTGTACTCCGGCACGATTTCCTTCATGACCTTTACAATAGCCATATCATCGAACGTCTTGGAGACTTCCATGAGGCGGCGCTCGTTTTCGCACGCGGTAGCATAGTCGTATTCACGGACTTTGGCCACCATGATTTTAGGATTGACAGTAGGGAGAGTGCCCTCCTTGTCATTGAGAACTTCCTCATAGAGCTTTTCGCCGTCGCGGAGGCCGGTGAATTCGATTTCGACATTCCTCGCGCCTGAGAGCGAAATCATTCGTTTTGCGAGGTCAACTATCTTGACCGGCTGGCCCATGTCGAATACGAAGATTTCACCGCCCTTGCCCATGGTTCCGGCTTCGAGGACGAGTTTGCAGGCTTCAGGGATCAACATGAAGTAGCGGATGATGTCAGGGTGTGTCACTGTGACAGGTCCGCCTGCGCGTATCTGCTCCTTGAAGATAGGGATCACACTGCCGTTGGAACCGAGGACGTTGCCGAATCTCGTGGTGACAAACTGGGTTATGCCCTGCACCTTACCTTCTGCGATAGCCTGGTTAAGGCTCTGGCAATAGATTTCGCAGATTCGCTTGCTGCAGCCCATAACATTGGTCGGATTCACGGCCTTGTCGGTGGATATCATCACGAATTTCTTGGTGCCGTATTTCACGGCGAGGTCCGCGATGACGCGGGTACCGTAGATGTTGTTCTGGACAGCGATTGCCGGGTCGTCCTCCATCATTGGCACGTGTTTGTAAGCTGCTGCGTGGAACACGTATTCCGGTTTGTAGGCCGCGAAGATACGCTCCATGTGTTCTTTGTTGGTGATGCTGGTGACGATGGTCCTGTTGCTGATGTTTCCGAAATCGTGGGCCATCATCATTCGGATGTTGTGCATCGGTGTTTCCGCCTGGTCGATGAGGGTCATTTCGGAAGGGTTGAATTTGGCTACCTGACGGACCATTTCGGAACCGATGGATCCTGCCGCCCCAGTTATGAGGATGCGTTTTCCTGTCAGGAGCTTGCCGATGGCGTTCATGTCCACTTCGATTTTCTCGCGTGGCAGAAGGTCCTCGATGTCCACCGGACGGAGGTTCTGGTGCGTGAGGTTTTCTTCTTTTCCGTCCCATTCCTCGCCGTTGTTCATCATCATGATGGTAATTCCGGCTGAGATGAACTCGTCCACCATTTCGGCATTGTTACGGAACTTTTCAGTTTTCAACGGGGATACAAGTAAGGCTTTGACGCCTTCTCGTCTGAGGTTCTCGGCGAGTCCCCGTTCGTTCAGGAATACCGGCTTGCCCATGAGATATGAGCCTTTCATTTCTTTTCCGTCGGAGATGAAGGCCTGGAGGGAATATTTCTTGTCCTTGACAGCTGTTATGCTCTTGGCAATGCTGATGCCGCCGGCTTTGGTACCGTAGATGGCGACCGGGGTGGCGTTGTCCAGATTGAATGAGTCGAAGAGGCGTTTCACGACCACGCGTTCAACCCACAGGAAGAGTGAGCTGCCTACGAAGATTATGAATACGGTCTGCAGGTCCGGTACCATGATGGTATGCTGCTCAGGCCAGATGCCGTTTATGCCGAGTCCGAGGAGGTAGCATGCGACGGAGCCGGAGAATGTGGCTATCATGACGCGCTGCAGGTCCACGAATGATGAGTATCTGACAATGCCTGAGTATGTGTGAAGGAGTCTGAATGCGACGATGAATGGCACGAGCCCGACCATGAGCCCGAATGTAATCTGCCAGAAACTGTCCACAAAGATGTCACCGCCTTTGTCAATGTAGTAGCCGACGTAGCCGGAGAATGCGACTATCGCGCAGTCTATCAACAAAATGCAGAGGTGTGGCAGTGCTTTTTTGGTAAAATACCAGTTTGAGATTCTTTGAAGTATCATATTGTCAGTTTATTTCATAATGAATAAATATCCGTGTCTCAATGTTTGTGAGTCCAGGTTTGTTTCGAGATTTTGTCTCGTCCGTTCAGGTAAATGTTTGTTGTCCAGGATGGTCAATGCAGTTTTGTATGCTTTGTTCCCGGCCTTTTTCACGGGTGTCAGGTCAATGCTTTTCTTTTTGTAAATGTTTGTAAACCAATAGCCTATCTCTTCGAGGAGGAAGGTCAATATCTCCGAGGCTTCGGCTAAGTTGCCGGCCTGTATGAGCCGCTGCGCACGTTCTGTCCAGAGTTCAATGTTGGTCGTGATGACGAGGATGTCATTGAAGGTTTCCGGCGTGAAGAAGGCGGTATCGACTTTCTGCTGTATAGGAGTCAGGAGGCGCGGGTCCGGGTCAGGCATGGCTGTCCGTGGTTTTTTGCCGGAGGCTGACCGGAGTTCCTCGCAGGAGCTCCTGTCGGAGTCCGGAGGCTGGGGCGCCACGTCGGCATTGACATTGACATTGGCCTTAATCCTTTCGCGCAAGCGTCGTTTTTCCGCTTGTCGCCGGGCGCGTTGCCTTATGTTGACGGCACGCGCGACTTCCTCGACTTTTTCGAAGTTTTCCTTGTGGACGCCGCCGATTGCGACTGTCATGTCGCCGACGCCGATGACGAGTTTCCGGTCCCTGTCAATGCGGATGATGTATCCTTGCAGTCCGGCGAGCGGGCCGGTCATGATTTCGACGAGGGTGTTGCCTTCAGCGTAGTGGGTCAACGGGTTGACGAGGAATCGTATCCGTGAGGGGTCGGTGTTCGCGATTCTCATGAACGGCTGCATGACGCTGTCGGGGATGACCGCGGCCTTGCGTGTGCTGCAATCGTTCACAAGGTGGTATTGCGGGAACCGTTCCCAAAGATATTTCTTGATGACCTTGGTCTTGCCCTGGATGAAGATGAGGCCCGAGATTGTCGGGCGGCCCTCGGTGGCGGATTTTCCAGTGGGCTTGATTTCTTGATTGTCCGAGGTAGTTTCTGTGGCCAGATTATCTGACTCGACATTCGGGGACTTTCCAGAGGTCCTGTCGCCGGACAACCTTTTGGATTTCCTTTTATCGGAATTCCACCCGGAAGTTTTTCCTGTAGCCTCAGTAATTATCGTGCGATGGACAAATGTCTTGAATCCGCCCTCGGTCTCAGCCTTCAACGAGAAGTTCTCGGCGTCCCGGTTCCGGATGAAAAGATAGCTCCACGGCGCCGGGTCCTGCGGCAGTTCCTTCTGCGGGCCTTCAGGGTGCACCGATAATCTTGGACAGGACTCGCCCTGTTCAATAGCATTGATGCCACTTGGAACATTTTCGCCGTTTCCCACATTCGTGGTGTCGGTTTTCCGCTCCTCTGCTATAGACTGACCAATTGAACTATCCAGTTGCCTCATTGACAATCTATTTTATGTCTCTACCTCCGGCCACTTCAATTCCAGACGGTTTCGAAGTTTTACTCTCAATCAGTTTTCTCATACCATCCTCTCCTCTCGACGTTTCGCCTTCGATTTAACAACAATTATCACCGTTTGCCCAACTCACTGTGTGAGATTAGCAAAACCAGTTGCAAAGGTAGTCAAAATATGTCAGATATCCTAACATTTCAGCGCTCGAAAATGGTTCATTTCTGGTTCATTTTGCCGCCAAGTTTATCGCTTTTCGCTCCGGTTTTTACCCCCCCCTAAACATTATATCATTAATTATCAATGATTTAAAGGCACACCTTCCGACATTTTGAACAATCAATACGCGCTTTCGACACAGCAAGGCGCCAATTTATAGTTTATAAGTAAGTCAGGCTAAACAGTTACGACATGGATTAAATCGATACCCCAGAAAAATCTGAGACATGGCAGGACATCGTGAAATGACGACGTTGCAACCACGCACAGCACCGCTGCCGGATTATATGCACTCCGGCAGCTACGAGACGGCGGTCCGGGCGGCTCCGCCTCATGGCCGTCCTCCCGCCGACCCGTTGCTGTGATGTACACGAAATAGTGATGGGGCACCGTCGCAATTCCATGCATGTTACCCTTCTGTCGGGACGACGCCACGCCATCGGTTATAAAACATTGACACACAGATAATTACAAAACGCAGTGTGGATTTCCGGCAAAAAAAAGCTTGGAAATCCACACTAAAATAAAATGGTATCTGATTATCAATGTGTTACAAGACCGCCCGTGGCATCGTCCCGCCACGCGTCCAGTCATTGATAACCGCATGAGTCGGTAACCAACCTGGCCGCTAAATGGGCTCATCACACCTTCAGACGTTTATAACCGTGAGCGTCTATAACTCCTAAGATGCTCACCGCCCCCTACAGATACTTCTTTACGGAAGCGGGAACCATTACGTCGGCCAGCTTGTCGGTGAACCTCATGCAGAGACCGGTGAGGAGGGCTGACATGATGGTGCCTTCACGGATCACGTTCTCGGAACCGTTGCCGAGCAAATTGCCGAAAGCGAACCAGGCGATGGCGGCTGCAGCGACTACCAGGAAGATATCGAAAGCGATTTTGACATTACGGAACTTGACATTGAGGACATCGGCCAAGGCGGCATTGGTCATCTCGCCGGCCAGCATCCAGGCATTGCCCTTGACTTCGAGACTGATACCGAGGGCGGTCACCAAGATGGAGAGGCACATGAGAACCAGCTGCATGAGATACGAACCGGCATTGACCCAGTCGAAAGCCCAGATTGCGCAGTCGGTGAGGACTCCGAAAACTACGGCTGCGGGAATCTGCATGAGATGCTCGAGCTTGAACTTGCTGCGCAGGAGGCAGAGCTGGAACAAGATGAAAATCAAGTGCATAAGCATCGTGTACTGGCCGACTGTTCCGATTGTGAAGGAGCCGATATTGAAGGATCCGGCCAATGATACCACGTATGGAGGACACGAGATAGGAGCCGTGCCGAGATCAGATTTGATGGAAAGGGCAACACCGATGGCGACCAGGATGAGGCCGAGTGTGCCTGTGCCGTAGCGGGCGGCACCGGATTTTATTGAATTAACCATTGTTTTGTACTGTTTAACGAATTGTGCGGAAAAACCGCAGATTTTAACAAAGCGGGCAAATATCGCATAAATTTACTAACTTCGCAAATTGGATTGGAAACTCCAGTTGGACGCCGGGACGATACCATGAACAGGAAACCCCGGGATAAACATCCGGATGTCGATACTGAAACAAACACTGGCAACAACAGCGACACTGACACTGACGTTGACATTGAAACAAAATATTGAAACAAACAATAAACACAGTTTATATGAAAAAAATAACTATGCTCATGGCAGTAGCTGCAATGGCGGCCAGCTGCACCGGCGGAAAACAGGCCAAAATCTCCGGCATTGACCTGTCATACCTTGACACGACAGCGTCACCGGCAACTGACTTCTACCAGTATGCGACAGGCGGATGGCAGAAAAACAATCCTTTGAAGCCTGAATACGCAAGATTCGGCTCATTCGACTACCTCAATGACAACAACGAGGACCGCCTGAACCAGCTCTTCAAGGAAATGACACAGATGACCGCAGAGAAAGGCTCTGTAGAACAGAAGATTTCAGACATCTACAAGATGGGACTCGACTCCACAAGGCTGAACGCTGAAGGATTCGCCCCTGTGAAGAAATACCTCGACGAAGTTTACGGAATCCAGGACAAGAGCGAACTCGCAAAACTCGTTGCCGAACTCCACCAGAACGGCGAGGCTCCATTCTTCGGAACATTCGTGATGTCAGACCTGATGGACAGCGACAACCAGATACTCTACGTTGGCCAGGACGGGCTCGGAATTGGCGACAGAGACTATTACACAGACCCTGCCAATGCCGAAATCAAGAAAGGCTACAAGAACTTCCTCACCAAGATCTTCACACTCGCAGGTGTTGAAAACCCTGAGAAGGCAGCCGCAAACGCACTCGGCGTAGAGGACGAACTCGCAAACATCTCATGGACAAGCGTTCAGGAGAGAGATATGGAAAAACTCTATAACCCTATCTCCACAGCAGAGTTCGAGGCCAAGTACCCTGGCTTCGACTTCAAGACCTACTTCGCAGCGATGAACATTCCTGACCAGGAGCACATGAACGTGAACGAGCCTTCATTCTTCGAAGGATTCAGCAAACTCATCGAAAAGACCGACCTAAATGTCCTGAAGGACTACGTTGCAGGCAGACTCATCAGCGGCTCATGCGGTTCTACAAGCGACGACTTCTACAAGGCATCATTCGACTTCTTCGGAACACAGATGTCAGGCGTCACCGAACCTAAACCACGCTGGAAGAGGGCAATGCGCGTTCCTAACAGCATCCTCGGAGAAGCAGTCGGCAAGATGTATGTTGCAAAATACTTCCCTGAGTCATCCAAGAAGAGAATGGTCGAGATGGTAAGGAACCTCCAGGTAGCCCTCGGACAGCACATTGACGAGCTCGACTGGATGAGCGACACCACAAAGGCAAAGGCTCACGAGAAACTCGACGCATTCACCGTGAAGGTAGGATACCCTGACAAGTGGAAAGACTACTCATCTCTTGACATTGACCCTGCCCTTTCATACTACGAGAACCTCCGCGCAGCCAGCAGGTGGTACACCGCTGACAACCTCAGCAAACTCGGCAAACCGACAGACAAAGAGGAGTGGGGCATGTCTCCGCAGACTGTCAATGCCTACTATAACCCATCTACCAATGAAATCTGCTTCCCTGCAGCCATCCTCCAGCCGCCATTCTTCAACCCTGAGGCTGACGACGCGATGAACTACGGCGCAATCGGAGTCGTAATCGGACACGAGATGTCACACGGCTTCGACGACCAGGGACGCCTCTTCGACAAGGACGGCAACATGATTTCATGGTGGACAAAGGAAGATGCGGATAAGTTCAATGCCAAAGCAGCGATCCTCATCAAGCAGTTCGACGAGGTCGAGATTCTCCCGGGCCTCATGGCAAACGGCAAACTCACTGTAGGTGAGAACATTGGCGACCACGGTGGAATCAGCATCGCATACTCTGCACTTAAGAACGCGACCAACGGCGAGAACACCGTCATGGACGGCTTCACCACCGACCAGAGATTCTTCCTCGCATACGCTGCAGTATGGGCCCAGAACATCCGCGATGCGGAAAAGGCACGCCTGACCAAGCTCGACGTACACTCGCTCGCAGTGAACAGGGTCAATGTTTCCCTGCGTAACTTCCAGCAGTTCTTCGACGCGTTCGGAATCAAGGAAGGCGATAAGATGTATCGCCCTGAAAGCGAAAGAGTACACATCTGGTAGTGAACGCTTCTGCATTCATAGCCAGGAAATTACGTTTCCAAGGAAGGATAGCGGTGGCAACGATAGCCATCGCCTCCTTCATTATAATACTTGCGGTTGCCGTGTCAGCGGGATTCAGAAAAGAACTTCGTGGCGGAATCGCATCAATATCCGGGGATATCAGACTGACGTCCCCGGATTTGAATTATATAAACGAGTCAAGCCCGATAAGAAGCGACGCATCATACATGCCGTCACTCGACTCATTGACAGGCATTGACCGAATCACACCCGCCGTTTACCGCGCGGGCATCATCAAATCCGACACCGACATCCAAGGTGTCCTTTTCAAGGGCATTCCGGGAGGCGGCGACAGCCTGAAAGTGGCGGTTCCACGCAGGTTATCATTGATGCTGGGACTGAAAGAGGGCGATTCAATGCTGACTTACTTTGTCGGCAAATCAGTGAAAGCCAGAAAGTTCCGCATCGCATCCATCTACGACGACATCCTCGGAAGCGACGACAGGCTGATAGTTTACGCAGGCATTGAAGACCTGCAACGCGTGAATGGCTGGGACTCGAATGAGGTATCCGCTATCGAAATCACTCTGGACGACAACTTGCGCTCCGCGGAAATGATGCGCGAAATGACTCAGGAAGTCGGGGCAAGCGTACTTTTCAACACCCCTGAAGACGAGAGCACCGTCGTGGCCTCATCGGCATTGAACATGTATCCGGAGATTTTCTCATGGCTCGAGCTGATCGATTTCAATGTCCTTTTCATCCTGATACTCATGACGATAGTGGCGGGGGTCAACATGATTTCCTCCCTCCTGATAATGCTTTTCAGAAACATCTCCACCATCGGAATCCTGAAATCAATGGGTATGACGGACAGGTCCATTGCGTCGGTTTTCCTTCGCGTGGCATCATCAGTCGTGCTCAAGGGGATGTTGGCAGGCAACGCCCTCGCCCTCATTTTCTGCTTCATCCAGAGCCGCACCCACATAATCGGACTGAACCCTGAAAACTACTTCGTGTCCTTCGTTCCGGTCAGCATTGACCTTGTCAATGTCATTGCGGCGGATGTTATTTCTTATCTTGTGATAATGCTGCTGCTCCTTTTGCCGTGTCTTTTCGTGTCGGGTGTGGATCCGGCTTCGACGGTGCGGGCGCGCTAGAAGTTTTTCTGCCGGACAGGGCGGAGAATAAGTCGTACAGAGAAGTCATTTTTTTTACGTAACTGATTGTCTCATAGCCCTTGAACTTACCCAGTTTCACGGTATCGGCATCCAGAATCGAATCTTCCCTCATGTCAGGAATAATTGCGACAATGTCATTCCATGTGTGATGTGGAGCTCCGATAGAAGCCGCATAGTTTATGCAATCCTTTATGCGTCCCTCTCCCGCATTGTAGGCGGCCAGGGTGAACTTGGACAGTTCCGTTTTATCTTTGGTATAATGCGAGAACATGCGCTGAAGGAGTTTCAGATATTTCACAGCGGCGCGTATATTCTCCTCAGGGTCAAGCAGATTGTCAGCCTCGAACCGGTTCGCGGTGCGCGGCATCATCTGCATGAGGCCTACCGCTCCCCTACGGGAATGGGCCTCGATACGGAACTGTGATTCGTGCCAGATCAATGCAGTGAGCATTTCCCTTTCCCAGCCAAGTTCTGCGGAATATTTGCGGATCAGGTCATCGTAAGGGCTCAGAGTATTGTACTTCCAGCCCTCGCGGTATCTCCTGTGCGGCTCATATCCTGGCCTGAACCTGTTGGCAAGCTTGGCATGTTCATCCGTAATGCAAAATCTTGACAGCCAGAGGTTTACTTCTTTATGCGCAGCAGTCATCCTGCCATTGACAATCCAGGCCGAGCTGTCAGCGAGTGGCACCGACGCATAGTAATCCTGATCATATACCAATGAATCTGAATATGGAAGGACAACGATGTCCACAGCGCCTGTTTCCAGCGAGTCCAGCCAGGTCTCGTCCGCCAGAAATATGTCAGATTCCTTGTCAATCTGCCATGCGAACAGGCTGAGCATCTCGTAGTTGTAACCGACGGAATATCTCATTCCCTTTCCTCCCGTAGCCGCAATGGCGCAACGGAGTCTGTCCCCCTCGAACTCCCCTCTTTGTGAGATTGACTTTTGCAGAAGGGGTACTCCAAGTATGATGGCTACTGGAGGTACGAGGTACTTCAGAATTATTCTAAGTTTGTCCGGTATCATACACATGCCGGTTTATGTTACTAAAATGAGCCGCCGAATCCACCGCTGCGGTTAAGTCCGCCGCTTCTTCCGCCTCCTCCGAATCCTGACATCATTCCGCCTTCCGATGATCCTCCGGATGAGGATGAGCTGCCGCCGCCCAATGATCCTGAAGCACTTACAGCTTTGTTTCTGGATGGCTGCATATAGAATGGCCAGAAAATTCCGAATTTTATGGCTCTCTGTGGTCTGATATATCCGTGGGCGCTGAAATAGTCGGCCTTGTCCATTGGCCAGCCCATTCCGACATTGACAAATTTGACGAAGATGCAAGCCCTCTTCCACTGGATGTTCACGAAGGCGTCGATATACGGGCAGTTGCCGTATTTCTCTTCTTTCTGGTTGTAGAACATGCCGAGTGCAGGGCTGTAGCCGGGTTCGTACCACTTGGTGGTATAGGTAACATTGGCACCTAACTGCATCTGCATCACGTTCTTGACGACATTGAACTGCCAGTACCATCTGGAGTTGACGGCGAGCATCGGCACAGGTATCACGTCTTCATCAGATGAGACCTGGAAGAGCAGCCTGTTGTCGAAATGGAGTCCCCACAACTTGAAATTCTTGTTCAGGCCAATGTTGAGAACGCTGACTGCGCTCCCGTGCTGGGCAGCCATCGCCTCCCCGTTGTAATACACATGGTTCTTCATGAGGGTCCAGCCTGCGTCGATTCCCAGTTTCCAATGAGGAACGGTTATCTCTCCTGAGATTTCAGTCCTGGATATCTTCTTGAAGTTGTTGTCCCACTTGTAGTGGTTCGAGTAATAATGCTGCTGGTAGTATTCCGGCTCGTCGAGAGAGGTTCCGAAATGGACATTGAAAGACATCGGACTCTTGCGGTGGCGGCGGAACGGATACAGGTTGAAACCTACATTGGCATTGACCTCAAGGTCGTTGATTTCCTTTCCGAGGAAGGTGTAGTTCGCGTCGGCGTTCCAGTGGAAGTAGTTGCGGAACTGGCCTTTCGCGCCGCCGTAGATGTAGGCGGAGTTCCAGACGGTGTTGCCGCCCTTCGTTTTCAGGTAGCTGTCCGGCGTGAACATGTAGTAGTTCAGGAGTTTGTCACCGATTCCGACGTTGATGGACGAAACGATGGCATCCGTGGCCCACGGCTGGAGTTTCAGGAACACCTTGTTCTCGAATTTCATGACTCGCAGCGAGTCGGAAGTCGCGTTTGGATTCAGATAGAACTTATTGTGATACAGTTCTTTAGCATCGGTATCGTTCACTCCTATCTTGTCTTTGTATATCTTTCGATAGACTGAGTATTCGCTGGTGTGCCCGATGAACGCGGTTGTAATATCTGTGTCCAAAGTGTCTGCAGCGGCCTTCTCGTCGCGCATTTCCTGCTTCTCGGCCAGCAGTTCTTCCATCTTCATGATTCCCAGACTGTCCCCTGTCGCAAGGACGCTGTCCCTGTACATATTCTCGCGTTTCAGGACCTTGCGTTCCTGCATTTTGCGGATGAATGTAAACGGAATCCTGTATGTCTGGTCCAGGAAAATGGTGTTTTTCTTTATCAATGTCGATGCGTCCTTCAGTCTGACGTCGATTTCTCGGGAGCCCACGGTGGTGTCTCTGATCCAGAAATTGTCAATGATACCTCCGTTTTCGCCGCGTGACATCTTATTGTATATGTAGCCGGCATGCATGAGGTATCTGCGGCCCATGTAGTTCGTGGATGCGACGAATGTCCTGTTGTCTGTCTTTTCGTTTTCGAGCATACCGTTGGAGCCGAAGCGGTCGTACTCCAAGGTAAAGTTCAATGACGGGAAGATGTTCTGTGTCGTCATGATGTGCAGTTCATCTTCCTCTCTCTCGGCATTGGCGAAAAGTGTTCCCCAGTACGCCAGTTCCGTGTACGGGGTCTTGGTGTTATACATCGGAAGTGTGTACGGGCTATATGTATAGCTTTCATACGGGCCGTAGAATGAGACGCCTTCTTTGTTCGCTCTCTTGGTGAAGTCATAAGGCTGGACGGCCGAACCGATGGTTCCAAGATATGAGACATTGACATTATCCCTGAAGAACGGATAGTCGTTGTACCAATAGTTGTACGAGGTATCCAAGTCCTTTAGTTTCAAATCATTGAAGTGTTCGTCTTTCTTCCATGTAAGGATGCGTTTGTAGAACATGGAGTCCGGCACGGCGAATGTCTCGAGGATTCGCGGGGTATTTTCCCTGATGCTGTCCCGTATGGCGATGAGGCTGTCTTTTGCTGACAGCAAGCTGTCGATCTTATGCTGGCGAACCTTCATTTTCTGTTCGAAGTCGTATTTCTTCCGGGCGGCCTTGTCCAATGACGCATACCAGGCATTGAATTTCCTTATCGCGGTTTCGATGGAGTCCAGCCGATAAAGAGAATCCAACCTAGGCCAGTCAAGGCTGTCGCCGGCTTTTTTCAATGAGTCTCTGACGATTACGTGTGTCAATGAGTCTTTGATGGCGACGTAGTACTTATATCTGAACGGGTCCGTAAGTTTCAATGAGTCAGGAACTTTCATTGTATCTCTGGCAGTCACGGCGACTTCTGCGCTGTCCTCCAGAAGGAAGTCCGACAGAGAATCTGCAATTACCCTGTCATATTCAGACCTGAATTTGGTATATATATTATTATGGTATATGACTGTGTCCGTCACCGGCTCCGGTCGGCTCCAGAATCGTCCCCACATGTCAGCACTCCTGGAGTAGTCAGACGCGAAACTCTGCACGGCCACAATCCCGACCACAAGCGCCGGGAACCATATTTTGGATATTTTAGACAAAATGCGTTTCATACAAACTACAAAGATAATAATTTACAATCAAAAAATAATCCGCCGGCAAAGTCGTTCCCGATTTCCGGGCATAATTTTTCTTGGACGGCAGATGCGGAATTGTCACGACAAATCATTAATTTTATAGGAGAATAAGTTTTGGACAGATATCAGTGAAATAACTGCTGTCGTTGTACATAACTACGAACAAACTTATCATTGATAAACAGATAAACATAAATATTGGGACAACCATGGCTAAAGAAGAGAAAAACATATCTGTAGTCCTCCATGAGGACTGCGATTACAGGGACTGGCTTGTAGAGTTGAAAGAAAGATTCTATAGCCATCGTCTCAAGGCTGCATGTGCCACAAACAACTACCTGTTGGATTTCTACTGGAAACTGGGAAGGGACATTGAAGCCAAACAGTATGCAAATACCTATGGCTCAGATTTCTACAAAAATCTGAGTAAAGACTTGCAAGACGAAATGCCAGGCGCAAAGGGATTCTCGCCAACAAATCTGAAGTACATGAACTATTTCTATAAACTCTATTCTCCACTTTTTGCGAATCGTCTACAAGCTGTTGACGATTTTGAAGAGGACATGTACATTACGGACATTCAACATGTTACAGAGCTGTCCGGAAATCGTCTACGCGGTGTAGACGATTTCAAAGTTCTTCTTTCCATTCCGTGGTTTCATCACCAGCGAATAATAGACAAATGCAAGGGCAACATGGACAAAGCTCTGTTCTTTGTCAGAAAGACATGGGAAAACAACTGGGGACGTGACGCTCTGCTCAACTGGCTAGGTACCGACTTGTATGAGAGGGACGGCAAGGCGATAACGAATTTCCATACCACGCTTCCCTCCATACAAAGTGACTTGGCGCAACAGATAACAAAAGACCCGTATCAATTTGACTTTCTTAGTCTTAGGGAGAAGTTTGACGAGCGAGATATTGAGGATGAACTTGTGAATAACGTAACTAGATTTCTATTGGAACTTGGCAAAGGGTTCTCGTATATGGGCAGACAATTCCGCCTGGAGGTGGGCCAGCAGGAGTTCTTCCCCGATTTGCTGTTTTACAACGCCCAACTTCACGCATATGTAGTAATTGAGCTGAAAGCCCAGTCGTTTCATCCATCATTCTTGGGACAACTGAGTTTCTACGTGTCAGCCATAAATCACCAATTCAAGACTGATATAGATAATCCGACAATAGGACTGCTCATCTGTAGGGACAAAGACAATGTGGTAGCAAAATATGCATTAGAGTCGTACAAAGAACCAATGGGCATATCAGAGTATCAGTTATCTGAACTTTTCCCTAAAAACTTCAAGTCATCAATGCCAACTATTGAAGAGTTGGAAAAAGGATTGGGTGATCAACTCAAATCACTATCTTCGCATCATGGACTATCTAAGTAAACTCAATACGCGCCAAAGGGAGGCGGTCACTTCTACTGAAGGACGAATCAGGGTCGTTGCCGGAGCCGGCACAGGCAAGACAAAGGCATTGACCTGCAGGTACGCATATCTGGTCAATGAAATCGGCATTGATCCTGCCAATATTTTGTGCCTGACTTTTACGAACAAGGCGGCAGCGGAGATGCGGCAGCGGATTTCGGCGATGGTCCAAAGTGGTGATTATAAAGACTTTGTGTGCACGATTGATGGTTTTTGCGTCAAGCTTTTGCGCCGCGAGATTTATCGTCTCGGCTTCCCGAAGAATTTCAGGATTCTGGATGAGGATGATGCGAAATCTGTGGCGAAGGAGTGCATGGACGAGCTAGGCCTCAAGCGCACGGAGAAGACTGTCAAGAATTTCCTTGCAGGCGTAAGTTCCTCTAAGTCAATGAATGACTATATCACGACCTACATGGTTCCCGGCGCTGTTGTTTCGGACGAGATGAAGAAGTCGGAACTGGCCTGTTTCATTTCACGCCAGCTGAAGGATTATGCATTGGATTTCGATGATATAGAGAATTTTACTAAATATATTCTGGACCGGTTTCCGGATGCGCGTGAGTATTGGCAGAATCAGCTGAATTACATCATGGTAGATGAGGCGCAGGATTGCAACACGGACAACTGGGAGATTATCGAGAAACTTGCCGCGCATCACAATAATTTGTTTATTGTCGGCGATCCTGACCAATGCATTTATGAGTGGCGCGGTGCGAAGCCTCATCGTTTTGTGGATTTCGCTGCGGACAAGACTATCATTCTGGATGAGAATTATCGTTCTACCCCGAATATCCTGGATGTGGCTAACTGTGTGATAGCCAATAATGTGAATCGCATTCCTAAGAATCTTTTCACACTTCGTCCTGATGGTGTCAAGGTGACTCATTTCCATGGCAAGACCGAGAAGGAGGAGGCGGAATGGATTGCCAATCAGATTGTTAGGCATATCGAGGGACGTGACGGCGCCGCTCCTGCCAGGCCTTCCGACTTCGCGATTCTCTACCGTTCGTCATACCTTTCCCGCCCCGTCGAGCAGGCATTGATGTCCGCCAAAATCCCGTATTCTGTCTGGGGAGGCGTGCGGTTTTTCGAGCGCAAAGAGGTCAAGGACGCGCTGAGTTACATCCGCGTAATCGCCGACCCGAATGACGACCTGTCGTTCAGGAGGATTGTCAATGTCCCTGCACGTGGCCTGGGCAAGAAGTTCATGTCGAACCTTCAGGCTGCCGCGAAAACGGGTAGTGTCAATGACGGTGACCGTTCCCTTTATACGGCATTGACAGAGACCCCGGCGTTGGCCGGCATCAAGGGGGCTTCCGAATTTCTGGCATTGATAGAGATGGGGCGGAAGCTGGCGGAGGAACGGAGCATTTCGGACCTGATGAATATCATTCTCGACAAGAGTGGTCTTAAGAAAATGCTTCGTGAAGACCAGGATGAGGACCGTCTGGAGAATGTGGATGAGCTAGTGAAGTCAATCCGTTTCTATGAGGAGTCTCATGAGGGACTCGAGGTAAAACTGTCTGATTATCTGCAAGATATCGCGTTGTATTCCAATGCTGATTTTCGTAAGGATTCGTCTGTGGTCCGTCTTATGACCATCCATCAGGCCAAGGGTCTGGAGTTTCCTTATGTTTTCGTGACGGGCCTGAGTGAGGGTATTTTTCCGAGCATGAGAACGATTCGTGAGTTCAAGAAGAATGGTGAGGAGGAGGAGCGCCGTCTTATGTATGTCGCTATCACTCGTGCTGAGTCGGAGTTGTTTCTGACTGAGTCTGAGGGGTTCAATGTTTCTACTAAGATGAACAAGTATCCTTCTCGTTTTCTTACTGAGATTCGCAGGTCAATGTTTGTGACTGAGGGGGTCATGCCTGAGTACTTATGGGGCCGGACCAAGAATATGATTCATGTGCTGGACCAGGAGAATTTCCGTCCTGAGATGGCGTTTCAAGGCATTGGTGATGGGCTTGGTAGTGGTGGCCAAACCGGTTTCGTCGGATCGGGAGGCGACTTCAGTGATGTGAATGATGGCTTTGCTGCGGACCGTGCCATCTATGAAAATCCGTATCGTATTGGTGTTCAGGTGTCTCACAAGATTTTCGGTGTAGGTGAGATAATAGATGTTTCCAAGGATGGCGGTACCTTCCAGGTCAAATTTTCCGATGGTTCAGTAAAGTTTTTACGCCAGGCGTATCTGAGTATAGTCTAGGGACAGCCTTGGTTACACGTTAAACAGCCGTAGCTCCGTCCCGCTTCCGGGGTTCATGTTGCAAGACGCAACTCCGGAGATGCTTACGACAGGCGCAAATTTTCGACCTTCTTGGCAGGCGTGATTCCGGGCACATTCGCCGTAAAATTCTGATATTGAGCGTATTACGAGATTAGAGCCACGACAGGAATCTGCCAAGACCACCTTTCATTGACACCTCTTGGCAAGAGACTTGTTACCTAATCAATTAAGATACAAACAATTACAGATGAATCGACCTGTCAAGAAGGTCGAAAATCACACCTAAAATCTAAAGTACGGAATCGCTGAAAACGCGTCAATACGTAACTCCGGAGAAGCATACGACAGGCGCAAATTTTCGACCTTCTTGGCAGGCGTGATTCCGGACACCCAAAGTGACACCCACAGTGATACAAGAACGGACACCAAAAGTAACCCCTGAGCAACATAAACCTCAGTTTTGTCCGGAAACACCCACCCTTTTCCGGACAAGTGCTTGATTATGAGCAACTTATCCCAATTAAAACGTTTTCTAACGGACAAACTGTGACACAAAATCGTCCGGAAAAAGGGCACTTTCCACGGACGTTTTACTTTGTGATAATTCCGGGAGTCAAAGTCACCGATTACAACAGAATCCAAGACAACCGTTTCCTCTCCATATCCACGTTTCTTGAAGGCCAGGTCGGAGGTGTGGCCGTGGGAGGCATGGCCGCCCATGGCCTTGTGAATGGGATGTCGGGCGCGAGCCCGACAGGGATGAGCGAAGCGAACCTCCCGCGGCCACACCTCCGCCGGTCACATTAAATGTCATTGAAAAAAATGGGTTGCAAAACGAGAAAACAGGAATAGACAATCCCGTTATTTCCCGTGTCGGGACGGCGCCACGCCATCAATCATAAATCAATAATACACAAATGGTTACAAAACGCAGTGTGGATTTCCGGCCAAAAAAAGCCCAATAATCCACGCTAAAAACAAATGATACATGATTATCAATGTGTTACGAGACCGCCCGTGGCACCGTCCCGCCGCAGCGACCACCAAAAACACAAAACTGTCGAACCACTCAAACTATCCCGCAACAGACTAATACAATTACATCTCAAAAGTACAGAATCACAGACAGCACGTCAAGACGCAACTCCTGAGACGCCGCCCCGCCGCTCACAGGGATTTCCACCTACCCACGACCTCCTCGACACCGACAAATTCCAATCCATCGTCCTCCCCTCGGCTGATGTTAATCCAAAACTCATTGACTATCAGACTTTCCACAAAAACAAATCCGAAAACAGCCGAGGTTTGTCGGAGACCCCGGAAATCCTCGGAGGTTAGACGGAGGTCCTGCATCCGGTATCCGTGGAAAAAACCAGGATAAGGAGATTTTGTTCCACCTAAAACGTTTTTGCAGTACCAAACGCTCAAGAAAACACACTTGGTACGAATTAAAACGTTTAATCGGAACAAAATGAGAATTTACGGGAATCTATGATTAGTGGGAACGCCACAACACATCGTCTAGAACTCTGACGTATAGATACAAAAAAAGGGAAAGCTTAGCACATCGCACCGCTACAACCTCCTACCCTTGCTGCCTTCCGACCCTGGGGGAGTTTAGAGGGAGCTGGTCGTGTACGACTTTCCCGACTGCAAATATACGTATTTTTCTTTAATTGACAAAAGTCACGGTCATTTGTTTCACCTCCACATCACAATTCATCATATTCCAAGCAAGAATTCCAGCAATTATGCCGTCACAAAACGAACAAGCGATACAGAAAGAGTCCACCCCTTCACAAGTTCGAATACAAATCCTCGATTATCACCATGGACTCCCTGACTTTCAAGCCGATTTCCCAGCGCTCCCTACAACGTCTCCAGACGAGCCTTCGCCGACATCCTTTCTGCCTCACTATCAGTGTATTTCACCAGCATTGGAAGATACTTCTTCTCCAGCTTCACGTTCCCCGAAGACCTCGCCATTAGCACCACATTCTTTATTGCCGTAAGATCATCCGGCTTGATTTTCAATACCTTATTGTAATACTTGAGCGCCTGCTTGTTATCCTTCTTCACCACCAGATAATACGAACCCATGTTATCCAGGAAAAGAACATCATTCGGCCTGTAAGACAGCATCGTCTGGGACAACTCACGGAACGCCTCATAGGAACCCGGAGTCGCATACTTGAAAAACGCATAACAATACTCCTGGACAGCCGCCACGAAAAACTCCTCATCTACCTTACCATCAGCAGCATACACCCACGAAGGATGCTGAGTCTCATTGTAGATGATGAGCGACCTGAGGTCCGACAACGCCATGTCAGGACTTTCCTTTTCATAACCGACATACGCCGCCGTCTTCATAAAACGGAAATCCAGCCTGTCCGGAGCCAGCTGAATCGCCTTTTCCAACGCCTTCTGGGCCTGGCCAAACAGCTCATCATCATAAAAATTCTCCGTAAAATAATTCACGGCCTTCCCCGTCGAATCCTTCAGCGAAAAAACCGGCTTCTCACCAAGATACTTGTCCTGATTCTTGACCACCACAGAAGAACTCTGCGACTTCGAGAAATAAAAACTAAACTTCGCTATAAGCATCTTAATATCATCAGGATACGCCGCCTCCCAACGATTGATCAACGTCTCGACACCCACACCGGAAGGCCCCAGCTTCGACACCAGAAGCTGATACCTGTCATTGAAATCCTTAGACGAAACCTGAGCCAGAGCCGCACTCGAAAACAACACTGCAGCCAGGACGAAAACAATAAATCTGCGCATATCAATCAATGTTCATTCGGATTCGCCGCCCCTGCGGATGCAGGTTGTTGCAGCGATTCCCGAGATTTTTCACAAACCCGAGCGGATGCCCGCCAAAAGTCAGCAGCACAATCCCCCTTTCGGTATTTGTCAATGTCAATGTATCTTTATGGAGAAAGGCCAATGCCTGTTCCCTCGTCAATTCCGCCTCCGGAAACACTCCCCGTTTCAAATCCATGCACAAAGCAAGATCCTCATCAGGAACAATATCCTTACCTTTCAACTGCCCGACAGCCGTTCCCCTCAAAATCGGACGAAGCACATCGAGCACTCTGATTTCGTCCATAAGTTCCTCAGGCACAGCGACAATCATATCTGACCGCAGCATTGACCTGACATCCCCGCAAAAATAATTCCTCCCCTTCAGGTCAATGTCTTTCGGAAGATCCGCCGCCGCCTTCCGGTCCTGCCGCCTGCCGCCTGCAAACGCGTAGCCGCGATTCTCTGAGGTTCTTGTCAATGCTGCACAGTATTGGCCCTCACCAGGTACCAGTCCCGGCACCAGTCCGGCACCCATACACGTCTTCAGAACTCCCTGAAAATCAGCATTGAAAATAAACTTTTCCGCTCCGAGTTCAGACGCAATCCACTCCGCGTTGTCATCATTCTCGAACCGGTTGAAAGTGCAAGTCGAATATATCATTGACCCGCCCTCTGCCAATGCCGGCCACACATCAGCGACGATACGGCGCTGGCGGGCCTGGCACAACGCGACATTGTCGGCCGACCATTGGGCGAGAGCCTCGGCGTCCTTGCGGAACATGCCCTCTCCGGAGCACGGAACGTCTGCGACGATGATATCGAAATAGCCCTGAAGTGAAGCAAACGCCTTGGGATCCACTGAGGTAACTACGACATGAGGGTCGCCCCAAATCCCGGCATTGTCAGCCAGAACAGCAGCCCTCTGCTTCATTATCTCATTGGAAACCAGCACATAAGACTGGCAGCCCGACATTTTCAATGATGCGAGGATATCTGTTGTCTTTCCTCCCGGTGCGGCACACAGGTCCAGCACCCTTACAGGTCTTCCGCGACCTATCCTTCCGGACTCCAGCATTGACCTCAACACTTCCCGGAAGACGTGGCCGACGAACATGGCCGACGAGTCCTGGACGTAGTAGCAGCCTGCGTGGAGCAGCGGATCGAGTGTGAAACATGGGCGTTCCGGCAGGAAAATTCCGTAAGGACTCCATGCCACAGGGGATATCTTTTGGCAAATCTCCGATGGAAAATCCGCCATCAGCCCCGTAAAGGCTTGATTAGCAGGAATATCGGTATCAACCTCGGCCACATCAGCATTGACAATTCCGGCATTGAGCTCGGTCACACCAGCATTGACAATTCCGGCATTGACCTTCCCCGGATTCATTCTCACGGACACTGAAGCGGGCCCGGATAACGCATCAAGGGCGATACGGGCATTGTCCTCCCCTATCGCCTCTTTAAGATATGTCTCGAAAACCGTGTTCAAAAGAAATCAGAGTTTGATGCCGAACTTGGACGGGTCCATCCCCTCAGGGAACATTGACGGGTCAATGCCTTCCGGCATCTTGCCTTCTGCCATATCCGCGACGGAATCCACCATCTTGTCCACGGCGTCCTTCAGTTTGGAACCGAGCACCATCTTCATCATGAAATTCAGATCTGCCTGTATATCAATGTGAAAATCAGTGCTGTCCGGATTTCCGCCGTCAGCATCGAAGTGAATATTGACAGTGAACTGGAACGGCGCGCCGTCGTCCTTGTATGTGATGCGTGAATAAGGAACCCTTTCCTGAACGCGCACACCGACATTGAACCCCTGCACAGTCGCGTGCAACGAATCATAATCCGCCTCAATGTCCTTTTTCTTGTCCTCGGGGAGCATTGCGACGAAGTTCCGCATGTCCGCGAACGGCATATAAAGCATGTACGGCGCCCTGCGCACCGACCTGTGCTTACTCTTAACCTCCATATCAATCGTGTTTAGGTCAATGCTACTTTCCCCATTCTGAAGGGTTTGCCCTCCATTCATGGAGCGACTCGGCTGCCGATGCAGATATGTATCCTGTCTCTCCGGCCACTTCAACGAGTGCCGAATAGCATGACAGCGTGTCGAGTTTCACGTTTTCTTCCGCAAAGCGCTGTGCCGCAAGATCGAATCCGTATGTGAAGATTGCCACCATTCCGAGCACGTCAGCGCCGGCGTCCCTAAGAGCCTTGACAGCCGCGAGACTGCTCATTCCCGTAGAGATAAGATCCTCAATGACAACGACTTTCTTTCCGGGAGCGAGTTCGCCTTCTATCTGTGATCCGGTTCCATGATCCTTTGGTTTCGGACGCACATATACGAATGGTTTCTTCATCCTGTCAGCAGCGAGAACGCCATGTGCGATTGCTCCTGTAGCAACACCAGCCACGACTTCTGCCTCAGGATAGAGTTCCATCGCTTTCTCTGCCAGCCATTCTGCTACCTGCGCACGCAGTTCAGGATGCGAAAGGATTCTTCTATTGTCACAATAAATAGGTGAATGCCAGCCAGATGCCCAAGTGAAAGGCTGTTCCGGCCTAAGCAGAACCGCCTTGATGTCCATCAATGACTTAGCAAGTTTCTTATCTGTTCCAGTTTCCATGATGTTAGTGTTTTATTCTCCGAAACCCGATTTTCCCCACCGGGTTTCCCGGCAACAAAATTAATAAATTTATGCCGATAACTCATTACACTTCCCCAATTACTTTCACATCCGCCCCGATTCCCGCCCGGCACGGCGCGTCGGAAAGGTGTCACGGGTATATTGACCACCACCTGAACCTGGCCAGTCCGAGTCAATGCCACAAGCATATTCATCACCCCGTCCCCTCGTCGGGACGGCGCCACGGGCCCCTTTGTAAGGCATTGATAATCAATGGGCATTTATAAAGGGCGTGGAATCGCGGCCTTTTTTTGGTCGAAATTCCACGCCCTAAAATACAAATATCTGATTTTCAGCTTATTACAAAATCAAGTGTGGCACCGTCCCGCCCGCACAAAGACGCAACTCGGGAGACGATCACCACGCACCAAGACGCAACGCCGTAGACGATCACCACGCACCAAGACGCAACGCCGTAGACGATCACCACGCATCGGGATGTAACTCCGGAAATGCTCGCGGCGAACCCTGTCACCCTCACATCCGCCCTCCGCTACACGATTTTGGCGGCGAGGAATACTTCTCTGATGGAGGGATAGGTGTTCTTGAGGTAGGGTGGAAGGCTGGACTTGGCTACCCAGGCGGCTTTGGTGATGTCCTCTTCGGTCTGCGGGATGAGATCGACCGGTTTGAGGTAGGACATGTGGTACCACCAGGTGTGCTTGAGGTGCCAGATGTTGTTACGGCGATAGCAATGGTCGGTAACGCATATCAGGTCACCGAGTTGCAGCTCTTCAACACCGGTTTCCTCTTCGACTTCACGGAGAGCTGTGACACTGATATCCTCACCTGCCTCCTGATGGCCTTTCGGTAGATCCCAGAGGCCATCACGGCGAATCATGAGATAATCACCACGACGATTGCAGGCCAGGCCTCCGGCAGCATTGACCTCCTTGAACTGACCGCAAACAATCCGGTAACACTCCTCCACAGAATCGGAAGGAATGTAGATACGCTCGAGAGTTGTCGAAGTCTCGAACATCTCCACCAGCGGACGGATGTCGTTCCTGTCGGTAAAATGAAACTCGACAGCATTGGGGTCTGTCAATGCTGCTTCCTCCGGAGTACATATTATAATGGACCTGCGGTCAAAATATATCTTGTGCATATTCCGCAAACTTACAAAAAAGAAAGGACGAGATGAAACAAATTCGAAATTTTCTCGTATATGATAATGTTTTGACTATATATTATTTGACAATATAATGAAATTATCACAGTTTCAGTTTCAGCTTTCGCTCAAAAACGACGTTGCACACGAACCTACCGCAAAATGGAGAGACGAGAGCCGCATGATGGTGCTTCACAAAGACACAGGTGAAATCGAGCACAAGATTTTCAAGAACATCACTGACTATTTTGGAAAGGGCGACACATTCGTTCTGAACGACACAAAAGTTTTCCCGGCCAGACTTCTCGGAAAGAAAGAAAAGACAGGTGCCGACATTGAGGTATTCCTGCTCAGGGAACTCAACAAAGAGCAGAGACTCTGGGATGTGATTGTCGAGCCTGCAAGAAAAATCAGAATCGGAAACAAACTCTACTTCGGAGACGACAGCCTCGTGGCGGAAGTCATTGACAACACCACCTCCAGAGGCCGCACACTCAGATTCCTCTACGACGGAAAATACGAAGACTTCAAGCAGACATTGTTCAGCCTCGGCGAAACACCGGTCCCTAAATACGTAAAACCAAAGGTCACACCTGAGGACAAGGTCAATTTCCAGACCATCTTCGCCGACAAGGAAGGCGCCGTTTCAGCACCTGCCGCAGGACTCCACTTCAGCCGCGAGCTCTTCAACATGATGATTCTCAAGGATATAAACAAGACCTTCATCACAGAGCACATGGGTATCGGCTATATCCGCAAAGTGGACGTGGAAGACCTTTCAAAGCACAAGATGGATTCGGAGAGGCTCATCATCACGCCTGAGGCAGCGGAAGTCATCAACAAGACCAAGCGCGAAGGCCACAAGGTTCTCGCCGTCGGAGTCACCGTCATGAGAGGCCTCGAAACATACGTCACCACCAACGACGAAGTCCAGGCTTATGACGGATGGACCAACAAATTCATCTTCCCTCCTTACAGATTCGCAGTTCCTAATGCAATCGTATCGAACTTCCACATGCCATGCTCGACAATGCTTATGGCTGTCGCAGCCTTCGGAGGTTATGACAATGTCATGAACGCGTACGAAATCGCATTGAAGGAAGGCTACAAGTTCGGACCTTACGGAGACTCACTCCTCATCATCTGATGAAGGTCAATGCCGGAGAACTTCTTTAAGAAAAACATTTCCGCAGGTGGTTTTACGTGCAGGGAAGTTTAAGAAAAATCGGAAAAAGTTTAAAAAACATAAAAAAGTGGCTCATTTCCCGGGACTTGAGCCACTTTTCCTGTACAATGCGGTCGGGACACACTACCTTAGCCGTCGGAAAAAATAAGACCGCATGAGATACGATAGCATTGAACAGCTCGCGCCATGGTGCGCATTGAACAAGATTTTCGGCTTCAACCCGGCACTGGGATTGAAACTGGCGGAACATTTCGGCGGAGCCGGGGAAGTCTTCGGTGCAGACAAGGACGAACTGGCATTGACCTTAAAACCGAATTCCATATACTGGCCGAAGATAAACAGAGACAGTGTAGCGGAAGCCGGACTCGAGCTGCAGAAACTGGAAAAGGACAACTGCAGATTTCTATGTATTGCCGACGAGAGGTATCCAGAACTTCTCAGGGACTGTCACGATGCCCCGGCCGGACTGTACATAAAGAGTTCCACGCCACCGGAGGAGGTTTTCAACAAACGCACAGCAATCGGTGTAATCGGCACACGAGATATAACCAGCTATGGTACAGAATGGTGCACAAAGATAGTCGCGGCATTCAGCCGGGCAGAGACAAAGCCAATGATAGTGAGCGGTTTGGCATTGGGGACAGACATCACAGCCCATAACGCGGCATTGGACAACGGGCTGCCGACAATCGCTGTTCTGCCCACCGGCATTGACACTGTCTATCCTTTCCGCCACGGCTGGGCGGCTGACAAAATCGCAGACAGCCCAGGCAGCGCTCTGGTCACGGACTACCCTCCCGGAACAGTCCCGAAAGCCATAAATTTTCTCCGACGGAACAGAATCATAGCCGGACTTTCCGAGTCAGTGATACTTATAGAATCGCGGACAAAAGGCGGCGGGCTCATGACTTGCAGGCTGGCATATTCCTACAACCGAGGCGTATTTGCCCTGCCCGGAAGGATCGACGACACATGCTCCGGAGGCTGCAACTCATTGATAAGAGAGAAGATGGCAGAACCTGTCATTGACATTGACACACTCGTTTCCGAGCTTGGGCTGGGGCACGCCGCGGCAGCGGGAATAACCGACATAAGGACATATACGTTCCGCCGGTATCTCCACGAGACGGGATACACGACGGCGACTGCATTGGCCACAATCGCGGAAACCATACGAAAAAACAGGGATCTGACCGACGAAGATATAAGTGCATTGACAGGCATCGACTACGGAGATGTCGTGGAACTGACGGGAAGACTAGCCTGCGACGGCATCATAACCTCCGGACTCTTAGGAAATTATACCATCGATCCGGCCATACTGAGCTAGCAGCATGTGTCCGGACAAGCCCCAAAGGATTGCCAAGTATCTGCCTGCAGCCTTTGAACATTAGGAAAGATAAGTTACATTTGCATCAAACAAGACAGCAAATGCCCTTATACACATATATTGATACGCATGCACACTTGTGCGACGAAGCATTTTCCGGTGAGGAGGAGCAGATTCTGGAAAAGGCAGCGGAAGCCGGAATAAAACTGATACTTCAGCCTGACATTGACAGTTCCGAAAGGGACAGGATGTTCGCGCTGGAGGCAAGGTTCCCGTCAATGCTGAAGAGTATGGCCGGACTTTATCCCGGTTCGGTAACCGAGAATTGGGAGGAGGAGGTCAATGCAGTGGAGAAGGCTGCGACAAGCCATAAAGTTGTGGCTATCGGCGAGATAGGACTGGACTACCACTACTCGAAAGACACGGCTGAACTCCAGAAGGCGGCATTGAAGGCACAGTTCGAGATTGCTGCGAAACTGGACCTTCCCGTCAACATCCATGAACGTGATGCCACGGATGATTTCTTCAAGGTCCTCGACAGCTGTAAAGGACTGGGGCTCAGGGGAAACATGCATGCGTTCAGCGGCAGTTACGAGACCTTCATGAGGCTTCAGAAATACGGAGAATGGCTGGTCGGAATAGGCGGCGTAGTGACATTCAAGAACGCGGGCGTGGCAGAATCCATGAAGAAGATTCCGCTAAGCCACATCGTATTGGAGACTGACTCTCCGTACCTTGCCCCGGTGCCTTTCAGAGGGAAACGGAACGATAGTTCGTACATACCGGTTATCGCCGAGAAAGTGGCGTTGCAAAAAGGAATCAGCCTCGAAGAAGTGGCTGAGACAACCACTGCCAATGCCTGCAGACTCTTCAATCTTGAAACCACATGACAGACCTGTCGCGAAAACAATACAGACTGTTCAATTTCGAATCCAGATAAACTATGGCCAGAACACACGACATGACACAGAAATCAGCCCTTTTGCTCATCTACACAGGAGGTACGATCGGCATGAAACAGGACATGAAAGACTTGACACTCAAGCCTTTCGACTTCAGCCAGATTCTTGACGAAGTTCCTGAAATAAGGAAGTTCGCATTCAAGATAGACACTTACTCGTTCGAGCCGCCGATAGACTCGTCCGACGTGGAACCCTCGCTATGGCAGGACCTTGCAAGACTGATAAAAGATAAATATGAGGACTATGACGGATTCATCATCCTGCACGGAACCGACACGATGTCATACTCCGCATCGGCATTGAGTTTCATGCTGGACGGACTCACGAAGCCGGTCATCTTCACAGGAAGCCAGCTGCCTATCGGAGTACCGCGCACAGACGGAAAGGAAAACCTCATTTCCGCCGTCGAGATCGCATCCGCAAAGGACAAAGACGGACATCCTGCGGTGCCGGAGGTCTGCGTATGTTTCGACTCGCTCCTGATGAGGGGAAACAGGTCCACAAAGGTCAATTCAGAAGTGTTCCGCGCCTTCCAGTCACCGAACTTCCCGCCGCTCGCTGAGGCCGGCATCAACATCCGCTACAACAACGAGTACATCAGAAAGCCTAATGACTGGTACCAGAGCCTGACCATCAACACGGAACTGGACACCAGAGTTTCAATCCTGAAGATCCACCCGGGAATCACGCCGGAAGTGGTGAGGAACATCCTCTGCGGAAAGGACACCAGGGCGATAATCATGGAGACCTACGGTTCGGGCAATGCGCCGACGAGAGATTGGTTCCTCGATATCGTAAAGGAATCGTCTGCAATGAACAAGATAATTGTCAATGTCACACAGTGTCTTGCGGGCACGGTCAACATGAACATCTACGCAAACGGAAAGGCCCTTGAACGTGCCGGAGTGATAGACGGATACGACAGCACGACCGAAAGCGCATTGGCAAAACTCTTTTACCTTATGGGCAAAAGCAGGGACAACGAGTGGGTGAAAGCGATGATGGGGCGCAACCTCAAAGGAGAAATATCCAAATAAATATTGTCGAATGAAAATATTTTACTAACTTGCAACGCATTTCGGGGGAGGTGTATCATGTACTTTCCTCGGATGAGTACTTGAAATTTATAAACATTAATACTTAATTATTTCAAACACACAAAAACGTTATGAAAAAGTTTTTCATGTTTTTGGCAGTAGCCGGCATTATGGCCGTATCTGCAAACTACGCTTCTGCTCAGGAACAGGCAGCAGACGCAGCAGAGCCTGCAACTGAGGCAGTTGCTCCAGCAGCTAATGACTTGTCAGCTCTTACTGCTAACGCTCCTGAAGTTCCTCTTCATCAGCAGCTCAAAACCAAATTCATCGAGGGTGGCCCTCTCTGGATGGCTCCTATCGCCCTCGTTCTCGTACTCGGCCTTGCGCTTTCTATCGAGAGAATTCTTTATTTGACATTTGCAAAGACAAACACCAAGAAACTCCTTAAGGGTGTCGAGGATGCTCTTGCAAACGGCGGTATCGAGGCTGCTAAGGATCTTTGCCGTAACACACGCGGTCCTGTTGCATCTATCTTCTATCAGGGTCTTCTCCGTTATGAGGAAGGTGTTGACGTAGTAGAGAAAACTATCGTTTCTTATGGTTCCGTTCAGATGAGCCTCATGGAAGACGGTATGACATGGATCTCCCTCTTCATCGCTCTTGCACCATCTCTCGGATTCTTGGGAACAGTCGTTGGTATGATCGCTGCATTCGATGCTATCCAGGCAGCAGGTGACATTTCTCCTAACGTTGTCGCTGGAGGTATGAAGGTCGCCCTCATCACCACAGTGTTCGGTCTTATCGTAGCTATGATTCTTCAGGTGTTCTTCAACTACATCCTCACCAAGATTGAATCACTTACCACCGATATGGAGGATTCTTCAATTTCCTTCGTTGACGTTCTTACAAAATACGCAGCTAAGACTAAATAAGGATATTCATAATGAAAAATCTTAATAAATTATTCAAATGGCTGATGTGGCTGCTCTTCGCTGTCAGTGTAGGCATCCTCGTCTTCGGCGTGGTCAAGGGTTACCCTACCAGTGCCGCAGAGGGTGACAACGGTACAGTGAATGCGCTGATCTACTGGTGCTATGCGATGATCGGAACAGCTGCCTTCTGCGCAGTAGTATTCGGTATCGCCGTATCAGTTGCCAACAATCCGAAGAGTGTCATAAAGCTCGGTATCGGTATTGTTGTAGCAGCAGCATTCTGCGGTCTGGCTTATGCTCTTGCACCTGCCAGCCCAGCCATCGGTATGCTCGCGCAGCCGACCCACGGAGAACTTAAGTTCACAGATACAGTACTCAACATCGTTGCATTCGCTGGTGGCCTTTCAATACTAGCTATCGTGTTCGGCGAGATTTGGGGTGCAGTACGTAATAAATAATTTGAGATATGGCTAAAAAGACTCCTGCTCTTAATACAAGCTCAACGGCAGACATCGCGTTCCTGCTCCTGTGCTACTTCCTTATGACAACAACCATGGGATCACAGACAGGTTTGCAGCGTCGTCTTCCGCCGATGCCAGATCCAAACCAGAAAGTTGAAGACCAGAAGGTCAATAAGAGAAACCTTATTACCGTGAAGATCAACTCTCAGGACAGACTTCTGGCCGGAACAGAAATGATGGACGTCAGCCAGCTCAAAGACAAGATCAAGATTTTCCTTACCAACCCGGCAAATGACGCTACTCTCCCTGAGAGAGTCATGACACCGATAGAAGGCTACGGCCAGTACCCTGTCTCTAAGGGAGTCATCTCCCTCCAGAACGACCGTGGTACCAGCTACAGGGCTTACATCGCAGTTCAGAATGAGCTTGTAAAAGCTGTCAATGAACTTCGTGACGAGTTCTCTAAAGCCAACTACGGCAAGCCTTTCGCAAGCCTTACAGAGGATCAGCAGGATATCGTCAAGAAATGTATCCCGCAGAACATCTCAGAGGCAGAGCCTAAGAACGTTGGTAAATAATTTGGAGGAACAGGAATATGTCAAAATTTCGTAAAGACGAGAAAAAGGAAACCCCGGCACTGAGCTCAGGTTCAATGTCCGATATCGTGTTCATGCTCTTGTTCTTCTTCATGGTGACAACACAGATGAGAAGCACCGAAGACAAGGTCATGGTGAAATTGCCTGAAGCTTCTGAGGTTGTCAAACTGGAAAGAAAAGATCTTGCTTCATACATCAATGTAGGTCCTCCTACAAGGCTTCTCCAGCCAGTGTATGGAACTGATGCCCGAATTCAGTTGAATGACTCATTCAAGACAGTCACAGACATCCGCGACTTTATCGCAGCTGAGCGTGACGCCATGTCAGAGTCCGACAGACAGTACATGAACACTGTACTTAAAGTCGATCAGGACGTGAGAATGGGTATCGTTACTGACATCAAACAGGAACTTAGAAGATGCTCAGCGCTCAAGATCATGTATCAGGCGCGCAGGGCTACTGAATAAAAGATTCCTTAACATATTTAAGAAGACCGGTTAAAGCAATTTTAGCCGGTCTCTTTTTGTATAGAAAAATATCTTTGCTTATCTTTGCTGAAATAACGGAATTCACAGCAATGGAAAAAGTTATAAGGACAAAAATCAAGGACCTGCTGAAGATGCAGCCGGGCCAGGAAGTTCTTGCCAAAGGTTGGGTAAGGACCAAAAGAGGTAACAAACAGGTAAAATTCATAGCACTTAACGACGGTTCGACAATCAACAATATCCAGATTGTCGCAGAAGCTGAGCACTTCAGCGAAGACCTCATGAAGAAAATCACGACAGGCGCCAGCCTGGCTGTGAGAGGTCAGCTCGTAGAGTCACTCGGAAGCGGACAGCACGTGGAAATCAAAGCAGAGTCCATAGAGATCTATGGAGAGTGCGATCCGATGAAGTATCCGCTCCAGAAGAAGGACACTTCACTCGAGTATCTCAGAACCGTAGCCCACATGAGACTCAGGACCAATACATTCGGTGCTGTTCTCAGAGTAAGGAATGCTATGGCGTTTGCTATCCACTCATTCTTCCAGAGCAAGGGTTTCGTATATCTCAATACCCCGCTTATCACAGAATCAGATGCTGAGGGAGCAGGAGACATGTTCCAGGTTACGACCATGGACCTGGCCAACATCCCTATGCACCACGGCAAGGTGGATTTCAGCAAGGACTTCTTCGGAAAGAAGACAAGCCTTACAGTGAGCGGTCAGCTTGAGGGTGAGCTCGGAGCCACCGCAGTAGGCGACATCTATACTTTCGGTCCTACCTTCAGAGCCGAGAACTCAAACACTCCGAGACACTTGGCAGAGTTCTGGATGATCGAGCCTGAAATGGCATTCTGCGACATGTACGAAACGATGGACCTCGAAGAGGAATTCGTGAAGTACCTCGTACAGTACGCTCTCGACAACTGCATGGAAGACATCCAGTTCCTGAACGACAAATATGACGACGGTCTGGTGGAAAGACTGAAGAGCGTCCTCGGCATTGACTTCGTGAGACTCACCTATACCGAAGGTATCAAGATTCTCGAAGAGTCAGGACAGCAGTTCGAATACCCTGTCAAATGGGGTGTTGACCTCCAGAGCGAGCACGAGAGATATCTCGTAGAGAAGCACTTCAAGAAACCTGTCATCCTTACTGACTATCCTAAGGAGATCAAGGCATTCTATATGAAGCAGAACGAGGACGGCAAGACAGTCCGCGGAACAGACGTGCTCTTCCCTAAGATCGGAGAGATTATCGGAGGTTCTGAGCGCGAGGCTTCACTTGAAAAACTTGAAGCACGTATCGACGAACTCGGAATGAGCAGAAAGAACCTGGAGTGGTACATTGACACCCGCAGATTCGGAACAGTGCCTCACAGCGGATTCGGTCTCGGATTCGAGAGACTTCTTCTGTTCGTTACCGGTATGAGCAACATCAGGGACGTGATTCCGTTCCCAAGAACACCTCGAAACGCTGACTTTTAATCCTGATAGCAATGCTCGTCATAGGTATAGCAGGAGGTTCAGGCTCCGGTAAAACAACTGTAGTAAAAGAAATTACAAAACAGCTCAAGGAAAGAGTCGTGGTCATTCCCCAGGATTCCTACTACAAGGACTCCAGCTATCTTCCTCTGGAAGACAGACAGAAGATCAACTTCGACCACCCGGAAGCCATCGACTTCAAACTGCTTTGCAAGCAACTGAAGGAACTGAAAGAAGGCAAACGCATCGAACAGCCTGTCTATTCATATCTGACCTGCTCCCGTTCCACTACCGAAACGGTGACCGTGGAACCGGCCGATGTCATTATCATCGAGGGTATCCTTGTATTCACCTGCAAGGAACTCCGCGAACAGATGGATATCAAGATATTCGTGGACGCGGATGATGATGACAGACTGATGAGAGTGATGGCCAGGGATATCATAGAAAGGGGCAAGACAGTGGAAACGGTCATCGAACGATATACCAAGACAGTCAAACCGATGTATCTCCAGTTCATCGAGCCTAGCAAGAGGTATGCGGACATCATCATTCCTCAGGGAGGACACAACAAAGTCGCAATCGACATAATTTCAGCTACAATAGAGAAATCTTTGCAGAAGAAGCATGCTGACTCAGGACGATAAGGCAGGACTGTATCTAACGGTAATCGTTCATCTGATTATTCTGATAGTCCTGCTCATAGCACAGATAGGGTTTTCCTTGCAAAAGGAGAACTCTTTTGTCATTGACTTCTCCAAGCAGGATGAACTTCAGAAAACAGCTGAAAAGGAAGAAGCTGAAGAGAAAGTGAACAAGACTCTGGACGACCTCATCGAAGACAGGGTAAACCAGATGCTGAACGGAAATACCGGCATTGAATTCAAGAACACGACATCTTCACGAAACAAGGGCGCATTGAAAGACGACCGCAATACAGACGCGGAGAAACTCTATGCCGATGCGGCGAGACTGGCAAAGGACCTGAAGAATGGTCCGGACACCAAGTCAGACGATGACTATGTGGAGACTCCTTCCAAGGATGTCAAGAAAGACAAGCCGAAGGAAAGCAACTACAGCGGTCCATCGGTACTTTCATGGCATCTGGACAACAGGAAGGCCAGCCATCTGCCAATCCCTGCCTACAGATGCTTCAGCGGAGGAATGGTGACAGTAGTCATCACCGTCGACAACTCAGGGAAAGTGGTGGATGCAAGGGTTCTGGATGACGTGTCCTCTTCAGACAGGTGCCTTAGGGATTTCGCGGTGAGGGCTGCCAGAATGTCGAGATTCTCGGCATCACCGAAAGCCCCGTCCAAACAGATTGGAGATATCGTATATCAGTTTATCGCCCAATAAGATAGACATCCTCATCAGGCTGGGAGAAGTGGAATGTGGAACGGGCGAACTCCTCCAGAGTATCACGATCATTTGAAAGCATACGGACCTGTTTGTCCATTTTCGCTATCTCATCCCTATATTTCTGTATCTGAGCCTTCTGCTGACGTATTTCGATACCGGCTTTCGCCCAGCGCAGCAGGCTGTCGTCACTTATAAAACACTCGAAAACAAGAAACGCCGCCGTCGCATAAGTTGCATAACGGATGAATGACTTATGCGGCCCGTACCATGCCTCTTTTATCTTGTTGCCTATCTTTCCCATATGCTTGAGTAATTAGTAATCCTTAAAAAATAACTTGGTAATCTTTGCTCGTCTTTCCGGTCTATATTCCTTTTCTCATCAGTCGTGTACGTCCAGTACACTCCTTCTTCGAAAAGAAATCTATCCTCGAAAATCCTTCACAAATCTTTACCAACTTATTTTTTCATGCTTACTTAACAGAAATAATCCGAGTAAATCACGACAAAAATAACTAAATTTGCCCAATATAACATATAAACTTAAATAAAGATATGAAACCAACATTGCTAGTCCTCGCTGCCGGTATGGGTAGCCGTTATGGTGGACTCAAACAGATGGACGGACTCGGCCCGAACAACGAAACAATCATCGATTATTCTATTTATGATGCAGTACAGGCCGGATTCGGCAAGGTAGTATATATCGTAAGAGAGTACTTCAAGGAGCAGTTCGAGGAGACCGTAAAAGCAAAGTACAGCCACGTTAAGTGTCTCGACGGCGAACCTCTCCAGTTCCAGTTCGTTACTCAGGAACTTAACAAAATCCCTGCAAGGTTCACATTGAACCCTGAAAGACAGAAGCCTTGGGGAACGGCACATGCGGTACTTATGGCAAAAGACGCTATCCATGAGCCATTTGCAGTTATCAACGGTGATGACTTCTATGGCAAGGAATCATTCAAGATCCTCGGAGACTGGCTTCGTGCACACGAGAACAGCAAGGGCGTTTACAGCATCGTAGGTTTCGAACTCGACCATACACTCTCTGAGTCAGGCAGCGTATCCAGAGGTATCTGCGCATACGACAAAGACCAGCACCTCACGGACGTTGTCGAGCACCTGAACATCGCCAAGGAAGCTGACGGAAAGGTATATGGAGACAACTCTGCAACTGGAGAGACACATGTCGAACTCGTTGCTGACAACCTCTGTTCAATGAACATGTGGGGCTTCACTCCGGATTACTTCGAGCAGAGCGAAAAGATATTCGAGAAATTCCTCGAGGAGAACAGCCAGGAACTCAAGAAAGAGTTCTACATCCCATTCGCAATCGACTGCATGGTCAAGTCAGGCGAGGCAAAATGCGAGGTTCTCTCTACACCGTCACACTGGTTCGGAGTTACTTACAAGGAAGACAGACCAGGCGTTGTTGCCAAGTTCCAGGAACTTGCTGACAAGGGAGTATATCCTACACCTCTATACAAATAAGCAGCAACATAAGGTTTACAACATATCCGCTGTCATGATATCAGGTCACGACAGCGGATTTTAAAATCCAAGGCAATGAGCGCACACAAAAAAATAAGAAACTACAATCTCCTGGGCGGCTATGACTATTTCACACCGAACCCGTGGGAAATCTTCGCGCTACTCCTTTTCCTTCTTGGCGGTTCCCTTCTCGGAAGCTTGTTTGCAGGCTGTTTCGCCATGTTCATGCCGGGCACTCCCAATGAAGTGAAAATGCTGATTTCATATCCGATAATGTTCATTCCGCCAATGATTTACGCGCGGATGAGAAGCCTGCGCAATTCAATGTTTGACGACGGATACAGCCTCGACTCGGAGAATTTCGGCAAGATAGGAATCCTCGGCTGCGCAGGACTGGCAATGCTTTCGACACTCGCCCTCGGCTTCGCTATGGATATGGTCAATGCCAGAATGCCGGAGATGCCGCAGTGGCTCAAGACAGCCCTCGAGAGCATGACCGGAGGCAATGTCATCCTGAACTTCATCTGCGTTTCAGTTTTCGCCCCGTTCTTCGAGGAATGGCTGTGCAGAGGCATGGTACTCAGAGGATTGCTTCACTGCACCCGCAAACCCGGCAAAAACGGAGAACTGCGGAAAGGATTCTCCCCTGCCGTGGCCATCATCATCTCGGCACTGTTCTTCGCTCTCATACACATGAACCCCTGGCAGGCCATTCCGGCATTCGCCCTCGGTTGCCTTTTCGGATATGTGTACTACAAGACAGGCTCACTGAAATTGACAATGCTGATGCACTTCACCAACAACACATTGGCATTGATAGCGGGCAACATTGACGCCCTCAAGGACATGGATACATGGTGCGACGTCATGCCTGCAGCGGCATACTACAGCCTCGCCGCATTATGCATCGTCTTCCTCGTCTTTGCGATAAGAGTTTTCAACAGAATACCTGCAGAAGAGTCTCAGGACTGAGAAATGAATCTTTCAGCCTGAAGAAGAGTCTCCGGCTTGCCTGCGTCAATGAGCGTAAGGTGAGCCGGTTCTTTTCCATATACAGGGAACGCCACAGCTGCACGGAGATAGAAATCCGTAATCGGAAAGCATTGGCCCAGAGCATCATAGGAGCCCTCAATAACATTGCCGGACGCATCGTACAGAGGATACTTCTCCGGAGCCTCATCGATGGCGTCCATGACATTGAAAATCTCACTTGACAGCATGTGGATGCCGGCGAAAGCCAGCTTGTGGCACCTACTTATATCAAGTCCGCGGAACGGGGTCTTCACGTCGCCGGTGGCGATATTGGTCCAGCCGACGAGCCGCATATCGTCGTTGAAAAGAAAATAACGCTGGGTCTTGCGCTGACTCACCAGAAGAGTGGACACGGCATCAGGACGTGCACAATTCTCGAACTCGCTGATATTCAGATCGGAGACGATATCCACATTATGAACAAGGAAACTCCGGCCTTCCAGAAGAGGCTTCGCATAGCGGATTCCGCCGCCTGTATTCCGGAGCAGATCCCTCTCATCTGAAAACCTGATGTCCAGCGCGGCAAGTTCCGGAGTATCATGCACATAGTCAATGATTTTGTCGGCAAAATGATGGACATTGATGACAAAATCGTCAATGCCGGCATCCCTCAACCTCATCAGCACATGATACAACAATGTATGGCCGGCCAAAGGGGCCAGCGCCTTGGGAAGATTGTCTGTCAATGGCTTAAGCCTGGTTCCAAGGCCCGCCGCAAACACCATCGCTCTCATGCTAGAATGTCTTTTCGATATCCAATTCTCTATGTGTCACGGTAACTCTGATGTCGAACTTCCTTGCAAGATGCTCGGCAAGATGTTCCGCACTATAGACTGACCTGTGCTGCCCTCCGGTGCAGCCGAAGCAGACCTGAAGATGTGTGAACTTCCTCTCAATGAAGCGCTTGACATGGGCATCGACCAATGCATACACGCTGTCCAGGAAGGTTAAGATCTCGCCGTCATCCTCGAGGAACTTGATGACTTCCTTGTCAAGGCCGGTGAACTGACGATAGAACTCGTACTTTCCGGGGTTGTTCACAGAACGGCAGTCGAAAACGTATCCGCCTCCGTTTCCTGAGGTGTCAGCCGGAATACCTTTCTTATATGCGAAACTGAAGATATTGACATGTAGTCTCTTGTCCTCGGCATTGACATAAAACTGCTCCATGGTGGTAAGTTTCGTAAGCACCTCTGACAGATAAGGATAGCGTGCGAACGGACGCTGCATGAGCCTTCTCAGATTGTCGATTGCGAAAGGCACGCTGGCGATGAAATGCGGTTTCTTCTCGAAATATCCGCGGAATCCGTACGCGCCCAGAACCTGAAGAGTGCGGAAAAGGACGAACAGCCTCAGACGCTCATGGAAATGTTTCTCGTCAATGTCAGGCATATAGCTTTTCAATGACCTGAGATAGGTCTGCACCAGTTCTTCCTTCAGGTCCTCAGGATAGCGGGAACGTGCCTGCCAGATGAATGAAGCCACGTCGTAATAGATAGGACCGCGTCTTCCGCCCTGAAAGTCAATGAAATACGGCTCACCGTCCTTTATCATTACATTACGCGCCTGGAAGTCTCTGTAAAGGAATGTCTGGGTATCCTCACCCAGAAGGTCATCGTGAAGTTTCTCGAAATCGTCCTGAAGCTTCACCTCATCGAACTCCATACCAGTAGCCTTGAGGAAACAGTATTTGAAATAATTCAGGTCGAACATCACCATCCTGCCATTGAAGGCCGGCTCCGGGAAACAGATATTGAAATCGAGATCTTCCGCTCCTTTGCACTGGATTTTAGGAAGCATCTCCAGAGTGTGGCGCAGCATTGACCTTTCATAGGAGGAGTACTCTCCGCTTTCGCGCCCCTGGGCGAGCTTGTCGTAAAGGAGGTCATTTCCGAGGTCCTCCTGGATGTAACTCATTCCGTCCTCGCTCACGGCAAGGACCTTCGGGACACGGATACCCTTCTCCAGGAAATGGCGGCTCAGATAACAGAATGCCTGGTTCTCTTTCAGGTTAAGTCCGAGGACTCCGACCAGAGAAATCCCTGTTTCGCCGGTGATTCTGAAATAACGGCGGTTGCTTCCGGATGAATTGAGTTCCTGGATGTCGGTAACTTTCTGCCCGGCATAAGACTCGAAAAGTCTCTTAAGAGTATCTGTCATAATAGTTTATGTTCTAAAGTACACGTGAATTTGCCGCCCGGGACATGCTCTTTTCCGATGCCGTGGTTCACCGGCGGCGATAAAAGTTAAATCTTACCATGCTAATTTAGCAATTTTCCGTCACAATTAGTACATTTGCATAGTAACGTAAAAAAACAACCTGCTTCAGATTAGGAGAAGATTTTCGAGGATAGATTTCTTTTCGAAGAAGGAGTGTACTGGACGTACACGACTGATGAGAAAAGGAATATAGACCGAAAAGATTCCCTTAGATGATGCATGTTATTTTTTGAATGTTACATAGCATGGTCGTCATAACTCAAGTTTCGCAAAGACGAAAATTGAATAACATAATTATTAACGAAATGCTACGGCATTACAATACGACATGGAAGTCAAAGAATTTGCATATTGCTCGGACAAGTACCAGTACACGATGGGAAAGTCATTTATGGACTGCGGAAACGGAGAGAAAACGGCAGTCTTCAATCTGTTTTACAGAAAAGCACCGGAGAACAACAACTGGGCTGTAGTCTGCGGCACGGACGAGGTAGTCGAAATGATAGGCAACCTCGGGTCAATGCCGGAGGAGTTTTTCGAGAAGTTCCTTCCGGGAGAGGAATATGCTGATTTCCGCAGATATCTGGCCGGAATGAAGTTCACCGGAAACGTCTATGCGATGAAAGAAGGTGAAATCGCTTTCCCTAACGAACCTATCATCACTGTAGAGGCCCCGCTCATCCAGGCCCAGGTACTTGAGACACCTATGCTCTGCATAATGAACCATCAGATGGCTGTGGCCACCAAGGCATCCAGAGTATGCCGCGCGACATCACATCCGGTAAGCGAATTCGGTTCCAGAAGAGCCCACGGCCCTTGGGCTGCGGTCTATGGAGCGAAAGCTGCAATCATCGCGGGATGCGCCAGCACTTCCAACATCCTGACCGGTGTCATGAATGGTGTCCCTTCCACGGGAACCATGGCCCACAGTTTCGTGACTTCATACGGAAGCACGGTAGAGGGCGAACACAAGGCCTTCTGCGACTATATAAATACACACAGGGGCGAAAACCTGATTCTTCTCATTGACACATACGACACCCTCAGATGCGGCGTGCTCAATGCGATAAGGGCGTTCAAGGAAAACGGCATTGACAATGACTATCCTTACGGATATGGCATCAGGCTCGATTCCGGCGACCTCGCATACCTCTCTGCGGAGGTCAGGAAGATTCTGGACGCCCACGGTCTTACAGGATGCAAGATATTCGCCACCAATTCGTTGGACGAGTACCTCATCACCGACCTCGAGAGACAGGGAGCAAAGATCGACTCTTACGGAGTGGGTGACGCCATCGCTACCAGCAAGGCGGCTCCATGCTTCGGCAACGTATATAAACTGGTGCAGATCGGGGACGAGCCTGTCCTGAAAAAATCAGAGGACCGCATCAAGCTTATCAACCCGGGATTCCAGATTACCTACCGTCTCATGAAGCATGACGAAGAATTCGGAGACATTTTCAAGGCGGACGTCACATGCCTCCGCGGAGATGAACTGAGCCAGGACATCGAGCACGGCAAGACCTTCACCATCAAGGACGAATACGACCGCTACAAGTTCAAGACCTTCGACGAGGGGACTTACCAGTGGAAAACGCTCCAGATTCCGGTAATCGAAAACGGCGAAAGATGCGCACCGAAGAGGACATTGATGGAGAAGAAAGCCTACTACAATGATACTCTCGCCCACTTCAGCCCATCTGAAAGGCGTCTCATCAACCCTCATTACTATAAGGTAGATATTTCTGACAACCTATACAACCTGAAGAACGAGATCCTCACCAAACTGGTGAACGAAATCAACAACTTCAGAATCGACAAGGACTAGATATTTAAAAGATATGATCAATGATTCTGTACTAATCGTAGTCGATATGCTCTACGACTTCATTGACGGCAGCCTCGCCTGCGCCAATTCCGGAAATGCAGTGGCCAACACGTTGGATTTCATAAAGAAAACGCGTGACGAAGACCTCCCAGTGCTCTTCATCCGCGACCACCATCCGGCAAACCACTCCTCATTCAAGGAAAACGGAGGAATCTGGCCGGTGCACTGCGTGGCAGGAACCCGCGGAGGAGAGATCCACGAAGACCTGAGGCCATACGCTGACGAGGACCTGATTTTCGACAAAGGATGCGATGCCGCAGTGGAGCAGTACTCAGGCTTCGACGGGGTCAATGCCGCAGGACAATCCCTCGGAGAGATCGTGTCAATGCTGGAGCCGGACAATGTGTTCGTCTGCGGAATCGCTACCGAATTCTGCGTCAGGAACACCTGTGAGGACCTGAAGAAAGCCGGTTTCAATGTCATATTGCTCTCCGATTGCCTGGCCTATGTGGACGAAGCAGGTCACAGGAAAGCGCTGGACGAGATGCGAGCGGAAGGAATAATAATCAGATAATTTGCCAATGTATAAACGAGCTTACACATTATGTCTTCTTTTAGTGGTGCTGCTGGGGTCGGCTACCGTGGAAACTCGTGGGCAGACTCTCGAAACATCACATGAAACCGTCCAAGGGATAAGGTTTACAGGCAAAATCGTGGACACTGACGGGGAACCCGTCCCGGGTGCAGGCGTTGTCTGTAATGAAAAGAATTCCGTCGGCACAACGGCGGACCTTGACGGAAAATTCAGCGTCACGCTTCCGCCATCGGCGAGAAGTGTGACGTTTTCATCTATCGGGATGAAGAATGTGACGGTGCCAATCACCCAAGGCAAGACCACGGACGTGACCATCGTGATGGAAAGTGCTGACAATCACCTCGATCAGGTCGTCGTCACAGGATATGCACAGACTTACTTCAAGAGGATGACCGGTTCCGTAGCCGTGCTGGATTCCGACAAGTTCAAGTCACAGGCAGTATCTTCCGTCGATGCGCTCATGCAGGGAGAGGTGGCCGGAGTCAACGTCAAGAACACCTCCGGACAGCCAGGGACCCACACCAAAATCACAATCCGCGGAGCCAACAGCCTCACGGGAAGCCAGCCTCTATGGGTGGTAGATGGAGTGCCCCTGCAGAGCGACTCCCCAAATCTGAGCAAGGAACAGATTGCTACAGGCGGATTCGACAACATCTTCGCTGAAGGAATCGGGAACCTGAATCCCAATGACATTGAGAGCATTACGATTCTCAAAGACGCTGCGGCTTCGGCAATCTACGGTTCCAGAGCAGCCAACGGCGTCATTGTCGTGACCACGAAAAGCGGAGAGTCAGGCAGGATGCGAATCAATTACAACAACACCTTCTCTTGGTCCTTCAGGCCGCAGAGAAGACTGAATCTCATGAATTCTTCCGAAAAACTGGCATGGGAGGATGAGTTGTGGGACGAGTTTTCAGCAAAGAGATACGCTGCCTCGCAGATCGACAACACCATCATCTACCCTGTCATCGGAATAGTGGGCCAGATACGCGCAGGACTCGGCGAATTCGCGCCAATGAAAGACGACAAGGCCGCACAGGACAGCTACATAGCATCGCTCAGAGGCATTGACACAAACTGGTACGATCTCCTTTTCCGCAACGCCTTTTCTCAGGGACATCACCTTTCATTGAGCGGAGGTTCGAGCAAAAGCACCTATTATATCGCACTCGGCCTGAACGACGAAAACGGAATGCTCCGCCACAACGACTACAAGAGGTATAATGTCAATGCCAAAATGACATTGACCCCTATTGACCGTGTGCGCATCGATGTCGGACTTACAGCGGCGCGTCAGGAATCCAAGATGCCTTATTCATCTGTAGATCCGTTCCTATATGCCTATTTCTCAAACCCTTACGAGAAAGCGTATAATTCTGACGGCTCTTATGCCGCTGACCGGACATGGTTCTCATTGGGATATTATAACGGACGCGGAGCCGAGCAGGTGATGCCGCTGAACGGGTTCAACATTCTTCGTGAACTGGATTCGAATTACAGCAAGACAGTCAATACGAACGGAACTTTCCGCACGCAGGCAGACATCGGCATTATCGGGGAACTCCATTTTGTCGGACTCGTATCTTATTCATTTGCAAACAATACGACGGACAAAATCGTCGACAAGTACACGTATTCAGCCTTCCGTGACAGGCTGGGAAGCGACAACAGGTCCCAGACGAACCTCTACGGAAGCATCTCGCAGAACAGCACGAACAGGAACAGTTACGTGGCCAGAGGACATTTCTCTTTCAACAAGACTTTCTCTGACATCCACACACTCAATGTGCTGGCAGGTGCCGAACTCCGGGGATCGGGTACCAACACGCTCTATACCAAGAGGTACAATTATGACCCGAAGACCGGAACTGATGCTCTTCCACCGATAAGCGGTCCGCAGGAGGAATGGCTGAGCGAGGTGGAAAAACTGAACGGAGAATATTTCGGCAAGACCAGATACGCGTCATTCTACGCATCTGCAGACTACTATCTCGGCAACAGTGTCGTGCTGAACGCTTCTTTCAGAACTGACGGAAGTTCCAATTTCGGAAGCAACCAGCAGTTCAATCCTACATGGAGTACAGGAGCCGCATGGCATATCGGTGAAGAGAAATGGTTCAAGAAAGCCCTGCCGACGGTGTCGCATGCGACATTGAGGGCGGCCTACGGCTTTACCGGAGATGTCAACACCAGCACATCGCATCTGCTCGTCGTCAGATACCTCCAGCAGCAGTACAGATATTTCGGTGACGAGTCATTCACCCTCGGAACGATTCCTTCGGCACCGAATCCGAACCTCGGTTGGGAAAAGACCAGAGATGCCAAAATCGGTCTCGACCTCGGCCTGTGGAAGGACAGGTTCAATGTCAATGCCGAGTATTACTACCGCAAGAGCACTGACGTGGTCACAGCCTCACCTGTCCAGAGCACGACCGGATTTACCAGCGTCTATTTCAATTCCGCAGATATCCAGAACAGCGGTGTCGAACTGACATTGGGAGGGAAGATAATCAAGACCAGAGACTGGATGCTTTCCGCAAGTGCGAACTTCGCATACAACTATAATAAGGTCCTGAAATACAAGCAGGTAAGCAAGACAGGAATAACCTCGAAGGACAGATATGTGGAGGGCTACCCTACCGGTGCCATCTTCAGCGGCGATTATGCAGGAATTTCCAAAGAAACAGGACTTTATGAGTTCCGTCTGAGACCGGATGCAGACATCAGGAAAGTTACGGACCTGAACAAGCCTGACAACTACACCCATTATCTGGGGACCCAGAATGCCCCTTACACAGGAGGTTTCAACATCAGCGCCTCATGGCGTCAGCTCAGGCTCAGCGTCAGCGGTGTATATTCTTTAGGTTCAAAGATTTATGACAAGTTGCGCTACCCTGCCACATACGGCAGCGCGCTGCGCAACGGTATCAGCACCGAGGCTGTCCAGTCACAGTTCAGCGACCTCTACGGAAACCACCTGAACGTGGAAAAGGACAGGACAAACCGTTGGACAGCAGACAACACCACAGGAGTGAAGTACCCGAGAATCTATGATTTTTACGGGACGAGATATAATTTTTCCAACTCCAATCCTATGGATGCCAGCATCATAGATGCCATCTACCTTAAGGATAACTCGTACCTGAAAATCAAGACCATTCTTCTCTCATATTCTCTTCCTCATGCAGCTGTGAGAAAGATGAGGATGCGCGCACTGAGTTTCCATGTCTCGCTGAACAATTTCTTTACCTTCACGAAGTATGACGGTATGGATCCGGAGATTCCGGGAGCCACATACCCTACTACAAGAAGCGTATCGGCAGGTATGAACATTGAATTTTAGGAGGGCTTGAAAATGAGACACTTGAAAATATTTACACTGGCATTGACCTTTATCTTCTGCGTCAGTTGCGGGAATTATCTGAATGTCCAGCCGCAGGGACAGGTCATCCCGAAGACCGATGAGGAGTTCGCGTCCATAATCCATAAGCGCCTGAGTGACATCGAGGGCGGTGAGGACGAGTTCGTCATCGGAAACATGGATATGATAAAGTATCTGGAAGGTTGCTCGGACAATCTGGATGCCAATATCATGACGAGCAGTTTCCTGGAGTTCTTTGCCGGGGAGGAAATCGACAAGAGACAGTATTTCTACAGGGACAGTTGGAAAATAGTGAGAGACTGCAACATTGTCATCGGCAATCTGGCAGGCAGGGGCACCGAAACCGCAAAAGGCTTGGTTTCAGCATCTTACGCTATAAAGGGCATCATTTATTACAACCTCATGCGCGAGTTCTGCCAGCCTTGGAAAGAGAATCTGCCGGGCATCCCTCTTGTGGATAACTTCGACATTGATTCGAGACCTCTGCGCGGTACGATGAAACAGACTTACGAATATACCGAGAAGCTGTTCGATGAGGCACTGGCATTGAATCCGACTGACAAGAAATATATCTTTACCACCTGGGTGATAAAGGCTTACAAGGCGAAGCTGGAGTTCTGGTGCCAGAACTGGGACAACGTCATCTCGATATGCAACGATATCATTGACAATAGCGGTTATTCGCTTACGCCGGCTTCGGATTATGCGGCGATGATCAATGCGCCTTCCGAGACGAAGGGTGAGGTCCTTGTCCGCTCGCACGTGAACAATTCCAGCGGTCTGGACTGGTATTTCAGCTACACGAAGAATTACATCGCGACGCGGCCGGCCTGCGCGAAACTGATACGACTGTTCGGCGGGAATCCGTCGGAGGACGTGAGGTACGCGGCAAGTTTCGACAAGAAGAGGTTCAATGTCAAGGTGCCGGAATGCCGCGTGAGGCTCTCTGAAATGGTGTTGATGCTGGCTGAAGCCTACTATCACAAAGGGGAAAAGGACAAAGCCCTGGATTGGGTCAATGAACTCAGACGGAACAGAATCAACGGGGTCATCGACCTGACCATGAGCACTTTACCGGAAGTCCGCACGGATGAGAGGATAGTCGTGGACTGCAAAGGTATGGCAATTACGCCACTCCTGCAGGCCATCTTCGACGAGAGGCGCAAGGAACTTTATATGGAGGGTGACAGGTGGTTCGAACTGAAGCGCAACGGCAGACCTGAATGGTGGGTTATCAGCAATGGTCTGAAGTTCACTACCAAGGCGTATCTTTACACCGCGCCTATCGTCAAATCCGACATTGACCTTAACCCTGACCTGGAGCAGAATCCGGGATATGAATACTGATGGACATGAGAAACAAGAAATACATAATTGCCTTGTTGGCAGCCAGTTGCATCGGGCTGGGCGGGTGCGGCTACTCTGAGCTCCCGCCCAAGACCAGCGATGCGTCGAAGAGTTACATAAAGCCTAAGGGAGAGATTCCGAGCAAGGAGGAGACCGATGAGGTCAAGTCCATCAAGGCGGAATATGAAGCGGCAGTCAAGGCTGCGGAATAACCTGAAAACCGGTTCTGGAATATGAAAAGGGTCCATTATCTTCTGGCAGTACTTTCTGCCGCGGTTTCACTGATTTCCTGTCAGAAAGGCGGGAAACCGGAAATCGGGTTCGAACAGATTCTATATACGATTTACCAGCATGGCTCTGTCGAGGTAACTGTCAATGTCAGTGAGCCGGTATCTTCCGATCTCACCGTTCCGCTGCTGTTTTCGGGCGACGCCGAGAAAGATGTAGATTACACGATATCAGCCGATTACGTCACCATCAAGGCCGGCGAGTCTTCCGGCTCGGTAACTGTCGGGGACATATCTCTTACGGAATCTAAGACGCTCACCCTGCGCTTCAACACGCCATCGGGCTACTCGCTCGGAACGAAGTTTCTTGCAGTAATCTCACCTGACCCGCAGGAGGCGATGATCTATTCCTTCAACATGTCAAGGGGCTACGCCCTGGAGAATTTCATCGTTTCTGTCAATGTTACCGGAGCGATCAGCGGTAAGGACCTTGCTACCACGGAGGACATAATGATTCCGCTGATAGTCTCAGGTCCGGGTGCTTCCAACCTTGTTTTCTCAGGAGAATCCAAGACCAAGTCTTCAGATGCTTCATATCCGGCCTACATCCTGCTCAATGCCGGTGAGACTTCCGGTTCCGCAAGGTTCACTGTCCCGGCAGGTTTTTCCGGGGATGATGAGGCAATCATAACCGTGGACCCTGAGTACGGCCGATTCATTGCCGGTGACAACAGTTCTGTGTCCGTGGCTGTCCGCGGTGTCCAGACTCCTGACAAACTGGTCGGTACATGGATGTTCAGCAAGACTTTCGCCCTGAACCAGATCAATGAGGATTTCACTGAGATGGAGGAGGATACTGAACTGATTCCTACTCATAATGAGGGTTTTACATTGACTTTCGCGAAAGAGGGTGACGGTTCCGTCTCGCTGACTCCGGGCGGTTCGGGTGACTTCATGAATTTCTTCAGGAAGTGCACGGTCACTCTTGACTCCCCTATAAATTGCACCAGGCCTTCGACCATCCTGGGCAAGCACACGTCCTATGAGTGCCAGATGTATGTGAGTGCTGACGGGATACCTTACCAGTACAATACCTATTACACGTTGTCCTGCGCAAACCGAGCTTTCAGTGCTGATGATGAGACACTTGGAGAGGCCGTCGTAGTCTTCGGCATAGATGACAACGGTCTCAGGCTGGAGTTCCGGGACTATGATACCCCGCCGTTCGGCGAGATGCTCTGGGATGACAAGTTCGATCCCGACTTTTTCGGTTTCGCATCCCTGTTCGTAAAGAAATGAAAATACCGCCGGATGTGGAATCACTCCAGACCCGACGGCGTCATTTACTCAATTAAAGCTTTGAGTATAAACATGTAAAACTTATTAATGTTTAACTACGTTATTGGATTTATTGTTTACAGTCTTTGGATTGCCGTAGTAATCTATATGTGAGTTTCCTGATGTTTCCGTCTCGAGTTTTTCAGTGACAGTAACGGTGGCTCCGGCCACTCCGGAAAGTTTCAGTGAGGCATCTTTCACTGTGAAATTCTTGGCATTCAAGGTAGAAGTTCCGAATGCGGAGACAAACACTTCGTTTCCATTTCCATGGAGAGACAGAGAGGAAGCTCCCTGCATCTCGGCTGAGATTTTTCCGATTTTTCCGGTGAATTTGACAGCCGAAGCTCCTGAAAGGTTTGCTATGAGCTCACTGGCATTGACTTCGAGGGAACTGAGTTTGCCGGCACCGCTCGCCGTGGCATCGACAAGTCCGGAATTGATATTGTCGATCTTTATCGAGGTCGCTCCTGACATTGACAGCTGGACCTTGTCTGAATTTATGGATGAGACTCCGGCAATTTCAGCAACACCGCTGCAGGTGAGATAGCAGATCCCTGATTTCAAAGTCAGGTTGTCCATGTGCGTAGAGCCGCTCAGTGTGATATTTGCCCTGTTCCAGGTCCCGGAAAGGCCGTCCATTTTAGCGACCCCAGACAGGGTGACTGACAGATTATCACCGGAGAACGCACCGCCGGACACGCTCATCTGGCTTGTTCCGCTGAGCGTAACGCTCGGAAACTCAGGAGTATATATCGTCACTGTCGCACAAGGGTCTTCGACTTTGCTGTGGTATGGATACTTCTTTATAGCCGTCACCAATTCCACAGTGTTTCCTACACGTCTGACTTCAAACAGGTCGATGTCATCCCTGTTCCAAACTTCCATGACGACTTTATAATGATCCGACTTCACCAGTGAGATTTTATAACTGGAAGTGACGTAAGTGCCCCTGCCCGAAAGAGACTGGCCTCTGGACACAGTGCGGACTGCATTGAACGACTTGAAATCGTATTCCTTTCTCATTGCGGGGTTCACACCTGCATTGACATTAATCACAGATATCACGCAAAGCAATATCAGTAAAAACAGATTCTTTTTCATATCATTGACAATTTAAATTCCATTATCTTCCACAAGTGCTGTCCCGACGCAGTATGCCCGGCAGCATTCGCCGTACAGAGTCCTGATTTCGTCAAGGCTGCTGTCACAATATTTTCGGGCAACTTCCAGCTTCTCAGCATCTTCCAAGCCGTCCAGTCCGTCAGTCATGCCATCTGAGGAGTCCAGCAGTTCCTCAATGACGGACGACAAATCCATTTCCCTGCACAGCTCGGACGACATTTCCATCTCACGGACTTCCGACAGCAGCGGCGCCACGCCTTCCCTATAACTGGTCATATACAATTCCACAGGATTGACCGGAACTTCCGGCCCGCGCAGAATGACGAAAACCGCCAATGCCGCAGCCATCCCGATAAAGGTCAATGCAAGTGTACGGGCATGGAAGCGTTTTCTCGCCTGCTCCTTATGGAGCCTACCGAGAAAATCCTGCTCTGTGACGGACGGATTGTCTCCGGCCTCATCGGCAAGGCATCTATAGTTATCGAAATATTTTTCTATATCATTCATAATCATTGACTTAACTTTTCCTTCAATTTTTCCGCGAGTTTCCTGCGTCCCCTCATGTATTGGCTCCGGACACTGGACTCGCTGATTCCCAGCATTGACGCAATCTCTTTATAATCAATGTCTTCTATGAGCTTCAATGTCAGTATCGTCCGGTAGCCGTCCGGCATTGACTTCAGAAGGTCCATCACCATCGGGAACACCTGCCCGTCCAGGCCTGACCAGATATCTTCATTGTCATTGACAAGAACCGTTTCCGATGAAGTGACGGCATCGTCGATGTTCACGAAGCGTTTTTCCCTGCGAAGGTAGTCGATGGACTTGTTTATGCACATCCGCCGCAGCCATGCCCACACATCATCAGGCCTGTTGCCTCCGGTAAGGAATCGGATCAATGTCTCCTGCATGATTTCTTCGGCTTCGTATGATGACAATGTTATACGCAAGGCCGTGTTGTACAGCCTTTTACCGTATTGACGGAACAGTTCCGACGCTATTTTGTCATCGATTTTCATATCGTCAGTTTCCTGATGTTCTATACTCTAGACGGACATTGATTGATTTTGTTGCATAAGTTTTCCTAAATTTGTGAATAATTATTGACATTAAAAATCTGATATCATGAAAGATGCTATAAACGAGGACGGGAAATGGAAGATCATAAAGAGTGAATATCTTTTCAGACGTCCGTGGCTGACGGTGAGACGCGACTGCGTGGAACTGCCTGACGGAAGGCAGAATCCGGAGTTCTATGTGATGGAGTATCCTGACTGGGTGAATGTAATCGCATTGACAGAAGACGGGAAGTTCGTTATGGAGAGGCAGTACCGTCATGGTCTCGGCAAGACCTGCTTCGAGATTCCGGCAGGTGTGATAGAGAAGGGCGAGACTCCGCTTGAGGCTGCGAAGAGGGAGCTGATGGAGGAGACCGGCTACGGGGACGGAGAATGGAGCAAGATTATGACTGTGTCGGGCAATTCGAGCACGACCAACAATCTGTCGCACTGTTTCGTGGCCAAGGGTGTGAAAAAGATTGGCAGCCAGCACCTTGACAGCACAGAGGACCTTCAGATCGTGCTTATGGACGAGGCCGAGGTAAAGGATCTTATGGTCAATGACCAGATCAGACAGTCCCTGATGGCGGCTCCGCTGTGGAAGTTCTTCGCGGAGAACAAGATGATTTAGTCGCGGATGCCGGCATTGACATTATCATTGACATTGAACTAAAAAAGTCCCTCACTCCGTCGGAGCGAGGGACATATTGTTTCAGATTATGATATCCGATTATGCGAGACGCTTCTCGAGACGCTCACGGATAGCAGCCAGGAAGTCAGCTGAGTTCTTGACCTGAGGTGTAACACCTTCGAGGAGGTTGGCGAGGTCCTTGGTCACGATACCTTCATTGAGGGTATCAAGGCAAGCTGCCTCGAGCTGGTCAGCATAGTTGATAAGCTCTGGAAGGTTATCCATCTCACCTCTCTTGCGGAACGCACCGCTCCATGCGAAGATTGTCGCCATAGGGTTGGTAGAGGTCTCTTCTCCCTTGAGGTACTTGTAATAGTGACGTGTCACTGTACCGTGAGCTGCCTCATACTCGTATTTTCCGTCAGGGCTGACGAGAACTGAGGTCATCATGGCGAGTGAACCGAATGCTGTAGAAACCATGTCGCTCATAACGTCTCCATCGTAGTTCTTGCAAGCCCAGATGAATCCGCCTTCGCTACGCATTACACGTGCAACAGCGTCGTCGATCAATGTGTAGAAGTACTCGATACCTGCTTTCTCGAAAGCATCAGCGTACTCTTTGAACACATCCTCGAAGATAGCCTTGAACTGTCCGTCATATTTCTTGGAAATGGTATCCTTTGTAGCGAACCAGATGCTCTGTTTGATGTCGAGTGCATACTTGAAGCAAGCGTGTGCGAATGAGCGGATAGACTTGTCAGTGTTATGCATACCCTGGATAACGCCAGGACCTGCAAAGTTATGGATAATCTGCTCTTCTACCTTTCCGCTTTCACCTTCGAAGACGAGCTTTGCTACTCCTGGTTCCTCTGCGCGAATCTCCACTCCCTTGTAAACGTCACCATAAGCATGACGGGCGATGGTGATAGGCTTCTTCCAGAACTTCACAGCCGGAGAGATTGAAGGAATGGTAATAGGTGCACGGAATACAGTACCGTCCAGCATTGAACGGATTGTTCCGTTAGGGCTCTTCCACATCTGATGAAGATTGTACTCAGACATACGCTGTGTGTTAGGAGTAATGGTAGCGCACTTTACTGCAACACCATACTTCTTGGTAGCATTGGCAGAGTCGATTGTCACCTGGTCAGCTGTTTCGTCACGATGAACGAGGCCGAGGTCATAATATTCTGACTTCAAATCTACGAAAGGAAGGATAAGTTCATCCTTGATCATCTTCCACAGGATTCTTGTCATTTCGTCACCATCCATCTCAACGAGAGGAGTAACCATCTGAATTTTTTTCATAAAAATATACTAATTTAAGTGTTATTACAATATGTTGTTATTTCTTGTTCTGTGCTGCGTAGAAGTTCATGAGGCAACCGTCTGCGAGAATTTCACGCTCGTCAGCCGTGAGGTTCTGGAAATAAAGGTGGATATCCTTCACGCCGTCAGCGCAGATAACCTTTGCATCGATTTCCTCCTTGCCTGAAAGGATAGCCTCGCGGATACCAGGAACATATACGAAGTCACCGGCATTGTACTCGAAAGGTGTTTCCTTTGCGATTGTGAACGGAACGATACCCCAGTTGATACAGTTGCTGCGGTAACGCTTGGTAGCATACTCGTAGCAGATGTTCGCATCACCGCCGAGAACCTTCTGGCAAGAAGCAGCCTGCTCTCGTGCAGAACCGTCACCCGGCTTGTTGGCGAATACGCATGAACCGAATGAGGTGTTCTCAGCATTGGCACCTACCTTTGCAAGAGCGTCGAGAACGTGCTGAGGAGTCTTTCCTGCACGGCGGTCGAGGTCCTCTGACTGGATGCGCTTGCTCAAACCTACGTACTCAGGAACGCGACGTGAAAGTGCGAACTCAGAGAGCTTGAGAGGGTTTGAACGGTAGCTTGAAGTCTCACCTGAAGGGATGAGCTCGTCAGTTGTGGTAACAGGATCGTGGATAACCGCGGCGAGTTCGACAAGCATGTTCTCCTCCATCTGATACATCTTAGGCCAATCCTTGATGTTAGGTCCGTAGCGGAGCTCGACCGTAGGGTCTGCCTTTCCGAATCCATTGTAGATACGGCTCTTGTAAATGCGGTCGTCGAATGAGTATGACTTGTGCGTATCCTCGTACTCTACGTCAGTTGCAGCTGTGATGATACCGCCGTTGGCAGCTGTAGCCGCGATAGAACGTGCATCCATCAGGCATACGAGAGAAATCTGTCCCTGGCCTGGCTTGGAGCCCTCACGGTTAGGGAAGTTACGTGTCGTATGACGGATTGAGAGACCGTTGTTTGCAGGAACGTCACCGGCTCCGAAGCAAGGTCCGCAGAATGCAGGTTTGATTACTACACCGGCCTCGAGCAGCTCTTCAGCGATATGGTTGCGTGTGGTTGCAAGGTAAACAGGTGTTGACTGAGGGTAAGCGGACATTGTGAAGTAGTCGTTTCCGATAGTCTTGCCCTTCATGATGGAAGCAGCCTCGCTGAGGTTGTCATATGTACCGCCAGAGCAGCCTGCGATGATAGCCTGGTCAGCATAAGCCTTGCCGTTCTTCACCTTGCTCTCAAGATCGATAGATATCTTGTCACCGAAGCGGTTCTTTGCATCATCCTCGACCTTCTTCAGGATTCCCTCCGGGTCAGCCTGGAGTTCATGGATAGTGTAAGCGTTTGAAGGATGGAAAGGAAGGGCTATCATTGACTCCTGCTTAGAAAGGTCAATGCGGATCATTGAATCATAGTATGCGACCTCACCCGGCTGGAGCTCTTTGTAAGCCTCAGGGCGCTCGTGCATCTTATAGTATTCCTCGACTTTCTCGTCAGTAATCCAGATAGAGCTGAGGCAGGTGGTCTCAGTTGTCATCACGTCGATACCGTTACGGAAATCAGTTGGGAGTGATGCTACGCCAGGACCTGCGAACTCGAGAACTTTGTTCTTCACGAAACCATTCTCGAATACGGCCTTAACGAGTGAGATAGCCACGTCGTGAGGACCGATACCCTTCTTAGGCTGGCCTTCGAGCCATACGAGAACAACTTCAGGAGCATTGATATCCCAAGTGTTGTTCAGAAGCTGTTTCACGAGCTCTCCGCCACCTTCTCCTACACCCATGCAACCGAGTGAACCGTAGCGGGTGTGACTGTCTGAACCGAGAATCATGCGGCCGCAACCTGCGAGTGCCTCGCGTACATACTGGTGAATAACTGCCTGATTTGCAGGAACATAGATTCCGCCATATTTCTTTGCAGCGGAAAGTCCGAAGATATGGTCATCCTCATTGATGGTACCGCCCACCGCACAAAGTGAGTTGTGGCAGTTGGTCATCGCGTAAGGGATAGGGAACTTCTCAAGTCCGCTTGCACGTGCTGTCTGGATAATTCCGACATATGTAATGTCGTGCGAAGCCATAGCGTCGAATTTGACGCGCAACTTCTTGCCTTTGCTTCCGTCCTTGTCATGGGCACGGAGAATTCTGTAGGCGATAGTATTTCCGCGAGCCTCATCGGCAGATGGCATACCTGTGGCATCATTGACGATAGTTTTGCCGTTTTTCAAGTAAACGCCATGTGGAATCAATTCAACCATAAAATGATAATTTTTGTAGTATTAGTATTAGTTGTTAATTATTATACTCTTTATAAACATCGTCAAGGACAACATGTCGGCGCTTCCGCCAGGCGAAATGTTTTCCCTGATGAAGTCGTAGTTCAATGACGACAACCCGTTCATGCTGAAGTCCTTAAGCAGCCTTGCCGCCTCGGACTTGGTATGGGCGAGACCCTCCGCTCCCCTTCTGTGGAGAACATTGGTGTCGTCAAGATCTGTCATTATATACAGCAGAGTCTTGTGGCAACGATACGGGTCGCCTTCCAAAGACCTGTAGTATGGTAACCAGGCGGTAAAAAGCTCAGGATATGCCTCTCTGGCATTCTCCAGCGCTCCACCGACCTTGAAATTTCTCTTGGCTTCAGCCCCGTGCGTACTCTGGGCTGAAGGTATCCGGGACGCGGTACGCGAAACAAGTTCTCTGAATGAATCAGCTTCCACTGTCCCGGTGCTGCAAGCCAGAAAAGAGGCAGCAGCAATCGACAGGCCAATGCAGAAAAGCGCTCCCTTGTGGGTATTCACCCCTCCTGTAGCCTTCAGCATGGCCGCTTCTGCTTCGATGCCTATCGACATTATTTCATCAGCATTGACCTCGGCCGCGGACTCCACTGCGATTCTCGTCAAGTAAGGTCTTAATGCAGAGATACTTGCAGACATCAATGCATAGTCCATATCCTTGTGGGCACCATTGTCCTGCTTATCTACAAGACCCGGCTTCGGAGTGGTGTCCAGTTCCTGTCTCAACGACCTTTCGGCCAAATCCGCTATGAGGTAAGGCACTGTGGAACCCGGAACGAATTTCATCGCTGCATTCAGGTCTCCCCTGTCCAGTGCACTTCTGAGCGCTGTCGCACTTACCTGTCTGCCGTTCTGCTCGAGACGCGGAATCTCGACAAAACTGATCGGTTGTCCGGCCGGATTATCCTTGGAGCCGTATCCGCCTGCCGGAAGGATTTCCGACATCATTTCGTTGTAGCATCGTGTCAGTTTGTCCTCAGGCTCACTGCCTGCGAAACGTACAGTGACTCCGAGCGGCCGGGCGATATGCCTGACGAACAAGTCAAGGTCCAAGGCTATATGGGTAGGAGTAGCGTCATCCAGCTGTTTCAGGAAATATGTCGGGAAGGTGGCTGCCGAGATGGCGTAATCGCTTCCCTCACAAACTGTAACATTGGCAAGTCCGGCACATCCGGCCTCTATCATTGACTTTCTCTCGGAATAAGGGAATCTGGAACGGTCCTCCTTTACGACAATTACATAGAGGTTGTCAACCTGCGAGGCTGCATGCTCTATGAGATAACGGTGACCCTTGGTGAACGGATTGGCATTCATCACGATAGCCCCGTTTTTTCCCGGACGTGCGAGAGACTCCAGATACTTTCTGTACTCGGGGAGTCCTCCCCTGCCGTTTTCCATCAGAATCGCATTCTCAGATGATGCAAGAAGCCTGAATCCCAGACTCTTGAAGATATCTTCGTTGGCCGGTTTGGTAAATGCCTTGACCGACTCGTAGCCCTCCTCATGAGCGATGGCGATGAGACGCGACACCAAAATATTCATAAGTCCCTCACTGCGAGCCGCTTCCGATACCGCCACGCACTTGATGACATTGCCGTCAAGACCGCCTCCCGCAATAATCTCGTCACCATCCTCATCTCTGGAGATGACCACAAAGCGTTCCAACGTAGCAAGCCTCAATCCGTTAGACGAGAGGAATGCCTCCACCCGTTTACGGACTGAGTTCAATGACAGCGGAACTTCGCTTATGTAGTGACGGTTATCGCACATAGGCCTCAATCATTTCATCTATTTTTGCGGACAGTTCGTTCAAGGTATGAGTGCGGTTACGCATGCAATAGCGGGCTTCATTGTCACAGATAAGACACTTCCGCGGACTCTGCCCAATCGATTCTCTGGATACGGGAACCCCGTCAGTGTCAATGACATCCAGGTCGAAAAGGCGACCGAGAGGATGGGTATCCTCTATGCTGCATGTCTTCTGTTTCGCTTCCTCATTGGAAAGCGTCGTCTCCATGTAGGCCTCGTAGCCTGTCTGCCTGTCACGGAGCACAAGTTTCTGCACCGTATCTCCGAAAGACGAAACCATAGCCGTGACCGCTGCCTGGGCGACTACAAGGGATTGCAGATTACGCTTGACCTTGCCGGGCATTATGACGGTAAGGCAAACCAAGGTCTTTCCAGGGTAACTTTTCAAAAGCTCCTTCTGGAAAGACGCCCGTTCCTCACGACTTGCCAACAATTGATCAAGCGTAATCTCCATAATATAAGAATATTAGTCTTCGATATTCATTATGACATCCATGACGGACCCGTCACGGTTCATTACGACACCTACGACCTTGTCTCCGAATGGAAGCGGATCAGGAGTTCCGATGTTCTTCAGAGCCAGATTTTTGAGATCATTGATATCCACAATCTTCAATCCTGCAGCCCTCAAGCGCTCTGCAATCTCAGGACGGCGAGGGTTGACAGCGATACCGTATTCAGTTACGACCACATCGACTGTCGAGCCCGGGGTGATAAGTGTGGTAACCTCATCCACAACGCAAGGGATACGGCCACGCATCAACGGGCAGACAATAATAGAGAGTGCTGAATCTGCAGCTGTATCAGGATGTCCTCCGATAGCTCCTCTGATGACACCATCACTTCCGACAAGTACGTTGATATTGAAGTTCACATCCACCTCGAGAGCGGAAAGGATAACTATATCAAGATAGTGGACTGCTGAACCAGGCTCATCTGCACTGGCATACTCATTGGCAGAAACACCCTTGTGGAACGGGTCATTCTTGATGGACTCGGCTGCGACCTTGTCGAATGACTGAACGTCGATCAGGCGACCGATGAGGCCTTCCTCATGCATCTTTACCATGTGGGCTGTGATTCCGCCAAGTGCAAAACTTGCATGGATGCCACGTTTGAGCATTTCCTCACGGATATATTTCACGGCTGCGAGTGATGCTCCGCCGGAACCGGTCTGGATAGAAAACCCTTCCTTGAAATAACCACTGTTGATAATCACCTTCGCGGCATTCATTGCGAGCAAGATATCACGAGGGTTCTTGGTGTCACGGATGGCACCTGAAGATATCTTGGATGAATCACCTACTGAATCTACGAGGACAACGTAATCCACGTCGTGCTCCGAGATAGAGTTAGGAGTATTCGGATAGTCGACGAGGTCGTCAGTGATAATCACGACCTTATCCGCGTGCTGGGCGTCAGGTTTTGCGTAACCGAGTGAACCACAGATAGATTTTGCATTTGGAGAGCGTGAGTAACCGCTGGCATTACCTGCAGGGTCGCAGGCTGATGCTGCGAGGAACGCCACATCAATGTGCAGATCGTCATTGGCAATGGCACTGCCTCGTCCTCCATGGCTGCGGAAGATAACAGGCTCCTTCATCAGGCCGTGAGAAATCTCTTTTGCAAGCTCACCGCGGAGACCAGAGGTGGAAATCTTGGTAATCACGCCGTTCTTGATATGGTCGATAAGCGGTGCGTGGACGTCTGAAAGGCTGGAAGCAGCGAGGTGTAGATTCTTGAATCCCATCTCGGCGAGTTTGCCGACAACCATGTTCACAACCTTGTCACCTCCTCTGAAGTGGTGGTGGAAAGAGATTGTCATTCCATCCTTAAGCCCACTGAGCTTAATGGATTCTTCCAAGGTAACCACCTTGGAATGAACCTTCTGAAGGTCCTTGCGGAAAGTAGTGTTCTTCGGCGTCTCTCCTGCATACACTGACTTGCCCATTACTGCGGCTTCCTTACTTACAAGCGCAGCTCTATCTTTTATGCTACTCATAAACATCCTCCTTTGTTAAAATGCCTGATGCGATGGCAAGGTCAATGGTACGCTGTGCCCTGATTACGACAGGACGATCGACCATCTTGCCATTTACAGCAATTACGCCTGATCCGCGTTTCTCGGCTTCCTTGATGGCGGCAATGATCTTCTTTGCCTTCTCGATAGCCTTCTCGGTCGGTGCAAATACCTCATTCACAATCTGAATCTGACGAGGGTTGATAATAGACTTGCCATCGAATCCGAGAGTCTTGATGAGTTCAACTTCCTTGCGGAATGTCTCCATGTCGTCAAGATTTGAATATACAGTATCGAGGGCATCGATACCGGCAGCTCTGGCAGCCACCACGATTGTCTCGCGGGCGTAAAGGAGCTCGGCTCCGCCCGGAGTACGCTGTGTCTTGAGGTTTGCGCAATAGTCCTCAGCTCCAAGTGCGATACCCATCATTCTCTTGGAAGCCTTAGCGATAGCGAATGCATTGCAGATTCCCTCGGCGCTTTCGATAGCTGCCATCATGCGGGTTCTGCCTACGCATCCGAGTTCTCTTTCCACTTTCTCTATCTCAGCCTCGAGTTCACGGACTTCGTCAGCCGTCTCGGTCTTAGGCATACGGATTACATGTACACCGGCCTTTACGACAGCCTCGACGTCCTTGCGTCCGTAAGGAGTGCTGAGCGGATTTATACGTACTACCATTTCGGTGTCGCCGTAATCAATGGATTTCAATGCATTATAGACGAGCAGACGGGCTGCGTCCTTTTCTGCCATGGTAACAGAATCCTCGAGGTCGAGCATGATAGAGTCCGGACCGTAAATAAAGGCATCCTGCATCATTCCAGGGTTATTGCCCGGAACGAACATCATCGTTCTTCTTAATCTTTCCATAACTGTAACTGATTAAGCCCAAACATCTTTTCCTGTAGCACGTACAGCTGCTGCTGTAACTCTCGCGCGAATTGTGCAGTCGCGGGCACCTTTGTCCACTGCTTTGATGTCAGCATCTTCAAGACCGAAATCCTTAAGGGTATCCTCAATGACCAGGCGAATCTGACGACCGAACTGAGCGGCTACAGAGCTGTCAAGGTCAATGTGCAAACCTTTTGTTTCCGCCGGTGCAATCTGAATCATAATGTCTCCAGATTCCAGTGTTCCGGCTACAGCATTTTTAACTTCCATAGCGAAATATGCAATAATAAGTCATTAGTATCCCTGAATAGACAGGAACGTGTTAATAATTATGTATCAATCTCAAACAAAACCTACCCTATGAGGCTACAATTTATAATATTTTCGGAAATATTCCAAAAAATCTTTAACCTTTCTACAGGTAGTCCAAAGTTTTGCCAAAGTTAAGATACTTTTTTCAGTTGAGCAAATTTCCGGCACTTTTTGGAGCAATAAAACGCATGAACTACAATTGATTATAAATCACGCAAAAAAGTCCGTTCCGGAGTTGCGGACATTACAACTCCGGAACGGACTATATCATTATGAATCAGCATATCGGGCCAAACGGCCCTGCAAAGCATTGTCAGGATAATCAGAAGCAGCGGAAACCGAATGCGGCAACCGTGTTCATATAGAACTTCCTTGCAAGGTATGGAATTATTCCCAAATTGTAGCCGACTCCCGGAACCGTAAGATTGTGCTCTTTGGAGAAGTTGCTTATGATGCTCTTGGAATGGGCAAAATCTCTCTTGCAGCGCTGCTTCCATACCGGATCCGGCCTTGTAAGAATCGAATTGGCATTGACACGATATGTATAGGCGGTGTTAGGGACGGTAACGACCTTATCGGCATAGTAGAGAGCCTTGAACGAGAACGGCAGGTCCTCGATCAGTCGTCCGGCCTCGAAATAGAGGCTGTTTTCCACCAGCATTGACTTTCTGAAAAGATATCTCCAGACATAACCCCATTTGCCGACCCAGGTAATTCTCATCTTGTCACGGGCAGATGAGACGACTTTCTCTTTATTGAAAATCTGGCACTTGTACGCTTTCTTCTCATTGATGATGCCCGAGCACGCGACATCAGCTCCGGTGTTGCGCACAGCAGCCGCCATATTGATATAAAAATCCCGGCTGATGGCGTCATCTACATCCATGAAGTGGATATAGTCGCCGGTAGATTCTCTGATGCCGATATTTCTGGCTACGGAAAGTCCACGATTCTCGTCCAGAACTATCATTTTGACGGGATACTGAGACGCAATCTCTGCAGATCTGTCACAGTTGCCGTCAATAACAACGATGATTTCCAGATTCTTATAACTCTGTGAAAGCAGATTCTCGAGACATCCGGAAATGTATTTCTCCCCTTTGTAACAAGGGACAATAACAGATATTTTCATTAGCCTTGAAATGATTAGCACCTATATTCATTCAAGGTCAGGTTCAAGTACAGCGCAAAATTACAAAAAATTGCGACATTCCAACAATATTTTTCTATAATTGTTTATTTTGCAACCAAATCTTCAAATAATTTCTTCCACTGCTCCATAGTCCTGTCAATGCTGTATTGCGCAGCAGTTTCCTTAGCCTTGGCGCCGAACTTCTTGCGCCTGTCAGCATCTGAAATCACATCGCACACCCTCCGGGCCAGCCCCTTGACATCGCCGGGTTTCACGAGATATCCGCTTTTTCCGTCAATGATAATCTCGGCCGGACCCTTCGGGCAATCATAACTGACCATAGGCAAACCAGTCTCTACAGCCTCCAGAAGCACCATCGGGAATCCTTCGTATGCAGAACTCATAACAAGACATGAGCTGTCAAGCATCTTCGAACGGATGTCACTGCTGCTGCCCATGAGCCTTACCTGGCGGTCCAGTCCCAGACTTGTAATCTGTTTCTGCAATGATTCCTTCTGACTTCCATTGCCATAAATCTCCACAACCCAGTCCGGATATTCTTCAGCCACATATTTCCATGCGGCAACCAAGTCCCTGAAGTTCTTCTGAGATTCAAGTCTGCCGATTGCAATGCACTTCTCATTATCCAGAGCAGCAACCTCTTCAGACTTGAAAGTCAACGGATTATAGATACTGGTCACATTCGGCACAAATGGTTCCCAGTCTTTCTTGTCCGATTTGGTAAGCACGATGAACTTGTCCAGTTTCGCGGCCACCTTCTCGATTTGCCCTATACGGAAACGTGCATAAAGATTCCCGAAGAAAGATCCTCCGTATTTGACGGTATACTTTTCATGTGAGAAATGGAATTCGGACACTTTTATGCTTCCGTCCGTACACGAAGGCAGACAGAAGATGTCCCTTCCGCCTACGGAAACGCAGATGTCAGGCCGGATTTCGCAAAGAATCCTGTTCAGTCTCCTGCCATAGACATGCAGCATGAATTTCTCGCTAACCCCGACATCATGCAGTTTAATCTTGTCACTCAGAGCGAAATGCGGGGCTCGCCCCTTCAAATCCGCAGTGATGATATGTATGTCATAGCCATAGACATCGGCAAGATAGTTGGCCTTGATGCTCAGAACTCTTTCGATGCCTCCAAAAAGATGAAGTGAATGGATGCAGTATGCTATTCTCATGGGTCAGCGTCATTAATTCCCTTCCGCCTCATCTTTCCAATGGGCCAGGACAGGGGATTTCACATTATAGGGATTCATTTTCTTATTCCACCACAAATTTAGTAAATTTGTTAACAAAACAAGGCGTCTGGGAAACTTTTGACCAGACCACGGCCGCATACAACAATCAACCGATAACACGAATAACACATATGAGAGCTCTCAGCCAGGATGAAATCCACTCGTACCTTCTGAACATATTAAGAGTTGTCGCCGATTTCTGTGACCGGAACAGACTACGCTACTCTATCGCCTACGGAACACTTCTGGGCGCCGTCAGGCACAAAGGATTCATCCCATGGGATGATGACATCGACATAATGATGCCGAGACCGGACTTCACCAGGTTCGTCGCAACCTTCGGAAAAGAGCCGGATGCGAGATACAGATGCCTTTATCATACTGTCAATGACAAAGAATCTTTCTATCATTGTTTTGCCAAAGTTCATGATTCACACACACTTAGCAAACAGAACAGATTCAAGAGATTCAAATTCGGACTTAACATTGACATTTTCCCCATTGACGGCAAGCCTGACGACAAAAAGACTCAGGACAAGATCAGGAAAAATCTCACTTCCTGGGCCCATCGCCTGAACATCTGCGGAACAAGGTTCGAACTCTTTAATTTCCATCAGCCGATTACGTCAAAACTGGCGGCCCATATCCTCGGCAGGAAATACTGGGGTAAGAGGTGCGACAGTGTCCTGCTTTGTTACGATTTCGACAAATGCAGGATTGCCGGATGCGGATGGCGTGACGTGTTCGAGAAAAGCGTATTCGAGAATTACATTGACATGGAATTCGAGGGGCAGCAGTTCAAGGCCATTGCCGCGTGGGACAGGTTCCTGAAAAACCAGTATGGGGATTATATGAAACTTCCGCCTGAAAACAAGCGGAAGAGTCATCATATACAGGCTTATTTGCTGAAATAGGCGCGTTTTATCTTGAAATTGAAGATTGCGGAAAATTTCATTGACCTGATGAATTTATACGGGTCGCTTATCAATTTTTCCAGACGGCATCTGTGCTTGAGTCCCATAAGTTTCTTGTCTGCAGGCAGAAACGGCATCAACATATCCCTGATTTTCAGCACATAACGTTCTACTCTTTCTGCCTCGACTCCGCTCCGGCTGACTTCCTTTGCCATCTGGGCACCGATTCTCAGCACGCGGTTCCTGAAGAATTCCTGACGCTGCGGAAGAAGATTATGCGCAACGATATACTGATATCTTTCAATTTCCGATGTGAGAAAGTCAATGCTGCGCTGGGGATTCACATGATGGTCAATGCTGCCCTCCCTCTGCCTGTAGTGGTACAGCGGTTTGCCGATTGCAACAATCTTGTCGGCATTGATGAACCATTTATAGACTGTAGCATGGTCCTCATACATTCTGGATGGCATTTTTTCCTTGAGGACTTCCTTCCTGTACAGCTTGTTCCACACATAGCTGTTGATTTTGCGGTCTTCGAGGATAATGTCCAAAGCTTCATCACGTGTATATGTCACGATTCCGTGGCACGGCAGTTTCACTTTAGAACTGTTCCTGTATGCCTTATAGATGCCACATACTGCAATGTCCGCTCCTGAATCAATCAGGGTATGGTACAATGTTCCGAACATGTCCGGTTCTATCCAGTCATCACTGTCGATAAAACCGATGATGTCGGCTTTTGCCATTCCGATTCCAAGGTTTCTGCTGTCTGAAAGACCGGTATTGGCCTTATGTACGACTCTGATACGGCTGTCTCTTGCCGCGTATTCATCGCAGATTGCCGAGCTATCGTCTGTCGAACCATCGTCAATGACAATGAGTTCCCACTCATGGAATGTCTGTGCCAGCATTGAATCAAGGCATTGACCCAGATACTTTCCTATATTATATACGGCTGTGATTACACTGATTTCAGGTTTTTCCATATTCGCATTTTAGTGTTATAAATGTCACTTCGCTTCGAAAATTGCAAACTTACGAAGAAATTTCCGGATTTTAAGTATCTTTGCAAACTCAAAAATAATGAAACCAGTATTTTAATCATGGATAAGAACAGTTACGCATTGGGTATGAGCATTGCCCACAATATGCTCCAGTCAGGTGTCAAGGAAGTCTCTTTCGACGATTTCGTAGCAGGTCTCAAGGCAACATTGACAAGAACAAAACCTGCAATTTCGTACGAAGAGGCAAGTGATCTCCTCGACAAGTATTTCCAGCAGCTCCAGGAGAAGCAGGCTGCGGAACAGGCTGAGATTGCGGACGTTATGAAGAAAGAAGGCGAGGAGTTCCTTGCTGCCAATGCGAAGAAGGAAGGCGTTATCGTATTGCCTAGCGGCTTGCAGTATAAGGTCATCAAAGAGGGTGAGGGACGTATGCCTGAACTTACCGACAAGGTAAAATGCCACTACGAGGGAACCTTCGTTGACGGCGAGAAGTTCGACAGTTCTTATGACCGTCATCAGCCGGCCGTTTTCGGTGTAAATCAGGTTATCCCAGGATGGACTGAGGCTCTCCAGCTTATGAGCGAGGGTTCTGTATGGGAACTCTATATCCCTTACAAGCTCGGTTATGGCGAGGCAGGTGCACAGGGTGCAATTCCTCCATATGCTGCTCTTGTATTCAAGGTAGAACTTATTGAAGTTCTCTAGGAATACGCCGGACAAAATTTATCGGGAATCCGTTCATGCGGGTTCCCGTTTTTTATTTATCTATTCCCAAGTCCACCGCCACAAGCGATGAAATGCAGGTGAGATCCTGTGATGGATTCCGAAACGAAACGAGGCCCGGAAGTCAGTGCTTCCAGGCCTCGTCACCTATTTATGAACGCTCTGATTATTCAGCTTTTCCGTCTGAACCGAGAACGTCTTTGATCTTGTGCTCATAGAGCTTCTTCATCTCGTCACGTGCAGGTCCGAGGTACTTACGTGGGTCGAACTCGCCTGGTTTCTCAACGAATACCCTACGGATGGCAGCGGTCATGGCAAGACGTGAGTCTGAGTCGATGTTAATCTTGCAAACTGCTGACTTGGAAGCTTCGCGGAGCTGCTCCTCAGGAATACCTACTGCATCTGGAAGTTTTCCACCGTTGGCATTGATAATGTCAACATACTCCTGTGGAACTGATGATGAACCGTGGAGAACGATTGGGAATCCAGGGAGTTTCTTCTCGATTTCGTGAAGAACGTCGAATGCGAGTGGTGGTGGAACGAGACGGCCTGTCTTAGGGTCACGTGTGCACTGCTCAGGTTTGAACTTGTATGCACCGTGTGATGTTCCGATGGAGATAGCGAGTGAATCGCATCCTGTACGGGTAGCGAAGTCGATAACCTCCTCAGGCTTTGTATAGTGAGATTCCTCAGCGGCAACCTCATCCTCAACACCTGCGAGAACGCCGAGCTCAGCCTCTACAGTAACATCGTACTGGTGAGCGTACTCTACAACTTTCTTTGTAAGAGCGATGTTATCCTCGTATGGAAGTGAAGAACCGTCGATCATAACTGATGAGAAGCCCATATCAACGCAGCTCTTGCAGAGCTCGAATGAATCACCGTGGTCAAGGTGAAGAACGATCTGTGGTTTTTCCCAGCCGAGTTCCTTAGCATACTGTACAGCACCCTCTGCCATGTAACGGAGAAGTGTCTGGTTTGCGTAGTTACGTGCGCCCTTTGATACCTGAAGGATAACTGGTGACTTCAGCTCGGCAGCAGCCTGGATGATAGCCTGAAGCTGCTCCATGTTGTTGAAGTTGAAGGCTGGAATAGCATAGCCGCCTTTAACTGCCTTTGCAAACATTTCTCTGGTGTTCACAAGGCCCAATTCTTTATAAGAAACCATATTCTATAAAATTTAGAAATTATTTGTTCGTCCTATAATTCAGTCCGTTTTTTTCATGTCCGCTCAGTCCGTTTCATGTCCGTTTCCGAAACATTCACGTCCACCCGGAATTTCCTGTCTTTCCGGACATCCCGACGGTCGCAGAAAACTTTCCGAAACCGCGTTTTCATGTGCAATAATTCTGCCAATTGGGAAAATTAAGCCAATTTGACATGATTTTTCCTAAAAGCACCGCAAAATTAACTATTTTTGCGAAAATAATAAAAACAGATGAGCAATAAAGTTGTCATTTTTTCTGCCCCTTCAGGTTCCGGAAAAAGCACCATAGTAAATCATATCCTCAAGCTTCACCCTGAAATGGAGTTTTCCGTTTCGGCCACCTCCCGTGCGCCGCGTGGTCAGGAGAGAGACGGAATCGAGTATCATTTCTTCACGGCCGACGAGTTCAGGAAGATGATTGGCGAAGACAAGTTTGTCGAATATGAAGAGGTCTATGCCGGTTCATTCTATGGCACTCTCAAGTCGGAAGTCGAAAGAATCTGGGACAAGGGCCACGTGATAATATTCGATGTGGATGTCAAGGGCGGCGTGAATCTCAAGAAGTATTTCGGAGACAAGGCATTGTCCGTATTCATCCAGGCCCCGTCCGTGGAGGAGTTGCGCAAAAGGCTTGTCGCCCGCGGAACTGACAGCGCCGAGGCTATCGAGAAGAGGGTCGCCAAAGCCGCAGAGGAAATGACCTATGCCGACAAGTTCGACCATATTCTTGTCAATGATAATTTGCAGAAAGCTTACGAGGAAGCAGAACTAATTGTAAATCAATTCCTTTCAAAATAAGTCATGCGGATTGCCGTCTATTCCGGTTCGTTCAATCCATTGCATATCGGCCACAAGGCCATAATGGAATATCTCACCAGCGAAAAGAAATTCGACTGGGTGTATCTCATTGTTTCCCCGAAGAACCCACTGAAGAGCAACATCAGTGCGGATTCCGGGGAGGCCAGGTTCAATGCTGCCGTAGAGGCTCTTGGGCGTCATCCGGAGCTCAATGTCAAGGTGGATGACATTGAACTGAAGATGCCTCCTCCACATTATACGATCAAGACTCTGGATGCATTGAAACGGCGTGAACCAGACAACGAGTTCACATTGATAATAGGCGCTGACAATCTTTCTTCCATCCACAGGTGGCGGGATTTTCCACGGATTCTTGCAGAGTATGGTGTGGCGGTCTATCCTCGCACCGGTTTCGATATAGTCCGTCTCCGTCGCGAGCTGATGGAAGAGTGCAAGAGTTTTCCGTCCCTTTATGTTCTGGACGAAGCCGAGTCCGGGGCTGACAGATTGACACTTGAGGATACTGACAATCATTTTTATGACATCGAGATTCTGGACGCCCCGCTGGTGGATATATCTTCCACTGAGATCCGTGACGGCATCATGCAAGGCCACGACATGTCCGAATATTTGATGTAAACCGGCCGGCAGCCGGATGCGGCGGAACTCACTCCGCTGCGCTCCGTTCGGCCCTCCTACCGTTT
>ERZ1026901.82-NODE-82-length-81957-cov-13.758712_pt1 | contig 81957 bp, 72 predicted proteins | sample MGYA00380179_ERZ1026901 | MGnify/ENA primary metagenome ERZ1026901 (study PRJEB33269, sample SAMEA4719815) | human gut metagenome | biome: human-associated habitat; feature: organic feature; material: feces | place: Cameroon | collected 2013-10 ... | reverse complement strand
CCGGGCGCAAAAGTCACCGCCACCGATGCCGACGGCAAGGTCATCGATCAGGTCCCCGTCCCCCGCCCTGTGGAGCCGGAAGGACCTGTTATCCCCGAGGAGTCTTCTTCCTCTTCCGGCGGCGGCTCTGCCGCCCCGTCCGCACCCGCCTTTTCCCTCCCCGGCCTGACTGTCACCGACAAGGACGGCCAGCGCATCTCCTACACCAGCACCCAGAGCGGCAATACCCTCACCGTCTGCGTCGGACGGTTCACAGCCTCCTTCCGCATCTCGCTGGCCGCGCTGCGTCAGCTGCGGGCTGAGGGCATCGAGACCATCACCTTCCAGACCATCCTCTGCTCCACCACCCTCTCGGTGGACGAGCTGCTGGCCATGGGCGGCAAGGACGCCGAGGCTGTCCTGACCCACCGGTTCACCGATTCCAGCCTCACCGTGGGCTGAGGCACCGCTCTCCCCTTCCCACAGGCATAGAAAGGCCCCGCTGCCCTGCACATTTCATGCAGAGCGGCGGGGCCTTTTCCTGTTTTACTGCACCCCGGCAGAAACCGGGACTCGTTTTTCCTGCTTTTCGGGCTTTCTGCGCTGCTCTGAGGCGGCAGCGCGGGAGCGGTCGTAGCAGTAGCGGATGATGGCCTGACGGCGGACGATGCCGATGAACATTCCCCGGTCATCCACGACGGGGACGAAGTTCTGGTTCATGGCCGCCTCGATGAGCTGGTCCATGCTGGTGGTGACCGTGACGGCCTTGTAGTCCCGCTTGTGGTCAAACTCCCGGATGGGGATGTCCTCTGCCGCCTCAAGGTCGAGGCCGTGGAACTTTTTCAGCCCCCAGAGGATGTCCCCCTCCGTCAGGGTCCCCACATACTCTCCCTTGCGGTTGAGCACCGGGATGGATGCGTAGCGGTTGTTCTCCCATTTTTCCAGCGTCTGGCGGAGGGTGAAGTCATCGTACACATACATCAGGTCCTGCTTGGGGGAAAGGAAAAACAGAATATTCATGAAAACAACTCCTATTGTAAACTTTTCCACCGCCGGGCCGCAGCTCCTGTGCAGCCGCAGCAAATTCCTGTCTTCAGCACCTTGGCAGCCGAATGCCCCGGCATCCTGTGCCGGATACAGTCTTACTCTTGCCACCTTAGATTTTAGCACTTTTTCATAGTAAGATAAAGATGCCTGCGTCATCTTTTATATTTTATTCACAATCATCTTTTGTTTTGTCGGATAAATATTCACGAAATGGATGCACTGCGAAGGATTTTGTGCTATACTAACAACAGGAACGCGGCCCTTTGCGGCTCTGTCTTTCAGTATACCGGCTTTGCGATGTCGAAACAGACCGAGACGGGTAAGCCGCGCCTGACTTTTTTCTTTCTGTCAGCAATTATATGCTGTACAGCTTCCTCATAAAGTTGTATAATAAAAGTGGTACGCCGCCTTCTTTGGCCCGCGCACCGCCCCGCCGCCGTGCGGACCGGGGTATCATAATGAATAAAAGGAGCAGAGCGACTATGATCACTTCCCGTTTCCCGCTGGGAGATGTCAGCTTCTCAGCCGAGTATTTTTCCACGCTCGTGGGCGAGGCAACCAAACAATGCTACGGCGTGGCCGCAATGGCCCCCCGTGATCTGACCGACCGTGTCCGCAGCGCCGTGCGCGGCGTGGACGATTCGGCCAAGGGCGTCCGTGTCACACAGGAAGAGGGCCGTCTCGTGATCGAGCTGCACATTGCCGTCAGCTACGGGCTGAACATCTCCACCGCCGCGCGTTCCATCTCGCACCGCGTGAAGGACGAGGTGGAGCAGGCCACCGGCCTGAAAGTCGCCCGCGTGGTCGTATCGGTCGATGACGTGGTTGCCTGATGAGACAAAGCCCGCCCGGGGGTACCGGGAAGATATAAGGAGTAAAAAGCAATGATTTCTGGTAAGATCCTGCGCGACGCCATTATTTCCGGCGCAAACAACATCAACAACCAGCGCTCCCGCGTGGACGAGCTGAACGTGTTCCCCGTCCCCGACGGCGACACCGGCACCAACATGGGCATGACCGTCGGCTCAGCCGTCCGTGAGCTGCAGGCCATGGACGACAGCTGCACCGTGGGCGAGGCCGCAAAGACCGCCGCCTCCGCCATGCTGCGCGGCGCCCGCGGCAACTCCGGCGTCATCACCAGCCTGCTGTTCCGCGGCTTCTCCAAAGCTCTGGAGGGCAAAAAGGAGGCTGACGCCGCCGACATCGTGGCTGCACTGAAGAAGGGCGTCGAGGGCGCTTACAAGGCTGTCATGAAGCCCACCGAAGGCACCATCCTGACCGTCGCCCGCGTCGCTTCCGAGGAAGCTGCTGCCTGCGGCAAAGAGGATGTGGCCGAGCTGTGGGACGTCGTGATGACCGCCGGTCAGAAGGCTCTGGAGGACACTCCCAACCTGCTGCCCGTCCTGAAGAAGGCCGGCGTCGTGGACGCCGGCGGCCAGGGCATCATGATCATCTTCGAGGGCATGGGCAAGGTCTTCCACGGTGAGGACATCGTGGCCGGCGGCGAGGCTGTCCCCAACAAGGCCAAGCTCTCCACCGCCAACGCCGGCAAGGGCGTCTTCACCGACGACCTGATGAAGGTCGAGGACATCAAGAACGGCTACTGCACCCAGTTCCTCATCAACAAGAACGAGGGCGCAAGCGCCGCAAAGATGCGCGCCTTTGCCGAGTCCAACGGCGACAGCGTCGTCTGCATCGAGGACGATGACGTTATCAACCTCCATGTCCACACCGCCGACCCCGGCAAGATCCTGAGCGAGGCCATCAAGTACGGCTACCTCACCAACTTCAAGATCGAGAATATGCACGAGCAGTTCCTGGCCCGCCAGAAGCAGGGCAAGAGCCTCGAGAAGCAGGCTTCCGCCGAGAAGAAGCCCGACCCCGCCAGCGAGTTCGTCTACGCTGCCGTTGACCCCAGCCGCGACTATGGCTTCGTTGCTGTCGCCGCCGGTGAGGGCCTGAAGGCTGTCTTCACCGACCTGGCCGCTGACGCTGTCGTCTCCGGAGGTCAGACCATGAACCCCGCCACCGAGGACATCCTTGCCGCCATCCAGAGCGTTCCGGCCAAGACCGTCTTTGTCCTGCCCAACAACAAGAACATCATCATGGCTGCCGAGCAGGCCCAGAAGCTGGCTGACCGTCAGGTGGTCGTTCTGCCCACCCGCACCGTCCCCATGGGCATCACCGCTCTGCTGAACTTCGACCCCTCCGCTACCGTCGAGGCCAACACCATCAACATGATGTCTGCCGCCGATAAGGTCTCCACCGGCCTCATCACCTACGCCGCCCGCGACAGCGAGTACGACGGCAAGCGGATCCGGAAGGGCGAGATCATGGCCCTGGAGAACGGCAAGATCGTCTTCACCTCCAACGACATCACCAAGGCCACCTATCGTCTGGCCCGCAGTATGTGCAAGAAGGATTCCAGCTTCGTCACCATCATCTCCGGCTGCGACGTCTCCGACGAGGATGCCGAGAAGGTGACCGAGATCGTCAAGGCAAAATGCCCCAACCACGTTGAGGTCAGCCACATCCGCGGCGGTCAGCCGGTCTACTACTATATGATCAGCGTGGAGTAAGCTGCTCCCCTGTTCAGAAACTTGATCGTATAACAAAACGGCCTCTGCTTCCGGTCCATCCGGCTGCAGAGGTCGTTTTTTGCTGCAATTTTAGAAGAAGCTCACCTGACTGCTTTCCGGCAGGTCACCCAGAGCGCCCACCTGACGCAGGCGGTCGATGATGCTGCTGCCAACGCCGGAGGCCTGCTGCAGCTCCTCGATGGAGAGGTACTCCTGCCCATGGAGGGTGGCGTTTTCCAGCGCATCGGCGGCGGCACCGCCCAGACCTTTCAGGGAGCAGAAGGGCAGGCGCACCTTGCCGTCCTCCACCACATACTTCGAGCCCCGGCTCTTGCCCAGCTCGATGGGCAGGAACTCGTAGCCCCGCACCAGCATCTCGTTGACCAGCTGGAGCGAGACGAGCACATCTTCATCCTTGGCGTTCTTTTCTTCCTTGAGGCGGCGCTTCACCTCATTCATGTGGGCGCGGGCCACGGCAGCGCCCCCCACAGCGGCCTCGTAGTCGATGTCATCGCCGCGGACGGTGAAGTACACCGCATAGAACGCCTGCGGGTGGTAGAGCTTGAACCACATGAGCCGGATGGCCGACATCAGGTAGGCCACCGCATGGGCTTTCGGGAACATATATTTTATCTTGCGGCAGCTCTCGATGTACCAGTCCGGCACATCGTGCTCCCGCATGGCCTCTTCCCAGCCGGGGGCAAAGCCGCCCTTGGCCACCTTGCCCTTACGGACAGCCTCCATGATATCGAAGGCCATCTTGGGCTCGAGGCCCTTGCGGAGCAGATAGAGCATGATGCTGTCACGGCAGCCGATGACCTCCGCGATGGTGCAGGTGCCGCTGCGGATGAGCTCGTCGGCGTTGCCGGTCCAGACGTCGGTGCCGTGGGACAGGCCCGAGATCTGGATCAGCTCGGAGAAATTCTTGGGACGGGCCTCCACCAGCATTCCGCGCACGAAGTTGGTACCCATCTCGGGGATACCGAAGGTGCCGGTCTGGCTGTCGATCTGCTCCGGCGTCACACCCAGCTCTTCCGGGCTGGTGAGCAGGCTGTAGACCTTGGGGTCGTTCATGGGGATGCTGTCCACGGGGATGCCGGTGTACTCCTCGAAATACTTGTAGAAGGTGGGCATATCGTGGCCCAGCTCGTCCAGCTTGAGCAGGGTGTCGTGGAGATATTTGAACTCAAAGTGGGTGGTCAGCAGGCCGCCCGCCACATCGTCTGCCGGGTGCTGGATGGGGCAGAAATCGTAGATCTCATAGGTGTCCGGCACGACGACCATGCCGCCGGGATGCTGGCCGGTGGTACGCTTGACGCCGGTACAACCCAGCGTCAGACGGTTCTCCTCGGCATGGTTGACCGTTCTCCCCCGATCGTCCAGATACTTTTTGACGTAACCGTAGGCCGTCTTGTCCTGAATACCGGAGACGGTGCCGGCCTTGAAGACGTTGGCCTTGCCGAACAGCTCTTCCGTGTAGCGGTGGACGTTGGACTGGTACTCGCCCGAGAAGTTCAGGTCAATATCAGGCTCCTTGTCGCCGTAGAAGCCAAGGAAGGTCTCGAAAGGGATGTCGTGGCCGTCCACCAGCATCCGGGTGCCGCAGTGGGGGCAGTTCTTGTCGGGCAGGTCGAAGCCATCATCCACGCTGCCATCGGTGATGAACTCGCTGTACTTGCACTTGGGGCAGCGGTAGTGGGGCGGCAGACTGTTAACCTCCGAGATGCCGGAGAAGTGGGCCACAGCCGACGAGCCGACCGAACCACGACTGCCCACCTGATAGCCGCCCGCGTTGGAATAGGCCACCAGTTTGACCGCGATGACGTACAGGACGGCGTAGCCGTGGCCGCAGATGGAGTCCAGCTCTTTTTGCAGGCGCTTCTCCACGATCTCGGGCAGAGGGTCGCCATAGTCCCGCTTGGCGTGTTCCCAGGTGGCGTCCCGGAGCTGCTGTTCTGCGCCCTCGATGCTGGGCGGGTAGGTGCCGCGCGGGATGGCGCGGACATTGCCGTCGATGCTGGCCGCTATCTTGCGGGGATTGGTCACGACGATCTCGTAGGCCTTTTCCCTGGGCAGGTAGCTGAACTGGTTCAGCATATCCTCGGTGGTGCGGTAGAACAGGGGCGGCTGGTTGTCCGCGTCCTTGAAGCCGTTGCCCGCCTGCAGGACAGAACGGTAGATGGCGTCCTCCGGCTCGGTGAAATGGACGTCGCCGGTGGCGATGACGGGCTTGTGCAGGTCTTCGCCCAGCTTGATGACGGTGCGGTTGAAGTCCTTGATGACCTCTTCGCTCTCCACCTTGCCCTCCCGCACCATATAGGCGTTGTTGCCCAGGGGCTGGACCTCCAAAACATCGTAGTACGATGCAATTTTCTTCAGTTCTTCGTAGGAGCGGCCCTCTACGATCGCCCTGTAAAGTTCTCCTGCTTCACAGGCAGAAGTGAGGATAAGGCCGTCCCGGTACTTGTTCAGAAGGCTGCGGGGGACGCGGGGCTTCTTGAAGAAGTAGTTGACATGGGCCTCGCTGACGATCTTATAGAGGTTTTTCAGGCCCATCTGGCTGCGCACGAGGATGATGAGATGATAATACTTCTTCTTCAGCACCTCGCGGTTCCCGCCGAGGCCGGTGTTGATGCCGCTGACGGCAGTCACCTGCTTTTCCTCCAGATCTTTCAACATGACGCAGAAGATGCGGCCCAGTGCGGCAGAGTCCTCGCAGGCGCGGTGGGCCTCGTAGGCGGGCAGCTCCAGATGCTTGTTGATGGTCCCCTGCTTGTAGTTGTGGAGGCCGGGGTACATGGCCTGGGCCATGGTCAGGGTGTCGATATAGGTCGGCTCAAACTCGATGCCGCTCCGCTTGGCGGCGGCGCGGAGGAACCGGATGTCGAAGGAGTGGGCGTTGTGGCCCACGAGGATGCGGCCATCCACAAAGTCGAGGAAGGCTTTCAGCGCCTCGGCTTCGCCGGGGGCGTCGGCCACCATCTCGTTGGTGATGCCGGTCAGCTCGGTGATCTTGGAGGTGATGGGCTTTCCGGGTTTTACGAAGGTGTCGAATTCTTCCACCACCTCCCCGTTCCGCACGATGACCGCGCCGATCTCTGTCAGGTACTCCACGCCGGGGTCGAGGCCCGTCGTCTCAGTGTCGAAGACGCAGAACTCACCGTTCAGCGGCTCGTCTTTCACGCCGTAGACGCAGGGTATCATGTCATCGACAAAGTAGGCCTCACAGCCGTAGATGAGCTTAAAGTCCGGGTCTGTCTTGTGGATGGCGTCCGCCGCCAGCATGGCTTCGGGGTAGCCCTGACAGACGCCGTGGTCGGTGATGGCAATGGCCGGGTGGCCCATCCGGTGGGCCAGCTTGACGATGCCGCCGGGGTCGCAGAAGGCGTCCATGCTGGACAGCTTGGTATGCAGATGCAGCTCCACCCGCTTGACGGGAGCGTTGTCCTCCCGCTTTTTGCGCTCGACAAAGAGGACGTCGTAGGGCCAGACGATATAGTCGTGCTCGTACTTATCGTAGGAGCAGTCGCCGCGCACCACGACCGTCGTACCCTTGGGGATGGACTCCCACTTGGAGCAGTCCTCCCCTTCCTGCGCACGGATCTTCAGGTTGATGGAGCCGGTGTAATCGGTGATGGAGACGGTGTATATCTTGCGGAAGCTGCCCTTCACCTCGGTGAAGAAGACGTCGCCCCAGATCATGCACTTGCCGCCCTCGCCGCCCAGATCCTTGAGGGGGGTGAGGTTTTTCGGGGTGAACATCTTGCCGTGGAAGATGGTGACGGGCTTGTCCGTGAGGTCGAGGCCCTCCACCTTGATGGAGGGAGCAGTGTTCTTTTTCTCAAACTTGACGACAGGCGGCGCAATTTTCCGCTCGAGCTTTTCTTCCATCTGGCGCTGTTCGGCCTCGCCCACGCTGCTTTCCAGCGTCACTCTGGGCTTTACGCCGGTGTGGGCAGCGATGCGCTCCGCCAGCAGGCGCTCGAACTGCATCTCCTGCAAAAACTTCGTGCCGTGGCAGACGCCGATGGTGATGTTCTGGCCGGTGATGGTGATGCGGCAGCGGTCGAGGAAGCCGTTGATGGGGACACCGTCCCGCTTCATCTCCTCCATCAGCTCCCGCAGACCGGCTTCATCCAGCGTCGCATAGCCGAAAAGATTGTTGATGCGGAGCTCGAAGCCCTCGTAATCCGGTGCCAGCGAGGCCAGCAGCCGGGCGCACAGCCCCTTGTCCAGCGGGGCAGAACTGCGCAGCGTAAAGATGACCTGCCGCTCCTGCCGCAGCATCTGGGCGTGCTCGACGACCACGCGGCCAAAACAGGCCGCAAAGTCCGGGTCCGCCATAAACTGCGGCCATAGCTGGGAAACAAGTGGTGTCACAGTGGTACTCCTTTTCTATCCGATAACAGCACAAACTGCCGCGCCCCGGAAAAGGGCGTGGCAGCAGGTTGTTTTTAAGTTAAATCTTCTGTCTTAAAGACATGATAGCCTTCGTAGTGGTAACTGGCGTCGATGCCTTTCATATAGACTTCGCGGTCATTGATTTTTTCGGTCAGAGCAGCGTGCAGCAGAGCTTTTATCTCCACATCCTTGACCGGGCTGCGCTCCATTGCAAGAAGGTAATCTTCTTTATCCACCCTGCTCCAGTCGATGACCTGATGCAGTTCTTTTTTCAGAATAGCATCCAGCCAGATTCGGGTGCTTCGGCCATTGCCCTCCCGAAACGGATGCGCCACATTCATCTCCACATACTTCTCGATGATCTCATCGAAAGAAGACTGCGGCATAGCGTCGATGCTTTCCAGTGCCGGACGCAGATACATCACCGGTGCAAAGCGGAAATTCCCTTTTGCAATGTTCACTGTCCGCATCTGTCCAGCGAACTCGTAGACATCCCCGAACAGGCATTTATGGATGGCCGCAAGCCCTTTGAAGGTGCCTGCCTCGAAGGTATCCAACAGGCCGGTGTCATAGAGCTCAAGCGCCCGGGTCTTGCTGAGTTTTTCTTCTGCCCGAGCAAGCTCCGCTTCACTCGTCAGACCAAGCTTATTCTGTAAAATCACAGCTTATCGATCTCCTCCATGAACTGGTCGAGGATATTATCCCCCGTCAGCTTCCTGACGGGTTCGCCGTGGACGAACAGCACCGCCTCGCCCTTGCCGCCGGCAATGCCGATGTCAGCCTCACGGGCCTCGCCGGGGCCGTTGACGACACAGCCCATGACAGCCACCTTGATGGACTTTTTGCAGCCCTGGAGCCGCCGCTCCACCTCATTGGCGATCTCGGTGCAGGGGTACTGGGTGCGGCCGCAGGTCGGGCAGGTGATGACCTCCGGGCCGGCCACCGGGAAGCCGACAGCGCGCAGGATATTGCAGCCCGCTTCCACCTCCTTCTCAGGGTCAGCGGCCAGCGAGACACGGATGGTGTCGCCGATGCCTTCCAGCAGCATCCCGCCGATGCCCATGCCGCTCTTGAGCAGACCCATCTGGTAGGTGCCGGCCTCAGTGACGCCCACATGGAGCGGGTAGTCGGTCACAGCGCTGAGCTGGCGGTATGCCTCCATCATGCGGGGGACGTTGGAGTTCTTGATGGAGATGACGATGTTGTTGAAGTCGAACTTTTCCAGCAGGTGGACATGGTACAGAGCGCTCTCCACCATCGCTTCCGGCACAGGCGCGCCGTACTTGGCGAGGATGTGCTTTTCCAGACTGCCGCCGTTGACGCCGATGCGGATGGGGATATTTTTCTGCTGGCAGGCATCCACGACCGCCTTCACGCGGTCATCGTCGCCGATGTTGCCCGGGTTGATGCGGATCTTATCCACGCCCACGTCGGCACAGGCGATGGCAGCCTTGTAGTCGAAGTGGATGTCTGCCACGATGGGGATATTCACGGCGTTCTTGACAGCCTCGATGCACTTGGCGTCTGCCGCGCTGGGACAGGTCACGCGCAAGATCTGACAGCCTGCCGCCTCGCAGCGCTTTGCCTGCGCCACATTGCCCTCGATGTCCTCCACCGGGACGTTCAGCATGGTCTGCACGGCAATGGGATTCTTGCCGCCGATGGTCACATTGCCGATCTTCACTTCACGTTTCAGCTGCCGCATGGTTTTACCTCTTTCAAACTGCTCCGGTCACGAGCCGGACGATGTCATTGTACGTTGCAAAGAGCATCAGGCCGAACAGCAGCGCAAAGGCTGCGACGGTCAGGCTGCTCTGGATCTTTTCCGGCACTGCATGGCCGGTGACTGCCTCGATGAGCAGGAAGACGATCTTTCCGCCGTCCAGCGCCGGGAACGGCAGCAGATTGAAGACGCCGAGGTTGATGGTGATAAGCACCAGCAGCTCAGCCACATCCTCCCAGCCGTAGCTTGCGGCCTGACCGATGGCGGTCACGATGCCCACCGGGCCGGACAGGTCATTGATGCTCTCGCGGCCCCGCAGAAGGTCGGCCAGCGAGGTATAGATGATGCGCCCATAGTAGATGACACTGTTGGCCGACTCTTTCAGGACGTTCAGCGGTGTTTTTTTGAGGCCATAGACTGTAAAGCCCAGTGTCATGTGGGTCTGGCCCTGCTCATCCTGCCAGGTGTCGAACCGGACGTCCGGCAGCTCCACGAGCCTGCCGTCCCGGCGGACGGTGAAGTCCGCGCGGCAGCTCTCGGTGCGCATGAGCTCGTAGAGCATATCGTTGGCCACGAAGCAGTGCCGCCCGTTGACGGCCACGATCTCGTCGCCGGCCTGCAGGCCGGTCTGGCCGCAGAGGGCGTTGTCCTCCACGGCATAGATGACCTTGCTGGTGATGGGCTCACTGCGCAGCGAGATGAGGAGCAGCAGCACCACGAAGCCCAGCACGAAGTTCATCACCGCGCCGGCCGCCATCACCAGCATCCGCTGCCAGACAGCCGCCTCGTTCAGCGGCTTGCCTGTCCGCTGCGCCAGCACCTCCGGCGGGATGTCCGGGCCGTCATCGTCCCCGCTTCCACCCTCGGCCTGCTCGCTCTCGGGGCTCTCCTCCCCTTCCAGCGCCACAAAGCCGCCTACGGGCAGGAGCCGCAGGGTATACTGTGTGCCTTTGCGGTAGGTCTTGATGAGGGTCGGACCCATGCCAATGGAAAACTCGTTGACCTGGACCCCGCAGAGCTTTGCCACTGCAAAATGGCCGAACTCGTGGATGGCGATGACCGCGCCGAAGATGAGCAGCGCGGCTGCAAAGGTGATGAAAACTGACATTATTTCTCCTATATTACAGGTGTGCTCTCACGAATGCGCGGGCCATACGGTCACACTCATACACATCCGCGAGGCTGTAGCCGCCGCCGAAGCTGTCGCTGTCCACGACAGCCTCCACCAGACGGCCGATGTCGAGGAAGCCGATCTTATCCTCGAGGAAGAGCTTGACGGCCTCCTCGTTGGCACCGTTGGCGGCGCAGGGGCCGAGACCGCCCTTTCGGATGGCCTTCTTGCAGGCGGCAAGGCAGCGGAACGTCTCCTCGTCGGCCACATCGAAGGTCAGCAGCTTGAGGGTGGTGAAGTCCAGCTCCGGCACGACGCCCGGCACACGGGCCGGATAGGTCAGCGCATACTGGATGGGGATGCGCATATCCGGCACACCCAGCTGGGCGATGATGGAGTTGTCGCTGTACTGCACCGCCGAGTGAACGATGCTCTGGCGCTGGACGACGATCTGGATCTTCTCCGGAGCCAGACCGAACAGCCACACAGCCTCGATGAGCTCGAGGCCCTTGTTCATCAGGGTAGCGCTGTCGATGGTGATCTTTGCGCCCATGTTCCAGTTGGGATGCTTGAGGGCGTCGGCCTTGGTCTTGCCCCGCAGCTCTTCGGTCTTCATGCCGAAGAAGGGGCCGCCGGAGGCCGTCAGCAGGATCTTGGTCAGGCTCTTGGCGCTCTCCTTATCCTGCAGGCACTGGAAGATGGCCGAGTGCTCACTGTCCACGGGCAGCAGCCTGACGCCGTGCTTTGCCACAGCCCGGGTGACGAGATGGCCGCCGGTGACAAGGCTTTCCTTGTTGGCGAGGGCCAGGTCATGGCCGCTCTCGATGGCGGCAAGGCTTGCGCCGAGGCCCGCGATGCCCACCACGCTGTTCAGCACCACGTCCGGGCCGTCCATCGCGGCGAGGGTCTTGAGGCCCTCCGGGCCGGTCAGGAGCCTGGGTGCATCGGCGCGGCCGGCCAGCGCAGCCGAAAGCTTTTCGGCACCGGCCTCACTGGTCATGCAGACGTATTTCGGGTGGAATTCTTCTATCTGCTGCAAAATTTTATCCGTCCGGCTGTGAGCCGACAGGCCGAACACCTCATACCCCTGAGCGCGGATGACATCGAGACTCTGGGTGCCGATGGAGCCGGTAGAGCCCAGCAGCGTGATTTTCTTAGCCATAAAGAATCTATCTCCTGCTGATTTTAATTGTAGAATGCTGCGATGACCACCATGGTGACGAAGGGCGCGATGAACATCACGCTGTCGAAGCGGTCGAGGATGCCGCCGTGGCCCGGGAAGATGGTGCCGTAGTCCTTGATGCCGCACTGGCGCTTGACCACGCTGGCGAACAGGTCGCCGTAGATGCCCAGCACCGCAGCCACACAGGCCAGCAGCGCAATGATGACATACATGGATACGCCAATGTTGGAGCGGGTGAACTCTTCCATCCGGTCTGCTGCGATGGAGTAGATGACCGTGACCAGCACACCGAACACCATGGTGCCCAGCACGCCGCCAACAGCACCCTCCACCGTCTTTTTGGGGCTGACCACCGGGCAGAGCTTATGCTTGCCAAAGGCGCGGCCCGCGAAGTAGGCGCAGGTATCGCCGCCCCAGGCGAAGCAGAGGATGAGCAGGATGAAGAAGATGGCGTCGTAGCCATACTCCTCCACCGGCAGCATCTCCTTGAGCCGGATGAACGAGTAGAAGCAGAAGATCACAATGCCCGAAAACATGGCGAGGCCGCTGGCTTTCTGGTAGCTGATAACGCCGTTGCGCACTACAAGGTAGATGGCATAGAACAGCACCACGAGGAAGGAAGCGGGCATCACCATCGCCCGGCAGACGCTGTAGCTCGACAGCATGATGAGCAGTGTGTAGGACACCAGAACAGCCAGCAGCGGCCAGTCCCGCTTTTCAAAACCCAGCGCAGAGTAAATTTCATGCAGGGCGATGAGGGTGATGGCCGCGATGACCAGATTGAACACCAGCGTATCGAAGGTGAACAGGACGCCTGCCAGAACGATCAGGCCCACCACGGCTGTGATGATTCGTGTTTTCATAGTTTCATGTTCTCCTTTGTTTCGTCCGGGAGCCGCTCCCCTGCTCTGGCAGGGTCTGCAGCGTCAGCGCCCGAGGAAATACCGGGCGCTCTCCGGGGGCCGCGCACGCTGCGCGGCATCTTGCGTATCGGTTGCTGCTCTCAGAGTCCGCCGAAGCGGCGGGAGCGCCGGTTGAACTCCATGATGGCGGCATCGAGGTCATCACGGGTGAAATCAGGCCACAGAACGTCCATTTCCACCAGTTCGGAGTAGGCCGCCTGCCAGAGCATGAAGTTGGAGAGCCGCTTCTCTCCGCTGGGGCGGAGGATGAAGTCGGGGTCTTTCTGGCCGGCGGTGTACATCTGGGCCGAAAGAGCCTCTTCCGTGATGTCCTCAGGCTTCAGCTCGCCCGCAGCCGCCTTGGCCGCGAGGCTCTGGGCCGCCCGGACGATCTCAGGCCGTCCGCCGTAGTTGATGGCGATGTTGATGGTCAGGCCGGTCTTGCAGGCAGAGTCCCGCTCCAGCTTGTTCATCAGCTCCTGCAGCTTGGGCTCCAGCACCGTGCGGTCGCCCATGAAGCAGATGCGGACGTTCCGGTTCTCGTAGTCGAAGCCCTTGATGAGGTATTCGCCGAACAGCCGCATGATCGCGCCTACCTCCTCGGCGGGACGCTTCCAGTTTTCGGTCGAGAATGCGTAAAAATACACCGACTCTACGCCCAGTTCATCGCAGTAGTCCGCAATGTCCTGAAAGACCTGTGCGCCCTTTTTATGGCCGGCGGTGCGGGGCAGGCCGCGGCTCTTGGCCCAGCGGCCGTTGCCGTCCATGATGATGCCGATGGACAGTCCCTTCGCAAAATCCTTTGAATGCTCCATGCTCTTCTTCCTCTACGTCTCGTCTGGCAAAAAGTGCCGCGCACCTTCTTTCAGCGCACGGCACCTCCCTGCTTTGCCTGCAGTCGGAATCAGACGGACATGATCTCCTTCTGCTTCTCTTCCACGGCAGCGTCGATGTTCTTCACATACTTGTCGGTCAGCTTCTGGACGTCCTCTTCCATGGTCTTCTGGGTGTCCTCGGTCAGCTCACCGGCCTTCTTCATGGCCTTGGCCTTATCCATGGCGTCACGGCGGACGTTGCGGACGGCGACCTTTGCCTCCTCGCCCATCTTGGAGACTTCCTTGGCCAGCTGCTTGCGGCGCTCCTCGGTGGGAGCCGGGAAGTTCAGACGGATGGTCTGGCCGTCATCGATGGGGTTGATGCCCACATCGCTGGCCAGGATCGCCTTGCTGATGGCGCGCAGCAGGGTGCGGTCCCACGGGGTGATGGTCAGGGTGCGGGCCTCGCTGACAGCCACAGAAGCCACCTGCTGGATGGGCGTGGGAGAACCGTAGTAATCCACGGTCACCTTGTCCAGAACGCCGGGGTTGGCGCGGCCTGCGCGCACGGTCTTCAGCTCGCGCTCCAGATGCTCGACTGCGCTCTTCATCTTGTCTTCGAATGCCTTGGTGTTGCTGCTCATTGTCCTTGTCTCCTGTTTGTTATCAATTCTCACCAGCCGCGAAAGGGCGTCTGGGATATTCTATTGTCGGAAGCGGGGCGGTATGCTCAGCCCTCGTAGACCAGTGTACCCACGTTCTCACCCTGCACAGCGCGGGCGATGTTGTCGGGGTCGGCCAGATCGAACACGAGGATGGGGAGCTTGTTGTCCCGGCAGAGGGTGGCGGCAGTGCCGTCCATAACAGCCAGACGGTCTTCCAGCACCTTGGTAAAGGTAAGGGTCTCGTACTTCTTAGCGTCGGGGTACTTGTGGGGGTCCTTGTCATAGACGCCGTCCACCATCGTGGCCTTGAACATGATGTCTGCGCTCACCTCAACGGCGCGCAGGGCAGTGGTCGTATCGGTGGAGAAGAAGGGGTTGCCCGTACCGCCGCCGAAGATGGCGATCTTGCCCTCGTCCATTGCGCGGAGAGCGTCCTTGCGGGTGAAGGCCGGGGCCACCTGCGGCATGGTGATGGAGGTGAACACCTCGGTCGGCACCCCCAGCTGCTCCAGCTTGTCGGAGACAGCCAGAGCGTTCATCACCGTTGCCAGCATACCGATCTTGTCGGCCAGCGTACGCTCCATCCTGCCGCTGGAACGGCCGCGCCAGAAGTTGCCGCCGCCCACGACGATGCCGATCTGAACGCCCAGCTCATGGGCCTTCTTTACGCCGCCGCAGATCGCGTCCATGGTCGGCTCGTCGAAACCGGTCCCCTTTTCGCCGCCGAGGGCCTCGCCGCTGATCTTCAGAAGGATGCGCTGATATTTCAACGCCATAATAACATACACCACCTGTATCAGATTTGGCCGCGCTGTGCGCCGCCGGTTTTATCTCCTGTCTATTTTACAATAAAACTGCTCCAAAGTAAACAGGCAAACGCCAGCTCGGCGGCAAAGGTTTCCTCTCCTTCTGCACTTTGGGCAAAAAATGCTGGACATTTGCCGCGAATCATGCTATAATACTGCTTGCATCCCGGCAAAACAGAATACGCGGGCATCGTACATCGGCTAGTATATCAGCCTTCCAAGCTGAGGAGGTGGGTTCGATTCCCATTGCCCGCTCCACCAAAAACCGCCCAGGTTCGTTAGGATCTGGGCGGTTTTCTTATTCCATTGCCCCACTTTTTACCTCACCTCTTTTTCATTCACATGACAACGCTCCCTCAAAATTTTTTGAAGGGGGCGTTGTCATCCTATACAGTTATGGCCGGTCTCTTACTTCACGCTCCTCCTCAGCCGCTCAAACTCGGCGTCGGCCTGAATGGCTTTCTTCCTTTTTGTGCGCACAATACGCGCATATCATGTTGACATTCCGGCCAAAAAATGCTATAGTGAGAATAGAAAACCAACAAGGAGGCGTTCTGTTATGGCAAAAACCAGCACGAACATCAGTCTTGACCCGGAGCTGAAGCGCTCGAGTCAGGAGCTTTTTGCAGACCTCGGCATTGATTTGTCCACGGCGATCACCCTCTTCCTGAAGCAGTCCCTTCGCGTGCAGGGCCTGCCTTTCGTCGTCACCCGGGAAAATCCCAACGCGGAGACGGCTGCAGCTCTGAATGAGTATGCCGAGATGAAGGCTCACCCGGAAAAGTACAAGCGCTATGCTTCCTTCAAGGACGCCATGAATGAGGTGCTGACGGATGCTTGAAGTCGTCCTTTCCAACCGATTCAAGAAAGACCTCAAGCTTGCAGCCAGGCGCGGCCTGCCGCTGGATGAGCTGAACACCGTTGTGGACTGGCTCGCCGCCGGGCAGGCTTTGCCGGACCGGAACCGTGACCACGCTCTCACCGGAGATTATATCGGCTTCCGGGAGTGCCACATCCGGCCCGACTGGCTGCTCGTTTACCGTGTGGACGGCGATGCTCTTGAGCTTTTCCTGTTCCGTACCGGTACGCATTCGGATTTGTTTGATTAGGATTTTCCCAGCAGTCCACCTTCCTTGCAGCCTTCGACCAGCTCAACGACGAAGGCCAGACCAAAGCGGTGGAGTCTGTCGAGGCCCTCGTCCTCACTGGACGTTATAAAAAATGTCCTGCGTCTGTCGTGGGGACAAAGGAAGCATAAAAAATAACCGCTCTGGCTATACCAAAGCGGCCGATGTATATAATTCAGAATTGAGGTGATTCTTTATGCCCACCCGCAGCCACCCCGAATCTGCCCGCATCATCCGCGAGGCACGGCAGGCCGCCGGGCTGACGCAGCTGGAGCTTGCGGAGAAGCTTGGTGTCACCATCGGCACGATCGGCTGTTATGAGCGAGGCGCCGGGATGCCCAAAACAGATAATCTCTTTGCGCTCTGCGACATCCTGCACATCAGACCCGCCGACCTCCTGCGCGCCGATTCATAAACCTGACGCCCCCGCCGGTGTTTCCACCAGCGGGGGCGTTGCTGCAGGAAAGCGGCCCTCTTCCCTTTTCCGGGAGAGGGCCGCTTTCATATTGTAATAGCAATAACAGTTTAAGCGTCTTTTTACATCTTCCACCGGCTCTTGCCCGCCCGGGTATCGATATGCACCCAGCCGGTGCGGCGCTTCGGGTGGGCGGCGTCCTTCGGGTAACGCCCGATGCCGCCCCGGGCGGGCAGCAGGCTCTCCGCATAGTCAGCTACAGTGGCCACGTTCACACCCTCGACGTAGAAGTCCGCCGCCCGGCCCAGAAGGTGCTGGCTCGACTTGCTGCCGCCCACGGCAGCGTTGCGGGCAGCGGTGCGGTATCCGCTGGTGATATGTACCGGCTTGCCGAAGTGCTCCCGGATGCACTGCAGCAGCACTACCAGTTCGTCGTCGAGGAGGACAACATCGCTGCCCTTGCAGCCGAACTCCCGCACCTTGAAGCTGGGTGAGAGCTGCCGGGTGGAGTCCCGGGACATGGAATATTCCTTGATTGCGATAGAGACCACGACCTTTCTTTTTGTTGACTTTTTGATCGAATGATGCAATGCGGTCATTTCCTGTGCGGAGGCTTCTGCCGATACCATCCGCACCCAGACAAAAACTTCGAGCCGTTTCCCGCACAGATGCCGGCCTCTGCGCCCATGAAACAACTTTATTTCGTCATCTTTGCCTTTTCTTGTGCCATATGGTAGCATTTTGCGCATTCAAAGTCAACGATTCTTATGAAATAGTCGGAACCTTGTGCAAAAGCGCACAGAGAACTGCGTTTTCCTCTTTTGGGCGCAAAAAAGAACCGACCCGAGCCGTGTGAGGGTACACGAACTCGGGTCGGTATTCCATCATTTTATTTCCGAACGATGTTTTCGGAGCAGCTATGCCGCCGGGATGTTTGCCTCATCTGTCCCACTTGTCGCAGAGAGCGTTGATCTGGTCGGCGAACTTGGCGAGGTCCTTGTTGGCGCCGCCCTCGTTGTGCTCGATGACCCGCAGCAGGCGCTTGCCGGCGCTGAGCAGGCGCTGGAAGACGGTAGCCGCGCGGGCTGCACCCTCGCTGATGTGGTGCTCGATGCGGATACGGGTGCCTTCCTTCAGGCAGACCGCGCCCTCGGCACCGACGGCCCACTGCTCACCATTATAAGGTGCGCAGGCATTGAACCCCTGCTCCGTGAGGGTCTGGGTAAAGATGTTCTCCACCTCATCCTCGCCGTGGATGATGAACACCCGCTTGGGCTTCGGCTCAAAGGAGTTGACCCACTTCAGCAGGCCCTCCCTGTCGGCGTGGCCCGAAAGTCCGGTGAGCTGGCAGATCTCCGCCTGCACCTCGATGGATTCGCCGAAGAGCTTCACGTTGTCCGCACCCTCCAGCAGAGAGCGGCCCAGCGTGTTCACGGCCTGATAGCCCACAAAGAGGATGGTGCATTCCTTCCTCCAGAGGTTGTGCTTGAGGTGGTGGCGGATACGGCCCGCTTCACACATGCCGCTGGCCGAGATGATGACCTTCGGCACGGGGTCGGTGTTGATGGCACGGGACTCATCGCTGGTGACGCTGACCTTCAGGCCCGGGAACCGGATGGGGTCGATGCCCTTTGCCAGCAGGGCGTTGGTCTCTTCATCAAAGCAGGAGGAGTCGGTGTCCTTGAAGATTCGGGTGGCCTCGATGGCCAGCGGGCTGTCGATGTACACCGGGAAGCAGCCGTGGCCGGTGACCAGGTTCTTTTCCTTTATCTCGCGGATGAAGTAGAGCAGTTCCTGGGTGCGGCCCACTGCAAAGCTCGGGATGACCACATTGCCGCCGCGGTCGAAGGTGCGCTGCAGGATTTTCGTCAGCTCTCCCACATAGTCGGGCCGCGGGCCGTGGCTCCGGTCACCGTAGGTGGACTCCATAAAGACATAATCTGCGTCCTTCAGATACGTGGGGTCCTTGATGATAGGCTGGTCGTGGTTGCCGATGTCGCCGGAGAAGACCAGCTTTGTGGTCGCGCCGTTCTCCGTCACCCATATCTCGATGCTGGACGAGCCCAGCAGATGGCCCACATCCACAAAGCGGATGACGATGCCGGGCGCAAGCTCGATTTCCTTATTGTAATCATAGCCCCGGAACAGCGCGATGGCTGCCTCGGCGTCCTGAATGGTGTACATGGGTTCCACAGGCTCTGCGCCGGAGCGCTGGCCCTTGCGGTTCTTCCACTCGGCTTCGAATTCCTGGATGTGCGCCGAGTCGCGCAGCATGATGCTGCACAGTTCTGCCGTGGGCCTGGTGGCGTAGATCCTGCCCCGGAAGCCGTTGCGCGCCAGAAGAGGCAGAAGGCCCGTGTGGTCGATATGGGCATGGGTGGCCAGCACGCCGTCGATCTCGCCCGGCGCAACAGGGATGGGCTGGTTCTCATAGACATCCTTGCCCTGTTCCATACCACAGTCGATGAGGTAGCGCTGTCCCGCCGCTTCCAAGAGGGTACAGCTGCCGGTCACTTCGTGGTTGGCACCCAAAAACGTCAGTTTCATAGACACACCTCCAACAGGATTATCCAACTTTGGTGCATTAAGTATATCACGTTTCGCGCTGTAATGCCGCCCAAATCGATGGCCGATTCTCGGGCAAAACGCCGAATCCATCAAAAATTTTTTATACAATCTTGACAAACCACCCCCAGATGATATAAACTTAAATCGTATGACGTAACTTCTACTGAGATTCAAAATAGAGAGGTTGTATTTTATGGTTCGTAACGATTTGCGCAATGTCGCTATCATCGCTCACGTTGACCACGGCAAGACCACGCTGGTGGACGCCCTGCTGCGCCAGAGCGGCGCTTTCCGCGACAATCAGGCTGTGGCTGAGCGTGTCATGGACAGCGGTGACATCGAGCGTGAGCGCGGCATCACCATTCTGGCCAAGAACTGCTCCTGCACCTACAAGGGCGTCAAGATCAATATCGTCGATACCCCGGGCCACGCCGACTTCGGCGGCGAGGTCGAGCGCGTGCTGAAGATGGTCAACGGCGTTCTGCTGCTGGTGGACGCTGCTGAGGGCTGCATGCCCCAGACCCGTTTCGTGCTGCAGAAGGCTCTGCAGCAGAATCTGAGCCTTGTGGTCGCCATCAACAAGATCGACCGTCCCGACGCCCGCATCAAGGAAGTCATCGACGAGGTCCTCTACCTGCTGATGGACCTGGGCGCTACCGACGAGCAGCTGGACTGCCCCATGCTGTTCTGCTGCGGCCGTGACGGCACTGCAAGCCTTGACCCCGATGTACCCGGCACCGACCTGGTCCCCCTGTTCGACACCCTGCTGAGCACCATCAAGCCGCCCGAGGGCGACCCCGAGGCTCCCTTCCAGATGCTGGTGTCCTCTGTGGACTACAACGAGTTCGTTGGCCGCATCGGCATCGGCCGCATCCAGAACGGCGTCGCCAAGGTGGGCGAGGAAGTGGTCGTGTGCGACTGGCACAACCCCGACCTCAAGATGCGCGGCCGTCTGACCAAGCTGTATGACTTCCAGGCCAATGGCCGCCAGCCCTGCGACAACATCACCGCAGGCGACATCGTGGCTTTCTCCGGTCTGCCCGACGTCACCATCGGCAACACCCTGTGCAGCCCCTCCCATATCGAGCCGCTGCCCTTCTTGAAGATCAACGACCCCACCGTCGAGATGACCTTCTCCGTCAACGACAGCCCGCTGGCCGGCCGTGAGGGCAAGTATGTCACCAGCCGCCAGATCCGTGACCGTCTGCAGAAAGAGCTGCTGAAGGACGTCGCTCTGAAGGTGGAGGATTCCGCCACCACCGATTCCTTCCGTGTCATGGGCCGTGGTGAGATGCATCTGTCCATCCTCATCGAGACCATGCGCCGCGAAGGCTATGAGCTGCAGGTCTCTCCCCCGCACGTTCTGACCAAGGTCATCGACGGCAAGACCTACGAGCCTATGGAGCACGTCGTCATCGACGTCCCCACCCAGTATCAGGGTGCTGTCATGACCGGTCTGGGCCAGCGCAAGGCCATCCTGCAGCAGATGGAATCTCTGGGCTCCGACCGTGTGCGTCTGGAGTTCCGTATGCCCAGCCGCGGCCTGTTCGGCTACCGCAACCAGTTCCTGACCGATACCCACGGCGAGGGCATCATCAACCAGATCTTCGACGGCTATGACGTCTGGGCTGGCATGATCGCCAACCGCTCCACCGGTTCTCTGGTCAGCTTTGAGACCGGCGAGGCCGTCACCTACGGCCTGTTCAACGCGCAGCAGCGCGGTACTCTGCTGGTGGGCGCCGGCGAGAAGGTCTACGAGGGCATGGTCATCGGCTACACCGCTTCCGGCGAGGACGTCGATGTCAACGTCTGCAAGACCAAGCACCTGACCAATACCCGCGCTTCCGGCTCTGACGACGCTCTGCGCCTCATCCCCATCAGCAAGCTGAGCCTCGAGGGCTGCCTCGAGTTCCTGGCTCAGGATGAGCTGCTGGAGGTCACTCCCGAGAACCTGCGCATCCGTAAGCAGATCCTCAACCACGAGCAGCGCATGAAGGCCAAGAGCAAGATGAAGTAATTCGTCCCTCTGCCCTTCTCCATAAAAACAAAACGTCCCGTCCTCCGTATCACTGGTACAGGGGGCGGGATCTTTGCTGCAAAAAAGCATCCGTGATGTTTCTCTCCCCCTCCCGGGGCAGGGCATCACGGATGCTTTTGTTCTTTTTGGGTTTGCGCTCAGCCTGCATAGGCGCTGCCGGGCGTCCATGCGTTATCGGCAGAATACTTGGCGTGGTTGCGCAGGTAAGTGACCCACGCGCCGTAGCCGTTGCCCGCCGAGAAGTGGACGCCGTCCGGCGCAGCCAGCACCTCTTTCAGGTTGCCCTCGCCGTCGGCCAGTGTCTCCCACAAATCGAGGTAGACGCAGCCCTTATCTGCGGCCAGCAGGGCCAGCTGCTCGTTCACCGAGCGGATGATGTCCGAGGCAAGGCCCGGCTTCTCCGCTGCGGCCTTGGGGCGGACGGGCGGGATGGACTCCACATAGATGACACAGTCCTCCCCCAGCGTCTGGCGCAGCACATCCAGCATCTGGCCGTAGTAAGCGAGGAAGCGGTCCGCCGCGCCCACGGTGGTCAGGGTGTTGGTACCCAGCAGGATATACAGTTTTTTGGGCTGAGCCGCGGCCAGCACGTCCAGCGCGACTTCCTCGCCCCGCACACTGCTCTTGACGGCGCTGCGGTTGACGATGGCATCCGGACCGACGCCGGTGTAGCCGCAGATGAGCGCTCCGCCGAGGTTGATCTTATAGTCGGAGAAGCCCACCGTCAGGCTGTCGCCGAGGAAGGCTGCATCGGAGAAGTAGCTCAAATCGACCTGGCCGTTGGCAGGCTGGCGGATGACGCTGCTGTCGTAGGCTTTGACGCTGTAGGCTCCCGCCGTCTGACGGGCCGGGCCGAACTGCTCGAGGGTCACGGCGGGTGTGCCGTCCGCTGCCGCTGTGCCTGCATTGCCGCTGTCCGTGGTGCTGTCCGCCGCGCCCTGCATGGGCAGCGGAGCCAGAATGTTCTGCGCCGTGCCGTTGGCTGTCACGGTGGGCAGCTCTTCGGGCTGTGCCTGTCCGTGCTCAAGGATAGCCGTGATGGCGAAGCTCACCAGCAGGATGCCGGCCACGGCCCCCGCAAACCGGATGACGCCGCCGGGACCGCCTCTGCGGCGCCGGCCCGTGCTATGATAATCGTGTGAAATTCCCATAAAGGTGTTCCCGCTTTCGTTTGGTTCTGTTCTTAGTCTGCCCGGGCGTCGGCGGGTTATCCCCGCTTTCCGGCCCGGCAGAGCTGTGCAGCACCTATTTTATCATAATTTTTTTGCCTCTGCAACCAATTAAGACTTGCATACAACAGGCAAAACGGTTACAATAGAGGAAGAGCAGGTTTTTGCACACATTTTTCGAAGTGCTTGCACGACCTGCCAGAATTTTTGTGCGAGTTGCAGTCATCGATTGTTGGCTGTTCCCCCGTCCGTACACTGTGCAGGGTGTACGGACCGCGAAACGGGGACAGCGCGGAGCGGTGCTGCGGCGCACAGGAAGTCCAATTTATCGGTAAATGGTACAAGGAGGTTCTCATGGCCAGGAATGTCATCATCGGCCAGAGCGGCGGCCCTACCGCCGTCATCAATTCCAGCCTCGCAGGCGTCTATAAAGCCGCCTGCAGTCTGGGCGCAGACAAGGTCTACGGCATGAAATACGGCATCGAGGGACTGCTGAAAGAGGAGCTCGTGGAGCTGAACGTCCTGCTGGACGACCGGCTCAGCATCGAGCTGCTCAAGCGCACGCCGTCCAGCTATCTGGGCAGCTGCCGCTACAAGCTCCCCGAGCCGGAGGCGGACTCCACGCCCTACGTCAAGCTGTTCACCCTGTTTGACAAGTACGACATCTGCGCGGTGTTCTACATCGGCGGCAACGACTCGATGGACACCATCGCCAAGCTCAGCCGCTACGGCGCACAGGCAGGCAGTGCGGTGCGTTTTATCGGCGTACCCAAGACCATCGATAATGACCTCTGCCTCACCGACCACACCCCCGGCTACGGCTCTGCGGCCAAGTACATCGCCACCATCCTCAAGGAAGTCATCCGTGACTCCTCCGTCTACGACATCCGCAGCGTGACTGTGGCCGAGATCATGGGCCGTCACGCCGGATGGCTGGCCGGTGCGGCCTGCCTCGCAGGCGGCGACGACAGCGACGGCCCCGACCTCATCCTTCTGCCGGAAGTCCCCTTTGACCAGGATAAGTTCCTCGCCAGAGTGGATGAGCTGCAGCGGGTGAAGTCCAACGTCATCATCGCGGCCAGCGAGGGCGTCAAGACCGCCGACGGCACCTATCTGTGCGACCTCGTGTCCACGGCAGGCCAGCTGGACGCCTTCGGCCACAAAGCCATCCTCAGCGGCACCAGCCGCTATCTGTCCGACCTCATCCACGACAAGCTGAACTGCAAGAGCCGCGCCATCGAGTTCTCGACGCTGCAGCGCTGCGCCAGCCATCTGGCCAGCCGCACCGATGTCAACGAGGCCTACGCCGTGGGCGGCGCAGCGGCAGCCGCAGCCTTTGCCGGCGAGACGGGCAAAATGATCGCCCTCAAGCGCGTTTCCGAGTATCCTTACCAGTGCATCACCGAAGCGGTGGATGTCCAGCAGGTGGCAAACCTCGAAAAGAAGGTGCCGCTGGACTGGATCACCCCCGACGGGATGCAGGTGACGGCGGCCTTCGAGGAATACGCCCGCCCGCTCATCCTCGACGAGGTCACCCCCGTCTACGTCAACGGTACGCCCCGCCACATCTGCCTGTAAGGAAGCTCGCTTCTCCCCTTCCCCGCGTCTGTTTTCGTGCTCCTGCACGATTAAAGAAGTTGTTTTCGTAAGCAGGGTACGCCGAATGGCGAGGATTTTTGTCGGCAGACAAGGCGATTTTCCGCAGCAATCCTGACGGATTGCAAGGGAAAGCAACGCAGTATGCAGGCAAAAAGACCGCTCAGACGGTGTGCAATGCTTAGAAAACGGCTTCGTTATAAAGCCGAAACAGAAAAACAAAAAAGGAGAAATCATCATGGGTAAAAATGCAATCGTTGGCCAGTCCGGCGGCCCCACCTCTGTCATCAACGCAAGTCTGGCTGGTGTGTTCGAGAGCTGCAGGAGCCGCGGCGCGGACATCGTCTACGGCATGTGCAACGGCGTCGCCGGTCTGCTGGAGGAGCGGGTCGTGGACCTGTCCCCCCTGCTGACCGATGACCTCGACATCGAGCTGCTCAAGCGCACCCCCTCCAGCTTCCTCGGCAGCTGCCGCTACAAGCTGCCCGACTGGCACACCGACGAGGCCGTGTACAAGAAGCTCTTCGCCATCCTCGAAAAGCTGGACATCGGCTGCTTCTTCTACATCGGCGGCAACGATTCGATGGACACCATCGGCAAGCTGGCTGAGTACGGCGAGTGCATCCAGAGCGACATCCGCTTCATGGGCGTGCCGAAGACCATCGACAACGATCTGATGGTCACCGACCACACCCCCGGCTACGGCTCTGCGGCCAAGTACATCGGCGTGGTGATGAAGGAGATCATCCGCGACGCCACCGTCTACGGCACCAAGTACGTCACCGTCGTCGAGATCATGGGCCGCAACGCCGGCTGGCTGACCGCCGCCGCCGCACTGGCCAAGAGCGACGACTGCGAGGGCGTGGACATGATCTGCCTGCCCGAAGTCCCCTTCCATGTGGAGCACTTCATCGAGAAGGTGCGCGTGATGCAGGAGAAGAAGCCCAGCATCGTCATCGCGGTGTCTGAGGGCGTCAAGCTCGAGGATGGCCGCTATGTCTGTGAGCTGGCCGACGATGTCCACGCAGTGGACGCTTTCGGCCACAAGGCCCTGACCGGCACCGCCCGCTATCTGGCCAACGTCGTGGCCCGCAATCTGGACACCAAGACCCGCTGCATCGAGCTTTCCACCCTGCAGCGCTGCGCCGGCCACCTGACCAGCCGCACCGACATCACCGAGGCCTATCAGGTCGGCGGTGCTGCTGTCAAGGCTGCGTTTGAGGGCGTCACCGGCCAGATGGTGGCCCTGAAGCGCATCTCCAACAGCCCCTATCAGTGTACCACTGAGCTGCACCCCATCAGCGAGGTCGCAAATCTCGAGAAGAAGGTGCCGCTGAGCTGGATGAACGAGGATCACACCCAGATGACGGAAGACTTCCTCGCTTACGCACGGCCCCTCATTCAGGCTGAGCTGACCCCGCTCTACATCGCCGGTCTGCCTCACCACATCTACATGAAGCCCCAGAAGTAAGCGTTCTGTTTCGCAAACATACCTCCGCGCCCCTGCACCCTGTGTGCGGAGGTGCATTTTTGTACGGAAAAAGCTTTGATTTTACTTGTTTTTTACCTGAAATCGTATTATAATATTATCTGCGTCGCTCGCTGTTGAGCGGCGCGTTTTTTCGTGAGTACCATCTGATATTTGAGGAGGCAGAGCATTTTCATGGCACAGAATACCCGGACAGGCGATTTGACCAGCGGCCCCATGCTGCAAAAGATCATCCTGTTTTCCCTGCCGCTGGCTGCATCCAGCATCCTGCAGCTGCTGTTCAACGCAGCCGATGTCGTCGTCGTGGGACGCTTTGCGGGCAGCACGGCGCTGGCCGCTGTCGGCTCCAACGGTGCGCTCATCAACCTGCTGGTCAACCTGTTCGTGGGCCTGTCGCTGGGCACGAACGTCGTCGCGGCCCGCTGCTTCGGCGCGAAGGACGATGAGGGCGTCCGCAGCACCGTCCAGACCTCCGTGACGCTGGGCCTCGTCAGCGGCTTCTTTCTGGCCGTGGTGGGCTTTTTTGCCGCCCGCGTCCTGCTGGAGCTGATGAGCTGCCCGGAGGACGTCATCGGCCTGTCCACCCTCTACCTCAAGATATACTTCATCGGTATGCCCATGACCATGCTGTACAACTTCAGCTCGGCCCTCCTGCGCGCCGTGGGCGACACCAGGCGGCCTCTGTTCTGTCTGGCCGTGGCGGGCCTCATCAATGTGGTGCTGAACCTCGTGTTCGTCATCCTCTTCTCCATGAGCGTGGCGGGCGTCGCTCTGGCCACCATCATCAGCCAGACCGTCTCCGCCTGCATGGTCACGGCCCTGCTGGTGAAGGAGAAAGGCCCGCTCCACCTCGACCTCGGCCATCTGGGCTTCCATGCGGGGGCTCTGGGCCAGATCTTGCGCATCGGCCTGCCTGCCGGTCTGCAGAGCACCGTGTTCAGCCTCTCCAACGTCGTCATCCAGTCGGCGGTCAACTCCTTCGGCTCCATCGTCGTGGCCGGCAACTCTGCCGCTTCCAACCTCGAGGGCTTCGTCTATACCGCCATGAACGCTTTCGCCCAGGCCGCTGTCACCTTCACGAGCCAGAACATGGGCGCCCGCCGGTACGACAATCTGGACCGCGTCATGCGCAACTGCCTGCTCTGCGCCACCGTCACCGGCCTCGTGCTGGGCGGCGGTGCTTCCCTGCTGGGCGAACCGCTGCTCCACTTCTACTCCTCCGATGAGGTCGTAGTGACTGCCGGTCTGGCCCGTATGCACATCATCTGCACCACCTATCTGCTCTGCGGCTGCATGGATGTGCTGGCCAGCTGTCTGCGCGGCCGGGGCTACTCCGTCCTGCCGATGGTGGTCAGCCTCGTGGGCAGCTGCCTGCTCCGCCTCGTCTGGATCGCCACCATCTTCCGGCTGTTCCACACCACCACGATGCTTTACATCAGCTACCCCGTCAGCTGGATCCTCACCGCACTGGTGCATCTGGCCTGCCTGCTGGTGGTACGGCATAAGATGAAGACCGCCCTCTCAGTCAAAGCCTGACGGCTTTGCCAGCTCTCCCAGAGGGAGAGCCATTGGCATGTCGGTCAGCTTTCGTCTGGACGAGCAAAGCACGATGTCCCGGAAACGGTAGTGCTCCGCTGTCTGGGCCAGCGACAGCTTGACAAGGTGCGTTGTCCAGAAGCCGCTGCCCTCTGGGAGAGGTGTCTGCGAAGCAGACGGAGAGGGCAAACCCCCGGCACGATGCGGAACGTGCCGGGGGCTTTTCGTACAAAGCAGAGGGATGCGGAAGTTCTCCGCCTTGGGGGTTGATTATTTAGTGGATCAGTTCGTTGTGGTCTGCGCCGCCCACGGTGAGGGTGGCAGAGCTGCCGCTGTGGGTGAGGGCGAAGAGGGTGTCCTCCGCGCCCAGCGACAGCATGGTATCGATGTCCAGCGCCGTCTCGCGGCTCTTGTGGTACGGAAGACGAGGGTATCTACGCCCTGCGCTTTCAATTCTGCCAGATTGCCCAGACAGCCGAGGAGGGTGGCAGTATCAGAATCTGCCGTGACGATGTAGCGGGTAGACTCCTGATGCATCTCATAGGGAGCGTCTATAACTCTCAAAACGATCCTGCCGTTCTGCTCCTCCACTACAAACTTGTATACAGTCCTTGTGGAGTCGCAAGAAGGACATTCATACACTTTTTCGCCCAGCTGGCCGACAGCCGCGGGAGTAGAGGAGACAAGTGTCCATTTATGAGCATGATCAGCGGACAAATTGGGGTCAACACGGGTGACTGTACACTCACCGCTGGCATTTATATCCAGCTCTTTACCAGCTTTGCCGCCTACATCGCCGTTTGTGCCGATGGCGGCGCCGGCACCATACGTTGTTCCATAATCGGTTTTCCACCCTTTTCCGCCTTTTGCGGTTACCTGCGCACCGCCGCCGACCTCGACCTGCGTGTCACCGCTGCCTCCGCCAATGCCGCTTCCACATCCGTTGCCCACAGCATCGACAACACCGCCGAGGATACGAACGGTCGATTTTTCATCGCAGCCAGAGCCGCCGCCAATGCCGGTAACATTATAGCTGCTGTTCTCAACAAGAGTCGTAGTTACCGTGCCGTCAAGGATGGTGACATCTCCCGAGCCTACTGAACCGCCGCCGATCGCTGCCGCATAGCCTTTCGACATTGCTGTCACTTTTCCGTTCTTGATGGTAACTTTGCCCGAGCCAACACCACTGCCGCCAATACCTGCCGCCGAATAACTTCCTTGAGCAGTCACCTCACCACCGGAAATGGTCACCTCACCACTTCCATTATTGCTGCCGCCAATGCCTGCAGCGGAATTTCCACCTTCCGCATAGATTTTTCCGTTTGCAATTTCCAGATTCGAGGTACTTTTTCCGAATCCGTTTCCAAAACCCGCACCAATACCCGCACCAAAATTACCGCCATGCGCTTTCAACGAGGCGCTTGTATCTTCTGCTGTAATGGTCAGTTTTCCGCTCGAAGTATCATCATTTTTCTCGACGCCGGCATGGTTGTTTCCACTCTTCAGGGTATTGTCTCCCTTCAGCTTCAGGGTCGTGTCGCCTGCGCCTTGTACGGACATTGCGGCCTTACCATCTCGGCTCACATTGATATTCACATCTTCGATCGTAACTGTCGTATCCTTTTTGGTGCAGTTGTTGATGATCGTAATGATATTCTTCACCGCTTCGCTCACAGCCTTTGTCACCGTGCCGGCGGTGTTGTCCTCAAAGGTCATGACGTCCTTGTTGTCATCTTCGTCCTCTGCGGCCTTCTCGACAGGCTTCTGCTCAGTCGATGCCTCAAGGGTGGCGGCGTCGGTCTTCCCTTCGGGCTTCTGCGTGTCCGGCGTCTCCGGCTCGGCGTCCGCAGGCCCGTCCTTTTTCTGGGCTTCCCCAATGTTCACGTTCTCGGGCCAGACGACGAGCTCCGTGCCGGTCTTCTCCGCAGGCTCTCCCGGCTCGGCATCCACCACCGGCTTCTGTCCTTCAGCCTCGTCCGCCGTGTCGTCATCTGCCGACCCGTCAGAGTTGTTCTCAGTTTGTTTGCCCGGGTTCTTGCCGCCCTTGATGACCACGTCCGTGTCATCTTTCTCGCCGATGTCATTTTCGTCTTTCGCTTTGCCGACACGGACATAGGTGTCGCCCTCTTCCGTAACGGTCACCGTAATATCACCGTCATCGATATAATAATCCTTTGCCAGTGCCGCCGGGGCTGCCGCCGAAAGCGCCACACTCAGGGCCAGGGCGGCTGCCGCCGCACGCTTCATATTTTTCCGTAACCGCATACTCTTTTTTACCTCCTGAATTATTGCAGAGTTTCTGCGGTTCTATTCTCCCCCCCCCCCCTATATTTTTGTCAAGTCCTTTTCATGACATACCAGCGTAGATTCATGAATAGTGCGACTTTTCCGGCATAGCAAAAAAAGAACAGCCCCGCCTTTCCCGAGAAACGCGGGGCTGTATCATTTTATAGCCTCTTCGCCAGCAGATACCGGTCATACCCGCCGTACATCTCCCGGCGGCAGACGATCTCAAAGCCGCTGGCCAAGGCGTTGTTCAGGCTGTACTGATTTTCCGGGCTGACGGTGGCCCCGATGCCCACGATGCCCGGGCGGAGCCGGGCCAGGGCCGCCTCCAGCAGCTTCCTTTGCAGACCGTTGCCCCGGTAGCCGGGGTGGACGATGGCGCTGTCGGCGTTGGCCCAGCCGTCCCACTCTTCTCGCGGGATGCCCATAAAGGCCGCGTAGTTGTGCGCGCTCTGCCCGCAGTACCGCAGGATGAAGTAGGCCCCCAGCCGCCCGCCGTCCCACCCGCCGATGCACAGGTCCTCTTTCAGGTAGCGGGCGATGTTTTCCAGCGTGTCGGGTACGAACTGCTCCGGGTGGGGCATCGCGGCCCGCACCTCGTTCTGCAAGGCGTAAAAGGCGGCGGCATCCTCCGGCCCGGCGGCACGCAGGGTCATGGTGCGGCTTGCGGGCCGGCCGCACACTTTGTGCAGAAGAACTTCCATTCTTGCTCTATCCCTCCAAAATAAAATCATACTTTCCGGCTGATTCCAGTATAAATGCCGTTTGAATCATTGTCAATTTATGCTATAATATTTGCAGGAAAAGCTTTTGTGCTCAGGCACAGCTTTTTCGGAAGTCCAGGCAGGGCCGCCCTGCCCGTGTACCGGAGGAAACGAACCATGAGAGATTCCAGCTTATCCCCTTCCAGCCGCCTGGGTGGTGCTGTCATCAGCGACCGCATCGTCGGCGCTCTGCTGGAGGAACTGCGCACAGGCCGCTATGCACAGACCGACCGTCTGCCCGCTGAGGTAGACCTTGCCGCCGAGCTCAGCGTCAGCCGCACCGTCATCCGCGATGCGCTGAGCGAGATGGAGCGTGCGGGTTACATCGAGCGGGTGCGCGGCATCGGCACAGTGGTCAACCGAAGTGTCCTGAACCTGCGCAGCCGGTTGGACCAGAAGCTGGAGTATTACCCGCTCATCCGCAGCTTTGGCAGCTACCCCCACGCCGACGGCATCCAGATCTACCCCGTCCGCGCAGGCGAAGAGCTGGCCCGTGATCTGGCCATCGAGCCCGGCGACGATGTCATCTGCATCAAGAAGCGCATCCTCGCCGACACCACCCCCGTCATCTACTCCATCGACTACCTGCCCCGCGCCCTGTTTGGGAGCCGGGACTACACCCGCATCGACCTGTCGGGTGACATCTTCGATGTCCTGGAGCGGGAGTGCCGCCAGCAGGTGGCCTCCAATGTGGCCCACCTCAAGGCCAGCTGCGGCGACGAGTCCATCCGGGCCGCCATGCGTCTGGCCCCGGGCGAGGCCATGCTGCTGCTGGATGAGATATGCTACAACCGGCTCTGCCATCCCGTCATGCGTTCGTTGAGCTACTACACGAACTTCTTCGACTTCTCGATTCTTCGAAAGCTTCTTTGACGGAGGGAAACAAAAGAATATGCGTCATCTAATCGATCCGTTGGATTTCAGTCAGCAGGAGATCACCTCTCTGCTGGACCTGGCCGACCGCATCTGCGCCGACCCGGCTGCCTATCAGGACGTGGCCGCCCACAAAAAGCTGGCTACTCTGTTCTACGAGCCGTCCACCCGTACCCGTCTTTCCTTTGAGGCCGCGATGCTGAACCTCGGCGGACATGTCCTCGGCTTCCCGAGCGAGACCGTCTCCAGTGCATCCAAGGGCGAGAGCGTGGCCGACACCATCCGCGTCGTCTCCTGCTATGCCGACATCGTGGCCATGCGCCACCCCAAGGAGGGCGCACCGCTGCGGGCCAGCCGGTACTCCCGCATCCCTGTCATCAACGCAGGCGACGGCGGCCACCAGCACCCGACCCAGACCATGACCGACCTGATGACCATCCGCCGCCGCAAGGGCCGTCTGAACGACCTGACCATCGGCCTGTGCGGCGACCTCAAGTTTGGCCGCACCGTCCACTCCCTCATCAAGACCATGGCGCGCTGTGAGAACATCCGCTTCGTCCTCATCAGCCCCGAGGAGCTGCGGGTGCCGGACTACATCATCACCGATGTGCTCGAGGCCAACCACATCCCCTACAAGGAGACCCGCAGCCTCGAGGAGTCCATGCCCGAGCTGGACATCCTCTACATGACCCGCGTCCAGAAGGAGCGTTTCTTCAACGAGGAAGACTATGTCCGTCTGAAGAACAGCTATATCCTCACCAAAGAGAAGATGGCCCTTGCCAAGCCCGACATGGCCGTGCTCCATCCCCTGCCCCGCGTCAACGAGATCACGCTGGAAGTGGACGACGACCCCCGCGCCGCCTACTTTGAGCAGGTGCAGAACGCCGTCTACGTCCGCATGGCGCTGATCATGACACTGCTGGGCCTCAAGGACCCCAAGGCTGAAAAGGAGGGCAACTGAGATGCTGAACATTGATGAAATTCAGAACGGTATCGTCATCGACCATATCAAGGCAGGCACGGCCATCGGCCTGATGGACCTGCTGGGCATCAAGGGCAACCGCACCGCCAGCGTGGCCCTCATCCAGAACGCCCGCAGCCACAAGGCAGAGTCGGGCCGGAAGGACATCATCAAGGTGGAGGGCGACGCCTCCTGGCTCAACCTCGACGTGCTGGCCTATCTCGACCCCGACATCAGCGTGACTGTCATCGAGAACGGCAAGGCTGTCAAGAAGGAAAAGCCCCAGCCCCCCAAGCGTCTGGTCAACATCGTGCGGTGCAAGAACCCCCGCTGCATCTCCTCCATCGAGGAAGAGTGCGACCAGATCTTTGAGCTGAGCTCCAACGGCAAGTATCGCTGCATCTACTGCGAGCAGGAGCTGCAGGTCAAGCCGGAATAATCGGAATAAACGATAAAAGCCGCCTGTCATTCAACGAACGACAGGCGGCTTTGCTTTTGATCCTCAGACTTTCCGGCGCAGCAGGCTCATCGGCGGCAGCTCCGGAGTGGGGATGGTATAGCGCTCCATCGCGTGGGGCGTGGACTCCACCAGCTCACCGGCCTCATTTTTTATCCACTCGGGGTTCAGCGGGATGCTGCGGCCATCCGGGCAGAGCACCTCCAGCGTGTCGCCGAGGCTCCACTTGCCCCGCTGCTGGCAGCTGGCGACGCCGTTCTCCCAGCCGTCCACCGTACCGACAAACTCCCACTCGCGGATGTAAGTGGCGCTGTCGGTGGCCTGACGGGCCTGCTCCCGGCCAAAGTAGAAGCCGGGCGAATAGTGGCGGTGGCTGGTGCGGGTCAGCTCAGCCAAAACCTCTTCCGGCAGCTCGAAGTTCTCGTTCATCGGGTCGGCCAGATACTGGTCGAGGGCGTGGCGGTAGGCCGCCGTCACGCTGGCGACGTAGTAGAAGGTCTTGGCGCGGCCCTCGATTTTCAGGCTGTCCACGCCCGCCTTGCAGATGAGGTCGAGGAAGGGCGCGGTACACATATCGTTGGCGTTGAGGATGTAGCTGCCGTTCTCGTTCTCGCCGATCTCATAGAGCTGGCCCGGGCGGGTCTCCTCGCTGAGATAGTACTTCCAGCGGCAGGGCTGGGCGCACTGGCCGCGGTTTGCGTCCCGGCCTGCCATGTAGTTGGAGAGCAGGCAGCGGCCCGAGACGCTCATGCACATGGCGCCGTGGACGAACGCCTCGATCTCCAGCTCCGGCGGGGTCTTGTCCCGGAGGGTGGCGATGTCCTGCAGGGTCATCTCCCGGGCCAGCACCACCCGCTTCGCGCCCATGTTGTAGGCGGCGCGGGCAGCGGCCCAGTTGGTGATGCCGGTCTGGGTGGACATATGGACGTCGATGTCGGGCGCGAAGGTCTTGCAGGCGTCCAGCACGCCGAGATCGGCCACGATGAAGGCGTCCACACCGGCGGCGGCAGCGGCCTTGATGGCCTGGGGCAGACGGTCAGCCTCCTCGTTGGTGGGCAGGGTGTTCATGGTCAGGTAGACCTTGCGGCCCCGGGCGTGGGCATAGATGACGCCCTCGCTCAGCTGCTCCGGGGTGAAGTTGGTGGGTGCAGAGCGCATCCCGAACTCGGGCAGAGCGCAGTAAACGGCGTCCGCGCCGTAGTTGATGGCGTACCGCAGGCGCTCGAGGTCGCCCGCCGGGGCCAGAAGTTCCGGTATCTGTAACATGGTATTCCTCATTTCATATTAGCCCTCTCGGTCGCTGGTAGGACAGCTCTCCCAAAGGGGGCAACGATTTCGACCGCCGCCAGTGGCGGAAACAGGGAGAAATTGTTGGGGCAGCGGCCAGCAGGATGCAAGCGAGAGCGAAGCAGACGCTGGGAGCCGCAACCCGGGTGCAAAGCACCCATTGGCAGGCCGGTCAGCGGCCGCCTTTTCCGTCAGGCTTGCGGGCTTCGCTTCTTATTTTAGGCTCTTATTAACTTTCGCCGCCGCATCGCAGTTTTTCTGGTGGTCTGCGTAGGTGCGGGCGTAGTAGTAGTGACCGGCAAGGTCGGTGACGAAGAAATAGGCGTCCTTCGCCTCCTCGTCGGGCTGCGGGTCAAGCGCCGCACGGATGGCCGCGATGCCGGGGTTGGAGATGGGGCCGGCGGAGAGGCCTGTGCAGGTGTAGGTGTCGTAGGCCTCCAGAATATTCTCCGGGATGCTGTCCCAGCCGCCGTAGTAGGGCGCGACCCAGTTCCAGAGGTAGTTGTTGTCGGCGTCGCTCTGGACGTAGCTGGAGGTGTTGCTCTGCAGCTTGGGGTAGGGCGAACCCTCGGCCAGACGGTTGCGGAACACCTGCGCCACATTATCGTCCTGATCGTTGCCGGCCTCCTCCTGCACGAAGGACGCCAGAGTGACCACCTCGGGCAGGGTCATCCCCTGCTTTTCCATCTCGGCATACATCTCATCGGTGATCTGCTTGTCGAAGTGAGAATAGAACGTCTCAACGTAATGATGGACGGTGTCATCCTTCCGGAAATCGTAGGTATCCGGGAAAAGATAACCCTCGCACTTGAGGAAGCGGTCCGGGGCGTCCTTGTCGTCGGGGACGTACTGCCAGAACCTGTACTGGCTGAAATCGCCGGTGTTGGCCTCCTTGAGGAAGTCCTCGGCGCTGCACAGCCCGGCGTCCTCCATTTTTTTCGCAATGGCAATGGCCGTCGTACCCTCGGGGAAGGTCAGCCGGACGCTGTCGGCCTTCGCGTAGGCGGAGAGCGCTTCGATGATGTCGTCATAGGAGCTGCCGGGGGTGAGGTCGAACTCACCGTATTGGAGCTTGCCTGCCGCGCCCTGCCTGCCTGCATACCAGCGGAAGACGTGGGGGTACTTGATAACGCCCGCCGTCTTGAGCTTCTGGGCGATGGCTGCCACGCCGCTGCCCTGCTGGATGCTCACACTCACCGGTTCGCCAGCGGAAGCACTGCCGTTGATCTCTTTTCGGATGGCCAGCAGACAGCCGCCCGCCGCCAGTACCAGGATCAGCAGCACCATCAAAATAATTTTCGCTGCGCCGCCTTTTCTGCTTTTTCTATGTTTTGCATCGTGTGCCATGTACACACTCCTTTACCATTCCGTTCAGCTTTCCATCATCAGCCGCATATAGCTTTCTTCCACATCGAAAGGCTCCGCGTCGAACCGTATCATGCCGTAGTCCTGCCGGGTGCCTTCGCCGAGGAAAAGGTTCTGAGCCGCACCCACTGTGATGACGGCGCGCTCCACGATGACCTCCTTCTCCCGGGCCGCTTCCATCAGCACCTCGGCGGAGCGGTCGTCTTCGGCCATCAGCTCCACAAAATAGAGGGTGTCCTCCCGGCGGAAGTAGATGCCGTAGCCCTTCTCGTTGGACACGATGGTCGCGCCCCGGGCGTAGAGGTCGGTCAGCACGACGGCCATCTGCTCCGGCGGGAACTGGACGGTATCGGGATAGAAGCGCTCCCGCAGCTCATAGAGCTTGCGGGCCGTCACGGAGTCGAACTCCGCCTGACTCCACAGGTTGCGGGACACCTCCCGGGGCAGGCAGCGGAGGGCAAAAGCCCGCCGGAAACCCTTGTTTTCCAGCAGCGCGGCCTGCTCCTGTCCGGCCGGGACGGCCACGGTGAAGCCCGCGCCCCGCAGCTTCTGCTGCGCACAGAGATAGTCCACGAGTCCTGCCAGAAGCAGGCTTCCCTGCCCGCAGAGGCCGTAGAGGTAGCTGCCGCTGCGTCCCTTGAGGGTGACGGGGACCGCCAGCGCCGCAGCGACGATCTCGTCATTTTCCTCGGCGACGTAGATATTTTCCGCCCCGGCGAACTTTTCCAGAGCGGTCTTGATGAACTCGGCGCTGTCGCCGCGTTCTTTCTGCCACAGTGCCACGACTGCCGCCTCATCCGACGGCTGCATCAAACGATACATTGATAGTATCCCTCCCATTTTCGCGGTTATCCGAGCTCTTTTTCCGCCAGCGCCCGCACCTCGGCCTGAATCTCCTCGATGGTGCGCATGGCTCCATTTTCCGTGCAATGGACGGTGGCCCAGCCCAGATGCGCCGCGCAGTACTCGGCGGCACGGCGGCTGCGGGCCAGATATTCGATGTCCTTTTCGTGGACGTCCTTCCTGCTCTCGTCGCCGTGGTAGCGGCCGGTCATGAGCTTCTGGCTCACGGCGGGGTCTACCTGTAAGTACACCACAGCGTCCGGCGCGGGCAGGCCCAGCAGCCTGTATTCGTAGTCAAAGGCCCAGCGGAGGAAATCGTCCCACTGCTCCGGCGGGAGCTTGGAGCACTGATGCACCGCGTTCGACGTGGTGTAGCGGTCGGCGATGACGATGCCGCCCGCCTCGTAGAAGCTGCCCCACCTGGTCTTATAGCTGGCGTACCGGTCCACCGCATAGAAGCTGGACGCTGCATAGGGGTTGACGTCGTCGGGCTTGTCGCCGAACTGACCGGAGAGGTACATCTTTACCAGCGCACTGGAATCGCTCTCGTAGTCCGGAAAGGTGATCTCCATCACCCTTCGACCGCTCTCGGCCAGATGGGCGGCCAGCAGCTTTGCCTGGGTGGCCTTGCCGGAGCCGTCCAGCCCTTCGATGACAAGAAGCCTGCCCTTGCTCATTCTGCCTTCTCCCCTTTCAGCGCGGCATACTGGGCGCGGACCTCAGTGGTGCGGCCGCAGCACATCTTGCCCTCCGGGCAGGGGCCGGACACGCAGGCCGGGCCGGCGGTGCGGAAGATATGGGGTGCCACCGGGTAGACCAGCCGCAGCATCTCTTCGGCCAGCTGCCGTATCTCCCACTGGGCGCGGCTGCAGCAGCGCAGGTGGAAGAAGTTCTGCAGGCTGCGGGCGTTCATGGTCACCACCATCTTGGTCTCGCAGGCGTTGGGCAGCACGAAGCGGGCGTCCTCGTTGGCCTGCTTGGAAGCCTTGGCCCGGGCCTGCTTTTCGGGCAGACCCTCGGCCATCAGGCGGGCGGTGTGGCCGTCCTCCAGCTTCTGCACGAGGTCGAGGTAGCGCCTGGCATCCTCGTTCATGCTCTCGATGAACGCCGCCTTTGCCTCGGAGATGGCCTCGATCTCGGGCGGGATGACATAGCGGAAATCATCCAGACGGACGTACCGCTGACTCTGGACGCTGAAGGATGCGATGCGGTGACGGGTGATCTGGGCCAGCAGGGTACGGCTGACTCCCTCGATGCCGAAGGTGAAGCTTGCGTGCTCAATGGGGCTGGCGTGGCCCAGATCGCTGAGCATGGTCAGGAAGCGGGCAGTCTTTTCCTCATCCAGCCCGTCCAGCAGGTCGGTGATGTGGGCGTCGGAGTAGCAGAGCTTCGCCGCGGCCGCCACGACCTTCTCCGGCTCCGGCGTATGTGCTATCAATCGGACAGTCATCATTTTTTCTCATTCCTCCGTCGTTATCTTCACAAGGGGCGCAAAGTTGGCCATGGTCTTCTTCACGCCCACCTTCTCGAAGCTGATCTCCACGATCTGGTCGCCGGCGGCGGGCTTGACCTTCAGCACCTTGCCGCGCCCGAAGACCTTGTGCTCCACGATGTCGCCCGGCTCATAGTGTTTGGGGCCGGTGGATGCCGCTGCCGGACGGGGCGAAGAGGTCACACCGCCGCCTGCGGGTCTGACCGGCGCTTTGGGCGCTGCCGGACGGCCATAGCCAGAGCCGAAGCCGCTGCTTCCCGAACCGGAGTCGTAGCCGCCATGACCCGACGAGGCACTTCCCCGGCCCGCATAATCGGAGCCAAAGCCTCGGCTATTGGACATTGGTGCGTTATATTCTTTATTCAGATAGCCGCCGCGGCTGCCATAGCCCGAGCCGTAACCGGAGGCCGCACGCCCCCAGCCGGAGGGGCCGGAGTAGCCCGACGCGCCGCCCGGCACGGTATCGCTGCCGTAACCGCTGCCCCAGCCGCCCAGACGGGAGCGCTGTTCCAGCACCGGGCTGCGGGTCTCTTCGATGTACTCCGGCTCGATCTCCCGGAGGAAGCGGCTGGGCTCGTTGCGCTGGGTGCGGCCATAGAGCATCCGGGTGACGCTGTTGGAGATGTAAAGCTCCTTCTTGGCGCGGGTGATGCCGACATAGGCCAGGCGGCGCTCCTCCTCGAGGTCAGCCTCGGAATACCTGCTCATCTCACTGGGGAAGACCCCCTCTTCCATGCCAATGAGGAATACATAGGGAAACTCAAGGCCCTTGGCCGAGTGGATGGTCATCAGCACCACCTGGTCGGCGCTCTCGTTGTAGCTGTCGATGTCGCTGATGAGGGCGATGTCCTCCAGATAGCCTTCCAGCGAGGCCTCTTCGCCGTGCTGGTCGCAGTAGCTCTTGACGTTGTTGACCAGCTGGCCGAGGTTCTGCAGACGGTCGGCGGCATCCTCGTGGCCCTTGGCGGCGTCGGCTTCCAGCATGGCGCGGTAGCCGGTCAGCTCGATAACATCGGAGGCGAACTCGTCCAGCGTCTTCGTTTCCAGAGAGTCCTGCAGTTTCTGGTAGATGTCCCAGAACTTGAACAGCGGCGCGATGGCGCGGCTGAGCTTGGCGTACTGGTCGGCATGGGAGATGACATCCAGCATACTGATGCCCTGCTGGGCCGCTAAGTCCGCGATGACCTCGATGGTCGTTGCACCGATTTTGCGCGCAGGCTCGTTGATGATGCGGCGGAGTCGGACATCGTCCCGGGGGTTCGCCACGATGGACATATAGGAGTGGATGTCCTTGACTTCCTTGCGGTCGTTGAAGCGCTGGCCTCCCACGATCTTATGCGGGATGCCCGCACGGGTGAAGTAGCTTTCGATGGGGGCCGACTGGGCGTTCATCCGGTAGAGGATGGCGTGGTCGGCCAGATGTCCGCCCTCTTTGAGGTGCTGGCCGATGACGTCCGCGATATGGCTGGCCTCGTCCTGCTCGTTCTCGGCGGTGTAGACCTGCACCTTGTCGCCCTCGCCGTTTTTCGTCCAGAGGGTCTTGCCCTTGCGCTCGGTGTTGTGCTGGATGACACAGTTGGCGGCATTCAGGATATTCGACGTAGAGCGGTAATTCTGCTCGAGTCGGATGGTCCTGGTGCCTTTATAAATGCGCTCGAAGTTGAGGATGTTCTCAATGGTCGCGCCGCGGAAGCGGTAGATGCTCTGGTCGTCGTCGCCCACGACGCAGATGTTCTTTTCCGGGCCGGTGAGCAGGCTCACGAGCCGGAACTGGGCCACACTGGTGTCCTGATACTCGTCCACCAGCAGATATTTGTACTTGTTCTGGTAGAACTCCCGCACGTCCTCGTGCTCCGACAGCAGGATGACCGTCTGGTAGATGAGGTCGTCGAAGTCGAAGGCGCCGGCCTCCCTGAGCTTCTTTTCGTAGGCGGCATAGACCTTGGCCGCAAGAGCGCCCTTCGTGTCCCGGGCCGGGGTCTTCAGGGCCTCTTCCGGACTGATGAGCTGGTCTTTCCAGCGGCTCATCTGGTTGATGGCGCTTTTGACCGGGAAGAACTTGTCGTCCACGCTCAGCTCTTTGTACACAGCCTTCATGACACGCTGAGAGTCGTCGCTGTCGTAGATGGTAAAGCTGCGGGGGTAGCCGATCTCCTCGGCCCAGCGGCGGAGAATGCGGACGCAGGCCGAGTGGAAGGTGGAGGCGAACACCTCGTCGCCCTCTTCCCCGCCCAGCATCCGGCGCAGGCGCTCTTTCAGCTCACCGGCGGCCTTGTTGGTAAAGGTGATGGCCATGACGTTCCAGCTCCGGACGGCGTCCTTCCGCAGCATCCCGTCCAGCCACGACGGGGCGTCGGTGCCGGTCATGATGGCAGTGCGCAGGGCCTTCACATCGTCCTCCGTCACCTCCCGGGGCGTCCACCTGGAGCCGTGGGCCGAGCCGAAGCGGATGAGGTTGGCGATGCGGTTGACCAGCACGGTGGTCTTTCCGCTGCCTGCACCCGCGAGGATGAGCAGAGGGCCGTTGGTGGTGAACACCGCCTCCCGCTGCATATCGTTCAGGCGTCCGAACTGCTTTTCGATATAGGTATCACGCAAAGCGCAGAATTGTTGTGCGAGATCTGTTGCCATTGTTTCACCTGTTCTTTTCAATCATTTCTGGATATATCACTTAAAATATAGTATATCACATTTCAAAAAAGTTGTACACAAAAACAATGCAAACAAAAAACCGCCCCACCGCAGTCAATACCACGATGGAGCGGGGATCTCAGGAAATGCTTAGCCGAAGATGTTGATGAGGATACCAGCAGCGACGGCGGAGCCGATAACACCGGCCACGTTGGGGCCCATTGCGTGCATCAGCAGGAAGTTGGAGGGGTTCTCGCTCTGGCCGACCTTCTGAGAAACACGGGCAGCCATAGGCACAGCGGAAACGCCGGCGGAACCGATCAGGGGGTTGACCTGACCGCCGGTCAGGATATACATGACCTTGCCGCAGAGAACACCGGCAGCAGTGCCGAAGGAGAATGCGATGAGGCCCAGCACGATGATGAACAGGGTGCGGCTGTTCAGGAAGGTGTTTGCAGAGGTGGTGCAGCCAACAGACAGAGCCAGGAAGATGGTGATGATGTTCATCAGCTCATTGCCGGCAGTCTTCTGGATACGGTCCACGACGCCGCACTCCTTCATCAGGTTGCCCAGCATCAGCATACCGACCAGAACGGCGGCATCCGGCACGATGAGGGAGACGACGATGGCGACCATGATGGGGAAGATGATCTTCTCGGTCTTGGTCACGGTGCGTAGCTGCTTCATCACGACGGTACGCTCTTTCTTGGAGGTCAGAGCCTTCATGATAGGCGGCTGGATAACAGGCACCAGAGCCATGTAGCTGTAGGCCGCGACGGCGATGGAGCCCAGCAGCTCAGGAGCCAGACGGGAGGTGACGAAGATAGCGGTGGGGCCGTCTGCGCCGCCGATGATGGAGATAGCAGCAGACTGCTTCTGGGTGAAGTCCACCAGACCGGCAGCGACCAGCAGACGAGCGCCCATGTAAGTACCAAAGATACCGAACTGAGCGGCAGCGCCCAGCAGCAGGCTCTTGGGGTTGGAGATCAGGGGGGCGAAGTCGGTCATGGTGCCGATGCCGAGGAAGATCAGCGGCGGGTAGATGCCCAGCTTGACGCCCATGTAGAGCATATCAGCCAGACCGCCGTTGTTCAGGATCTCGATCCACATCGGGTGCTCAAGGCCATCACCGACAAAGTACTGCATATGGATGACGCCGCTGCCGGGGAGGTTGGCCAAGATCATGCCGAACGCCATGGGCAGCAGGATCAGAGGCTCGAACTCTTTGACGATGGCGAGGTAGAGCAGGAAGCAGCCTACGCAGATCATCACTGCGTACAGCCAGCCGCCCGGCTCACCGAACCGGGCAAAACCGGAACTCTGGAAAATACCGACCAGAGTATCAATAAACTGAGTCATGTTTTTCCTCCTGTGTTAAAAGGGTGCTGTGGTGTCGTTGACGCCAGCCTTGCCCCAGCCATTCTTGCCGCGGCGGACTGCCTTCAGCACATACTTGCCGTTGCCCATAGAGTAGATGGCTGCCATGATGGCTGCCACAACGTCGCCGGGGATGCCGGCCTCGACCTGCGGGGCAGCAGCCTTTGCAGGAGTGGGCGCAGCGGCCTGTTTCACAGGAGCAGCCGGTTTTGCGGCAGAAGCAGCCTTGGCAGCTGCCTTCTTGCCGTTCATGGCGTCAAAGATCTTGCCCTCCAGCGTGATGATGGCCATCAGCAGGACGAGGATCAGAAACACCAGCACAATACCGGTTATGGTAACGATCACATCATAACCTAAATCCATGGTCTTCCTCCTATTTACTTTTTTCTTTGCCGCCCGGGGGGCGGGCGGCAAAAAGCGATTTGAAGATATTATACAATATTTTCCGGGTCGATTCAACAACTATGAACAAAAATCATATTGTTTTTCACGGTTCTGTGAACAGCGCTTCCCTCTCAGCGGCGGCCCATGCGGGGGGTGGCGTCCATGAAGCCGGTCTCCAGCTTGTCGCCCAGACGCAGGCTCATGGCCGTACCCAGCGCGACACAGTTGACGGGGTCAGGCGAGACGGTCACTTCCACCTTCAGCTCCTGGCTCAGGTACTCCGGCAGGCCGTGGAGCTGTGCGCCGCCGCCGGTGAGGACGACGCCGTTGCGGTAGATGTCGCCGGCCAGCTCCGGAGGAGTCTTCTCCAGCACCTGATGAGCGGCGGTGCCGATCTGCTCGCTCAGGCGCATGACCGGCTCGTAGAGGTCGGCGGTGGAAACATTGACGCGCACGGGCAGGCCGGTGAGCAGGCTGCGGCCCTTGATCTCCATGGTCTCGTTGAAATCCGCCTTCTGAGGGCAGCAGGCCACGTTCTTTTTCAGGCTCTCAGCGGTGCGCTGGCCGATGGCGATGCTGAACTTGTTGCGCACGAACTTCAGGATCTCTTCGTCGTAGTGGTTGCCGGCCACGCGGACGCTGGTGGCCTTGACCTTGCCGCCGAGGCTCAGCACGGCGATGTCGGTGGTGCCGCCGCCGATGTCGATGATCATCCGGCCATCCGGCACGGTGATGTCGATGCCGGAGCCGAGGGCCGCGGCGATAGGCTCATCAATGAGGTAGACCTGACGCGCACCGGCGGCCATGACGGCCTCCACCACGGCGTCGCTCTCGATGCCGGTGATGGCGGCAGGCACACAGACGGCCACACGGGGCTTGACCATGTGGGAGCTGTAGACCTGATTGACGAAGCGGCAGATGAGCTCCCGGGTCATAGTATGGTCGCTGATGACGCCATCCTTCAGCGGGAAGATGGCGGAGATGTAGTTGGGCGTGCGGCCCACCATTGCAAGGGCCTTGTCGCCGGCCTCAAGCACGCAGTTCTTGCGGGTATCCACCGCCACCACGCTGGGCTGGTTGAGCACGACGCCCTGCCCCTCCTGCGCGATGATGATGGTCGTCGTACCAAGATCGATACCGATGTCGTTCTGTGCCATAATCGTGATATTTCCTTTCTCTGCTGCCCATTCTCTATTTCCATCGCCCATCTCCGGGCGCGGGTCATCAAAACACATTATAGTATAACACAGGTGTATCCAAAAAGAAAGACATCTAAACTCTAAAGCTTCCCTCTGTCTAAGGCTCTCCCTTTGGGAGAGCTGGCGCGAAGCGCCTGAGAGGGCAAGGACGCTGACAGAGAATCATAGCGCCGGCGATAGCGTCCCTCTGGCCAAGAGCCTGCCTATCGCTGCGCCGCGGCTCTTTCTTGCCGGGCTTGCCCTCTCCGTCTGCTGCGCAGACACCTCTCCCAAAGGGAGAGGCTTTCGCGCACATAAAGCATCATATTGCCGACAAATTTTCCGGCGGCAAGGCTTCTGCCAGCAGGGCGGCCAGGCCGCTGTAGCGCAGGTTCTGGCGGATGTTGGACATCATCCGGTTCACCACGTCCCGCCGGCCCACCACGATGCAGAGCTTCCGCCCGCGGGTGACGCCGGTATAGAAGAGGTTGCGGTAGCACAGGCGGGGCGGCACCTGTGCCGCCGGGAGGATGACCGCCGGGAACTCGCTGCCCTGGCTTTTGTGTACCGTGATGGCATACGCGATTTCCAGCTCGTTGAGGTTCTCCGCCGGGTAGACCAGCCGCCGGTCGTCCATCCGCACCACCATGGAGCGGCTGCGCACGTCAATGGACTCCACGATGCCGATGTCACCGTTGTAGGCGCCCACACCCTGTTCCCCGCCGACGCGCTGCCACGTTATCTCGTAGTTATTGCGCACCTGCATCACTTTGTCTCCCACCCGGAAGACCCGGGCCGCGCTCTGCAGCTCCGGCTTGCCCTTCCTGGGCGGGTTGAGCATGGCCTGCAGCTCCGCGTTGAGGGCCTGGGTGCCGGTGGGGCCGAGCTTCGTGGGGCAGAGCACCTGAATATCCTTCACCGGGTCGAACTGATAGCTGCGGGGCAGACGGGTGGTCACAAGGTCGCAGACCAGCTTCTGGGCCGCGTCGCCGTCGGCTTCGAGGAAGAAGAAATCGTCCGTCTTTCCGCCCTTTTTCAGCGGTTCGCCCGAGATGATGTGGTGGGCGTTCTCCACGATGAGGCTCTGAGCGGCCTGCCGGAATATCTCGTTGAGGCAGACCGTCGGCACCAGCCCGGAGCGGATGGTCTCGCCGAGGATATTGCCCGGGCCGACGCTGGGCAGCTGGTCAGCGTCGCCTACCATAATAATACGGCAGCTGTACCGCAGTGCCGCAATGAGGGCCTGGAACAGCTTGACGTCCACCATGCTCATCTCGTCGAGGATAACGACGTCGCACTTGAGCAGGTTCTTGTCGTTGTGGATGAAGCTGACCACACCGCCGGTGTAGTCCACTTCCAGCAGGCGGTGGATGGTGGAGGCTTTCCGGCCCGTCAGCTCGCTCAGACGCTTGGCGGCGCGGCCCGTGGGAGCGCAGAGGGCTACCCGTTCGGCCTCGTTCTCGAGCAGCTGCAGGATGGCGTTGACCGTGGTGGTCTTGCCGGTGCCGGGGCCGCCGGTGAGGACAAGGCAGTTCTCGGTCATGGCCTTGCGGATGGCTTCCTTCTGGAGCGGCGCGTAAGCGAAGCCCTGCGCCAGCTCCAGAATCTGGATGTTCTTGTCGAGGCCGTGGGCCGTCTGCTTTCCGCTCCTGGTCAGCATGGCCAGACGGTCGGCGATGTCCTGCTCTGCGGCCAGCAGATCCGGCAGATAAATATACGGTGTGCCGTCGAACATCCGCACCTCCAGCTTCCCGGTCTGGATGCCGCTGTCCAGCGCCGCCGCCAGCTTTTCGGGGGGCTGGTGGATGAAGTTCGACGCTGTTTCCAGCAGCTGCGCCCGGGGCAGACAGGTGTGGCCGTTGCCGGCGTTGTGGCGCAGAGTGCGCAGAAGGGCGGCTTCCAGCCGCTGGGCGCAGTCCCCTGCCATCTGGTAATACTGGGCGATTCTGTCGGCGTGGCGGAAGTCCAGCTGCAGCGGCTCTCCGCAGAGCAGGTAGGGGTTCTGCTGGATGGCCTGCATGGCCCCCGGCCCGAAGGTGCGGAATACCTCCATCGCCCGGCGGGGGCTGATCTCGAACTGAGCCAGATAGGCGATGAGCTCCCGCATTCCGAACATCCGCTTGAACTCCTGCTGGATGCGGTCGGCCTTGTCCGCCGAGATGCCCGGGATGAGGGTGAGCTGGGCGGGGTCGTTGGCGATAACTTCCAGCGCCGCCGCGCCGAATTTGTCAATGATCTTATCCGCCGTCCGCGCGCCGATGTAGGGCAGCGACCGGCTGGCGAGGAAGGCGTAGACGGCCTCGAGGTCTTTGGGCATATCCGTCTCGCACTCCTGTGCGTGGAACTGACGGCCATAGGTGGCGTGGTTCTCGTATTTGCCCCGGCAGACGACGCTCTCACCGGCGTGGAGCTCTCCCACCACGCCGCACACAACGGTGACGACACCGCCGCCCGACACCTCGAACACGGTGTAGCCGTTGTCATCGTTCAGGTAGATGATGTCCTCTACCGTGCCTTTCAGCCGTTCCAGCTCCTGCTCCATCGTCCCGCCTCCTCGTTTTGACACAACTATATATAGTATAGCGGTTTTGGGGGGATTTGTAAATATAACGAGGCAGCTCTTTAAGGCTCTCCCTCTGGGAGAGCCGGCGAGCGGAGCGAGACTGAGAGGGCAAGGACGCTGACGGAGATGCACAGCCGCGGCGATAGCATCGCTCTGACAAAGGACCTGCTTATCGCTGCGCGGCGGCTCTCGGGAGACGGGCTTGCCCTCTCCGTCTGCTTCGCAGCCACTGCCCGGGTTGCGGCTCCCAGCGTCTGCTTTGCTGCCGCTCGCATCCTGCTGGCCGCGGCCCCAACAGCTCCTCCCTGTTTCCGCCACTGGCGGCGGTCGTCGCCGTTGCTCCCAAAGGGGGAGGCACTGGCGTGTCGGTCAGGCCCACGCGGGACGAGCAAAGTTTGTTTTTATCGTAAACAGTAGTGCCCTGCTACAGAGGGCAGCAACTTCTAGACAAGAGCACCTTGTCAAGCTGCTGTGAATCTCTGTAGCAGGGCACTATATTTTACGTTATATCAGGCTTTAGGCGTCCAGCACAAAGCTGCCCGCCATGCCAAAGGCTCTCCCTCTGGGAGAGCTGTCACCGAAGGTGACTGAGAGGGCTAGGATGCTGGCGAGGACTCGCAGGCACAGCGATAGCATCGCTCTGACGGAGAGCCTGCTTATCGCTGTATGGCGGCTCTTGGGAGACGGGCTTGCCCTCTCCGTCATTGCTTCGCAATGCCACCTCTCCCAAAGGGAGAGGCTTGAGCGAAGCTCCCCCTCAATCCTCCACCCGCGCTGCGGCAAGCTCCTTCATCAGCCGCCTGCGCACTGCAAAGTACGCCGGGATGAGGAAGAAGCAGGCAAAGAACCATGCCACAGGGTTGGCGATGCAGGCCGCAAAGTAGCCCCAGAGCGGCACGAACCAGAAGCCCACCATGGCACGGGCGACCATCTCGGCCACGCCCGCGAACATGGCAAGGCCGGAATAGCCCAGGCCCTGGATGGTGTAACGGTAGATGATGAGGACAGCCAGCGGGATGTAGAACACGCTGTTCCAGAAGATGAAGCTGCGGGCATTCGCCATGATCTCCACCTCGCTGCTCTCGAGGAAGAGGCTGATGAGCGGCACATCCAGCACACGCAGGATGAGGAAGGATGCCACACTGTAGACGCAGCCAATGCCCAGCGCGGTATTGACGCCCCGGTCCACACGCTTGAGGTCGTGAGCGCCCATGTTCTGGCTGGCGTAGGTGGTCATGGAGGTGCCGATGCTCTCCAGCGGCACCGAGAGGAACTGGGCGGCCTTGCTGCCTGCGGTCTGCGCGGCCACGATGCTGCTGCCCAGACCGTTCACCGCGCCCTGCAGCACGACGCTGCCGATGGCGGTGATGCTGCACTGCAGGCCCATAGGGATGCCCATGTTGCAGAGCTTGAGGCAGTGGCTGGCGCTCAGATGGCCCTCTTCCCTGCTCCATTTCAGCTCCGGGTAGTGGCGGCCGATGTAGATGAGACTGCCGATGCCCGCCACCGCCTGACTGAACACGGTGGCGAAGGCCGCGCCGAACGCCCCCATCCGGAAGGTGAGGATGCAGAGCAGGTCGAGGCCGATGTTCAGCACGCTGGCCACCAGCAGGAAATAGAGCGGCCGCTTGCTGTCGCCCAGCGCTCGCATGAGGGCGCTGGTGACGTTGTACAGCAGGGTGAAGGGGATGCCCCAGAAGATGGTGCGGATGTAGATGTCCGCGATGTCGATGATGTTGTCGGGGGTGTTGGTCCAGACCAGCACCGCCCGGGTCAGGGCCACCGTCACCACCGTGAGCACGACGGCGAAAAAGAGGCTCAGCCAGACGGTATTGGCGGTGTAGCGCCGCATCTCTCTGTAGTCCTTCGCGCCGAAGGTCCACGAGATGGGGATGGAGAAGCCGCAGGCGATGCCGTTGACGAAGCCCAGCACCAGATAGTTCAGACCGCCCACGCTGCCCACCGCTGCCAGCGCATCCACGCCCACGAAACGGCCCACGATGATGGTATCGGCCAGATTGTAGAACTGCTGGAACAGACTGCCCAGCATCAGCGGCACCGCAAAGGCAAGGATGAGCTTGAGCGGGCTGCCCTGTGTCATGTCTTTTGTCATACAAAGCCCCTCCCCGGGCGGTCACTTAACATTTCTTTGCCAAATTTTTACCGACAAAAACGCCCTGCCGGATGAGGGGCAGGACGTTTTGCGTTTCATGAGTGGTATTATACTCAGCTCATCGTGATTTTGCAAGGGGTTTTTCTCAGATTTCTTCGTACAACATTGCTATTCTCTATCGGTGGTTTTTGGTGATTGTGCGCAGGGAGCAGCAGGGCTGCCTCCGGGAGAGCTTACGGGCCTTATTCCGCGTAGTGCGCCAAAAACTGCTTGGTGCGCTCCTCCTGGGGGTGGTCGATGAGCTGGCGGGCCGGGCCTTCCTCCACCACGACGCCGCCGTCCATGAACAGGATGCGGTCGGCCACGTCCCGGGCGAAGTGCATCTCATGGGTGACGATGATCATGGTGGTCTTCCGGTCGGCGAGGTCCCGCAGGACACGGAGGACTTCGCCGGTCAGCTCCGGGTCGAGGGCGCTGGTGGGCTCATCGAAGCAGAGGATGTCCGGGTGGAGGGCCAGCGCGCGGGCGATGGCCACCCGCTGCTGCTGACCGCCGGAAAGCTGGTGGGGGTAGTGGCCCGCCCGCTCCGACAGGCCCATCTGGGCCAGCAGGTCACGGGCCTGTGCTTCCAGCTGGGCGTGGATGGCCTTTTTGTTGGCCTTGTAGCCGGGCTGCTCCTTCGCCAGAAGCTCCCCCGCCAGCATCACGTTTTCCAGCGCGGTGTACTGGGGGAAGAGGTTGAAGTTCTGGAACACGAGGCCGAAGTGGAGGCGCTTTTTCCGCACCTCGCTCTCCCGCTGGGTGGCAGGGTCGGCGGCGTCCCACATGGTCTCGCCGTTCACCCGGATAACGCCGGTGTCGGGACGCTCAAGGAAATTCAGGCAGCGCAGCAGCGTCGTCTTGCCCGAGCCGGACGAGCCGATGATGGCCAGCGCCTCGCCCTGTTCCAGTGTGAGCGAGATGTCCCTGAGAACCTTCGTCTCGCCGAAATTCTTCCCGATGCCAGAGGCTTCGAGTAATGCCATAATTCAGTATCCTCCTTAGCAGCGGAAATAGTCCATCTTTTTCTCGGCCCAGTCCAGCAGCAGGGTGAGTGCGCCGACAAAGACGAGGAAGAAGATCGCGGTGGAGAACAGCGGCCAGATGAGGCCCTTGGCGCTGTACTCCTTTGCCATCATGATGATCTCCTTGTTGGCGATGACGTTCGCCAGCGAGGTATCCTTCACCAGCGTGATGATCTCGTTGCCCATCGGGGGCAGGATGCGCTTGACGACCTGCAGGAGCGTGACCTTGAAGAAGATCTGGCTCCTGGTCATGCCAAGCACCTGACCGGCCTCGGTCTGGCCTTTCGGCACATCCTCGATGCCGCCGCGGTAGATCTCAGAGAAGTAGCAGGCGTAGTTGATGGCGAAAGCCACCACCGCCGCCACCAGACGGCCCGAAGAGCCGGAGGGCCAGGGGTTGGTCATGCCCAGCAGGCCGGGGCCGAGGTAGATGACGATGATCTGGAGCATCAGCGGCGTACCGCGGATGACCCACACGAAGGTCTTGACGACGCCCCGCAGCGGTGCGCACCGGCTCATGGAGCCAAAGGCCACCACAAGGCCCAGCGGCAGCGAAAACAGCAGGGTCAGAAAGAACAGCTCACAGTTGAGCGCGAATGCGCCGGTCAGACGCTCCAAAATCACAGTCACAGAATCACTACACCTATCCGTTTATCATGTAAGTTACTCAGCCAGAGTCAGGCCGTACTTGTCGGCCAGAGCCTGCATGGTGCCGTCAGCCTTCAGCTCGTCGAATGCGTTGTCCACAGCCTCGGCCGCGTCGCTGCCCTTGCGGAAGGCCACGCCGTACTCCTCGACGTTCAGCTCATCCACCATCTTGAGGTTTGCGTAGTCGGTCCCCTCGCCGATCATGGCAGAAGCCAGAGTCAGGTCGAGGACGGCGGCGTCAGCGGTACCGGCGGCGACTTCCATCAGGCAGTCGGTCTGAACATCCTTGGAGATGAAATCCGCCTGAGACAGGTCGGCGTTCTCGGTGATGGTGGTCTCACCGGCAGAGCCGGCCTCGGCTACCACGGTCTTGCCGATGAGGTCGGCGGTGGAGGTGTAGTCGGTGCCGTCCTTCACCACGACGACCTGGGCGTTCTTGACGTAGGGCTTGGTGCAGGCCATGTTCTCCTCCCGGTCATCGGTGAGGGTCAGGCCGTTCCAGATGCAGTCGATGCTCTTTGCGGCCAGCTCGGTCTCCTTGGTGTCCCAGTTGATCTCCACGAACTCCGGCTCGACGCCCAGCTTCTCACAGACGGCAGTAGCCAGCTCGGTATCGAAACCGGTGAAGTTGCCGTCGGCGTCGGTGTAGTTCATCGGCTCATAGACGGTGTAGCCGATGACCATCTTGCCGTTGGACTGGATGTAAGCCAGGTCGCTGTCAGCGGCCGCGGAGCTTGCCGGGGCGGCAGAGGCGGCGGCAGAAGAAGCAGCCGTGGAAGTGGATGCAGAACCGCCGCAGGCGGCAAGGCTCAGTGCCATCGCACCGGCCAGAAAAGCAGAGACCAGACGTTTCATATACAAATTCCTCCCTCAGATTCAGCAGAAGAGATTCAGCAGAAGCGGCGCTTCGTTTTACCGCTTTACCATGCTAAATTGTTAAACTGTGACTATAGAATAGCGCGTTTTGCCCCGTTTGGCAAGAGGAAAACCGATTTTTTTGCGTTTTGCCCGCAGACCGCCCCTTTCCGATGGGGTTTTCGGTGCATTTGTACAAAGGACAGGGCGTTCCGCAAGGCTCTCCCTCTGGGAGAGCTGGCGCGAAGCGCCTGAGAGGGCAAGCCCGTCTCCCAAGAGCCACCACCCAGCGATAAGCAGACCCTCCGTCAGAGCGATACTATCGCCGCGCAGCTGCTTCGCCATGAGCATCCTAGCCCTCTCAGTCTCGCTCCGCTCGCCAGCTCCCCCAAAGGGGGAGCCATTGGCAGGCCGGTCAGGCCCACGCGGGACGAGCAAAGCTTACTCTATCCGGAAACAGTAGTGCCCTGCTACAGAGGGCAGCAGCTTCGGGACAATATCCCTTGTCAAGCTGCTGTGGATCTCTGTAGCAGGGCACTATCTTTTATGCCATATTGAGCTTCCAGCGTCCAGCGGAAAGTAGCCCGGCACGCCAGTGCCTCTCCCTATGGGAGAGGTGGCTGCGAAGCAGACGGAGAGGGCTAGGACGCTGCCGCAAAGAGCGTCAGCTTCTCCCCGGGATGTCGCCTACCATGATGACGAAGAGCCTGGGTTTGCCGTTCTCATCCGTCCACCTTCCGAAGCCGACCCGGTAGCTGGATGCGCGGAATCTGGCAGTGTACCAATCATCCCCAGTCGGTTCCGGCAGTACCTGTCTGTACACGTTACAGAGGTCGATGGCCTGCTTGACGGGGTCGTCCGAGCCTCTGTCCGCTCCAAAGTAGAAGATGACCTGTTTGTTGGTGGTGTTGGGGTCGATGCCGATGGTATTCAAGAGAGCTTTGCGAGACTGAGAGCCGTCATAGACGAAAGTCGCTCTCAAGCCGTTAATGCTTCCCTCCCCAGAGCTCACCTGTGTGTACCTCTCCGCCGCCTCACTCAGCTGCGGGTCGGCCTCGCAGGTGATGTTCACGCCACGCTGCACATTTATGATGTCTGCCAGAGCCTCGGCACGGAGGGTGTCCGCCGGCTTATCGCCCGGCTTATCGCCGCAGCCGGTGAGCAGGGCCAGCGTCATCACGCCCGCGAGGGCAAGGGCAAACAGCTTTTTCAATTTCATCATCGTTTCCTCCTCTGTCAGTTCTGCGGGGTCTTGATGGTAGCGTCTGTTCGCAGTGCGAGGTAATAGCGGTGGCCGTCACTCTTTTTGCCCGTCATTGTAAAGGCTATGGCGTTCAGAGCGGTGCCTGACGAATCATACCTGCCAAACCCTACCATATTGCATTGCTTCATACTCTCTGCCTGCGCCAGCGCACTCTGCTCCGGCTTCACTTCTCCATACCAAAGATAAACACTGCCTGACACCAGATAGTCCTTCAATTCATTTTTAATGATGTTCCGTGCCTCCTCGGTCAGCCCACCCTTTTCATCCTTCAGCCAGTCCGGCTGGAACTGCCGTGCGATGACCTTGAGCTTTCTGTCCAGCGTCTCGTCCTTCTGATAGTTAGCAAATTGTCCCCTCCTGTACCGGAAATACTCTTCCACCTGCTTGGCTTGGGAGCTGCTGTCCGAGCAGCCGGTGAGCAGGGCCAGCACCATCACGCCCGCAAGGGCAAGGGCAAGGAGTCGTTTTGCAGTTTTCATCGTCGCTACCTCCAATCGTGGGGTGTGTCTCGGTGATTTTATTATACCATACCCCCCCCCCCCCCGGGCAAGTGCGATTCATGCAGATTTCAGGCCCTTTCGCGCAGGTTTGGGGGTGAAAAGGCTCCCAGAGGCTCACGGGCAGGCCCGTCTTTGCTAAACCTCTCCGTCATCGCTGCAGCTCACGGTCAGGCTCTCCTTCGTACAACCTCTCAGGCGCTTCGCGCCAGCTCCCCTTGTAGGGGAGCCTCTGGCGAAGAGGTGAAGCTTTACGGTATGCCAAGGCCTCTCCTACAAGGAGAGGTGGCATTGCGCAGCAATGACGGAGAGGTTGGACAAAGGTGAGGCTACCCATGAGCGAAAGACGCAAAAAAACCGCCACCTCACGGTGACGGTCAGACTTTCCGTTCAATTTATAATGACGCATTCTCAAACGCATCCCCTGCGGCCTTTTGCAAAGCGTCGATGGAGATGGTGCAGAGGGCCGCGAGGTCGGCGTCCGAGCCGTCGGCAGGGATGTCCGCCACCTCTTTCTCCGTCTTGCCCTTGAGGTAGCTGCAATAGCCCTCGCTGTGCTCGTACCACTCCTTGCCGAGGCTGGATGCGTTCCGCATCCCGTAGCTGTCGCCCAGCTCAAGCTTGGAGCGGACGGTGTCCGGGGCGGTGACGCCGCCGTCTGCCGCGATGGTCAGCGCAGGCTCTGCCATGTCGCCGATGGCGCTGGTCACACGGCCATCGGCATCCAGCGTCAGGGCCACGACGGTAAGGTCAACTTCTGCGTTCACGTCCTTGTCGTCGGTGGCGGTGATGTCCGAAGAGGCATTCTCCGCCTCCACGCCGAGGCTCACCCGGTCGCCCTTCGCCGCGCCGAGGGCGGATGCGTTCGTGCAGGCTTTCGCCACGGCGTCGCGGTACTTATCCACCCGGATGGTGCAGCCGGACAGCAGGTCGGCGTCCACAGCCTTGCCGTCCTTATCCGTTTCCAGCATAGATGCCTGCTCGGGCGTCATGCCGGTGAGGTAGTCGGCGAAGTCATCGGCCTGCTCGGCCCAGCCCTTTTTCAGCGAGGATGCCGCTGCCAGCGGGTAGTCGCCCCCTTTCTGGCGCTTGGTGCGGTAGTCGGTGGGCATGGTGACGACGCCTTTGCCGTCGGCGGTAACTTCCACTTCCAGCTCGTCCAGCATCACGTCGGCCAGCTTGCCGTCTCCGTCCAGCAGGACGGCGGCGGCGATGGTATGGATGGTGCCGGTGCGGGCCTCGTCGGAGGCCTCGGTCAGGATGCCGAGGCCGGTCTTCCAGCCGCCGGTCTGGGTGGTGCTGGCGCTGCCGGACGAGCCGGACATGGCGTTCGAGCTGCTCATGCTGCCGGAATCGCTGCTGCCTTTGCGGCAGCCGGACAGCAGCAGTGCCGCCGCCACGGCACAGCTCAGAAGAGCTTTTTGTCTCTGTGTCATAAGCGTTACGCTCCCTTTCATCTCTTTGGGAGTAGTATAGCCCGACACAGCGCCAATCATGCACGTTTGCTCTGAGACCGACGTGTTATCTGGCAAAGTTCCAAAATACCAGCGTGTTATCGTCACAAATCGAACTTTGCCACGTTGGAAAACTTAAGGCTTGCTGGCAAAGTAGGTAGTTTGCCAATCAGGAGAACTTTGCCAGGTTGGCAAACAATCAATATTGAACGATATATCATTTAATTTATGGAACTTCGCCACTTATTCCACCGCAGTATCCCTCACATCAGCGGGCTCAGCAGGCGGAGCACACTGTCCAGCAGCGTCCCAGCCAGCGAGGTGCGGCAGTCGGCCAGCTGCACTTCCCGGCACTCCGGCAGGGTGTGGAGCACATCGTCCCGCAGCGCAATGACCTGACTGTTATAGAGCAGCAGCGCCCCGCACTCAAAGTGGAGGAAGAGGCTGCGGTAATCCATGTTGATGCTGCCCACCACGGCGGCGCGGTCATCGCTGACGTAGCACTTGGCGTGGAGGAAGCCGGGCGTGAACTCGTAGATGCGCACTCCCGCCCGGAGCAGCGGCACATAATAGGAGCGGGTCAGCCGGAAGACGAGCTTCTTGTCCGGGATACCCGGCAGCACCAGCCGGACGTCCACGCCCCGCTTTGCCGCCGCTTTCAGCGCTTCCAGCATGGTCTCCCCCACCGCGAAGTAGGGCGTGTAGATATAGACATACCGCTGGGCCTGATTGATGATATTCAGGTAGACCGTCTCGGCCAGAGCCTCTTCGTCCAGCGGGCTGTCCCCGTAGGGCTGTATCACTCCGTCCGACTGGGCAGACAGGGCCTCAGCCTGAGGCATAAAGGGCGCATAATCCTCCTCGCTGGGGCGGAAGGCGTTCCAGTGGTCGAGGAACATCACCGTGAAATTCCAGACCGCCGCGCCCTCGGTGCGGAGAGCTGCGTCCTTCCAGTAGCCGAACCGCTCTTCTTCATTGATATACTCGTCGGCCAGATTGATGCCGCCCGTATAGGCTGTATTTCCGTCCACCACCACGATCTTCCGGTGGTCGCGGTGATTCATGACCAGCGACACCAGCGGCACCACCGGGTTGAACGGGATGCAGCGGATATGCGCCCGCTCCATCTGCACCACGAAATCGGACGGCAGGCCCAGCAGACTGCCGAAATCGTCGTAGATGAGCCGGACGTCCACCCCCTGCGCCGCCTTGCGGACGAGGATGTCCTCTACCCCCTTCCACATCTTGCCGGTGCGGACGATGAAGAACTCGAGGAAGATGAACCGCTCTGCCTTTTCGAGGTCGGCCAGCAGGTCAGGGTACATGGCCTCACCGCAGGGGTAATATTTTGCCGTGGAGTTTTTCCATGCGGGGTACGGCCCGTACTCCGAAACATACCGGCTCAGTCCCCTGCTGGCGGGGTCGAGGGCGTCGGTCTGGCCCGGCTGCTGGGCGAGGTCGGCGGTGTGCTGGCGCTCCACCGCCTGCATCCGCTGGCGCATCCGCTTGGCGGGGGCCTTGTTGCCGAAGGCCAGATAGAGCGCACCGCCCAGCAGCGGCATCATGCCGATGAGGACGAGCCAGATGATCTTATAGTCGCTGTTCTCGTCCTTCCGCACGAGGTAGAGGGTGATGAAGAGGCTGAGGACGTTCAGCCCCGCATTCACCCACACCTTTCCGGCGGTGAGGGAGAAGAAGGCCCAGAGCAGCCAGCATATCTGCAGCAAAACAAGGGCCACTGTGACCGTGGCCCTGTTGATGACACGATTGAAGAACCGTACGACCGGCAGCCGAAAGAACATCTGCGCCTCCCCCGCTGCCCTTCGGCAGCATTTTTATGGGAATAGTATAGCGCAGAGATGCGGAGATTTCAAGCTCAGGCGTCCGCGTCCTCGAAGCCCACCATGAGGCCGCCCAGCTCGGCGTAGTAGCTGCACAGGCCGCCGCACTCGGTCACCCGCACCTGTGCGCCCTCGAAGACAGCCCGCACCATGTGCATCAAGCGCTCGGCGGCGGCGGGGTTGCCGCAGTGGGCAATGATGACCTTGCCGCTGGTGTAGCCGTGGCCTTTGAGCTCCAGCACGATGCGCTCGAGAGCGCCGTGCTCGCCGCGGGTCTTGCAGAGGACGTCCAGCTCGCCCACATCGCTGGCCTTGCCGATGACCCGGATGTTGAGCATCCGCGCCACAGCGGCCACAGTGGGCTTTATGCGGCCATTCCGGGCCAGATTCGCCAGCGATTCCAGCGAGAACAGCAGATGGGTGTGGTGACGGTAGCGCAGCATCTCCTCGCAGACGTCGTCAAAGCCCCTGCCCTCTTTGATGAGCGCACGGATATGCTCTGCCAGCAGCACCAGTTCCGGGCCGGCAGACAGGCTGTCCAGCACAAAGACCCGTGCCTCCGGGTGCTCTGCCTGATACTCCTCTGCGGCCAGCTGGGCGGCGTTGCAGCTGCCCGACAGGGTGCCGGTGATGGTGATGGCATAAATTTCATCTGCGCCCTCATAAGCCTCCAGCCAATCGCCGATGTTGGGGCAGGAGGTGCTGGTCTTGCCCTTATAGGTGCGCAGGGTGGTCGCCATCTCCACGGCGTCCAGCGTGCCGTCGTCGAGGTATTCCCTCTCGTCGGTCACGATCTTCAGAGGCACAGAAGCAAAATCAATGCCGTCCAGCTTGTACAGGCTGGCGGAAGAGTCCACAACGATTCGTTTCATCTCATCTATCTCCATTCCGGCGGGTGTCCGCCGCTTTTTTTACGTTCGGTGAGTCCACTATATCAGTTTTTCAAAAACCTGTCAAGCGATTTGTAAAATTCTTAATATCGTTTTCATAAACGGTTGACCCAGACTCAAAAATGCGATATACTACCACCATGAATCAGGAAATGAAACGCCGTGTCACGGCCTGCGCCGCCGGGTTTTCCCTGCCGCGCTACCGGGAGCTGCCCTCCGTGGGGCTGTATCTCGACCAGACCGTGCAGCTCGTCAACAGCTGCTTCCGGGGCTTCCCCGGGGTGGAGCTCACCCCCTCCATGGTGAGCAACTACGTCAAGAAAGGAGTCATCTCCCACCCCGTCAAAAAGAAGTATTCCCGCGAACAGCTGGCTTCTCTCATCTATATCGTATTGTCTAAAAATGTCCTCTCGCTGGAAAACATCGACACCCTGTTCCAGATGCAGCGGGCTCACTGCACCGCCGCCGAAGCCTACGACTACTTCTGCGACGAGGTGGAGAACTGCCTGCCCTACATTTTCGGTGCCAGCAACACCATCCGCGACCTCGACCCGGATGCCGACGACGAAAAGCGTCTGCTGCGCGGCACCATCGTCGCCGCCGTGAACAAGATGTACCTCGACTGCTGCTTCGTCGCCATGCGGCAGGAGGAAGCGCTCTGGCCGGGGATTTTGGGAGATTTAGAGTAAAGACCCGAAACTTTACCGCGAGCGAAAGCCTCTCCCTTTGGGAGAGGTGGCATCGCGCAAGCGATGACGGAGAGGGCAAGCCCGTCTCCCGAGAGTCGCGATACAGCGATAAGCAGCCCCTTTGTCAGAGCGATGCCATCGCCGCGCTTATGATTCTCCGTCAGCATCCTTGCCCTCTCAGTCACCTTCGGTGACAGCTCCCCCAAAGGGGGAGCCTTTCGCATCCCGTAAGGCAGCAAAAAAGCACCCACCCTCCCGTTTCACGGGAAAGGATGGGTGCTTCTGTTTTATCCAATCCTTAAGCCTTACGCATCCTGCAGCTCACCACGGCTTGCGGCCTTGAGGTAAGCGAAGATGAAGCCGTCGAGGTCGCCGTCCATGACAGCGTCCACGTTGCCGGTCTCGTAGTTGGTGCGGTGGTCCTTGACCATCGTGTAGGGCATAAAGACGTAGGAGCGGATCTGGTGGCCCCATGCGATCTCGTTCTGGACGCCCTTGATGTCGTCGATCTTATCCATGTGCTGCTGCTTGGCGATCTGGTACAGCTTTGCCTTCAGCATTTCCATCGCGTAGTCGCGGTTCTGGAACTGGCTGCGCTGGGTCTGGCAGCTGACCACGATGCCGGTGGGCTTATGGATGAGTCGGACAGCGGAAGAAGTCTTGTTGATGTGCTGGCCGCCGGCACCGGAGGAGCGGTAGACCTGCATCTCGATGTCCTCGGGGCGGATGTCCACCTGGATGGTGTTGTCCAGCTCGGGCATGACTTCCAGCGAGGCAAAGCTGGTCTGACGGCGGGCGTTGGCGTCAAAGGGAGAGACGCGCACCAGACGGTGGACGCCGTTCTCGCTCTTGAGCAGGCCGTAGGCGTTGGCACCCTTGACCATCATGGAAGCGCTCTTCATGCCGGCCTCGTCGCCGTCCTGATAGTCCAGGACCTCGACGGTCATGCCGTGAGCCTGCGCCCACTTGTTGTACATCCGGTAGAGCATCTCGGCCCAGTCCTGTGCCTCGGTGCCGCCGGTGCCTGCGTGGAAGGTCAGGATGGCGTTGCTGTGGTCGTACTCGCCGTTCAGCATGGTCATCAGCTGCAGCTCGTCCACAGCCTTGCCCACGGCGTTGACGGCCTCTTCGGCCTCCGGCACCATCTCGGGGTCGTACTCCTCGTCCAGCATGACCAGCATGGTCTCTGCGTCATCGTACAGGCCCTGCAGCTTCTCGAAGCGGTTCAGCTTGCCCTTCAGGTCGCCCACCTCGTCAAAGACCTTCTTGCTCAGCTCAGCGTCGTCGTAGAAGCCGGGGCGGGACATGGTGTGCTCCAGCTCCTGCACGCGCTTGCGGGAAGCGTCGATGGCCAGCGCCTCCTCCAAGTCTTTTACAGCGGTGTGGTATTCAGCCAGCTGTACTTTCAGTTCATCAGTGGTGATCATCGTTTTATTCCTCTCGTCTCAAAGAACAGGAGCAGCCTCTTCATCATCAGCCACGCACACGGGCAGGCCCGTCTTAGTACAACCTCTCAGTCTCGCTGGCGCTCGACAGCTCCCCTAGTAGGGGAGCCTCTGGCGAAACCGTTCACTTTGCGGGGACTGCTAAAGCCTCCCCTCGCTAGGGGAGGTGGCACGCCGTAGGCGTGACGGAGAGGTTGTACGAAGGAAAGCCTGCCCGAAGACTCGGCCAATGACGGAGAGATTTACTCCTAAAAGATACAGTTTATACACAGATACTTCATTAGTATACCCAGAATCCATGATAAAGTAAAGAGGAAAAAATACCATTGTGCTGGAAATTTGAAGATTTCCGCCTTTTCTTTTCCGCATTTTAAGTGTATAATACTGATAAACCACCCTATTCATTGGAGGATGTTATGCCAAAATACTATGGCTGTCCGTGTGAGGGCTGCGGCAAGCCCCTCACACTTCAGGATGACATCGTGGTCTGCCCCGACTGCGGCGCGCCTTATCACCGCGTCTGCTACGAGAAGCTGGGCCAGTGCATCCACCGCCCCGCCCACGCCGCCGGCTGCGAGTGGAAGTTCCCCTACGAGGAGAGCCAGCTCCGCACCTGTCCGTCCTGCGGCGAGCGCACCCTGCGGGATGAGGAAACCTGCCGCTGCTGCGGTGCTGTGCTTCCCCCCGAGGGGCAGGAGCCTCCTTCTTCCCGCGGCAGCGGCGAAGAGACCTTCGACTACTCCAAGATGTACCGTCAGTTCGGCACTTCCGCCGACCCGGAGAAGACGTTTTTTGAGGACGCCTTCGGCAAAGAGGCCAAGATGGACGGCATCGCCCGTCAGGACTGGCTGGACTATATCGGCCCCGCCGCCCCCGCTTACCTCGCCGCTTACAGCCGGATGCAGCTCCAGAAGAGCAAGGTATCCATGAGCTTTTCGGCCCTGCTGTTCGGCCCCTTCTACTTCTTCTACCGCAAGGCGTGGAAGCCGGCCTTCGGCTTTCTGGCCGCTGAGCTTCTGCTGGCAGCGCCCACCTTTATCGAGCTGCTGCAGCTCTCCGGCAGCGCCCTCGCCCCCGCCATGAGCGCTTCGGCTCTGACGGTATTTGCCCGGGTCTGCTCGGTCCTCAGCTTCGTGCTGATGCTGGTGCGCGGTATGTACGGCAAATGGCTCTACCGCAAAAGCGCCGCCGACCACATCCGCCGCATCCAGTCCGAGTTCCCCGACGCCCGGCAGCGTCAGGCCGTGCTCCGCGCCCAGGGAGGCGTCAGCTTCGGTGCGGTCTTCCTCTGCGGCCTGCTCCTGAGTGTCTGCGGCAGTGCGTTCACCCTGCTGCTCGGCCCGGATCTGCAGGCCATCCTCAACGCTTTCTATGGCTGATGCACCCAGCCGTAAATCTGAACGTGAAGGAGTTTGAACCATGAAAAAAATCACCAAGGCAGTCATCCCCGCCGCTGGTCTTGGCACCCGCGTGCTGCCCGCCACCAAGGCGATGCCCAAAGGAATGCTCCCCCTCGTGGACAAACCCGCCATCCAGTATCTGGTGGAGGAGGCTGTCCGCTCCGGCATCACCGACATCCTTATCATCGTGAGCCGCAATCAGGACATCATTCAGGACCACTTTGACCGCAGCCCTGAGCTGGAAGCAAAGCTTGCCGCTCCCGGCAAGGAGAAGATGCTGGAAGAGTGCCTCGGCATCTCCGATCTGGCCAACATCTTCTTCGTCCGCCAGCAGCAGACCCTCGGCCTCGGCCACGCTGTCAGCATGGCCAAGCCCTTCACCGGCGACGACCCCTTCGTGGTCATCTACGGTGACGACGTCATCTGGGGCGAGGACCCGGTCTGCGCCCAGCTCATCCGTGCCTACGAGGAGTTCGGCCGTCCGGCTGCCGGCGTGTCCGCCGTGCCTTGGGCCGATGTGAGCCGTTATTGCAGCCTCAAGACCACCCCCATCCATGACAATTACTTCTTTGTGGACGATATGATCGAGAAGCCCAAGAAGGGTCAGGAGTTCAGCAACTACTCCATTCTGGGCCGTGTGCTGCTGACCCCGGAGATCTACGACATCCTCGCCAGGACCAAGCCCGGTGCCGGCGGCGAGATCCAGCTGACCGACGCCATGGCCGAGTATGCCCGCAGCTACGGCGGCATGACGGCTGTGGAGTTCACCGGCAAGCACTACGACATGGGCAATAAGCTCAAGGTCGCTGAGGCACAGGTGGAGCTGGCCCTGCAGCACCCCGAGATCGGCGAGGCGTTCCGCGCCTACCTGAAAGAGTTCTGCAAGACGCTGTAACCCTCTCAGTCACCTTCGGTGACAGCTCTCCCAAAGGGAGAGCCTTTGGCAGACCGGGTCACTTTCACCTGACTGCTAGAAGTTTCAAATAACATAAAAGATAGTGCCCTGCTACAGAGATTCACAGCAGCTTGACAAGGTTCTTTTGTCTAGAAGCCGCTGCCCTTTATAGCAGGGCACTACTGTTTCCGACAAAATCAAACTTTGCTCGTCCAGCGTGGGCCTGACCGGCCTGCCAAGGCCTCTCCCCATGGGAGAGGTGGCATTGCGAAGCAATGACGGAGAGGGCTAAAAAGCGCCCTCACCTTGTCATCGGTGAGGGCGCTTTGCTGATCGCTGATTATTTTGATTGGGTTGATTATCTCAGATTAGTCGCTGACGTAGGGCATCAGAGCAACGTGACGAGCACGCTTGATAGCCACGGTCAGTGCGCGCTGATGGAAAGCGCAGGTGCCGGTAACACGGCGGGGAATGATCTTTGCACGCTCAGAGACGTACTTACGCAGACGGGGAACGTCCTTGTAATCGATGGTGTCGATGCGATCGACACAGAAGCTGCAAACCTTCTTGCGGCCGCGACGCATGGGGCGTGCGGGACGAGAGCCTTCGGTTCTTTCAAAAGCCATTGCTTATTACCTCCTGTTGGATTTTTACGGTTAAAACACCGGTTCGGGAATCAGAACGGCAGGTCGTCGCTGTCGTCGATGACGGCGAAGTCATCTGCATTGCCGGCGGAATAGCTGGGAGCTGCCTCCACAGCAGCCGGACGGGCAGGGGCTGCGTTCTGGTAGGACGGAGCAGCATTCTGATAGCTGCCGCCGCCCTGATTGCTGCCATTCGATTTGGAGCCGGCAAAGTTGACGTTGTTCGCCACGACCTCCACAGCGGTGCGGTTGTTTCCGTTCTTGTCCTGATACTGGCGGGTCTGGAGACTGCCTTCGATGGCGATCAGACTGCCCTTCTGGAAATACTTGGAGACGAACTCGGCCTGCTGGCGCCATGCGACGATGTCGATGAAATCGGCCTGACGCTGCTCGCCCTGACGGGCAAAGTTGCGGTCACACGCAATGCGGAAGCTGCACACATTGGTGCCGCTCTGGGTGGTGCGAAGCTCGGGATCCGCCACGAGACGGCCCATGATCGCTACAACATTCAACATAATACGGACTCCTTTTTCGTCACGAAAAGATTACTCCTCGTGGGCAACGATCAGGCTGCGCATAACGCCCTCAGTGATCTTGTACACACGGTCGAGCTCAGCGGGGAAGCTGGGGTCAGCAGTGAAGTTGATCACGGTGTAGACGCCTTCCTCCTCATCGTTGATGGGGTAGGCCAGACGGCGCTTGCCCCACTCATCGATGGAATCGATGGTACCGTTAGCCTCGATCAGGGACTTGAACTTACCGATGAGAGCGGAAGAAGCCTCCTCGTCGAGAGCAGCGCTGGTAATCAGCATGGTTTCGTACTTTGCCATTTTGTAGCACCTCCTTTTGGACTTAAGGGCCTCAAGAATACGAGGCCAAGGGTACACAGCCGGCGCGGCGTCGCGCGGACTGTGCGGCGTGTCTGTTCAGACAGCAACTTATTATAGCAAGCCCCGCAAAAATTGTCAAGCCCTCCCGCAGGATTTTTTTCGTATTTTTGAGCGCACGACAGCAAAATCTCCCCCATCATTCTTTTTATGCTTTTCCAGCATATCCGTCATACCTCTTTTGCATGGCGTCCTTAGCCATTCCAAGCTGATTTTCCTTTGCATTTCACCGAAAGAGGGACTATAATAAAAGGAGAGCTATAATAAAAGATGTTCTTCTCCCCTTCTGTCTTCGTGCGCGGCGCATGGCAGGGCTTACGGGGGAGCGGGACGACCGCTAACGTCAAAGGAAGGATCGCCTATGTATTCCATCTTTCGGAATCTCGCCCTCATCCTCATCAGCGCCAAGTTCTTCGCGCTGCTCGCCCGCAAATGCCGGGCGCCGCAGGTGGTGGGCGAGATCATCGCAGGTCTTATCATCGGTCCCTGTCTGCTGAACTTCGTCCAGCCCAGCGACTCCATCGCCATTTTTGCTGAGATCGGCGTCGTGCTGCTGATGTTCACCACCGGCCTCGGCACCAACCTTCAGGAGCTGATGCGGGCCGGCCCCATCGCTACCCTCATCGCCTGCGTGGGCGTGGCCGTGCCTCTGGCGGGCGGCACCCTGCTCTACAGCCTGTTCTACGGCTTCTCGGCGGTGGGCAGCCCGGAGTTTTATCGGGCGCTCTTCATCGGCACCATCATGACGGCCACCAGCGTCTCCATCACCGTGGCCACCCTGCAGGAGCTGGGCAAGCTCAAGAGCTTCCTCGGCACCACCATCGTCAGCGCAGCCGTCATTGATGATGTCATCGGCATCGTGGTGCTCACCTGCGTGCTGGGTGCCAGCGGCGGCGCAGACACCAGCCTCGTTGATGTGCTGATGGACACCGTCCTCTTCTTCATCGCAGCCATCGTCATCGGCCTCATCATCCACAAGGCCATGCTCTGGCTGGACCATCGCAACCCCCACACCCAGCGCATCACCATCGTCAGCCTCGCCTTCTGCTTTGCCATGGCCTACATCGCGGAGCAGTATTTCGGCATCGCCGACATCACGGGCGCTTACATCGCGGGCATCGTGCTCTGCTCCATCGAAGATGCGCCCTACATCGAGCGCCGGGTGGACATCAGCAGCTACACCCTCTTCGCCCCCGTCTTCTTCGCCAGCATCGGCCTCAAGACCGACATCAGCGGCCTGACGCCCACCATCCTGCTGTTCAGCGCCTGCTTCGTGGTGGTGGCCCTGCTCACCAAGATCATCGGCTGCGGTCTGGCTGCGAAGCTCTGCCGGTTCAGCTGGGGCGACTCCCTCAAAGTGGGCGTCGGCATGATGACCCGCGGCGAGGTGGCCCTCATCGTGGCCCAGAAGGGCCTCGGCGTGGGGGTGGTGGACTCCGTCTTCTTCACCGCCGTCATCCTGCTCATCGTCGTGTCCTCTATCGTGACGCCGCTGGCGCTGAAGGGGCTGTTTGCGAAGGGTTGAGCCTTGAGCGAAAGCCTCTCCCTTTGGGAGAGGTGTCACCGAAGGTGACGGAGAGGGCAAGCTCGTCTCCCAAGAGCATCCACACAGCGATACGCACCGGCTTTTGTCAGAGCGATGCTATCGCTGTGTTTTTGTTTTTCTGTAGCATCCTTGCTCTCTCAGGCGCTTCGCTCGCCAAGGCCGGGTTGCGGCACCCAGCGTCTGCTTCGCTGTCGCTTGCATCCTGCTGGCCGCTGCCCCAACAGCTCCTCCCTGTTTCCGCCGCTGGCGGCGGTCGTCGCCGTTGCCCCCAAAGGGAGAGCCATTGGCAGACCGGGCCACTTTCCGTTGACCGCTGGAAGCTCAATATAACGTAAAAGATAGTGCCCTGCTACAGAGGGCAGCAGCTTCGGGACAATATCTCTTGTCAAGCTGTTGTGAATCTCTGTAGCAGGGCACTACTGTTTTCGGATAGAGTAAGCTTTGCTCGTCCCGCGTGGGCCTGACCGGCACGCCAGTGGCTCCCCCTTTGGGGGAGCTGGCATCGCGCAGCGATGACTGAGAGGGCTAGGACGCTGACGAGGAGCCAGTGCCTCTCCCTATGGGAGAGGTGGCATCGCGCAGCGATGACGGAGAGGTTTTCACCAAAAAGCCCCCTCTTCCGACTGGAAGAGGGGGCTTTCGTCATCTTATCGGTTTTCTTCTAAAACTCAAACGACCTGAATGCGGCCTGCGCCATAGGGATTCTCGTAGTTCAGCAGGTAGCCCGGATAGCTTGCCAGCGGGCTGTTGGCGCTGCTCAGGACAGGCACATCGTTCACAGCGTCGAAGATCATGGCGTAGGTGGACATGACGAGGTAGTCCTCAGAGACATAGTCCTTGATGAGCTCTGCGCCGTCGAACATGGCGAAGCCATCGCCCAGATTGCGCAGGGTGTAGTTCATGCCGGCCAGCGCATAGGTGCGGTTCAGGTCCAGCGGCTCGTAAGCGCCGGTCTTCTTGTTGTAGATGCGCACGTTCTGGACGCGGGGCGTGCCGGTGGCGCTGCCCATCCAGACATTCTTGTCGTCGGTGAGGACGGTGTTGGGGATGTCGGTGTGGATCTCGTAGGTCGCACCGGCAACATGCAGGAAACCGCCGTTCTCCTTGCCCTCCGGGCCGACAAAGCGGGCGCCGAATTCCAGAGCATCCTGGATCTGCTTGCCGGTAACAGACATCAGGCAGGCCACGTTGCCGAAGGGGCTGATCTGCTTGCAGGTCTTGAAGGTCCACTTGCCGGCGGCCACATCGGTGCGGATGCCGCCGCCGTTCATCATAGCGATGTCGCAGTCCAGCTGCTCGACCTCATTGAAGTAAGTATAGATGCCGTCGGCCACGAAGTCGCCGAGGTTGGTCTCGCCCATACGGATGCGGCGCTTGCCGGCAGCGGGGTCGTTGATGTAGAATTTGATGTCCGTGGTGGCGATCTGCTCGCCCAGCATAGTGTCCACATCGTTGATCCAGGCTTCTGCGGTAGCGGCCACAGCGGCGTCGGAGACATCAGCGGTGGAGATGAGCTCGGTGGTGATCGCGCCGTCCTCGGCGATGGTCATCTTACCGACGTTTGCCAGATAAGAGCCGGTCTGGGTCAGGGTGACAGGCTTGCCGGCTGCATCGTAGACCCGCTTGTTCTCCATGACGGTGTGAGAGTGGCCGTCGATGAAAGCGTCAAAGCCGGTGGTGTTGGCAATGACATCCTCACTGGTCCAGGGAGAGGAGGACGGGTCAACGCCCAGATGGCCCAGACCGATGATGATGTCTGCGCCCAGGGTCTTGGCCTTGTCGATGGCCTTCTGGACGGCGTCGTACAGCTTCCTGCCGTCGTCACCGCCCAGGATGTCGTAGATGTACTTGGTCTGCTTGGCGTTCATGAAGTAAGCAGGAGTGGACTTGGTGAAGGACTCGGGGGTCGTGATGCCCACGAATGCGATCCACTTGCCGCCTGCGGGGAACAGCTTGACAGCGGGCAGGACGCGCAGGCCGGTGCGCAGGTCCACCCAGTTGCAGGAGACATAGGGGAAGTCCGCTTCCTTGATGATGGCCTTCGCGCGGGCCATGCCGTAGTCGAACTCGTGGTTGCCCAGAGTAGCGATGTCGTAGCCAGCCTCATTCATCAGCTCGATGATGGTAGCGCCGTCGTCCATGGAGCCGTAGGCCGTACCCTGAATATGGTCGCCTGCGTCCACCAGCAGGACGGGCTTGCCCTCGTCCACGTAGCCCTGCTTCATGGCAGCGATAGCGGCATAGGTCAGTTTGGGAGACTTGTTGTCGATGTAGGTGTGGACATCGTTGGTGTACAGGATGGTGACAGCGGCATCCTTGCCCGTCAGGAAACCGGCCGAAGCCTGAGGAACGGCAGCAGCCATGGCGGAGGCAGCGGCGGTGACACCGACAGCCTTCAGGAAATTGCGGCGAGAAATAAAGTGTTTCACGAAAAAAGACCTCCTTTATGTTCCAGACCAGTTTTTGCGGCACAGTCTCTCTTCCGCCGTGCCGCATTCTTTGTTTTAAGCTTACCACAGAACCGCCGAAAGAGCAAGCGCAAAGATGGTCATCCTGCATAATAGTTTTCTTTATGAGTGCGACTTTTTATGAAATCTCGCGCAGATCAGCACAAAAGGCCGGGTGCTGCTTCCTGCCTCAGGCATACAGCACCCGGTCTTTTGTTTTGGGCGGTATCGTTCCGTCGTGAATATCGTCTTGTCAGATAGCGTGATACTGGCGCAGGAACTTCTCGAGGTCGGTGCCTTCGATCTTCTTCAGCGCCTCCTTCAGGGCGATGCGGCCCATAAGGGGCAGCTCCATGTCCGTGAGCTTCCGGCCGTCCCGCAGCTTCACCGAGGCATCCACCAGCGCCCGGACGTCATAGGTGCTGCCCCAGACCTCCGGCACGCCCCGGTCGATGTTCAGCAGCCGGTACACCGCCTCCATGCCGGTGCGCATGGAGTATTCGGTGGTGAAGATGGTGTCCCGGCCGGTCTCGGCGAACTGGCCGAGGAAGGCAAAGTTCACCGCATCCTTCGGCACGATGTCGGGGCGGTCGCCCTTCGCGCGGGGCATGAAGAAGGCGTCGATATAGGGCATCATGACCGGCACGGTGTTGGCGCTGTGCTCGGCAAGCTCTGCGATGTCCTCCACCGGCACACCCAGATGGTAGAGCCACTCCATGCAGATCTCCCGGCCGGTGCAGTCCCGCATGGGCTTTTTGACGTAATCGCCGGGCTTATCGCTGAACAGGCCGTACACCCAGACGCAGAGCTGGTCTTTGGGCTGTGCGCGGAACTGCTGCTGGCGGTTCAGGGTCCAGCTCAGCAGCCAGGCCGAATCCTTCACGGTGACGATGCCGCCGGTGACGGTGCGGCCGCTGAAGGGGTCGCGCTTGCAGATCTTCTGGATATACTGGGGGATCTTCTCATCCAGCGTCGTGATGGTGGCGCTTTCCCAGTTGCTCAGCTCCGGCTGGCTGCAGAACTTTTCCGGGTGGCCGAAGGAGTCGTCCAGCGCGGCGATGCGCTTCCAGAGGTCCCAGCCGTTGCCCGGCTTGATGGTGGGGTCGAAGCCCGCGGCCTTGTTCTGTGCGCCGACGGTGCAGCTCTCCACGCAGCCGCCGTTGGTGATAAAGAGCAGGTCGTCCTCGGTGAGGTCGATGGTCTCCACCGCGCCCTTATGGTCTACCGTGATGCCCGCCGCCTGCTTTTTGCCCGGCTCGAGGCTGAACTGGACGTCCACGACCTTTGTGTCGTAGTAGAACTGGACGCCGTGGTCTTTCAGGTAGGTGACCATGGGCAGGATGATGGACTCGTACTGGTTATACCGGGTGAAGCGGAGGGCCGTGAAGTCGGGCAGACCGCCGATGTGGTGGATATACCGCTTGAGGTAGAGCTTCATCTCGAGGGCGCTGTGCCAGTTCTCGAAGGCGAACATGGTGCGCCAGTAGAGCCAGAAGTTGGAGTTGAGCACCTCATCGTCAAAAAAGTCGGTGATCTTTTTGTCCTCAAGCTGCTCGTCGGGGGTGAAGAAGAGCTTCATGATCTCCATGGCTCCCTTATCCGACAGGCCGAACTTGCCGTCGGTGTGGGCGTCCTCGCCCCGGTTCACGGTAGCGCGGCAGAGGGAGTAGTTGGGGTCGGCCTTGTTCAGCCAGTAATACTCGTCCAGCACACTGGCCCCCTCGGTCTCCAGCGAAGGGATGGAGCGGAGCAGATCCCACATGACCTCGAAGTGGTTGTCCATCTCACGGCCGCCCCGCATCACATAGCCGATGTCGTACTTGTGGCCGTCGCAGGCACCGCCGGGCAGGGGGTCTTTTTCAAAAACGTGTACCCTCTCCCCCTTCATCTGACCGTCCCGCACCAGATAGCAGGCTGCCGTCAGGGCCGCCAGGCCGCTGCCGATGATATAAGCCGATTTGCGGTCCACGCCTTCGGGCTTGCGGGGCCGCGCAAAGGCTTCGTAATTGCCGCTGGAATAATACATAGACGTAACCTCCATTTTGTTCTGTACCGGCAGCACGTTCGGCTCCGGCTTGTTTGGTTCTGGCATCAGTATACCCCGCCGCCTCCCGCCCTACAACAAGCAAAACCGCCCAACTGCCGCAATTTTTGTCATACAGGCAGGTTTGCATAGAAAAAATCCGCTCCCAGCGTACCGGAGACGGATAAAAAGCTTTATGATGACTCAGAATGTCAGCCGCATCTGATGCCAGACCACATCGCCGTGGGTGGAGACGGAAACGCCCTCATCCACGAAGCCGAACTGCGCATAAAAGCCGATGAGCCGTTCCTTGCAGGTGAGCACGACGCCCTTGCGCCCGGCGGCTCTCGCGTCGGCGCAGACCTGACGCAGCAGGCGGGAGGCGCAGCCCTCGTGCGGATGGGCCGGGGCGGTGACGACGCTGAATATCATCTGCCACCCACCCTTCGGCGTGTGGAGATGGGGGTCATCGTACATCTCATCGGTGAGGTCGGGCATATCGGTGACGAAGCCGTTGACGAAAGCTTTCACCTCGCCGCCCTCGTCCAGCAGCCAGAAGCAGTCCGGGTAGACGGCCACACGCCCGGCGATGCTCTGCCGGGATGCCCCCTCAGCGGGCGGGTAGGACGCAGCTTCGATTTCGGCCAGTGTGTCCACGTCAGCGGGCAGTGCGTGACGGATGCTCATGCTCTCCCCTCCTCAGGCCTTGGCGGCGGGAGCCACCTCAAAGTCGATCTTGCCCAGATTGACGTCGGCGCGGACGATGGTGATCATCATCTTGTCGCCGAGGCTCCAGGTCTTGCCGGAAGCGGGGTCGGTCAGGCGGACGCCCTCGGTCAGGCTGGTGCCGGAGGGAGTCAGGCTGGAGGCAGGCACGAAGCCCTCCACGCCGTTGTCCAGCTCGATGAAGAGGCCGCGCTGGGTCACGCCGGAGATGGTGCCCTCGTAGCACTCGCCCAGATGGCGGCGGGCATACTCGGCCTTGTAGCAGTCCTCGGCCTTCCGCTCGATCTGCATGGCGATGACCTCACGCTCGCTGGACTGCTTGGAGGCGCGCTCTGCGAAATCGGTGTAGCGGAGGATCATGGTCTCCTTCTCGGTACCCTTGAGCAGATCGGTCATGATGCGATGGATGGCCAGGTCGGGGTAACGGCGGATGGGGCTGGTGAAGTGGGCGTAGTCCTTCAGCACCAGACCATAGTGGCCCTTGGGCTTCTCTTCGTAGAGAGCCTTGGACATGCAGCGGAGCATGCCGGTGTTGATGATCTGCTCATAGGGGGTGCCGCGCACACCCTCGAGGATGGCGCTCAGCTCCTTGGGAGTGGGAACGTCCTTGGCGAAGTGGTCGTTGATGCCGCAGGCCTGCAGCAGAGCGTGCAGACGCTCCAGCTTCTCGGCGTTGGGCTCTTCATGGACGCGGTAGACGAAGGGGATCTGCTTGACGCGGGCAAAGTGGGCAGCGCACTGGTTGGCCAGCAGCATGAACTCCTCGATCATGCTCTCGCTCTCGCCGGAAGTGCGCTTCTTGACGTCGATGCAGCGGCCATTCTCGTCGAGGATGAGCTTGACTTCGCCGCTCTCGATGTCCATGCAGCCGCGCTCCTTGCGCAGGCGGGCGCGGTGGCCGTACAGCTCCTTCATGGCGGGCAGCTGGTCGATGACGTCGGCATACTTTGCCTTGATCTCGGCGTCGGCAGTACCGGCCAGCAGGGCGTTGATCTCGGAGTAGACACCCTTGACGCGGCTGCGGATGATGGACTTGACAAAGCGGTAATCCGTCAGATTCCCCTCCTTGTCCAGACGCATCAGGCAGGAGAAAGCCAGACGCAGCTCGTTCTCGTTCAGGCTGCAGATGCCGTTGGACAGGGCCTTGGGCAGCATCGGAACGACCTGATCCGCATAATAGACGCTGGTGGCGCGGCTGAACGCCTCGTTGTCCAGCTCGGTGCCGGGCTTGACGTAGTTGGAGACGTCGGCGATGTGGACGCCCAGCTCAAAGCCGCCGTCAGAGGTGCGGGTCAGGCTGATGGCGTCGTCGATGTCCTTGGTCTCGGCGCTGTCGATGGTGAAGATGGGCAGGGCGCGCAGGTCCATGCGGCCCTCGCAGTCCTTCTCGGAGACCTCTGCGCCCTCGAACTTCTTGGCCTCATCCCGCACTTTATCCGGGAAGCGGGTGCGGATGTCCTTTGCGTAAAGCAGAGCCTTGGCGCAGCGCTTGGCCTCGTCGGAGCTGCCGAAGCGCATGGCGACGCCCACGCGGTGGTCTTCCTGACGGCTGCCGCGGTTCAGGATCTCGACGGCTACCTTGTCGCCGTCCTTTGCGCCGCCCTCGCAGTCGCGGGCCAGAGGCATGGTGATGGCCGGGCAGTCGTCCGGCACGAAGCGCAGACGGCCCTCGACCCGGCGCACAGTGCCGACCAGGTCGTTTTTCTCGGTCAGGATGGCGAGGATGGCGCCCTCGTCGCTGCCCTCCACACGGGGATGCTCGAATTTCTCCACCAGCACGTCGTCGCCGGGCATTGCGCCCTTGGTGAAGCGGCCGGGGATGAAGATGTCGCTGGTGCCGTCCTCCAGCCTGACGAAGGCAAAGTTCTTGCCCAGCTTGACCACCTTGCACAGCAGAGCCTTGTCGGCACGGCCGGAGCGGACGGTAAAGAACACGCCCTGACGCTGGCAGACGACAGCCTCTCGCACCAGTTCGTCCAGAGCTTCCATCACCTTGCGGTCTGCGCCGCGCTCGCCGCCGAACTTCTGCTTCAGCTCTTTGACGGTGCAGGGCTGGTTCTGGATGGCGTGTTCGATTTTATCGCGCATTGACATAAATTTTCTTTCTCCTTAACTACCATAGCCCGCCCTCCACCGGGGCGCGGCTTCTTCCCTCTTATCTCTTTTTATAACAACAGATAGACACAAAAACAGCCCCGCTTTCATCACGGGGCTGCGGGCGCATACTCAGGCCAGACGGCTTGCGAACACGCAGGCCAGGATGGCCACCACAAAGAAGATGATACCGGCGATGCGGGTCACCTTTGCCAGCATCTGGTCCGCAGGGGTCAGACGGGCGTTGTTTGCGCCGTAAGCGCTGCCGTTGATGACACCAGCCAGACCCTGACCGTGGGTATGCTGCATCAGGGTGAGGGCAAAGATGACCACCGAGACGACGAGCAGAATGACGCCGCCGACGATTTCAATGACTGCCATGGATGAAAACGCTCCTTTTATTGTTAAATTTGGATAACAAACATACAAACACAAGTATATAGTAACATACCTCGGCCAAAAAAGCAAGCAGAAAAGCAAAACCATTCACTCCCCGGCGCTCAATGCGTCGCACAGGCGGGCAAAGACGGCTGCGCTGGACACCTCCGGCTCTGTCTGGGCGTCCTGCATCACCACGATGGTCCAGCGGGGCTTTTCTGCCGGGTAAAAACCGGCGAACCAGTGGTTTTTCAGCTCTTCGCCGTCCCGGAACTGGCCGGTCTGGGCGGTGCCGGTCTTTCCGGCGGCAGTCTCCTCGGAGGGGGCTGCCTGCCGGCCCGTTCCCTCTGCCACGACGCCCGCCAGCAGCTCCTGCAGCTTTTCCGCCGTCTGCACCGCGAACACCCGCCGGGACGAACGATGTGCCAGCGGCGTGAGCTCTTCGCCCGTCGTCTCGTCCACGGTACACTCCACGAAAAGCGGGGTGTGGTAGACGCCTCCCGCCGCAATGGTGTTCATCATCCCGGCCACCTGCAAAGGCGTCGCCAGAAGCTCCCCCTGTCCGAAGCAGAAGTTGGCAAACTGCCCCTCGTTTTCGAGCGTCTCTCCTTCGGGCAGAACGCCGGAAGCCGACCGGAGGCCGTCTGCAATGTCCTGCCCCTTCCCGAAGCCCAGCGCTGCCGCCATCTGCCGGACACGCTCCGACCCCAATTCCCGCCCCAGCTCGATAAAGTAGCCGTTGCAGCTCTTTTCCAGAGCGCCGTCCAGCCCCACGAGGCCGTGAGGCACGCTTCCGGCACAGCGGTAGACCTGGCCGTTCAGGGCGTCGTAGCCGGGACACTCCCGGGCGAAGTCCCCTTCTCCTGCTTCCAGCGCCGCTGCGGCCAGCACCGGCTTGAAGACCGAGCCCACCGCATAGGCCGAAAAAGCACGGTTCAGAAGCGGGCTGTCCGGAGCCGTCAGGCTCTCGCCCACATTGGCCGCATCAAAACCCGGCAGGCTGACACAGGCCCGCACCTTGCCGCCGGCTGCATCTATAATAAGGATGCACCCGGTGGCCATGCTCTCCGCCGCCACCCCTTCTGCGGCCCTCTGGATGCTGCGGGAGAGGGTCAGCCGCACACCCTGCGGGGCAGAGTCTGCTTTTTCTAAAATCGGCTCACTGCCCCACCGTAGCCGTCCCTGCGCTGTGACCGCACAGTGCAGGGTATCCCGCTCGCCGGTGTAAAGGACATCGTCCAGCGCAGCCTCAAGGCCCGCTGCGCCGTGGCCCTCGCTGTCCAGATAGCCGATGAGCTGTTCTGCCAGCGGGGCAGCGGCGTACCGCCGGGGAACGGCATAGCACCGCACGCCCAGCCCGCTTACATCCCGCACCACGTCCAGCAGAAAGGGCCGGGAAGTATTCCGCTCCCGGTAAAGCCTAGCCTGCCCGTCGGCATCCGCATAGGGGTAGAGCCGCGCGTAGCTGCTCTCCCCCGGGAAGCAGAGGGCCAGCCACTGCTCCGAAAGCCCCGTCAGCGGCAGACCGTCGCAGTCGTAGAAGTTCCCCCGCGCCGCAGGCAGACGGAGGACCGCTTCGCTCTGCGCCGCCGCCCGCACGGCGTAGTCCGTGTTCGAGCAGAGCCAGTATAACCGGCAGACCACCGCTGCAAACCCCAGCAGCAGCACCCCGTACAGCGCAAGCACTCTCCGGCCCGACATAAAAAGCCCCCTTCCCTGCTCCGTAGTATGGACAGAAAAGGGGGTCGGTACACAAAAGAGGCAGAGCCTCCGAAGAAGCTCTGCCCCAGATACTGAAACAGTCTGCGTGTTTTGGGAAAGGCTGCGGCTTAGTACATGCCGCCCTTCCAAACCACACTTTTTGGAGCCGAATCACGAATATCGGGAAACGTAGACTTTTGTAGAATTATCAAGGCCACAAGCCGATTTTTCCAGATTCTCCGTTTTTGCACGATCCACGTTTTTCTACGCAAATCTACGCCACTTACCGGGTGATTGGCGTAAGTTTCGGCGTAAGCAATTCCGCTTCATACATCGAAAATCACAGATTGCCGGCGATCTGTTCAAAGGCTCTTTCAACCGATTCAAAGCTGCTGTGCGTGTAGACATCCAACGTCACACTGGCATTGGAGTGTCCCATCAGGTATTGCAGGCTTTTTACATCCAGCCCGGCCTGCTGAACATTGGTGCAGAAGGTGTGTCGCAGCACATGAGGTGTAATGCGCGGAACAGGTTTGCTGTACGCCTTCTCAAACTTTCCCTGCACGCCACGCATATAGTTTTCCAAGTGCATTGCCACCTTCGGTATTCCGGACTTGTCCAGAAAGAGGAATCCGCTGCAACCATCCACCAGCGCTTCCACTTTCGTGGACGCTCTGGCTTTTACTACACGCCGCAACGCTGCACAAACGGTATCTGTCATGGGAACATTGCGGATACCGCTTTTTGTTTTCGACGGTGTGACAAAGTAGGGCTTTTCAGCCGTCCGGCAAAGCTGCCGCCGGACATGGATACAGTGCCGTTCAAAGTCGATATCTGCTCGTGTCAGGCTATACAACTCACTCACACGCAAGCCGGTTCCCATAAGAATGAGGATATCATCATAATAGTTGCCGCCATAGTCTTGAACGAATTGCAGATATTTCTCCTGCTGTTCTCTGGTCAGGGCATTGCGCACATAAGCGTCCTTCGGCACAACGTCCGACAGCTTGAACTTAAATGGATTCTTGCGGAGGATGTCATCCTCCACCGCCATCTCAAACGCCGGTCTGACAACGCTTTGCAGGATTCCTATGGTGTTTTGCTTGAAACCGCTGTCATGCAGAAACACGAACCAGCCTTTCGCATCGGACAATTTTACCGTTTTGATGGCTTTTTGCCCGAAAGGGTCAGCATGAATCCGCTTGACCGCTGTGTTGTACGACCGAAGTGAATTGGGCTTCAACCCACGTTTCAGGTTCATATAGCGGTCAACCAGATCAGCCACCGTCATCTCTCCGGCGGCGTAGTCGATGCCGTCTGCCAGATCGCGCCACAGTTCTTCCTCTTTTTTCCGCAGCTTTGTCAGGGATTTAGCGTAAATACAACGCCGTTTCTTGTGGATATCGGTATAACGATAGTCGTAGGTGCCATTTGCTCTCTGGCTTTCGCCATCCTTCAAAACACGGCCCTTGCTATCTTTGCGCTTTTCAGGCATTTAGAAGCTCCTTTCTGTGAAAAGCGCATCTATAAGGTCAGTGTCAGTATAACACATCAACCATGCGATTTCCACCCGCAGCGAATGAGAAAAGGACGGTTTCACATTTGCAGCCTTTGGCAACCCCTCAAATAGAATATGCTTGTTCGACAAAGCAATCGAACAGGCGACGTTTGATCAGACGCTTGTTTCCCACCCAGAGGACGAATTTGCATTTATCTTCATTCGTGATTTCACGCAGCTTGTTGATGCCAATGCCGGAGTAAGCCGCAGCTTCCTCCAGCGTTAAATTGCTCTTTTCCCAAATCGGGACATCCTTCATAGGCAGACCTCCAATTCCTTGTAACCGAACGCCTGTAACCGAGCAGGAAAATTATCATTTCTGCACACAGGGCATTCGGTGGACTTTATACTTTTTCTTCTCTTTTTAAGGCTACATGGTTACAGAAAGAGGAAAACGCAGCAGTCGTGCGGCTTTTGCGCCGTAACTGAGGTGTAACCGAACCTGTAACCAGACGTGTAACTACTATCCATCAGAAGGGAAAGTCCAGTTGCTCGGCTTCCGTATCCGTTATTTCGGAGAAATCTTCAGCCCCGGTTTCGGGGCTGGTTACGCGCTCCCAGCCTTTCTGAACGCCGTACTTCGGGTAACGCTTGGCGGTCTTGTGCGCCTGCCAGCCTTGGATATCGCCGCGCGAAATTCCCGTGTTCATGATCTCACAGATAGCGCGGGTCTCCCACTCTGCCGGGATGTTCGTGTTGCCCAGCGCTTCCTCATAAAGCTGCTTGGAACACACCCGGTCACCCGTGTAGTCCTCCAGAAAGGCGTAGATCATGCCCGCCTGCGCATCCTCCTGCATGAAGTCCTGCTGATGGGCTTGCAGCGTTTCCTGCATGGTGGGGCTGAACGCCAGCTTGTAATTACCGCTGTTGTAGATGGTCATGGCTTCTGCCCAAAGCTGGTCGATATAAGCACGGGATTCAGCTTCATTGTCCAGAATGTGAACTTCGGCCAGTTCCGCATCCACCGGAATGGGAATAAAGCGGCGGTTGCCCGTGCGGTCACGGGGCAAAAAATCCTGCCGATTTGTCGTACCAGCAAAAACACACTGACGCAAACGGTCGGCAGGATGTGTCTCGTAGGGGACTTTATAGGTTTCTTTCTGTTTGCTGAGAAAACTCTTGATCTCCTCGATGCTCTTGGCATTGGCGGTGGCAATCATCTCCGACATTTCAATGATCCAGTGACCTTGCAACTTGCGGTACATGTTGTCGTCGTCCAGCCGACGCAGGTCATCTGAGAACCACTCGTCCTTGACCGCCAGCAGCCGAAAAAAGGTGGACTTTCCCGGGTCTCGCCTGTCGGCTCGGTCGGTGCTTCAAAATGCCTGCAGCATTTTGAGGTCGCCACTGGCGACCCGCACCCTTGCCCGCCTACCAGACAAAGCATCGTCTCAAATTTGCATCCCGGCTGGAACACGCGCTTGATGGCTCCCAGCAGGAATATCTTCATGGCTTCGCAAGTGTACTCGTCCTCCGCAGCACCGAGAAAGTGGTGCAGGACATGGGCTATCCGTTCAGTCCCATCCCATTGCAGGCAGTTCAGGTAATCCCGGATGGGATGATAACGGTTCTCATTGGCAACGATGCGGATAGCAGATTCGATTTTCTTTTCGCTGGAGATGCCGTATTTTTCCATTCGGCGCAGAATATACTTCATGTCGGTGTCGTTCAGCGTCTTGCCGGAGCGGGGCCAGCCAACAGGCTTTACGATGTCGATGCGCTCGCTCAACAGGTTCAGCCGGATGGCATCGGCCAGCACATGGTCGTTCTGCAGAATCGTGATGCAGTTTTGGATTGTCCGCTGGATTTCGCCATTGGAATGTTTGGACAGCATCTCCTTCACATCCTCAACGGTTCGGGGAGTGCGTTCTTCGTTGACTTCTTTGCTCAATAAACATCACCTCGTACTATTATTGAAAACATTTTTCTGACTTTTCGGCGGTAGGCGGCGCAGATGGCTTCCGCTGCGCCTGTTCCGCCTGCAAACGGCTCAACAGGTGCAGAACGGAATCCCGTGCTTTCTCCTTGACCTGCTCCTTGCCCTTCTGTCGGACTTCCGGCTTCAGCAGCTTTTCCTGCAGACGTGCAGCGGTGGATTGCATGGTCTTGAGGAACTTGTCCAGCACGGTATCCAACCGATGGGCGGCGTACTCTCTCGTGGCCTGCGGAGCCTTGCGTTCCGGGGACAGCACCCACTTTTTTGTGTCCTCGATCATCCGCATATCTTCCTTGCGGGTCTCGGTGCGCACCACGTCCGTCACGACCTCCACCGCCTTGTCGTAAGCCGCAGCCGATACCTCGTCGATCAGTGTTTCCATGTCGTTGACCTTGAGGGTCAATTCGTCCAGCTTGTTCTGCTGGGCGGCAAGCTGCTCCTTTTGTTTAGCAAGGATGAAAGCCTGCTTTTCCAGATATTTGCGGTTGCCGTACTCCGCTTCTTCCTCCAATTCCAGCCCGTGCCGTTTGGCGATCTCAAACAGCATCTTTCGGCAGGCGGCATCAAAGGTGATCTTGCGGTTGTTGCGGCGGCTGAGGGGTTTGGCCGGGTCGGGCAGCTCGAAGCCCAACGCTTCCAACGCCTTTTCCTGCTGGGGTGCCACCTCGCCGTACTTGTTCTCGCAGTCGATCACATGACGCTCATGGATGTGGGGAGTTCTTTCGTCCAGATGCAGTGCCCAGTCCAGCAGATGAACATGAGTGCCGAAGCGCTCATGAAATTCGGACATAAACTCTGTCACCACTAAAACCAGATTTTCCACCGATGCGTGTTCGTCCAACGTTCCGAACTGGTAGATGGTTTCTTCCGGGCAAGTTTTCTTACCTGCAAGCAAGTCCTCTATGGTTCGATTGCGCTCGGTGTGGCGAATCTTCGCATTGCGGGCGTTCTGGTTCTATTTCTCCGTCCTACCAGTTTATAAGTTGCAGTACGAGTACGAAGATTTTCAATTGCATCATAGTCATCGATACTCAAACCAATGTCACTGAGAATCTCATCTTCAGGAACTGCAACTGTTACAGTTATTTTCCCTATTTTACTCTTTCTCATAAGGGTTTCCAGCACATCTTTTGTCATAATTGCAGCCAATTTTGTTGCAAGACCTTCTTCATGCAGAAATGCATTATCAAACATATTTCGAAAGGTCGAAACTCTAGGTGCACCGCTGATACTGATATAACTCACTATCCCTGTTAAAAAATCCACATAGCAGTATGTGAACAATTCCAAAAGCTGATTTGGATTCATCGGGACTGCTTCCGTTTCCAATGTAACCCTATCTCGTAGTGCAACCGTATTGGACGGATTTTGCTGTCCAATCTTTATAAATGCGGTGTGATTTGCATATTCCAACACTTCAACAACATCACTTCCGCTAGAGGCTACAACCTGCATAGCCTTGCGTCCATTTGAAAGGCTATGCATTCTATTGTCATAAATCATCTTAAAGTGATTTTCCACTTCTTCATTTGACAGTGCTATAATACGGTGCATTCTACTTCCCGCAATAGGTTCTTTTTTATCAATTGACAACCGATAAAAAGAAATTTTCCTGCTTTTCCCTGCCATGGAATTCTCTCCTTTAGATAGAATATCAAAACTCGGGTACGACAAATCGGATTTTGAGCAAGATTTCAACTTTTGCTGACGTTTTTATTATTATAGCACACTTTTGTCTATCGTAAATAGCCATTCCCCCATTACACAACAAAAGAGCTAATCACCTTTCTTTCATAGGCATATCAGCTCTTTTGTGCTCAGAGCATCGTTTCAATATACTTCCTCACCTCATCCTCCGTCCGAATACTATACCGTATTTTTCCGGTTCATGACACCTCAATCTCAGTCCAATAGTCCCACTCTCTCCACTTTATTACCATAAATTTTCCAAATCCCTCTTGACGAATTTCACATACAGTGGTATTTTTCCTGTAAATCCCACCGCTCTTGTGGATTGGTAAAAAGCCCTCCACAAGATGTGGTCGTGTTCATTTTGAACACTGCCTCACCGTGGATTATCTCCCTAAAAGATCAACCGCCCCGCAACACACCCGATTCATTTTGCCGCCGATTCACCCGACAAAATCCATCGCTATGCTGCATGGGCGGTATTTTTCTTTTATGGGGAGCGTACCTTGAAAATTTCATGAGCCGACCAGACGTAATACCGACTTTTCGTCAACGCCGCTGAACAAACAGGGGCAGGAACTTCGTTCGGGTCAAACGGCGACCCACATACATGAGCAGGACCACCTCTACTTATTTTTTGTGTCTTAACAATTCGGAAACATTGGAGTTATCGAACAGACAGGAGGTACAATGACTAAAACGAATGTTCAATCGACCCCTAGCAATTCCCAGTACCACGACACACCGAACAACAAAACGCACGTCATCAAGTTCCATGTGACAGCGGAGGAAAAAGCGTCACTGGAACTCACTTGCAAACTCCTGAATCTCTCCCTTTCCACTTTTATCCGCCGCGCCATCCACAACGTCAAGATTAAGAAAACAGTCCTCGTTGCAGGCGGCGGCGAAGAAACCCTGACCGCTGTTTCCACTTTGCTTGCCCAGTGCAGCAAGGCGGGCGGAAACCTTAACCAGCTTGCAAGGCACTTCAATTCCGGCGGTGCGGACACCGAGCAGATCCGTGCGAAAATCCTTGACGAACTTGCAGACCTGACCGCATTTCGGCTGCACGCCGAGAAAGTTCTGGGTGAACTGTATGGCAACGCTCAAGCGTATCGCCTCAGTCGCAAGGGCAGCTGCATTGTTCAACCATAAACCGCATATTTGCGACATACAATTCGATGTTGTTGCCAACGATTTGAATAATCGAATTGTAATAAAAACTCGGACTACACCGCCGTCGAAGCGTACCTCGTTTATCAGCACGATGCATTCACCGGAAAGCAACTTCAGGATGAACAGGGAAAGCCGAAGCTGCGGGAATCCTACCTGCTCGACACTCTTGAGTGCGGCGATTTCTCGTTTGCAACGGCCTGTCTGCTGGCGAACCGCAAGTATGATAAGAATCCCCAGTATGGTGATATCAAGAGCCATCAATACATCATCAGTTTTGACTTATGCTTTACAGATAATTTCCTCTAAAAGTCTACAGTTTTTCTGACTAATCAGATTTAAGTATTTTCGTCAGTTATATCTCCATTTTCTGTGTCAATCTGTTGAAAATTTGTATTTGCTCCTAGAACACTCCCTAATACCGCCGCGACTCCAACTACAGTAGCTCCTGCTATCATGGCCATCTTAGCTAGCCATTTTTTATTTTCGGAGTCTTTTTTATCTACTGCATTGGCAATATCTTTCATTTGTTCAATGATATATTTTCGCTCATCGAAAGATATGTTGTCTTTTTCTAATTCCGTTTGAAGCGATAATATTATTGAATTGTAAGTTTTATATGAAGCTCTTAAACTCTCATTATTTGAGTCTGCTGCCTTATTCAGTAACTCTTTGTAATCAAGAAGAATCGTTTTAACTGTATCAGAGAATTCCGGGAATTGTTCTAATGCTTTTTTGGCAACTTCCGGCTCCATTTTATCCACCATAGATGCCAACTGAACAACATTTGCTTTCGCAAGATGTCTGAAGTCATCTATACCTAATTTTTTCAAAGCGCGTTTTTCATTTATCTGATACTCCATTTTGTCATCCTCCCGCATATGCAATAGACGCATTTGATTTTATAATAGCATAATCGAAAAACATTTTCTATCCTAATCATCCGTAAACAACCACATTTCAGCATTTTAGTTTTTTCATATAAACTTGATAGCGTACCGGGTGGCAGCAGCCTATTTCAAGGCAAACGACCTCACCAGGCTGCCCAGCCCGAAAAAGCTGGAAGCCGAGTATACGCAGCTGGCATCCGAAAAGGCAAAGTTCTATGAACAGTACAAAGAAGCCAAGGAAGAACTGCTCAAGCTGAAAACCGCAAAGCAGAATGTTGCGTCCTATTTCCGGGAGGAAGAACAGGCGCAGATCGTGTCAAATTGTCACAATTCCTCCCGCTGCCGCAGAAGCAGGCGTTCGTAAGCAGATCGCAGAGCAGAACAACGTCAGCGAATCCTACGTTGCCCGTTCTGAAAAGTTCATGCGCGGCATAGAGATCATGGAACAGATGGTGCCCGGTATGCAGGAGAAAATCCTGTCCGGGCAGTTCAAAGTCCGTGATGCTGATATGCACCGCCTCGCCAGAGCTGATTTTCCGGACCGCAAGCAGATCGTGCACGAGATTCTGCACCCGGAAGACCGTCCCGCTCCACAGTCGAGCTGCTCACACTACTCTGGAATCAACTACTCCGCGCTGGAAGTCGCTGTCCGGCGGATTCAGCAGGACTTTGATTTTCTCGCCCGACTTTGCCACGGTGGGACGATCAAAGGAGCGTGCGTTTGAACAAAAAGAAAAACTCTGGCGAAGGCGAGCGCTGCATCACCGGAAAAATCGCATGGATTTTACCGCAATTTGATTGTAACTTCTCTGGGATCATCTTATAATAATAGATACTTTCCTTCAATAAGTGAATCGAGGGCAATACCATGACGTATAAGGACATCAGACACAACAAAGAAGTCAACGAACTGCTAAAAAAGGGCAATCAGAATTTGGGCTTACTGGGCTACACCGACCACTCGCAGGATCATTGTGTCCGGGTAGCAGAAACCGCTGCGCATATCCTGAAAAAATTCGGCTATTCGGAACATGACATCGAGCTTGCCCGGATCGCAGGCTATATGCACGATATCGGAAATGCCATCAATCGGAACCGCCACGCCGAATACGGTGGGCTGCTGGCCAACGAGATTCTCAAACAGTATGACCTGATCATTCCGGACCGCATCACCATTGTGTCTGCCATTTCCAACCACGATGAATCTACCGGCGGAGCTGTGGACCCCATCTCGGCAGCCCTCATCATCGGTGACAAGACCGATGTGCGCCGCAGCCGCGTGCGGGAAAAGCCAAAGGCGACCTTTGATATCCATGACCGGGTCAATTACGCGGTGACAGACCAGACTCTGAAAATCAACACCGAGAAAAAGGTCATCTCGCTGAATCTGCAGATCGACACCGACATTTGCAGCATGTACGAATATTTTGAGATTTTCCTGCAGCGGATGCTGATGTGCCGCGGGGCTGCCGATATGCTGGGAGCAACCTTCAAGCTGACGGCCAATGGTGCCAAGGTTCTTTAATGTGCAGCCCCCTCCGCAAAGAACCGCCCCAAGATTAGTAGACATGAATAAAAAGCGCCCTGTGTAGGGTGTGCC
>ERZ1026901.81-NODE-81-length-83035-cov-32.960231_pt1 | contig 83035 bp, 54 predicted proteins | sample MGYA00380179_ERZ1026901 | MGnify/ENA primary metagenome ERZ1026901 (study PRJEB33269, sample SAMEA4719815) | human gut metagenome | biome: human-associated habitat; feature: organic feature; material: feces | place: Cameroon | collected 2013-10 ... | reverse complement strand
GCAAAGGATACCGCCATCTATGGTTTGAGCAGTATCATCGGCAGATTCCTGAACTATCTGCTTGTACCACTCTATACGGCTAAGATCAGCGCCGCAAGTGGTGGTTATGGTGTCATCACCAACATGTACGCCTATACGGCGTTACTCCTCGTTATCCTGACCTACGGAATGGAGACCACCTTCTTCCGTTTCGTTAATAAGGAGGGAGAAAATTCTGAGAAAGTTTATCACACGGTATTGAGCATGGTGGGCTTTACCTCTCTGCTCTTCATCGCCTTAGTATTCCTCTTCATCACGCCTTTGAGCGATGCGATGGGCTATGCCGACCATCCAGCCTATGTATGGACGATGTTCGTTACTGTGGCCATTGATGCCTTCCAGTGCATCCCATTCGCTTATCTCAGATACAAGAAGCGCCCGTTGAAGTTTGCTGCCTTCAAGTTGCTCTTCATCGGACTGAACATTGCACTCAACCTGGTTTACTACGTCATCATGGATGGTCACGATGTGGGTTATGCTTTCTACATCAACCTGGTTTGCACCGCCTCCATCACCTTCTGTTTCTACAAGGAACTGAAGGAAGGATTCATGGGAGAGAAATGTTCCTGGAGCGAGTGCAAAGTGCTTGTCAGAAAGATGATGGGATACAGTTGGCCTATCCTCGTGCTCGGTATTGCCGGTATTCTGAACCAGACAGCGGACAAGATTCTCTTCCCTTACATCTATGAGAAGGGCGATGCTCATGCACAGCTCGGAATCTATGGAGCAGCCAGCAAGATTGCGATGATCATGGCTATGATTACCCAAGCTTTCCGCTATGCTTACGAGCCATTCGTATTCGGCAAGGCAAAGGATAAGGACAACCGACAGACTTATGCTTCGGCGATGAAGTATTTCGTCATCTTCACCCTGCTCGCCTTCCTGGTTGTGGTAGGTTATCTGGATGTATTGCGCCACATCATCGGCCGCGACTACTGGGATGGACTGAAGGTAGTGCCTATCGTCATGGCTGCCGAAATTATGATGGGAGTATATTTCAACCTCAGTTTCTGGTACAAGCTCATCGACAAGACCATCTGGGGTGCTTACTTCTCAGGCATCGGCTGCCTGGTATTAATAGCCATCAACGTTATCTTCGTGCCTATCTATGGTTACATCGCCTGTGCCTGGGCTGGTTTTGCAGGATATGGAACGGCAATGCTTCTCTCCTACTTTGTTGGTCAGAAAAAGTATCCTATCAACTATCCGGTAAAGGAGATGATGATCTATGTGGTTCTCGCCCTCGTCCTCTTCGTGGGAATGACCGAAGCCAACAGATACTTCTCCAGTGGAATCGCCTGCCTCATCAACACGGCACTCATCCTCATCTTCGCTGCTTACCTCGTGAAGAAGGATTTCCCATTGAAGAGTTTGCCGGTCGTAGGAAAGTACTTTAGAAAGTAACAGATACATAAGAAAGCAGCTGGTATGCACACTTGCATATCAGCTGTTTTTGCACTTTTCAGTTCGACTTGTTGTAAAATATCACACTTTTAAGGACGACTTTTTGTGGTTTTACAAAAGAAATCAGTATCTTTGCAGCGATATTCCCTCACAAAAGTGTTGAGAATAAGATATTATTCCCTCATAAAAATGTACAGACACAAATAATATTCCCTCACAAAAGTGTAGAAAACATGAAAAGATTCATATACAACCATCTGAAAGACTGGAAATTATCCAGCAACAGAAAACCACTCATCATGTATGGAGCAAGACAAGTTGGCAAGACCTATATTATCAAAGAGTTTGGAGACAACGAATTTGAGAATATGGTTTACATCAACTGTTACAAAAACAAAAGCATTGCTCAACTTTTTCAAGGTGACGCAAATGCAGAAAGACTTTCCATCGGCCTTGCTGCTTATGCACACCAAGACATCACTCCTGGCAAGACCCTTGTATTTCTCGATGAGATACAAGAGATTCCACCAGTTTTGTCCTCGCTGAAATATTTCTGTGAAGACAAGCCAGAATTGCATATCATCGTAGCAGGATCATTGCTCGGTGTCATGAACATGAAAGGAGAATCCTTCCCTGTCGGTAAAGTTGACATCATGCACCTCTACCCCATGACTTATGAGGAATTTCTACTTGCCAATGGAGAGAAACAACTTTTGGATTTATTGCAAAGCGGAGATAAGGAACTTATCAACAGCCTCGCTCCAAAATTCATAGAATACCTTCGACGATACTACTTTGTTGGAGGTATGCCCGAAGCAGTATTGGAATTTACACAAAATCACAACCCAATGCAAGTAAGGCAAATTCAGCAAAACATCTTGAATGCATACGAGGCTGATATCAGCAAACACACTGAAGAACAGACACAAAGAGTAAGAATGGTATGGCAATCAATCCCAGCCCAACTGGCTCGCGAGAACAAGAAGTTCATCTATGGCGCAATAAGAAAAGGAGCTAGGGCTAAAGATTTCGAGATTGCAATACAATGGCTCACTGACGCAGGACTCGTCCATAAGGTAGAAAGAACAAGAGATGCCAAATCTCCATTAAAATTCTATGCAGACATGGATGCTTTCAAATTATATGTGCTTGATGTAGGTTTGTTGGGAGCACTCACAATGGCACAACCTGACCAGATTCTCATTGGCAACAACGTGTTTAGCGAATACAAGGGGGCGTTTACTGAGAATTTCGTGCTTCAACAACTGAAATCTCTTCCTTACTTACCCATATATTATTACAGTAAGCCAAGCTCTACCCAAGAAATTGATTTCATAGTACAAGCCGGCAGCGAAATCTTACCAATAGAAGTAAAGGCAGAGGAGAATGTAAAGGCAAAATCACTCGCAACATTTATCACTCACGATTTTGCCTCCTATCATCTCAAAGGTATCCGTTTCTCCATGCGAGGTTTCCAAGACCAAGAATGGATGGAAAATGTACCACTATTCGCAGCTAGAGAATTTGTTAAACACAAGGTAGAGAAGAGTTTCATCATCAAATAAGCCATAGAAACATGAGAAAGAAACTGAATAAGAAACTTTGCATGGATGACATCTATGAGATTTGTATTCTTACCCATGGTAATAACTGTAAGAAAGCTCATCTTTATCAACTAACATTTGATGAAGATGAGCGAGTTGCCACCAATGCCCTGTGGGTATTCACCCATTTCGACTTGCAGAATAACGAATGGCTTTATTCCAAGCATGACGACCTGATAGACCGAGTTCTCGTAGAGAAGAATGAGACTAAGCGCCGCCTGATACTCTCCCTCCTTCTTCGTCAGCCTTTCGAAGAAGAATCTCTCCGTTCCGACTTTATCGACTTCTGCATCGCCAAGATTACAGCCAGTTCCCAGCCCTATGCCATCCGCTGCTACTGCATGAAGCTCGCCTATGAGCAAATGAAGTATTATCCCGAGTTACTCACTGAGCTCAAAGCAGCTATAGACATGCTGGAACAGGAGCCACTTTCACCTGGCTTGACCTCAGCCAAGAAACAGGTGATGAAGAAAATCAAACTAAACCTTGGACATTTCGGAAAATAGTCGTAACTTTGCAAAGTTATAATGGTATGAGAAAAAGAATAAATAACATCATAATAAAAACAGAAAAACAAGTAATGAAGAAAAAAGCAACGGTCCTTATCGCCTCTATCATGGCGTTCTGCGGAATCAACACCGTACACGCTGACGAGGGAATGTGGACAATTTACAACTTGCCAAACGCAGTGTACGAGATGATGCAGCGTGAAGGTTTCAGTATGACTTACGACCAGCTCTACAATGGCGAGGACGCCTTGAAGAACGCTGTGGTCAACTTCTCCGGCTATTGCTCTGGAGTAGTCGTTTCACCCGACGGACTGGTATTCACCAATCACCATTGCGGTTTCGAGGCTATCAGAAGCCACTCTACTGTAGAACACGACTACATGCTCAACGGCTTCTTTGCCAAGAGCTTCGAGGAAGAACTGCCCAACGAGGACATGTTCGTAAGCTTCATGATCGACCAGAAAGATGTTACCGACAAACTCATGAGCCTGGGCTATGAGAAGCTGGACAACAAGAAGCGCAGCGAATTGACAGACAGTCTGGAGAATGCGATGACACAGGAGGTAAAGAAGAACGACTCTACCCTGCACGTCAGCATCAAGCCTTTCTACGAGGGCAACAAATGGTACGCCACTACCTACCGCGACTTCACCGACCTTCGCTTAGTGTTCACCGTACCTAAGTCGATGGGTAAGTTTGGCGGTGATACAGACAACTGGATGTGGCCCCGCCAGACTTGCGACTTCTCTGTATTCCGCATTTATGCCGATCCTAAGACCAATGGTCCTGCCGCCTACAGCAAGGACAACGTGCCTTACAAGCCCAAACGCTGGGCACAGGTTTCGCTGCAAGGCTATAAGGATGGCGACTATGCAATGACCATGGGTTATCCAGGCAGCACAGAGCGCTATCTTTCCAGCTACGGTATCCAGACCATGCGCGATGCCGAGAATGCACCTCGTGCCCAGGTTCGTGGCATCAAGCAGGAAGTAATGCAGAAGCACATGCGTGCCGACGAGGCAGTACGCATCAAGTACGACAGCAAGTACGCCAGCTCTTCCAACTATTGGAAGAATGCCATCGGTATGAACAAGTGCATCGACTCTATCGGCATCATCAACCTGAAGCGTGAATACGAGACTCGTCTCCGTGCTTGGCAGGATACAGCCAAAGCAGCAAACGACCTCGCCCACAAGGTGAATTTCGACAAACTTGCACAGCTCTACAAGCAGAGTGCCGACGTGAAATATGCCTGGACCAACTTCGCCGAGTCGTTTACAAGAAGAAGCAATGTAGAGTTCTCTACCCGTGCTCTCAAACTGCAGAGCAACATGGAGGTAAAGGGACCTGAGAAGAACAAGAAGAAACAGTATCATGAGTTTGACGACAACTCTGACGAATGGGATATGGCACTCGATAAAGAGGTGCTTGCCACTCTTCTGAAGAACTATAAGGAGCACGTTGACGCCAAGTGGTTGCCTAAGTTCTATGCCACCATCGACACTCAGTTTGGTGGCGACTACACCAAGTATGTAGACTATCTCTGGGAGGAGTCACTCCTGATGAAGAAGGGCGCAAAGCTCTACTTCAACAAGAAGGGCTTCGAGAAAGACCCAGGTGTAAGCTACGGAATGGACCTGAACGACATCTATGCCGACTTCGTAGAGAAGATGGGAGCCGTATCCGATTCTATCGCCGAGCAGGAGAAGTATCTCTGTGCAGCCAAGCTCCGCATGGAGGAAGACCTGCCTCACTACAGCGATGCCAACTTCACCATGCGCTTGAGCTACGGTCAGGTAGGCGGTTTCGATCTCGGTGGCAAGCCATCAGGCTACTATACCACAGCCGAGAGCATCGTTGAGAAAATGAAGCAGGGCGACAAGGTAATCGACTACTATGCCGAGCCTATCATGCACGAACTCCTCGAACATGAACTTCTTTCAGACAATCCGTTCGGCAAGTACCGTGACAAGACAAGCGGCAAAATGCAGCTCTGCTTCTTGACCAACAACGACATTACCGGTGGTAACTCTGGCAGCCCTATGTTCAACGGCAAGGGCGAGCTGATAGGTCTTGCCTTCGACGGCAACTGGGACAGCCTCAGTTCTGACATCAACTTCGACAAGCGCCTGGCCCGCTGCATCGGTGTAGACATCCGCTACGTACTCTACCTGATGGACAAGTGGGGACACGCTGACCGCCTCTTGAAAGAAATCAACGCAAAGTAAATAAAAAGTAATAATAAGAAAAAGCCTACCAGGGCAAACGTATCAAAATGCGTTTCCTGGTAGGCTTCGTCATGTTGGTCAGTAGGAATACGCATGGAAGAGCGCCTCTTGTTTATATCATCTCTCAGGAGTACTATCCACGAAGCAATGTTTCAAGGTTAGTTGTTACCTCACAAAGTTAATGATAAATTTCGAAAACAATCAGTAATAAAACGAAGAAACTTTATCGAGTAAACAAATCATACAGCAAAATGTAAACGCTTCGTTACATTTTGTACATATACAATAAAGGGGGATTCTGCAATCCCCCTACAAACATGACGATAATCTTTCTCTGCATTCTGCAAGAATCCTCTTCAGTTCTTCCTCTGTGTTGGCTCTAAGCATGGCGATACGCGTCTGCTTGAAATCAGGAATACCTTTGAAGATAGGCGATGCCGCCAAGTGTCGGCGTGTATGCAGGATGCCTCTGTACTCATCTATACGGTCGATATTGATGCGCAACTGTTCTTCCAGAATGTCAATCTTCTCGTCTACGGTAAGTGGAGCAGCCCCTGTGTTATCCAAGTAATCGCGCATTTCCTTGAAAATCCATGGCCTACCGAAAGTGGCTCTTCCCACCATGACAGCATCCACACCATAACGCTCGAAGGCAAGCTGAGCTTCTTCGGGTGTAGTGATGTCACCATTGCCGATAATAGGAATATGGATGCGTGGATTGTTCTTCACCTCACCAATCAGTCGCCAGTCGGCCTCTCCCGTATACATCTGACTGCGTGTACGTCCATGGATCGTGAGAGCCTGAATGCCGCAGTCCTGCAGCTGTTCAGCCAATTCTGTAATCACAAGGTTGTCGTAGTCCCATCCCAGTCGGGTCTTCACCGTCACGGGCACATTGACAGCCTTCACCACGTTACGCGTAATGTCGAGCAATAGCGGTATGTTTCTCAGCATACCAGCTCCTGCCCCCTTTCCTGCCACCTTCTTCACAGGACAGCCAAAGTTGATGTCTATCACATCGGGCTTCGCCTGTTCCACAATCTTAGCAGCCTCCACCATGTCTTCTGTCGTTCTGCCATAAATCTGAATACCGACAGGACGTTCCTCGTCGCTGATGGTCAGTTTGTTGACAGTCGACTTGATAGAGCGCACCAGAGCCTCAGCCGATACAAACTCCGTATACACCATAGCCGCTCCGTATCGCTTGCAGAGCATACGGAAGCCTATATCGGTCACGTCTTCCATCGGAGCGAGGAAGAGCGGTTTGTTTCCAAATTCTATATTTCCTATTTTCATATTTCCTGAATTCAAGTATTACCAGCAGCAGAAGGATCAGCACTTTTTTCAAATACCTCTTTCAAAAGCCCTTTAAAAAGAGCATTCCCTGCTTGCGGCTGCAAAGGTACTACTTTTTTTTCGAAAAATCACTATTTCAGCAGATGATACATTCCTCCTGCCAAGGTCTTTACGATGCCTTTCATCTCTAAAGAGAAGAGATGGGCTGTGAGTCTTCCTATCTCTATCCCCGACTGAATGCTGATGAGGTTTATCTGCAGGTCGTTGTTCTTTTCCAACACATTGACAATGGCTTGCTCCTCTGCCGAGAGGTCAGGAAAGAGCGTCCGCTCTATGCCTTGCCGCTTGGCTTTCATCAGTTTGGCATCGTCCTGCCACCTCATGTCTTTCACAAAGTCTTCTGCCGATGTGATGAGTGTAGCGCCATTGCTGCGTATCAGGTTGTTGCATCCCTCGCTGTACACATCGCCTACGCGTCCAGGAAAGGCAAAGACATCGCGGTTGTAAGCCTGAGATATTTCGGTGGTGATCAGTCCTCCACCCTTGGCGGCACTCTCCACGAGGATACAGGCATCCGACATGCCCGCCACAATACGGTTGCGCCTTACGAAGTTGATTTTATCAGCATTGGTCTGGGTAAGAAACTCCGTGAGCAGTCCGCCCTGACTCAACATTTTCACAGCCGTAGCACGATGGCTCGAAGGATAAAGGTTGTCCAGACCATGAGCCAACACACCCACTGTCTCATATCCATTGTTCAGAGCTTGCTGATGGGCATGAATGTCGACGCCATAAGCCAAGCCACTCACAACAAGGACTTGCGGGCATAGCTGCCTCAAGTCTGAAACAAATCGTCTGATGACATCTTCGCCATAAATCGTACAATGGCGTGTTCCCACGATATTGATGACCCGTTTCTGGTTCAGGTCTGCCGATCCTTTATAAAAGAGCATCAGCGGTGCATCATCGCAGTCGCGCAGTCTTTGCGGGTATCGTTCGTCGCTCATACAGAGCGGAGTAATGCCATATTTCAAGTCATATTCCAGCTCCACCTCAGCCCTGCGCCTTGCCTCGTCACAGTTTTTCAGTGTTTCCACGAGTTTAGGCGTGGCATCGGGCAGAATGTCTCTGATATGGTCTTTGTTCTCGAATATGATTGTCGCCGAACCCGTCCTTCTATAGAGTTCGAGTATTCCTGCCAGGCTGAAGTAGTTCAGTCGTGTCAGGGTGATAGTATTGAGTATTTCTTGCTGGTCCACGGAGATTGAGTATTGAGTGTTGGTTTGTTGGATGATGAATGTTGAGTTGAGAGAGATGCGACAAAGCAGGATGCTTAGAGTTTCAGATATTCGTATCCGAAACGACAGCGCAGACATTCCTTCTTGTCGCAGTATTCCTTCTTGAGCTGGATGAGCGCCTGCGAGTCGCCGGCATTATCCACCACGAGTCCACACTGTTGCCAGAGTCGGATGATGTAGTTGTTCTCGGGTCGTAACTGTTCCAGAAAGTCGAAAGCTCTGTCGCAATATTTCTCCTCGCCCCTATGTCTGCCATAGGCAAAGAGTATGGGAACCACGGTGTTGATACACAACAGGTTGAGCGAGAATGGAGACAGGTTTTTATCGTTTCTCACACTGGTGCTTCCAAAGGTGTAATGCGTTTCCCAATAAGGCGTCACAGCCGTGGCAAGCACTTTCTTGGCATCCTCTACCGAAGCGGCCTCTACGAGTTGGCTCAGTCCTGCCTTGCGCTGATAGTACAGATGTGCCAGTTGCGAGATTCGGATATGCGGGAAGTTTTGCGGTCTGAGTCGCAGAAACCTCCACTGCCTGTAGTCCATCGGGGTCAGGTTGAACTTATGAGCCAAGTATTTGTATTCATTCCTCAGTTTGGCAAAGTATCCGTCGTTCAGAGCATCTTTCTGGTATCTTTCCGGTATGGTGTTCAGTTCCAGCAGTCCTGCCTGCCCCATGAAGATGGCCTCAATCTGGAGAATGTCGTCACGGTGATGTCCCACGGCCTGCAAAGGTATATGGAAAGCCCATTCCTCAAAGGCTTCGCCATTGACACCAAAGCCGAAGTTGCGTGCCAGGGTCACGAAATAAGCATTCTCCCAGTCACCATTGCATCTTCTTACCCGATCCTCTATGGCATTGGTTTTCTGCTCTAAGCGTTCGGTCTGCAGGGCATTCATCCATGCATGCACGGTAAGACTCGTCAGCGAGGGGATGATCTGATAGCAAGGTGGATACTGGTCTACCGACAACAGTTCTCTGTAGTTCTTCATCACCTTGTCGGGAATATCCAATGCCATCTGCGTCAAAGCCTCTCCCTTACTGTTTTTCGCCTCTGTGTCCACACATCCGCACACATGCAGAACCACATTGTCGTACCGCTCGTCTTTGTCGTGTCTATGCACATACCAGTCGCTCGCCTTGTCGTGTATTTCCACGTTTCCCACCCATAGGGTTCCGTCTATCTTCACCTTGGCATTGAAGAAGTCGGGGCCTGCATTGCGATTGTGCAGTCCCGGGTCAATCACCTCTACCGGCTTTCCCGATGTCGTGCAGAGAGCGGTGAGCGGAAAGAGCTTATGTTTCCAAACATAGTGCAGTAGCTGTTCCATATCGTTATCGGTTTTAAGTTTTTATCGTTAAGGAGTCAGGGGGCAGTGGTATGTTTCTCAGGCAAAGTATTTCTCGAAAGCCCTGTCGTAGTCTTCGCTGTTTCCCAACTTGCCCTGTATGAGACACACCAACTCAACGGTAGCTTTCAGACACAGACGTTCGTCGGAGGCGCGATAGATGTCCTGATGGAACACATATCTCACTCCCTGCTTCTCCAACCACAGTCTCGAGTAGAACTCATCGTCACACTGCAGCGGTGTCTTGTATTGCAGATTCATCCTCGCCACGACTGCATCCACTCCCTTGCGGTGCATCTCGGCAAAGCTCAGTCCACATTTCTGCAGAAAGAGGTGCCGGGTGTGCTCCATATAGTGCAGGTAGTTGGCATTGTTGACGATTCCCTCTATGTCGCACTCATAGTCGCGCACTTCCATCTTGGTCTCAAATACGTATTTCATAATCTTTATGTTGCTTATTTTGGTCCTAAAAATCCTCTTTTTGAGGGCTTTATCTCTAAATCACTGCAAAAATAACCAAATTTTTCTATTAATTGTCACTATTAAGGACGTATTTTCAATATTTTTGATTATTTTTGCCGAAAGGTTCGCGCACGAACGTGCGTGAAAGCATAAAACAGATAGAAACAAAACAAGAAATAAACGATGAAAATAGCTTTGATTGGCTACGGCAAGATGGGTCACATGATCGAAGAGATTGCCCTGCAGCGTGGCCACGAAATCGTATGTAAGATTGACGTGAATAACCCTGAAGATATCGACAGCCCCGAGTTCTGCTCGGCAGATGTCGCCATCGAGTTTACCAACCCTACAGCTGCCTATGGCAACTATCTCAAGGCCTTCGCCCACAATGTCAAGGTGGTGAGCGGCTCCACAGGATGGATGAAAGACCACAAGGCTGATGTCGAGGCATTGTGTGCCGATGGCAAGCAGACTCTCTTTTGGGCTTCCAACTTCAGCATTGGTGTTGCCATCTTCCAGGCTGTCAACCGCTACTTGGCCAAAATCATGAATCAGTTTCCACAGTACAATGTCTGCATGCAGGAAACCCACCATGTACATAAGCTCGATGCCCCAAGCGGAACAGCCATCACCCTTGCCGAAGAGATTATTGACAATCTGGACCGCAAGAAAGACTGGAAGCGTGGTGTCACCTACTGGACCAACGACGGTCATCAGGACGAGGGCGACCAGAACATTACCTCTGACGACTTGGTCATCAACTGCGTTCGCGACGGCGAGGTGCCAGGCATCCATGCCGTGATGTATGACTCTGAGGCAGACATGATCACCATTGAGCACAGCGCCCACTCACGCAAGGGCTTCGCTCTCGGTGCAGTCCTGGCAGCTGAGTTCACAGCCACCCACAGTGGCCTGCTCACTACTTCCGACCTCTTTAAGTTCTAATTCCCCATCAACCAATTCTATCAAGTTAATGATCGACAAACAGAAACAAAAACTCAATATGAAGGTGCAGTGGACCAAGTTCGCTATCGTGCTGGTCCTCTATCTTGCCTTCCTGCTCTGGGTACAGAGTTGGCTCGGCCTTGTTGTCGTGCCCTTTATCTACGATGTCTATATCACCAAAAAGATACACTGGCAGTGGTGGAAAGATTCCGAGGGTCCCGTACGCTTTATCATGAGCTGGGTTGACGCACTCGTCTTTGCCCTTGTAGCCGTCTACTTCATCAATCTCTTCTTCTTCCAGAACTACGTCATCCCTTCTTCGTCGTTGGAGAAGAGCCTTCTCACGGGCGACTACCTCTTCGTAAGCAAGGTAAGCTATGGTCCACGTATTCCACAGACCCCACTCACCATGCCCCTTACCCAGCACACCATGCCGCTGGTCAACGTGAAAAGCTACGTAGAGTGGCCTCACTGGGACTATCGCCGTGTCAAGGGCTTGGGAAATGTAAAGCTCAACGACATCGTGGTATTCAACTATCCTGCCGGCGACACCCTCGTCAACGAGGAGCGCTATCAGGCATGCGACTACTATCACGATCTCGTCTATCCTTTCGGAGAACAGATTCTGGAGCAGAACGGCCTGGCTAAGGACGTGGCTCACCTCACTCCTCTGCAGCGTTATCGCTACTTCGAGCAGGTGTACGCCACAGGACGCCACTACATCGAGAGTATGCCTGGCGAGTATGGCGACATCATCAGCCGTCCTACAGACCGTCGCGAGAACTACGTGAAGCGTTGCGTCGGACTGCCCGGACAGACCCTCCAGATCAAGAACCGTATCGTTTATCTCAACGGACGTCCCAACAAGGAGCCCGACAACGTGCAGTACACTTATAAGATGAAACTTCGTGGCGAGTTCCCCGCCGACCTGGCCGACGAGTTGGGCATCACCAACGAAGACCTGCTCACCTACAACCAGAGTGGCGTCATTCCGCTTACCCGCAAGGCTTACCTGGCTCTCAAGGCCAACAAGAACCTCGTGGCAAGCATCAGCATCAATACCGATGCCACTTACGGCGACTTATACCCTATCAATGCCAATACAGGCTGGACACGCGACAACTATGGTCCTATCTGGATTCCACAGAAGGGCAAAACCATCGCCCTGACCCTCGACAACCTGCCCATCTACGAACGATGCATCAAGGTTTACGAGGGCAACGACCTGAAAGTGGACAATGCAGGCCGCATCCTTATCAACGGCAAGGTAGCCAAGAGCTACACATTCCGTCTCGACTACTATTGGATGATGGGCGACAACCGTCACAACTCAGCCGACTCCCGCTACTGGGGTTTCGTGCCAGAAGACCATATTGTGGGTAAACCTATCTTTATATGGTGGAGTCACAGCCCTGACCATCCTGGCTTCTCGGGCATACGCTGGAGTCGCCTCTTCAAATTTGTCGACAACATCAAGTAACTCCTATCCATTTAGTGAAAGTAGCCGTCAAATACCTCATCACGTTAGTGCTGGCACTGCTCCTTGTATGGGCAGTCCACACCTACGTCCTCACTATCTTCTCGGTTCCACAAGGCGGGCTTCCGCCCTACCTTAAGTCTGGTTCCCGAGTGATAGTGAACAGGGTATATTGCGACAGCTTCAAGCGTGGCGACCTCGTAGTCTTCACCGATACGATAGCACGTCGTGGTGCCTCTGTCACCGAAGCCCACTTCATTGGCCGCATAGAACGACTGCCAGGCGACACCATTACCCTCGACACGGTGCGCTACGTCATTCCTGCCATTTGCTGTCGCCGTTGTGGCTGTCCCGACTGCCGCTTCTACCTTGTACGCACGCAGCGAGGCCCGCAAATCGTTCATAAACACCAGATGATAGGTAAAGCCCACTTGATATTTAAGTGAAAACAACATGCTTTCCATTCTTTCTTCCACCTATTTCGGTCCTGTGCAGTGGTATCAGAAACTACAGCGCAGCGAGACGTGCCTCATAGAGCAGCACGAGAACTTCGTCAAGCAGACCTACCGCAACCGCATGATCATTGCCACAGCCAATGGTCCACAAGCTCTCACCATACCTACTACACATGGCACTTCCCTGTCAATCAAAGACATTCGCATATCTGATCATGCCAACTGGCGCCATGTACACTGGAACGCCCTTGCCTCAGCCTATGGCGAGAGTCCATTCTTTCCTTACTACCAGGACGACTTGCGTCCTTTCTTTGAGAAGAAATACGAGTTTCTCTTTGATTTCAACATGGAGATAACCCACAAGATGATCGAGTTGCTCGACATCCGTCCCCATCTCTCGCTCACTGACCATTATCTGCAGGGCGACGAACTGAAGGACTTCTGCGACTATCGTGAGTCAATACGACCCAAACACCCCCTTCCTGATGCCGACTTCGTTCCGCACCGCTACTATCAAGTCTATGAACACAAGCTGGGTTTCCTGCCCAACATGAGTATTCTCGACCTCCTCTTCAACGAGGGAAACGAGTCTATTCTACATCTTATATGATAGAACTTACACAAATGTGGAAGTTAGAGGAATTATTATTTCCTCCAAAATTCCATCGATGAAAGTTCTGCACAAAAAAAATCCGTAATCTGTTGTACTCAAGATTACGGATTTACTATTTTACAAAACAACCATTCCTGATTATTCTATACTCAATATCTAAAAAGGCGACAGGATGACTTACTCACCTTTCAGCAATCGCTTACCCATGGCCTTGCCCAATGCCTCGCATTGCGCCTTCACCTCGGGAGTAATGGCCTGTTTCATATCTACAGGCTCGCCTACAGCCTCGAAATGCAAGCGGGTGTCGTTCCACTCCTGTATCTTCGCCACAGCCTTGCTGGCCCAGCAATGCGAGCCATACCAGCCGAGCAGATGGTTCTTGATGTCCTTGTTGGCCAACTCAGAGAGAAGAACCTCCATCTCATGATACAAGCCTGCATTATAAGTAGGAGCACCAACTATCAGACCTTTGTAGCGGAACACATCACGCAGGATGTAGCTATGGTGGGTCTTCGAGATGTTGTACATTACGATGTTCTTCACACCAGCCTGGCTCGCTGCACGCGCGATAATCTCTGCCATACGCTCTGTGTTGCCGTACATCGTACCATAGCAGATCACCAGTCCTGGCTCTGTCTCGTATTTCGACATCTTGTCGTACATATCCATCACCTTCGCAATATGCTCGTGCCAGACAGGGCCATGGGTCGAACAGATAAAGTCTAACTCCACACCTGCCAACTTCTTCAGCGCATTCTGTACAGGCACACCATACTTGCCCACAATGTTAGAGTAGTAACGCACCATCTCCAACCAGAAGCTCTCACAGTTGATCTCCTCGTCTATCACACCGCCATTCAGCGCTCCGAAGCAGCCGAAAGCATCACCCGAGAAGAGCACCTTGTTGGCAGCATCCAATGTCACCATTGTCTCAGGCCAGTGAACCATCGGAATGAGCACGAAACTCAACTCATGGTTGCCTGTGCTCAACGTCTCACCATTCTTCACTTCTACCACATCGTCGGTCACGCCATAAAAGCCCTCCAGCATACCTAAGGTCTTCTTGTTGCCTACTATCTTGATGTTGGGATAATACTTCTTGATGAGAGCTATCGAGCCACTGTGGTCTGGCTCCATGTGATTGATGACCAGATAGTCAATCTCCCTCTCACCAATCACTTCCTTGATATTCTCCAGAAACTGAGTGAAGAAATCCACCTCCACTGTGTCGACAAGCGTCACTTTCTCGTCTACAATCACATACGAGTTATAGCTCACACCATTGGGCAGAGGCCAAAGCCCCTCAAAACGATGCTTGTTTCTATCGTTTACACCCACGTAATAAATCCCGTTCTTAATTTCTGTTACCATAACTATTAATTTTGATTTTTGTGCACAAAGATAAAGAATAACCCAAAGAAAGCAAAACGAATTCGCTATTATTAAACAATTTTTCACTACCTTTGCAGCCATGAATTACAATACACATACCCTCTCCAACGGGCTTCGCATCATACATCTGCCCTCTACGAGCCCTGTTGTCTATTGTGGCTATCAGATCCAGGCAGGCTCACGTGACGAGCTGCCAGGTGAGGAAGGCCTTGCCCATTTCTGCGAGCACACCACCTTCAAAGGCACTATCCGTCGCCGGGCATGGCACATTCTCAACAGCCTCGAAAGCGTAGGAGGCGATCTGCAGGCTTACACCACCAAGGAGTCTACCGTCTACTATGCCGCCATCCTTCACGACCATATAGCACGGGCCGTCGACCTCCTTACCGACATCGTCTTCCACTCCACCTATCCCCAGGCAGAGCTTGACAAGGAGGTAGAAGTCATTTGCGACGAGATAGAGAGCTACAACGACACCCCCTCCGAACTCATCTACGACGAATTCGAGAACCACCTCTTCCAGGGTCATCCTTTAGGTCATAGCATCCTCGGCACAGCAGAGGGCGTACGAAGTTTCAGTCAAGCTGATGCTCAGCGCTTTGCCCATCGACATTATCGCTCAGACAATGCAATCTTCTTCGCCTATGGTGATATTTCCTTTTCCCGCCTCGTACGCCTCTTGGAAAAGGCTCAAGTGGGACTGTCAGCAGCCCCTGCAATCCAGTGTCCCCAGTCAGCAGAACTGCCTCATCACGACGATCAGCAGGAGCCACGTACTCTCATCATCCCGAAGCACACCCATCAGGCACACGTGATGACGGGCACTCTGGCTTGCAATGTCCATGACGCACGCCGTATGCCTCTCTATCTTCTCAACAACATCCTTGGAGGTCCTGGCATGAATGCCAAACTCAATCTCGCCCTTCGCGAGCATCACGGCCTCGTCTATACCGTAGAGAGCAACCTGACCACCTACAGCGACCTTGGCTACTGGAGCATCTATTACGGCTGCGATGCCCACGACATCGAGCGTTGCCGCCGCCTCGTACACCGCGAGTTGCAGCATTTCATCGACCGTCCTCTCAGCCCTTCACAGCTAAGAGCTGCCAAAAAGCAGATTAAGGGACAGATAGGAGTGGCATGCGACAACCGTGAGAACTTCGCCCTCGACTTCGGCAAGAGCTACCTCCATTATGGCTGGCTCAAGAACATCCAGCATCTCTACGAGCAGATAGACGAAATCACCTCGCAGCAGATACAGGAAGTCGCCCAGGAATATTTCGCCGACGAACGTCTCTTCACCCTCATCTATCAATAATGCCGTGAGGTAGAGATTACCCCAAAAAACACGCACCAACTGGGAAAAGGAATCTGCCCAACTGGAAAAAAATTTTTTCCCAACTGGGAAATTATTTTTTCACAGTTAAGTCCTGTTAGGCAATGAATATTTATACAGAAGGATTATGACTGCAATTTTAGCCCTTTCCAATATAGAAAAAGGCTAAAATTCAGTACTTTTACATGCGAGTTCTGTCGCTAAGGCAACTACTTCTTCTTAGGACGGCGGCGTGCCCAGCCTTCTTCCTCGAAGTTGGGTTCCTCGCCCTTGAACTTAACGTTGTCGTTGTGCTGGAAGAACTGACGCCAGTCGCCTGTCTCCTCTTCTCTGCGAGGCTTACGGCTACGACTCTCTGCACGACTGCCTTTCCCCTTGCCTCTGCTCTCGCTGCCCTTGCCGCCCTTGCGGCTCTCACGACTCTCGCTACGACTGCCACGGGCACTACGTCCATGACCCTCTTCGTCGGCATCGTTGCAACGAACGGTTCTGCCCTTGTACTCTGTGCCGTTGAGAGCTTTCATCACACGCTTGGCATCCTCCTCGGGAACCTCGATGTAGGCAAACTTAGAGAGCAAGTCGATGTGTCCCACCTCCTGGCGACCCTTCACATGCTTGTTCAGATACTGCATGATCTCGCCAGGATAGAAGCCGTCCGCCTTGCCCAGGTTGATGAAGAGACGCTTGTATCCAGCCTCTGCCTCGTGCTTGCGGCGACCGTTAGACACCTTGCCACGACCCTCTGAGCCTCTACCCTCACCACGAGAGCCACGAGAGCCCTTGCCGGTTTCGGGCTTGACTATCTCAGGAGCGTTCTTATAATAGTCAAGGAACTTACCAAAGGTGATGGTAACCATCTTCTTGATGATGTCTTCCTTGTCGATGTAGTCGAACTGGCGGTTGATCTCTGCCATATAAGGCTCTATCTGATCCTCGTCAACATCGGTCTTCATGATGTCATCCATGGTCTTGAAGAGCTGTTTCTTGCAAATCTCCTCGGGAGTAGGAAGGGTGCCGTCAATAAAGTCCTTGCCTATCTGTTTCTCTATCTGTCTCACCTTAAACTTCTCGCGGGTGTGGATGATAGAGATAGAGGTGCCTTTCTTTCCGGCACGACCTGTTCGTCCACTACGATGGGTGTAGCTGGCAATATCGTCGGGGAGTCCATAGTTGATGACGTGAGTAAGGTCGTCGACATCAAGTCCTCGGGCTGCAACGTCGGTGGCCACAAGGAACTGCACATTGTGATTGCGGAACTTCTGCATGGTGAGGTCGCGCTGCTGCTGACTCAAGTCACCATGAAGAGCCTCAGCATTATAACCATCGCGGATGAGTTTGTCGGCAATATCCTGTGTCTCCAACTTGGTGCGACAGAAGATAATGGCGAAGATACGGGGATAGAAGTCGACAACACGCTTCAGGGCAAGATACTTGTCCTTGGCGTTCACCAGATAGTAAATGTGATTGACGTGCTCGGCACCCTCGTTGCGTGAGCCTACAACGATCTCCTTATGGTCGTGGAGGTAGTGGAGCGCTATCTTCTCTATCTCCTTGCTCATAGTTGCAGAGAAGAGGAGCGTATTTCTATCCGCTGGCACATTCTCGAAGATGGCATTGATGCTTTCGGAGAAGCCCATATTGAGCATCTCGTCAGCCTCATCCAATACCACATTGTTCACATGCTCCAGCTGAGCCACGCCACGGTTGATGAGGTCGAGAAGACGGCCTGGTGTGGCTACGATGATCTGCACACCATGCTTGAGGGTGCGTATCTGGCTGCCTATATCGGTTCCGCCATAGACTGCAGCAATGTGGAGTCCGTCGATGTATTTGGCGAAGCTGTTGAGGTCGTCGGCTATCTGGAGACAAAGCTCACGGGTAGGACTAAGGATAATGGCCTGTGTCTGCTTGTTCTGAGCATCGGTCTTCTGAATGACAGGAATGCCATAGGATGCAGTCTTGCCAGTTCCGGTCTGCGCCAGGGCGATGACATCGTTTTTGTTGCCTAAGAGATAGGGGATTACTTCTTCCTGTACGGGCATTGGATTCTCGAATCCAAGCTCCTCAATGGCGCGGCGAATGTCCTCGCTGACGCCTAATTCTAAAAATGTTTTCAAATCTTTTTTACCTTATTAATGTATTCAATGCAGAAGGCTGAATTCACCCTCCCAGCCATTAATAGGGTGCAATATCCTTCCGAAAACGCTTGCGACAAGGCTGTCCTGTCCTATGCTAAAAGGCGACAGGCTGCCTGATACTTGTCTAAATTCGGGTGCAAAGTTAGTAAAAAGTTCTTGATAATCAAAAAGTTTTCGTACTTTTGCACACAAAATAGGCTTTTTATACACTCTGAATGATGATGGATTTATCTTTTCTTTTGCCTTCGTGCCTACGGCGGAGGGTTCTGCTGGGATTCATTTGCTGGTGCTGTTGCAGTTCTGCGCTGTGGGCGCAGGATTCTGTCATGGTAGCGAAGGACTCGTTGAAAACAACGAAAACAATACTGACCGACTCTATTGTAGCCGCAACAAGACCATTGCCCGACTCCATGGTGACAGCAGACTGCAAACCCGTGCTGCGGCCGAAGGACGTACTGGTGCCTGTAGTCATAACAGGACTGGCAGCGCTGTATGTACAGAACCATGGTTGGTTTGCGCAACAGAAGCGCGAGGTTCAGAAAGGGCTGTCGGCTGAGGGAAGGCATCATCTGAGGGCTGACGAAGTATTGCAGTTTGCACCTATGGCAGCAGCCTGGGGCTTGCGATTAGCAGGCGTAAAAGGGAAAAACGAACCTAAAGAACGCCTGGGCATCATTGCGCTGTCGTACGCTTCATTGGGACTCATTACGGTCGGCATGAAGGCGGCTGTAAACGAGGAAAGACCCGACGGCAAAGACTGCAGGTCGTTCCCATCAGGTCATACGGCAAGGGCATTCATGGGTGCAGAGATGCTGTATCAGGAATATAAGGACGTGTCGCCATGGATAGGATATTCGGGCTACGCCATGGCTGCGCTGACAGGCTATCTGCGAGTCTACAACAACCGGCATTATCTGAACGATGTCGTGGCGGGAGCCTGCATCGGAATCCTGTGTGCCAAATTGGGATATTGGCTGCAACCGAAATTGTTTAAAAAGAAAAAGAAGGCTTTCAAATTTCAATATTAAGAAATTTGAAAGCCTTCTTCGCTTCATCAAAGGTTTTGGTCAAGGAATTGAAGAATCTTCTGCTGTATGCGGAGCCCGCAGGAATGAGGCACGTCCCAAAGTTCGGTGGTAAGGAGAGAGTCTGCATGTTGGCTGTTCCATACAGCATGCATCTGCGCGAAAGCCTTCTTGACTCCGGGGACGGGGAAAAGATGGTCAAGGGTGCCACTAATAAAGAGAGAAGGATGAGGACAAGCCAAGGAGGCGATGTGAGGATAGTCGAGGTACTGACGGAGTGCAGGAATACAGTTGGCAAACCCTCCGTTCTCCTTTCGTCCATAACGCAGGGTAAGCTGATCGTCGGTAGTGATCATCCAGCAGATATTGGCACTCGCCTTGATCTTGTCGGAGAGGGCAGCAAGCATCCAGGAACGGTATGCGCCCATAGAACATCCCACACATCCTATCCTGTCCTTATCGACCATAGGGAGAGTAGACAGGAAATCGGTTCCAGCCATATCGTCGTAGGTCATAAAGGCAGAAAGGTCGCGTCCAAGCATCATCATGTTGCCGGCGATAATATCATACTTGTTGCGGTCGATACCTTCCTTACGGCTACGCTCGCCCCAAAGAGGTGCGTCGGCAGAGAAGACTACATAGCCGTGACGGGCAAGATAGTCGCCAAGATACTGACCTTCGTACAACTTCTTTGCCCATGCATCAGCGTCGGCGACAACGGCGGTGTCGACATCAAAGGGACGTATCATCTTCTCCTTGCCGATGTAGAGGTGGGCTCCATGGTCATGGAGGGCATTGATGGCAGGGAAAGGTCCCTTGCCGTCGGGTATAAGAAGATAGGCTGTGATGCGGGCATAGGCGTTGACACAGAAGCTGATTTTCTGTGCACGATAACCATCTCGTTGTTCTTCGGCTATCACCTTCATGTCCCACGACTTGGCTCGGCGAGGAGGTGCCATCATACATTCAAATATCTTCTGACGGGTAGCCTTCTTCCATTTTGCAAAGTTTTTGATAGGACTGTTACCCCATGCCATAGGGTATGTGAGTTCCTGTTTGAGTTGTTCGACGTAAACGGGCAACTCACCTTGCCACTCGTAATTCTCTCGCACAGGCAGTTGTTTCGCATTCGGTTTCTGGGCGAAAGATGGCTGAGAGAATATCAGCAAGGCAAAAAATGTGAAGAGTGAAAAATCCAAATGTTTCATTGTTATTGAGTTTTTAAGTGTTGAATGTTATGCTGAGATGCAGCTTATCTTATGCAAAGATAAAAAAAATAATTTGGAAAACAAATGAAATGCGTACTAAAATATCCGAAAAAAGAAAACACAAAACGCCCTGAACCAACAAACAACTTTGATTCAGGGCGCATTCTATCAATAGTATTTTACTTTTTCATTGCACGATCTGCGGTAAGGATAGCAAACTGCACCTTGTTTTTGTCGGCAAGTGTGCCTGCCAACGATTTAATCCTGGATAACGACCCTTCCCTTTGCCAACGAAAGAAGATCGGGAATGTCGTAACAGCGCAAGACACCAGGAATGACGTTCGACATCATGTCGTGCTGCACGGGGTGTTGAATGTAATTGCGCCAGGTCTTCAATGTGCGGGTGAGTGTGGCACCAGCCAATCGCTCGTCGAGCACAGCAGCGTGCATCACTACGACTGCGTTCATTCCGTCAGCCTTGACTGTAATCTGGCGGCCCTTCAACTTTTCGTCAGCCGAACAGAAATTGAGAATGGTGCGCAAATCCTGCACACGCTGACCTATGAGCGGTTTGCCTGCATGAAGGGCAGTTACAGCAGAACGATACTGAGTATTCCAATACTTGGAAAGGTTGTACTCGAAAATGTCGCTCGTCTCACCAAAACCTCGCAGGTCGGCATAAACATGAATCGTGCCGTCGGAGAATACATCACGACGATCGGTCTCTATCAGCAGACTTGCCTTTCCTGCATCAGCAAGATGGATGCAAACCTTCGACTGCTGATTGGCAACCGACGGAATCCTGACGATGACAGGAACAGGATACTGACCTTCGCAATCGAGCTGATAACGATATTCCTCCACGTCGCGCTGCGATTCGTGGCGAGTCTCAATAGCATTCCAGTGGTCGTTCAGTCCGGAAAGTCCCAACAGCTTCAGAATGCCAGCCTTCACCTTGTCGGCCGACTGCGAACAGAAAGCCTGGCGCTGGGCTGACAGCCTGTCCATCTGTGCCTCACACTCCTGCATGGAGCTGAGCGCATCCTTGTATTCCAAGTTTACCTGTCCAGTCTTGGTGCAACTCATGTTGTCACTACGCCAGTAAGTATAAGGTTTCACCTCGCCCTGAGCATCGCCCAAGAGAGCTTTGCGGAAGAAGCTTACCATCTTGTCCTGGCTGGGCTTGGGAATGGCGTGTCCGTCGTCGTAATAAAACTGTTCGGCAGCTTCGGGCGCTCCCAGAAGACTGTAGCAACGATTCACCTCTTCGTAGCCACGCAAGGCTCCCCAATGGTCAACGAAGTCGAAACGTCCGTCAAGAATCAGGAAAGGCTTTGGCGCATTCATCATCGCCATGTCGGCAATCTCGATGTGCTCGCGTCCTTCGCCCGGAATCCACTGACATCCGTCGCTTGGGCCTTGAGTCTCTAAGGTTCTTTCGCGCGACGAGAAGAACAATCCCACACAACTTGCCTTTACCCTATCGTCGAGGGCAGCCAGATAAGACGACTGCGTGCCGCCTCCCGAGAAGCCATAACAGCCAATCTTGTCGCCATCAATGTCCTTACGACTGAGCAGATAGTCGATGGCGCGGCTGTTGTCGAAAAACTCCTGTGCGGCAAGGCTGCTGCCAAGGAGGATGAAGCCTGGAGCAATGAGTGTATGCTCGGTAGTTACGCCACGGGTAAGATTCTTGCCCTGTGCATCGATAGTTTGCTGGCGCTCACCCTGCGAGAAGGGGTCGACCACCATGGAAGCAATACCGTTGACAGCCAACTGCTCAGCACTTCCCGAACCCGTGCCCTTTCCGTCGAGTCCATGTCCGCACATCTCGATGCAGGCAGGAATCTTGCCCTGCACCTTCTCGGGCAGATAAAGATGGGCTGTGACGTAACGGCCTGGCGTACTCTGAAAGACAATCTTCTCGACTATAAAGCCGTTGCCCTTCAACGAGCCCACTACCTTGGCATTGAGTTTGCCACGCTGTGGCATTTCGCCAGCCAACTGACTAAAACGACTGCGCAACTGGCTCACGTATTGCTGCATGGCTTCCTTTGACTGGCAAGCCTTTTCGAAAGCCTGCTGGCGCTCATAGTTCTGAGCGTGTACTGGCAGCATCTCGTAGTTGTAGAGCGAGGTGGCTGTCTTGAACTTCAGAGCCTTGTAAGAGCCCTGAGCCATTGCCACCGTACCTGCAAGCACGGCGGCAACCGATAAGAAGAATCTGTTTCTATACATAGTAATATCTTTAACTTCTATAACTTCTGAACTTGACCGAAAAGTCTTGATTTTACATCTTGACAACCACTTCCATATCGCCCTCGCCTGCATCGAAGGTAAGTAAGCGCAACTTCTCGTCGTACTTCCATCCATCGACAAACTTGCCGGCTACTGTGACGAGCTTAGGCTTCTTGTCGAGATAAACACTTACGCTGTAGTAGTGCGAAACAGGCTTGTAGTTGCCCTTAGGAGTCGTGATGTTGAGTATCCACTCGTTCTGTGCCAGTCGGCTCTCCATCTTGGTGACGGCATAAACTCCCTTCTGATAATCGAGCGATTTGCCGTCGTCCTCGTACATCTCATACACCGAATGCTCGGAAGGATAGATGAGCAGCGAGATGTTGGTGTTGGGACGCTCGTCCACATACTGCATGGCCTCCTGACGGGGAATGATGGCTCCGCGGCGCAGGAAGATAGGCATGATCTCGATAGGTGTGAGGAACGACTTGTACTGGCGGCCGCTGATACGCTCGCCTGTCCAGAAGTCGAGCCAGTCGCCACCGGGGAAGTAAACAGGACGCGAGAGTGCGTTCTTCACCGTTACAGGACACACCATCATGTCGCGGCCAAACATATACTGGTCTGAAATCTGATAGGTATTGACATCCTGCAGATGATCGTAGAACAAAGGTGTCATCAGCGGACGGCTGGTTTTGTACATATCCCAGGCGCTGGTGTAGATGTAAGGCAGGAGCGCATAACGCAGCGAGTCGTACTGGATGAAGATTTTCTGTGCTTCCTCGCCATAAGTCCATGGCGCATGATAACGGGGATGATCCATACCGAAGAGGATGGATACAGGCGAGAACATTCCCATCTGCACCCAGCGCAGATAGAGGTCGGTGTCGTAGGCAGAATACTGCTCGAATCCACCCATACAGTGGCTCCAATAGCCGACACCAGAGAGTCCTATATTAATACCTCCGCGGATGATAGGTTCAAACCACTGCCACTCCGAGCCCCAGTCGCCAGCCCAGATGAAAGGATAGCGCTGAATACCTGCATAACCCTCGCGTGTGTGGTCGAAGCCTCGCTGTCCGTTGAGCTTGGCAAAGTTCTCATAAGGCGCCTTGGCATAGGCTATAGGGAAGAGGTTGTGGGCAGCCTTCTGCTCGATGTTTGGATTGTTGTAGTTCAGAGCGCTTCCCACATCAGTCTTGAAGAACTTGACTCCCAGGTCAGTCACTTTCTTGGCAGCATTCTTCCACCACCAGTCCACAGCCTTGTCATCGAAGAAGTTGATGATGGCGTTGGTTCCACCGTCCTGAATGGTGAGTCCCTTCTTCTGTGCTGTGGTGAGCAGATTGTTGCGCTTGCCGTTGTCGACCAGCGAACGAATGTGCAGACCAAACATTGCCACATTGTTCTTATAGGCATGGTCGATCATGCCCTTGGGGTCTTTAAACTGATCCTGGAACTCGAAAGTACAGCCTCCGTTGCCTAACTTGGCAAAGAGGCGCCAGGTAGAGTCGAGCCACATCATGTCGAACGGAATCTTTTCCTGACGCAGGCGGTCGATGAGATTGACCACATACGTATCGTTGGCCTTGCTCTCATGATGCCATGTTCCACCGCTGTACGAGCCGATGTGCAGACCATAGGCTGCACGTGGCATAAGAGGCGCCACGCCTGTGAGTTGCTGATAGCTGTGAATCAGAGTTTCCAACTGTTCGCCATAGATGAAATAATAGTCGTTGTCGCCACCAGGTGCCGAGAAACTGTACTTGTCGTTGTTGGTCCATCCCATGTCCCAGTCGTTGGGCACGGCAGTATGGAAGAATACGGCGTAGCCCTTGTTGCTGAGCATCAAAGGCACAGGACAGTAGTTGGCTCTCAGAATGTCCTTGCCGCCAACAGCAGGCTTTGAGCCCCGTCCCAGTTCCACATTGAGATGAACACGCTGTCCACGCTGGTCGATGCGGTCCATGCGCTCACCGAAACCGAAGAAGTGCTCGTCGGGGTTCATCTTCACCTCATTATATATGCTGTCCTTGCAGCCCGATGTCAACTCCTCGTAGAGCACCTTTCCCGAAGCATCAGCCACCTGTATGCGCCAGGGAGCTTCCTGAATGCTTACCTGCAGCTTGCTGGTCTTTATCTGTTTGCCGTCCACGCTGAAGTCCACCTGCGGGAAGTTGTAGTTGACCACCATCCACTTCTCATTATCGGGCATCTGCTGTGCAGGCACCTTGGTTACACGGAACATGCTTTCCGAACACATCTCGATGCGCATGTTGCCCTGAGACGATGTGTAGAGCACGCTGTTTCCTTTCACTTGCTGTGCATGAGCCGCTGTGGCAAAGGCGCACAGCGACAGGAATGTGAGTTTTAGCTTTAAGTTTTTCATATCTATTCTGTTGTTTTTGTTGTTACGTTATTGATTTCTATTCCTGCCTGCACCACGGCTCCCAGTCCGTGGGCATCGTTGAGCGGAGCCGGTCGGTTGTAGTAGAAGGGCAAGTCGCGGCTGATGCCTGTTCCCATACACACGCCCTTCACCTGTCCTTCTGGGGTTATCTGACTGCAGACAGCCTTCCATCCCTGCAGCGCCACAGAGGCGAACGAGCTGTCGAGCCAGCCCTTGTTCACACCATGCGCAATGGCTGCGACAAACATGGCTGTGCAGGAAGTTTCGGGATAAGAGTCAGGCTTGTCGAGCAACTGGTGCCACATGCCCTGTGCGTCCTGATAGGCGATGATGTTTTCCACTCTTTTTCGGAACAGCTGCAGCAATCTGTCTCGCAGCGGATGCTCTTCGGGCAATCTGTCGAGCACGAGAGCCTGTGCCAGAAACGCCCATCCGTTGGCTCTTCCCCAGTGGGCGGTGCCGTGGGCATGGGTCGTGTCGTAATAGAAACAATGCCAATAGAGGTGCTTGTCGTTGTCGAAGAGCAGACTGTCGAAAATCAACACCTGTTCTGCCGCTCTCTGCAATAAGTCGGACGATGCACCCTTGCGGCTTCCCTGATGAGCCAGGAAAGAAGAACACATATACAGGTCGTCGAGCCAGAGTGTTCGCTCTCCCACCTTTCCCCGGCAGTAAATGCCTGTTTCGGGAATGCGCTCCTGCTGAGTAAGAATATAATGGCTTATCTTGTCGAGATAATTCTCGTAACGTTCGTCTTTGTATCGTCGTGCCAGCTCGGAGAGGGCAGCGCCCATAGCTCCGCAGTCGTCGAGGCTCGACATGGAGAAGAATCTGCGCCACGCATTGTCGCGCACGCCCGATTCGTATTCTTTCTTGAGTTGTCGCTGTATTTTTGGATCGAAATAAAAGTCAAAGTTCTCTTTGACAAACTGCTCATACTTCTTTTCACCTGCCGCATCGGCAAGATTGAGCATCGCCACTCCGAGCACACCATTCACGTATCTCCATTCCTGATAATAGCTGTCGATGTGAGAGTGTCCGTCCTGTGCCTTTGACACGTTGTGGTTGTGATGGCTCAGCAGATAATCTGCCACCCGCTTCGAGACATCGAGCGGAGCATCCTGCGCCATAATTCCGGCTGCAAAGGCAAAACTGCAAATAAGAGTAAAGACTGCTTTCTTCATGAGGCTTCCCGGTTTTTAAGTGGTTTGAAAATATTGAGAATATTGTTGCTGGAACAATTCCTGCGGAAGTAGATTTTAAGAAAAGGCCCCTCCGCTTCTCACGAGGCAGAGAGGCCTGCGTTTTGTGTTAATATATAACTAAAAACCTACCGTTAATTCTTTATTTCAATTCAAGTTTCGCAAGCGAGGGAATTGGTAGAAGCTAAAGCAGTTATCACTCCCTTCGGTCGTTAGAAGTTAAAGCCAACAGCCTTGTTGGTTGAATATTTAGCTGTAAAGCATATGGCTTTAACTTCTCTAACTTCTTTAACTTCTCTAACTTCCCCCATTTGCGAAAGTTGAGTTATTTTAATATCCGTAGTTGTTAAACAATGCGTTGTTCGACGCATTGATGTCTGAGTCGAATATAGGCCAGTACTGACGGGAGTCAGGATCGTTGGCAAAATAGTTGACCAGCATGTTGTCCTTCACGGTGGCAGACACGAAGTCGTAGTCGAGTCTTGTCCAGCCTTCGCCAGCAGGAGCAGCAGTCTCGCCCTTAGCCAAACCATAATACTCCAACTTACCAGCAGCATTGGTGCGTGTGTAAACCACTGTAGGCACGTCAGCATACTTGCCTGTGCGGTCGCGCAGCGCTCTCATGTCGGTTACGGTCTGTCTTACGGCTGTTCCGAGCAAGTTCCAGCGAATGAGGTCCTGCTTGCGCAGCATCTCGCCAGGGAATTCGAGAAGGCGCTCCTTCTGGATGGCCTTCAGCATGTCGGCCTTCGAGCTGATGGCGTTGACATAAGCCTCTACGTTGGCAGGGCGGTCGGCTACGGCAAAGGCACGGTTGCGAACCTCCTTGAGGTAAGGCTTGGCTGCATCAGGGCCTTCCAGTTCGTTGGCTATCTCAGCTGCCATCAACAGGATGTCGGCGTAGCGGAGCACGGGCAGGTTCACACCGTCGTCGTTGGAAGTCACCGTACGGGTCATACGTTCATAGTCGTACTTGCCGAAGTTGAAACTTGGAGCAGAAGCATCGTTGTCACCCAACTTGGCCATTGTGTAGCCGTTGTTGTACTTGTAAGGCACGCAGTTCACGTCGCGGCGCTGGTCTGCATTGTCGTACTCATAGTAGAGTGTAGGCGCGGGAATGTTCTGTCCGCCATAGTTGGTCTTGCTCAAGTGTGGACTCTTCGACTTGTGGTAAACACCAAAGTGATAGAAGAATCGTCCACGTCCGTCGTTGAATGGAATCTCGAAGATAGACTCTTTGTGTGAGCCTTCGATGGTGATGACGTCAGTAGCGAGGTCATTCCAGAACTGCTCGTAAGTGGCGTCGAGTGCGAGTCCACTCTCTCTGATGACGAGTTTCAGGTCGTCGTAAGCCTCCTGCAGCAGGGCTGTGCTGGTGAGCTCAGGATCGTTGCTGCGGCGCACCTCATAAGCAGTAGGATTGTCGAGCGAGGTAGGACGCTGGCTGTAACCCTCGGCCATGAGGATGAGTCGTGCGCGAAGACCCAATGCAAATGCCTTGTTCACACGCTCGGTAGTCTTGGTGCGCTCAGCCTTTCCTGGCCAAGGCAGATAGCCTGCAGCCTCTTTCAGGTCGGCAATAATCTGCTTGTAGATAACGTCGCGGTCAGACTTGGGAAGGTAGATGGTGCTCTGCTTCACCGATGTGAATCGGGCAGGCACGTCGCCCCAGGCACGAATGAGGTCGTAGTAGTACTGTGCACGCAGGGTGAGCGACTCGCCTAAGAGATAAGCCATGTCGGCATTGCTCTCAGGATTGCCGTAGGCACGTATTCCCTCGATGCAGCAGTTGGCTGCCTCAATGCCGTTGAAGAAGCCTGTGAAGGCGTTAGGATCTTTTCCTGAAGCCATCCAGTTGTTGGCAGAGAAGGCGCTGTAAGTGCAGAGCGAGGTCTTGTTGTTCGACGAAGGCTGCGCCATGTCGAAGTAGCACTCGGCGTCGGTATTCATACCATAGTAAGGCATGTAGCGTGCACGGTGAGAGTTGGTGGCGGCAAACCAGCTGTAGATGCCGATGACCGTATTCTCGGCAAGCGGGGTGTTAGAGAACACCACCTTGTCATTGTATTGTGACTCGCTTTCTACGTCCAAATAGTCGTTGCACGACATGAGTGTAGCGCCAGCCAACAGGGCTGTAAATACATATTTTATTTTCATAACGATGTTTCCTTTAAGTGTTTTTTAGAATGTAAGATTAAGACCGAAGATGAACTGGCGGCTTCTTGGATAAGCCGAGTAGTCTACGCCTGGACAAACCAGCACGTTGCGGCAGCAGTCCACCTCTGGGTCCATACCACTGTAACCGGTGATACAGAAAAGATTTGAAGCGGTAAAGTAAAGACGCAGGTTCTGAACATAGATTTTCTGCATCCATGTCTTAGGCAGTGTGTAGCCCAAGGTAAGTGTAGAGAGGCGGAGGAATGATCCGTCCTCGATAGCCCAGTCGGTGAGCACAGCCTTTGTTGTGTAAGGCGACCACATCGTGGTGTTCTTGTTCATCTCGGCGAGCTTGGCAGCGTCGTTAATGAAGTTGCCGTTCTCGTCTACGTTGGTCCAGCGCTTGCCGCTTGCCATCGTGGTGTTGAGGTTGCGCCAGATACCGCCACGTGTAGAGGTCTGGTCTATCTTGTCGGCGTTGTAAACATCGTTGCCAATGCTGTAAGAGAAGTCGGCGTTGAAGTCGAATCCGTAGGCACGTGCACCGATAGAGAATCCACCTACAGCCCATGCGTTGGCGTCGCCAATCTCGAACTTATCGTCATCGCTGATAGTTCCTGAACCGTCCTTGTCGAGGAGCTTCATGGTACCAGGGCGTACTGTGCCCACAATACCGCTGGCATCAGCCACACCTTCCTTCAGTTTCCACTTTCCTGCGGCAGCATCGTAGCCCTCGAAGTCGTCCACCTCGTAGCGTCCTGTTCCTGCCAGCTTATAGCCGATGATAGTTCCTACAGGCTTTCCTGGCTTCACTAAGTAGTCGGAGCCAATTTCTGTACTTGCCCAGTAAGAAGGCTTAGAGTATGAGTCCATGCTTCCGAGGCTCACTACCTCGTTGGTGTTATGACCGAGTGTGAACGAGAAGTTCAGACCGTAGTTCTTGGTGTTGATGGCATCGTAGTTCAATGTCAGCTCGAAACCTGAGTTCTTGGTCTCGCCCACGTTCTGGAACTGTGTGTTGTAGCCGCTACCAGTGATCTGCATCTCCATGAGCAGGTCTTTCACGTTGTTCTTGTACACCTCGAACGAACCGTTGAGCTTGTTGTTGAAGAAACCAAAGTCAATACCCAGGTTGAGTGAGTGTGTGGTTTCCCACTTCAGGTCGGGGTTGCTCATTGCGTTGCCCGTGGTGAGCCATGAGTTCTGCAGATGCAGCCAAGAGCTCTCCTTAATAGAATAGGTACGGCTGGTCTGTCCTGAAGGAATATTATTGTTACCTGACACACCATAGCTCAAGCGTAACTTCAAATTGCTCAGCCAGTCTTGTGTCGACTTCATCCATGGTTCCTCAATAATGCGCCATCCGGCTGCCACTGATGGGAAGTAGCCCCAGCGGTTGCCCTTAGAGAACTTGCTTGAACCATCGGCACGCAGAGTGGCGGTGAGCAGATAGCGGTCCAAGAGACTGTAGTTGGCACGTCCGAAGAACGACACCATCTTATCGTCTGGATAGTAGAACTCGTTGGCACGTGTAGGAGTGCCCTGTGCAGAGAGGTGGAAAGCCATGTCGGCATCGTAGAATGTAGGGAATCCCTCTATGCGTGTCGTTGCCAGTGTCTCGCGGCTTACGATGCTCTCCTGTCCCACCATGAGGTTCAGGCTGTGAATTTTTGGCAAAATCTTTGAGAAGTCGTACTGCAGGGTGTTGGAGTTGCGCACGGTGCGGCGGTTCACCTGTGTACGTGTAGTAAGCGGCATATTCTTAAATTCTGCCAGGGTGTTGTTCTGCGACTCATAGGTAGTAGAGCCTGCAAAGTAACGGAAGTCGTTGTTATAGATGTCAAGACCTACGTCTGTACGGAAAGTAAGCTCGGGCAATATCTTCCATGTGAAAGCTCCGTTCATGTTGAAGTTCTCACGAACACGCTTCTTGTAGTTGTCGTTGAGGGCTGTGATTGGGTCTTCCAGTCCGTCGTCGATGTTGCTCTCGTCGAAGAGGAGGCTTCCTGAGCCCGTCAGTGGCGACTGCATCACAGCGTGGCGGATACGGCCGAAAGAGCCTGAAGGCACAGAGTTCTGGTCGCCGGTAGCGTCGCTCTGTCCGTCGCCGTTCACCTTGGTGCGTGAGTAACGGGTAGAGAACTCCAGCTTGGTTTTTTTGTTGGGCTCATAGTTGAGCTTGAAGTTCAGGTTGCTGCGATAGAAGTCAGAGGTGAGCAGGATGGCTTTCTCCTTCATATAGTTGTATCCTGCTGTGAAGCGCAACTTCTCCGAACCTCCCGAGATGTTGACATTATGGCTGAACACGTTGCCGGTGCGTCCGTACACCTCGTCCTGCCAGTCGGTAGTCTTCATCGAGTTCATAATGTTGGGGATGTTGTCCCATCCACCGAGCACCTGCTGGTACTTGCCGGCGTTGGCGCCTGTGGAGAGGCTCGACAACTCGTACTGCCACTTCAGATAGTCTCCCACTCCCAGCACGTCTACCTTGTCCTCAGCCTTCTTGAAGCCCACATAGGCATTGTAGTTCACAGTCACCTTGCCAGCCTTACCACTCTTGGTGGTGACGAGCACGATACCATTGGAACCACGGCTACCGTAGATGGCGGTAGAGGAAGCGTCCTTCAGCACGTCGATGCTCTCGATGTCGCTGGTAGGAATATCGGAGATGCTGCTGACGGGGAAACCGTCTACTATATAAAGAGGTGTGTTGTCGCGGGTGATAGAACCACCACCACGCACGCGGATGATGACCTCGGCGTCGGGGTTGCCCTCAGGCATGGTGACGCGCACACCAGCCAGCTTACCCTGCATGGCCTCAACAGGCGAAGCCACAGGCACCGACACGAGTTCTGTGTTGCCTACCGAAGAAACCGAACCCGTCACGTCCTTGCGCTTTACGGTTCCGTATCCGATAGCCACCACTTCGTTAAGCATGTTGGAATCTTCCTTCAACTGGACAGTCATCTTGCCTTCCTTGGCAATGATCACTTCCTTCTTGTAACCCACATAAGTGATTTCGAGTTGTTTTCCTTTCGGAACAGAGATAGAGTAATTACCGTCCATATCGGTCACTACTCCCACAGAAGTGCCGGGAATCCTTACGCTTGCGCCAATAATTGGTTCACCAGCCTCGTCAGTTACTTGTCCGCTAACGGTGACGCTTTGCGCCAGCACTCCTAACGGGAAAAGAAGCATCAGCAATAGTACCGAACACTTCTTCATAAAAATAATCGCTACTTTTCTCATAGGTCTTTACTTAGTTTTTAAATATTTGAAGTAGAATGTCGGGGGCAAAAGTAGCCAAATTCCCCCGACATGAGTGGTAAAAACGTTCCAAATGTTCGGTAAAAACGTTTCAAAGCCCGTTTTTCTGCCTATATTCAGACGGACTGACGCCCATTGCCGCCCTGAAACACTTACCGAAGTAGTTCTGATCGCTGAAACCGCAGCGATAGGCGATTTCCTTCACAGGAAGGTCGCTGTGATGCAACAGCGACACGGCACGGTTCATGCGTGCCTTGTTGATAAACTCCTTAGGCGCCACACCCAACAGGCTCTTCAGTTTGCGGTTCAGTCCCGACTTGCTGACGTTCAGCTTAGCTGCCAGCTCGGTCACACTGAGGTCGGAGTTGTCGATGTGCTGTTCCACAAACTCCACCACGCATTGCATGAAGCGCTGGTCTTCCTCGCTCAGGCTCTCCTCGCCAACGCTGCGGCTGTCGGCTTGCAAGGGCTGTTGGCCGTCGGCAACAGCCGCTTCCTCTGCCATTGTCTCCGCAGTTGCCGTTTCAATGGTTGCTTTTTCCGCTGTAATCTTTTCAGCAGTTGTCTTTTCCGCTGTGGTCTTTTCCTCGGCAACCTTGGCTGCCGCCTCAACAGCAGTCTTGTCTGCCCCGGCAGCCTTGACAGCCACAACGAGGTGTTTCTCCTTGTCGTATCTCTCCATCAGGTCGAGATACTGCCCCAACAGTTCCCTTTGCTTGCGGTGGGAGGCGCGAATTGTCCTCGTCACATACACCACGGTATAGATAAACAACAGCGCCAGCAGCACATACAGCACCTTGGCGGTAGTGGTCTGCCAGATGGTGGGTTTCACGCAGATCGTCACCACTTTCACGTTGCCCGCCCATTGTCCTGTGGGCAGTTTCGACTCCACCCGCAACATGTGCGTACCGGGCGAAAGGTTGAGCAGCGTCACCGTGTGGCTGTTCTCCAAGGTATTCCATACGCCGTCATCCAACTGGAACCTATAGCTTATCGACTGGGTGTTGGCATAGTCGATGGCAGCAAACTCTATCTTCACATTGCGCTCCGTCTCATCGAGACAGATGGTGTCGCGGGCGCTCACCGCCTCCATCATCTCGCCTTCTTCCACCGACACCCTTGTCAGTACGATGCGTGGCGCCTTGGTGCGCTTCGTCAGCAAGTCCATATCCATCAGCACCAGTCCGTCCATCAGTCCCATGAGCCATTTGCCGCCTTTCCATCTCAGGGGCTGCGCATCCGAGAAGATCAGCTCGTCGGTCCATGTGCGGTGGTTGAAATAGAGCGATAGTCCATGTTCCACGTCCACGCCCGTCAAGTCGTTGGTGCCCACAAACCACATATATTGTCCATACGCGAAAGCCGACAAGAGGAAGTCCTCCGGCAAATCGCGCCTGTCGAAGTGTCTGAAGTCCACATCTTTGCTGATCAACGAAACGCCGGGCTCCACCATGTTCAGTCCGCTGCCCTCGGTGCAGATATAGAGTCTGTTGGCTCTGTCCTCCGCCATAAACATGACGGCAGAACAACTCAAGCTTCCGTCTCTTCCACCCTCACGCTCGTGCAGAGTGAAGCGCAGCGAGGCTGGATTGGCGGCAGTAAGCTTCGTGGCGAACAGTCCAAGCGTTGTGCCCACCAACAGCTCGTCACGATGGCTGATATATATCATTCTCACCCCCAAGTACTTGCCAGTCATGTCGTCATGAGAGAGAACGATGGGTTGGCACCTCCAACTCTTTCCCGAAGGGGTAATACAGAACAGTCCATGGTTCAGCGTTGCCACCCACAGCCTGCCCCATCGGTCTTTCTGCAGCGAGTAAACATGATGGGTTGTCTCCCTACTACGTACTGTAAGCGCTATTCGGCTGATGGCGTAGCTGCCGTCGGCACGGGGCAACAGATGCAGCAGTCCACCGGGTTTGCATCCTAACCATAGGCTGCCGTCCCCGTTTTGCATCATCGTGTACACAGCCGAACGGAAAGGAGTCTTCTCGCCATGCAGTCGGCCGTCGGCTCCAAGAAATCCCAGCAGATTCAGGTTCTCGTCGTAGATTCTCACCGAGGCATCGTCGCGCGAGCACACCCATATCCGTCCCTTGCGGTCGCGGAAGAGCGCCCTCACCTGACATCCTGGTTGCCTCAACAGCCACGTAGCATAACACGGCTTGCGGTAGCTCATCCTCACGCCCAGAGAGTCGACAGCCCACTCCACTCCGTCGGCTGTCGTCAGTCGCCGCTTGCCCTGCTCGGGGAAGCCCCATTTGCGCAGCGCCCTGTTCCAGGAGAGATGACAGTCGTCAAACTGTCCCGTGCGGATGTCGAAGACTACGCAGCTGCCTTCCACATTACAATATATATAAGGATCGCGAATACGAAAGTCCTTGATGCGGTTCACGCCCACCGAGCACCCATCGCCCGACTTCGGTTTGAACGACACGAAGCTGTAGCCGTCGTATCGGCTCAGTCCGTTCCATGTTGCCACCCAGATCATTCCCTGTCTGTCCTGTACAAGGCCCGTCGCGTGATGGTGCGCCAGTCCGTCAGTCTCGTTGAGTCGTCGCTCCACGATGCCCTGCTTCGCCCAAGCCCCGCCGTCCTGAAGAGTCGGCACAGCCTCAGCAACGTGGCTCGACAAACAGCAGATCCACATCAAAAAATATCTTATTATTCTATTTTTAGTCATCTGTGCAATGGTAGATTAGTCATATTGCGTGCAAAAGTAAGAAATAATAGTCAGAAAAAGAAATCAAATCCAAAGTTTTTATTTAACTTTGCATAAGATTAGCTGCACTCGGCAAAACATAAAAAACATAAAAACAATGAAAATAGCAGTATTCTGTTCAGCAAACGCCCATATTGACAGCGACTACTTCCGTCTCACAGAGGAGATGGGCAAGTGGATGGCAGAGCAAGGGCACGATTTAGTTTTCGGCGGCTGCAACATCGGACTGATGAACACCATCGGCAAGGCAGTCAAGGCGCATGGCGGCAGAGCCATAGGCGTAGTTCCCACCATCGTAGAGCGAGGCGGCAAGACTTTTCCCGACCTCGACGTAGAGATTCCCTGCGACAATCTCAGCGACCGCAAGGACTTGCTGCTCTCTCAGAGCGACATCGTCGTGGCGCTCCCTGGCGGCATCGGCACTCTCGACGAAATATTCACCGTTGCTGCCTCCCACACCATCGGCTATCACAGCAAAAAGGTGATTCTCTACAACATGAAGGGGTTCTGGAACTCCACCATCGCCCTCCTCGACGACATGGCTTCGCAAGGAATGATTCGTGGCAACTGGCACGACTACATTGATGTGGCTGCCAGCCTCAGCGAGTTGCAGCAAATGGTGGAACAATGATAAATGCGGGATTGAGCAATCAACTCAATCCCGCATTTCCTTTATAATAAGTAAGTCTTAATCCCAAGTTGTCCAGGGATTGTAGGGCTTGGCATCGCCCCACACAGTGCCGCCTTCACCTTCCGAACCGCCAGTAGTGGTGTCGGAACCCAACGTGGCCTGCGTTTCGCCATTGCCATTGACTACGGAGCCACCGTTCAACAGAGGTTCACCTTCTACAATTTGAACTCTTACGAGAGGTTGTTGATATTTTTTCTTCATGATTGCAATGATTTACTTTTTAACGAATTTCTTGCCATTAACGATGTAAACGCCCTTGGCAAGAGTGGAAAGAGAATTGCCAACCTGCTGGCCACTGAGGTTGTAGACTGCGGCAGGAGCAACAGATGCTGGCGTGAGCGATGTTCCGTCCACCTGATGGATGGAAGAAACTACGCCATTGCGGTCGACGAGACTGATGCCGATATTGCCCTTGGCAGGTGATGTACTTGATGGCTGCTTCTTGAAATAACCACGGAATCCCTTGAGTCCGTATTTCTTGCCAGCGAGACACTTCACGAAGGTATTGTTCTGAATGATGTAGTCGCCAGGAGCGATGAAAGCAGAGCCTTCAACAGCATCGCCCTGTTGCAGATGGAGTGTTCCCGTGAAATAGAAATCATTGTAGGTACACTTCTTGAACTTGTCGTTGGCTTCGTGATTATAGTTGCCGTCGAAAAATCGGCCATCACCCGTTATTCCCATACGTCCTTTCGCTTCTTCTGCTGTGTATAAGGTGTTGAGGTCGCCATCGAAATTGAGTTCGACATCCTTGAAAGTATAGACTCCTCCGGCGTTGTCGATGTCTTTCTGCGTCATTCTGATGAGGAGAGGCTCAAACTCATCAAGCGGATCGTCGTAGTTGTCGTACTTCAGGAAATAGAAGGTACTGTTGTCGGCCTGCGCCTTATTCTTTGCCAAACCACGATAGGCAGCAATCATAAAGTTCTTATCACCTGATGCATTGAGGGCTTTCTGGAAAATATGCGCAGCGGCATCTTCCCTTCCTTTTATAACGCGAGCACCAAAAGGCAGTACGAGCGTATTCCAACCTGCCTTAAACGTGCGTTTGAGGCGGACATCGGCATGGCGCTGGGCTACGACCGTATAGTCTTCATCCTTCTCGTTGAGAGTCTTGGTGAGAAGATCCATAAATGCGTTCTTTCCCATGTCTTTTCCGTCCACGTTGATGTTGTCGCGATAGACCGTGTAATTATTATCGGCTTTACCCTCAAATACAACCTGCACCTTATTGGGAACCATATTATAGAAGATGCCGTTTTCGCCGCCATAACTCTGAGCGTTAATCTGTTCACCGCGGTGTACGATTATCTTCGTGACGTCTGGGTTGTTGGCAAAGGCGCCTTCATCGATTTGGGTGAATGAGGCAGGGATATCCAATTGGGTAAAAGAACTATGTCCATCATCTCTGTTGCAGCCAGAAAACAGATAAGCAGGAATCGTCGTTCCCCCATTGTTTGCATAATTCTGTAACACATCATTAACAAACTTGCTGGTCATGGATTGACAGTCTCTAAATACACCCTCTCCAAGAGAGGTTATCTTAGCATTATCGATGTTTTCAAAGGCATTCAACTGTTTGCAGAGCATAAATGCATTTTTATCTATTTTAAGTACTCTATTATCCAGAGTTTGTATCTTTGCCAGTTCATCACATGCTTTGAATGCTTCAAAACCAATATCCAAGTCTTTATTTCCATGAATATTCAGTCCGGTAACTTTCATTTGATTCAAAAAAGCCTGTTTTCCTATTATCTTTACTGAGCTGGGTATCTCAATAACATTATTGTCTGCTTCGTTAGAGATATTACCACGATATTTGTCATCTGCGAAAAAAGCATTGTCTTTTATCTCTGTAACATTCTTTATCAATCGGTTTATATATTTGGTACTCAAGCACCAACAATTGGAAAACATATATTTTCCAACTATATTCAGCAAGGGTTTATTCGTTACCGCTTCTGTTATATCTACGGGGTCATCATTCTCATTGATCTGTATAGTTATTTTTTTCAGTTTCCAAGCATTAGAGAAATACCATAAACAAGCATCATCCCCATCTCCTACTGTTATACCATTTTTAGGCAATTCCAACTCTTCAACATTATGCATATCCATGAAATAGCCCTTATCAGTATATGTATCACGTATATACTCGCGCAATCTGAGATATCTGATGTGAGGACGTATCTCCGTCCACGCATCAAATTCATCTCCCGGCAGTATGTTTACTTTATCACTTTTACCACTTCCTTTCCCATTGGCAAATTCAATACCATAAATTCCATCCAGATTTACCTTATTATCGGCTGTTTTGGGCAATGTTTCTGGATCATGATTTTCATCCCTTACAGTCTCTCCTTTAAGAAGTTTTCTCAGTCCGTTGTCATAAACTTTGTCGTTATCATCATCTTCTCCTACCGGAATATAACGAGTCCATCGTCCCGGCTTACCATCCTTATCGTAAAACTGGATTTTGAAGTAATAATTGTCCGCTGAAGCCTGTATCAAGCACAAAGCGAGCAAGATCATTGATAAAAGTATTCTTTTTTTCATATCCATAATTCCGCAACACTATTATTAATTAAACTTTTTAGGTTTCTTAGCAACAAAAAGTTGCCCAGGATTTTGCCGTGTCAGAAGTTTCACTTATCTTAGTGTTGCATTTAAAAAACAAATAAAACTCTGAATGACATGGCAAAAATTCAAATAAAATCTGAGAAACTCACTCCTTTCTTTTTAGTTATTATTTACTGAAGTTTCGCAAGTTTTGCCCCTTCAGGGCGTGCTGCTTCTGGAGCTTTTGGGCCTTCAGCCCGTACTTAAACCACTTGCGAAACTTGAGTTATTTAAATTTGTACGCAAAATTATAATGTTCGTGTGTGTTGTTATTCCTAATCTGTGCCAATGATGTTCTGGAAGAACTAAAAGCTACGATATATTTTTACGCGTTCATCTTTTATAACGACGGCCATAGACAAGTGACTTTTTGGGTGTTACCAATCTGATAAGTTACTTCCAGCGTATTGGCAGCATGCACAAAAACAGAAAACATGCTAACCATACAGAAAAGTAACATTTTGTAAATTCTCCTAATCATAAGCATAGTTCTTTTAATTACACAATTAAGTTATTAAATTTTCGCTTGCAAAATTACACTTTTTATCATTACGTTTTTCGGCAGTGGGTAAAAAAGTGGCTTCACGAAGCAACAAAAAGAGCACAAGTAACTGATTATCTATTTCTTCGTTTTGAAAAATATTAAGATAAAAGGGGCATTTCATCTTGATGAAACGCCCCTTGTACCTAATTTATTGAACTTTCTCATGTATGGAAGTTAGAGACACTCAGATATTTATAAGATCATGATTTTTTTCCCATTACATAAATAAACACCAGCTTTATGTGGCCGTTCGATCTTTATACCTGAAAGTGTGAACCACTCGTGGGAAAGACCATCAGCATATACTTCAGGATGTTTTATGCCCGTAGATATATCATCAACAGACATTACTGGATGCGAGGGAACCGACATGTCAACGATAAAACGAAAGGTTCTTCCTTCTTGTAGCGTCACACCGTCAGCCACATACACATTGCCATCACTATGCCCATTCACTGCCTGATGCCCTATGAGAAACACATCACTCATGGAAGAGATGCGGTATTCACCTGTAGGATTCAATTCAACACCCCATCCTGCCTGTCCGAAAAATTTAAAGTCAACATGATTTACATTCAGTTGACGACCTGCAGTAAGTGTCAGTTGGTATCTCTTGTTGCCCACGGGTGCCATACATGTAGCATGGTCGGTATCAGTCCACCAGCTCTGATTGCTTATGATACTATAATACGGTTTATGCAATCCATCACTGCCAATAGCCCATAAGGCACCGGTGCCATCTGCATTAAGACTCAATGGATTCCCATTCTCATGAGAGGCGTATATACGAAAACTCTTCGTTGCGGGGACAAACTTGATGTTATAATAACCACTGAGAGCCGTAAACTTGAAACGACCATTTCCTAACTTGATGAAAAAATCAGGATCTTCATAGAAGTCAGGTGAACTGAAGGCATCATCGCCTACAGCAGTGTATGTTTTGCCCTTTTCAAGATAGGTATTGATAGAAAAACTATTTCGGTTATCTGATGGAATCATCTCCATACCACCAAAGGTCACGGCATTTTGTTCTGTATCTCCCAAAAGGACAGAAACAACACTTTTGGCAGGTATATCTACGTTCACATATTCGCTATTCGAAGCAAGGTTGATATGCTTTTCGACCGATGTCTTATTACTAATGACAAAAGCTGTGGTGCCATCCGAGTTTCTTAGTGCGACATAATTGAAGTCCCAGTCATCTCTTGGTACACCATTCTCTATATAGTCACATCTTACCGCACCAGGTCGGATGACAGAAGAAAGATGGCAAATGATATAATAATCGCGATTGTAGCGTACCGTAGAGAGCGCATAACTACTTGCATCTATTTCTATATTGCCATACACAGTACTATTAGGTAAGGTGGTAGGATGACCATTATAGTCGAGAAGCAGGTTCCATGCTATAAATGCACTACTCTGGTTTTGCAACGCACGCAAACCCGACCAGTTGAATTCTCCGCATAGCTTGCCATTTAGATTACGTCCATCGTTCCACGAGCCTATACTTGTCTCAGTATAGATTGACTTCAAACCCGTGTTATTATAAAACGTAGCCATGGCTGTAGGGTCACCCCCATAGTTATGAAAAGCGGCACCTTCCACAAGATCGTCACCAAGAAACGATGATGACCGCAAGGACTTTGCTACCTGTTCGGCATATTGTTCGTTATTAAAATTGTGGTCAAAAAGATATATCTTGGTACTCAGTCCTGCATTGTGAAAGGCTGTGGCAAGAACCTTAACAAAAGCTATTTCCTCTTCAACATCCATGAGCATAGCTCCTCCTTCGTTGTTTCCGTTTCCAGGTTCATTTTGTGGAGTCACCGCATGGATTGTTATTCCATTGTTTTTCATCGCTTTCAGAAACCTTACGAAATAGTCCGCATAGTCCGAATAACAAGTTTTATTCAGATGTCCGCCTACATAGTTATCATACGGAACATCCCCATTTTTCTGACTCACCTTCATCCATTTAGGAGCAGTCCATGGTGCGGCAATGATTTTCAGCTTGGGGTTGATGGCTTGCACTTCTTTTAGAATGGGAATCACATACGCAATTTCTTCACTTTGAAGGGCAAAATTTTCTATGCCTTTTACATCGCAAAGAGTATAGCGTGAAAGAGAAAAGTCACTACATCCTATGCTTATGCGCACATAACTCGCACCATAACCCTGGCGCTCTGAAAATATTTTCTTAAGAAGTGCAACACGTTCTCCTACACTCATTCGCATTAGATTGTAACACGTCCCTCCGGTAAGAGCGAAGCCAAAACCATCTACCGTCTGATATTGACGGTCTGTATTGATACGCACATAGTTGGATGCAGGACTACCTTTTGTGGTTTTCAGTATTGTCTCTGACAAGAGTTTACTGTTGTTTTCCGTAGTGATCATCACACGGGCTTTTTGCGCTATGACTTGTAAAGAAGTTAATAGCAATAAACCTACAAGGAAAAAGTTTTTTGCAAAAAGAATTCGTCTCTTCATATTTTTAATTATTTGACCACATACTGGACTCATGTCACTGATCTGGTTATCACTCATGCGGATGAATCTTCCGCATGAGTTTTTATTATTTTATGTTATTTCACTAAAATCTTCTTTCCGTTATGTATGTACACTCCCTTTGGCAATGAGCCTGCACCATCGTTCATACGCTGACCTTGCAAGTTGTACCACGCATGATTATCCTGTTTGTGGGTCTCTATGCTACTTATTCCGGTAGAAGAACCATTCTTGTAGAAATACAGATTGTCGAGATAGAAGGTCTCTCCGTTACCGTTATCAAACTTGAACTGGAAGATCCTGGAAGCGTTGAGTCCAACAAAATCACTCATAGGGATATCTATGCTATTCCATTGATTAGCTATGAGATTAATAGGTTTTTTCAATTGGTCGTTGACAGTCCCATCGTTGTTACGACATATTGGGTATACATTGATCGTAAAAGAAGATAGAGGATAGATATCCAAATGGAGATATTCCATATCTGTTGCGTCTATCTCAGAACCACCAAACTCAATTCCGACATAATTAAAGTTGGAACACTTGAGTGTATTGTTGCCGTCAAGGCTGACACTCTGTGTAGCTGTCTGTTGATGCCAAGAACCAATAAACATATGCGGAACAAGCGAAGTGTAAGTATCACTATAAACCGATTTCACATTGTCAGTTGTGTGATGAGGGATAGGAGCAGCAGTAACTTCTGGTATAGGATGAACTGTCCCAGACTGTCCTTTAAATCCACCAATAGTTACCACGGCACGTTCTGGATGACTGGTGGCACATGTTGCACTTTGGTCAAATGTGTCATCGTATGCGAAGGCATAGGTATAACCGTCGTAACTGATGTCTTTCTGATGGAAGAATTTCACATAAGGGTTATATACATCGGTGTTGAAGAAGCTTCCTGTATCTCCCCAATCCTGCAGTTCGCCATCTGCAAGATTTGTTTTTATCACTCCACGATTCATCGCTCCACAGAACATGGCTTGTACTGGAAGATCTGCATCGTTGCCATTGAATTTTGCAAACTCTCCTGCACCTTCTATCACATCAATGGAGGTAGGCTTGCCTACAATGGCCGTCTGCCCTTGACGAGGTCCTGACTCACTTTTTAAGACGAAGTTGTTGCCATTCACACGTCCACGCCAAACACCTAATTGGTTGCCCATGTTTACGTGTATGTCTTTAGTGCGAAACTCGCTCCAGATACGGTTGATGTAGCCATCGAAATATCCAGTATTCTTCACCTCTGCCACTTTAGATGGTTGCATAATAATACCTCCCAAATGATCATGGGTTATATTGTTCTTCAGACAGTTAGAGAAGATATTACCTCCGTTTTGTGTCTTCCAGCGATTGATAATCTCCTCATAGGTATTCACCTCTCCACGCTTGGTGTATGGATTATTGGCACCTGCCGAAGCATTTCCATATAGTTCCAATCCCATGGGATATTGGAATGCATCAACACGTGTGGTATTGATAAACATCACACCATACCTATCATAAGTAAATTCAATAAGTTCCCATCGCAGATCGATATTCGGGTCGGAAGGGTTTTGCATGTCAGCTCCTGCATACCCACCATTATTATCGTTTACGTGTAGGTAAAGCGGTGAATTGAAACCAAAAAACATACGGCAAGCTTGGGTTTTATCTACGTAAATGGTTTTGTTTTTTATCTTATTCAGCGGCGTAAACACATTGGCATAACCTCTATCTCCGTTGGACTTATGCAGAGTGTTTGTATTGGTAGTAAGGGCCCTGAGTGCAGCATCACTTGCATTGTTGGCTATGAGGTCATAATAAATAGGAGCACCATCACTCACTTTCTTACCAATGATAGCCACATATACTTTGTCGTCAGGAAAAACAGAATTGTTCACTATCTCAATAGGAATTTTTTGTGCATGGACTTTCAGAATTGCCACGCAGAATAACGTTAAAAACAATAAAACACGATTTTTTTTCATAATAGTTAATTTTGAATTATTAGTACTCAATTTTCGCAAATGGGGAAGTTAAAGAATTTAAAGAAGTTAGAGAAGTTAAAGCCAAATGCTTTACAGCTAAATTTTCAACCAAAAAGGCTGTTGGCTATAACTTCTAACGACCGAAGGGAGTGATAACTTCTTTAAATTCCATAACTTCCGAACTTGCTAAAGTTCAATTATTAGATTATAGAATATAGCAATGTTACAGCTCGACCCGTATCTTTTTAGCAATGGAATCTATTTTCATGATGTAGATACCTGCCTTCATTTTATCCAAAGACATGGAATATTTGGCAGAATCTATTGTCTCGCGACGTATCAGTCTTCCGCTTACATCATAGATAGTCAATTCTTTACCTTTTGCACCTGTCACGATGATGGTATTGCCCTCTTTTCTGAGGTTCATCCCAGAGAGACTTTCGGTGTTTACGATGCCAGAATAGACTGACGGACTAACGAATTTCCACTGTTGCGTATTGGTGCCATTGTTGTCATATAGCTTTATCCACTCGCCATTGTCCTTGCTCGAGCTCGGTATCTCTATCACTTTACCACTAAGACGTGAAACAAATTGATAATAACCATCACCCTTTTCGACAACGATGAACTGTTGATTCCTGTTGCCGTTATATTCATAGAGTTGCACCTGGGCGCCATTGTCTTTCGACCAATCGGCTACATCCATACCTTGCCTTTTGTTGACTGAAGTACATATAGAATAAACACCTTTTTCACCACCAATCTCTGTCAATGTCCATATCTGCGTTGCATCTATGTACTCATCATCATATTGAACGATGGCTGTTTTATTGTCTGTGTTGTTGTTGTCCAAATCAAGAAACTTACCACTGTTGCGGTTTTGCAACTTATAGTCACCTGATAGTCCACTCTTTCCGTATGCCTCAACCTTCAACGAAGACATCTTATCATTCCATTCTTCACCAACGAAACTCTCAGAGGCTATGTATGACTTACTTTTGCCATTGAAATTGTCATCCTCATAGATTGTAACCTTGAAACCAGGAGTGACCTTCAAAGAACTCATATCATTGTCCATCAGATTGTAAAGCCCCATTCGACTGAGGTTATATTCGCCTTCAGAAAGGGTCACAGCTTTACCCTTATAGCCTTTATCGGTATACAATGTAACTGCAGAAGCCTCGTCGTATCGGTTCTCAACCACGGCCCACTGTTGTGTGTGGGTGCCATTGTTTTCGTAGATTTTTATCCATTCGCCATTTCCTTTGCTTGATTGTGGAATCTCTACCACTTTACCACTGTTACGAGCTACAAGTTGATAATAGCCTTCACCACAGTCGTAGAGAATAAACTGTTGATGATTATTACCTAAATAGTCGTATAGTTGCACCTGAGCTCCGTTATCCTTAGAAAAATCAACGACATCCATACCTCGGTTCTTATTACCATAGGAGCAGATGGAGTAGACACCCTTACCTTTCATCACCTCTGTAAATGTCCACGTCTGAGAGGCATCTACACCCTCGTCATCAAACTGGACGATTGCGGTATTGTTATCAGTCTTGTTATTATCCAAGTCAAGATACTTACCACTGTTGCGGTTCATGATTTTGAAGTTACCCGATAGGCCGCTCTTACCATTTGGTTCGATCTTTATTGATGATACTTGCTTGTTCCACTCAGAACCCATATTAGCAGTAGAAGCTGTGTAAGATTTGCTCTTCCCGCCGAATCCATCATTCTCATAGACAACGACTTTGAAACCACTCTTCACCTTCAACGACGATATATCATCGTTTGTTATCCCATATGATTGTAATGAGGACAGCAAAAACTCTCCTTCTGGTAAGTCCACAGCCTTACCATTGTAGTCGATATCAGAATAAAATGTTGCCACAGGATTATCGGCGTGTTTCGATGGAGGTTGTATCCCAATGAGCACATCTTGATTCATGGAATAGCCGTCTTTTGAACTACTTGCACCCATGCCACTATTGTCGTTAGGGTTCAAAACGGATAGTTTGAAGTAGCCGTTGCACATTCCTCCCCATCCCCAATTGATATGAAAAAGACCGTTTCCATCATATCCATCACATACAAATGCATGTGCTCCACCACTTGATGTGCCTGCATAGAGGACCGGCCGGCGCTCTGCCAATTCTCGATATATCAAACTTTCCCATGCTTCGTCACTATAATTGTTACGAAAAAGATGTTGAACATTTCCATCGTAACCGAAGTTGTTCTTTAAGGCATTCTCCACTTCTGTAAAACTTGATCCAGTTCCATCAGGTCCATAGCCAGACTTAATGGCCTGCCCTACATATTGCATGAGTACAGCGACAGCAGTTGCCGATTGATCTGATTGACCATCACGATAACTGTCATTCATGCTTTTCCAATCGAAGACAACAGGTGTTAGTTCGTTTTCCGTGTATCTCCTATTATTATATGTAAACGAATGCTCTGAAATATTAGTGGTAGCAGATTTAGGCCATTGATGATAATACATCACTTGTGCAGCAGCTGTACATACGCAACCTGTGTAGCATCTGCGCCCTTCAACTAACGGACAGCGATCATAATAAGGACTACCTTGATTCCAGGTGCAAGATAGAAGGGGAGAGATAGCGCTATTGGCTTCACGTAGTCCATTATCATATAATGTGGTACTTGACGCTTTGACAGACGATGTGGATTCCAACGAACCTATCACATGGGCATAATAACGAAGCCATGCGCGCATATTATCTGGTATTTCATCTGCATTAAAACGACCTTTATCCGAGTAAGCAAGGATCTCCGCTGTTCGGTCATCTCCCGAAACAATAACAAAACCGTTATCATCATTGGTATTAAATACATAATACGGCATTGCTTGTGCTTTAGTCTTGCCTCTCACTTTAAAAAGGTTTTTTACATCTCCAGCTATAGTCTTACCATGCTTACTTGCAAAGTTTACTGCTTTCTTTCGCGCAGTACTCTGTGTTATAGGCTCTGCCCAAAGCAATGTAGCAACGAAGAGTAATAAAATAGTTAATAAGTTTTTAAATCTCATAAGTCTATAGTTTTTGTATTAAACAATTATAAGTGTCTTTATTTGCATCAAAATCTAATTTTGAATATTTCTTGAGCTACCTTTATCACATAAATTCCTGAAGGTTGGTCATAGATGGATATTGAGTCTACGTTCGATAGAACCCTCTCGCAACGTATCAGTCTTCCGCTTACATCATAGATAGTCAATTCTTTACCTTTTGCACCTGTCACGATGATGGTATTGCCCTCTTTTCTGAGGTTCATCCCAGAGAGACTTTCGGTGTTTACGATGCCAGAATAGACTGACGGACTAACGAATTTCCACTGTTGCGTATTGGTGCCATTGTTGTCATATAGCTTTATCCACTCGCCATTGTCCTTGCTCGAGCTCGGTATCTCTATCACTTTACCACTAAGACGTGAAACAAATTGATAATAACCATCACCCTTTTCGACAACGATGAACTGTTGATTCCTGTTGCCGTTATATTCATAGAGTTGCACCTGGGCGCCATTGTCTTTCGACCAATCGGCTACATCCATACCTTGCCTTTTGTTGACTGAAGTACATATAGAATAAACACCTTTTTCACCACCAATCTCTGTCAATGTCCATATCTGCGTTGCATCTATGTACTCATCATCATATTGAACGATGGCTGTTTTATTGTCTGTGTTGTTGTTGTCCAAATCAAGAAACTTACCACTGTTGCGGTTTTGCAACTTATAGTCACCTGATAGTCCACTCTTTCCGTATGCCTCAACCTTCAACGAAGACATCTTATCATTCCATTCTTCACCAACGAAACTCTCAGAGGCTATGTATGACTTACTTTTGCCATTGAAATTGTCATCCTCATAGATTGTAACCTTGAAACCAGGAGTGACCTTCAAAGAACTCATATCATTGTCCATCAGATTGTAAAGCCCCATTCGACTGAGGTTATATTCGCCTTCAGAAAGGGTCACAGCTTTACCCTTATAGCCTTTATCGGTATACAATGTAACTGCAGAAGCCTCGTCGTATCGGTTCTCAACCACGGCCCACTGTTGTGTGTGGGTGCCATTGTTTTCGTAGATTTTTATCCATTCGCCATTTCCTTTGCTTGATTGTGGAATCTCTACCACTTTACCACTGTTACGAGCTACAAGTTGATAATAGCCTTCACCACAGTCGTAGAGAATAAACTGTTGATGATTATTACCTAAATAGTCGTATAGTTGCACCTGAGCTCCGTTATCCTTAGAAAAATCAACGACATCCATACCTCGGTTCTTATTACCATAGGAGCAGATGGAGTAGACACCCTTACCTTTCATCACCTCTGTAAATGTCCACGTCTGAGAGGCATCTACACCCTCGTCATCAAACTGGACGATTGCGGTATTGTTATCAGTCTTGTTATTATCCAAGTCAAGATACTTACCACTGTTGCGGTTCATGATTTTGAAGTTACCCGATAGACCGCTCTTACCATTTGGTTCGATTCGCACCGAACAAGCCTTATCGTTCCAATCCTCACCAACAAAAGAAGCGTCTGTTGTCCAACTCTTTGAATTACCAGTGAAATCAGCATTCTCATAGAGTGTAATCTTGAAGCCTTTTGTGACCTTCAACGATGATATATCCTTAGCACTAATGCCATACATGGCGAGTTCTGCCTGAGTGTAGCTACCCTCGCCCAATGATTTTGAATAACCATGATAGTCGGAATCTGCATAAAGAATTGCTATACTGTCATCGCACTTTTTTGTACCAAACACACGTAGCATCCTCGTTGCCCACTGATTAAGATTCCATGTTTCATCGTTATAAACCCAAATAAAACCTCCGCTCACTCCATTATTTTTCTTCCATGACTCCATCTGAGCTACGCATGCATCTACACCACCTTCTTGGTAATTCATTCTTCCTGCATGGACAGCTCTGTTACCTAAATGCCAGTCGGATGGATTGTTTCCTGCTCCGCCATCATAACACTGTATAAGTACCCTATCACATCTATCGCCCAACTGAGAAACAAGATTTTCCCAAAAACTACGGTTCGTATATGGCGCGACAGTTGTTTTATACCCCAATTCATACATCATCTGGTGGAATTTAACAGCCGTTGCGACATCGTAGCAATACTCATCATCGTTGTTTACAGCATCAATCTCTGGAATGGCATTTTTAAGCGCTTTAAAATTCTTATACAAGATGGTACCACTTCCTACACCATGACTATTAATAAGTTCCTTGATGCGACTAAAAGACTCGTTACCCCAACCACCTATACATATTTCTATTCTACTTATGGTTGTTGGTGCCTGTTTTAGTTTTTTTATGTCAGAGACATAGTTGGGTTGCGTGTTACCAAACACATACTTTCCATCTTTGCATACCGTCTCGCCATCTGTAGTCAGTGTACCATCGGACTCAACGTTGATATTGAAGAGAATGATGTATGTGAAACCAGAATTGCGTAATTTCTCGATGGTACCGGGACGATCACGTCGGATATGTCCACCTACATACACGCCAGTGGATTGGGCAATAGTTTTGCTCACTCCCGAAAATACGAGAACGAGCAATAAAAACAGAGTTTGTTTCAATGTATTCATGCTTTGTACTTTTTTGAAAAACGTGAAATAAAGTTGTTAGTCATTCCAAATGATTCCATCATCGCCGCTGATCGGGTCGTCGTCATCTTCGTCGGCAATATTTTCAACAGAATCGACTTTGTCGTAATCATAAAGCGATGCTGAGACAAATGCGCACAAAGCATCATCATTACATATAATTACACAATTAAGTTTTCGCTTGTAAAATTACTCTTTTTATCGTTTCGTTTTTCGGCAGTGGGTAAAAAAGTGGCTTCACGAAGCAACAAAAAGAGCACAAGTAACTGATTATCTATTATTTATCTATTTCTTCGTTTTGAAAAATATTAAGCCAAAAGGGGCATTTCATCTTGAAGAAACGCCCCCTTGTACCTGATTTATTGAGCTTTCTCATGTACGGAAGTTAGAGAAGTTATCTTAACTTTCACATGTACAGAAGTTATAGAAGTTAAAGAAGTTATCACTCCCTTCGGTCGTTAGAAGTTAAAGCCAACAGCCTTGTTGGTTGAATATTTAGCTGTAAAGCATATGGCTTTAACTTCTCTAACTTCTTTAACTTCTCTAACTTCCCCATTTGAGAAAATTGTTTTTACCTTTTTACTTTTTTACCTTTAAATATTACTTTTTCACCTTAAAGTTTCCTTGGTTGGTTCGTACGATGTAAATGCCACCAGCATTCATATCACTGACACGGCGGCCAGTGAGGTCGTAGATGCCGAGCACCTTGGCTTGCTGCTTCTTATCTGCAGTAGAAGCCTGGATACCAGTAGTAATCTTCTTGTAGAAGAAGACACCGTCGAGATTCACCTCTACACCGTTGGTTCCGCCAGCAAGGACACTCAGGATGTTATTTTTGTAAGAACTATTACCCCAGAAGGCAGGAGTGCCATATTTCTTGATTTCTGTCATTGGAATATCGAAGCTGTACCATTCACCGTTGCGATAGAAATCGCCAAGTACTGCATATTTCTTACTTCCATCTTCGAAAGGAGCAGAGCCAATGGTGAAGTGAGCATTCTCGCCAATGACGATGGCATAAGGAGCATTCTTGCTGATCTCATTGGTTGTCTTCATTGAGAAGTGGAGCCAGTAACTGTCGTCTATCATGCTCATATCGGTGGCTGCTGCAGGAGCATAGCCGGCGCCCGACCAACCTTTTCCGCCAGCAACCTTCACGCAGGAGTATTCCTCGTTGTAGCCGAAGCTGTTGGTGCCTGTGGGTGTAGCGCCTGTCATGGTGCCCTCCCAGAGGTTGAAGTTATAGCGACTATTGTCGACATTGTAGTCGGCCTTTACCTTGCCTGCGTCCTTTACTTGATTGGCAAAGGTGCTGCCAGTGGCGATGAGCACGTAGTCGGAACCCGATGCAATGTCGAAAGTCGACTGGTTTTCGGCGTTGAGCGACTTGGATCCAAATTCTCCGAGCGTAGCGTCGACATCAGGAGTCTCGCTGCCACCCTGCTTCTTATAGAAGAACACATTGTCGAAGGTAAGTTTTGTTCCTTCATTTCCACCACTGAGCGCGCAGAAAGCATTCTCTCTATAGGCAGCAGCACCACCGTCCTTGTCGGGGAACACAGTTCCTGCCATCTTCTTGAGCTTGCTGAAAGGAATGTCGAAACTGTACCATTCGCCATCGCGTTTGTAGTCGCCCAAAATCATGCCCTCCACAGGGTTGTTGCCGATAGTGAAGCTGGCCGCACCTACACGAATCGCATGAGAAGCATGCAAGAGAGCATCGTCGCCCTTCATCGAGAAATGGAGATAGTAGCTGTCGTCGAGCATGGAGAGGTCTTTCAATCCGTGAAAGCCCAATCCTGACCATCCTTTTTGGGTAACGGTAAAAACAGAGTAATCCTCGTTGAGTCCGAAGGAATTGACACCTGTTCCAATGCTTGGCGCATAGGTGTTCTCCCAGATATAGAGGTGCTGCTTGGTGTTGTCTACCGAATAGTCGGCCTTGATTTTCTCAGCCCCCATCTGCTGCATTACACCGGTGGAAGCGCTGATAATGACGTAGTCGGAGCCTTTGGAGAAGTCGAATACCGACTTGCCCGTTGCGTCGAGCGCCTTGTAGCCATACTTGCCCAGTTCGGTGGTTGTGTCCTCAAAACGAGTGTCCTCGTTCATATTATCAACGGTTTTTCCGTTGATAGTGTAGCACTCCTGTCCCTCCTTCTGGTAAAGGCGAATATAGTCTACGTACATCTTCTTTTCGCCAGAATTGAGGGCAGTAACGGCTGCTCTATCGTGCACGCCTGTGAAGTTGCCGCCTATCGCCAAGTTGACGAGCAGATAGAACTGCTTGTTGAAATAGTTGCCTGGCGATGTATTCAGACTTCTGTCGCTGATGTCCATACTATAATAAGGTTTGGCAGCGTCGTCGAGATACATGTTGATGACTTCGGGAGTCCACTCCAATACGAACTTGTGGAACTTGCCGTCCTGCAGGCTCGTAGGCGAGGTAGTGAACTTGCCATAGTTGGGATAGCCACCATTCTGATAAACACCCCAGTGGCAGGCACCGCTATAGTATTTCTCCTGAGTGCCGTTCTTGATTCCATCGACATGTCCCATCTCCAAAACGTCGATTTCACCGCACGAAGGCCATGTTCCCGTGTTGCCAAGAAGCCAGAAGGCTGGCCACAGACCGTTGGCTGTCTTAGGAATCATGATGCGTGTTTCCAACTTACCATATTTGAACGACACCTTGTCCTTGGTGAAGAGTCGGGCAGAAGTAAGATCAGGCTTGGCTGTGATGATGAGAGCCTTGGTGGTTCCGTCGGGAGCGAGACCCACGGTGGCGTTGGCCTTCGAATAGTTTTCCAACTCCCAGTTGCCAAATCCCTGGTTATAGTTTCCAGTCTCAAAGTTCCAGGTTCTTTCGTCTACTGAACCCACGTTGTCGAACTCGTCTGCCCATACCTTTTTATAATCCTGGCCATAAGCAGGCGCCACGAACATCATGGACGATGCAAACAGAAGTAAATTCAAATGTTTCATACGCATTTAAGTTTTTAAAGTTATTAAAAAAATCAGATTGTTGTCGCAAAATTAAGCAAAAAATCCACCCATTTTTAGGCATAAAATGGAAAAGTGGAACAACTGAAGTGCCATAAGATTCACAAACCACTAATAATCAACTGTTTAAAAGATAATCAAAGATAAGAAGAAAGTGGACAACATACGAACAGAAGCAAAATCGCACGAAAACACAATTCTATTTTTTGTCAACACACAAGAAGGATGAAAACGCCCTTTTCTCGAAGTTCAGCTTTATAAAGCGTCCACTGATTTCGATTTTCAAGTTTCTCGCACAGCACTGATAATCAGAAATATAAGAAAAACTTTCTACTTTACAAATCCACTTTTATTTATCACTGGGTTGTTACCGACTATTTTTTTTAGTACATTTGCAAGCGGAAAAACGAATGCTTCGGTAAAAGACGAAAAAGTCGTCCATCTACATCGTACCTAATAATAACGAGACACAATAATAATAAAAAATCTAAACATTTAGCTTATGAAACCAACAAGGTTATTAATGGTGATGCTGACATTGTTTGTGGCAACCATCATGCAGGCGCAACAGATTACCTGTAAGGGTAACATTGCCGACGTGAGTGGCGAACCCATCATCGGTGCATCAGTAGTAGTAAAAGGTACCTCGCAAGGTACAGTTTCCGACTTGGACGGTAACTTCACGATTCAAGCCAACCCCAACACAACATTGGTCGTATCTTATATAGGATATGTGACTCAGGAGGTGAAGGCTTCCGACAAGCTGAAGATCACGCTGAAGGAAGACTCACGCACCCTCGAAGACGTAGTGGTAGTGGGCTATGGTGTTCAGAAGAAGAGCGTCGTGACAGCCTCTATCGCCAAGGTGAGCGCCGACGACCTCGACGGCAAGGCGACAGTACGTGTCGACAATGCGCTGAAGGGCTTGGCCTCAGGTGTTACCGTCACTTCCTCATCAGGTCAGCCTGGTGCTGCCTCTCAGGTTCGTATCCGTGGTATCGGAACCATCAACAACAGCAACCCTCTCTACATCGTTGACGGAATGCCTATCGAGGGCGGTATCGACTATCTGAACCCCAGCGACATCGAGAGCATCGAGGTGCTGAAGGACGCTGCCTCTGGTGCCATCTACGGTACACGTGCTGCCAACGGTGTCATCCTCGTCACCACCAAGGGCGGCGAGAAGGGCAGAGTGCACGTGAACTACAACTTCTCTTACGGCTGGCAGAACCCATGGAAGCACCGCGATGTGCTCAACGCCACCGAGTATGCAGTGATGATGAACGAAGGTCTTGTCAACGCAGGACAGGCGCCTATCTATGCCGATCCTTATCAGTACGGCAAGGGCACCGACTGGCAGGACGAAGTGTTCAACGACAACGCCGGTGTTGTCAACCATGAGGTGAACGTCAGCGGCGCTTCCGACAAGATCAACTATTATCTCTCTATGGGTTACTATCATCAGGACGGTATCGTAGGCGGCAACTACGACCGAAGCAACTACAGCCGTCTGTCGCTTCGCAGCAATACCAGCTACACGCTCTTCGACGACACCAAGGACCGCGACTGGCTCAACAAACTGCAGATCAGCGCCAACATCTCTTACGCACGTGTCAAGAGCAAGGCCATCGATGCCAACTCTCAGTATGGTTCTCCATTGGGTTCAGCCCTCTACCTCTCTCCTATCCTCACTCCTACCGTGAGCGGTGCAGCAGCCGAAGCTCAGAGCAATCTCTATGGCGAGCAGTACATGCTCTACGATGGAGCCGGACGTATGTACACAGTTCCAGGAAGCAGCTATCAGGAAATGAACAACCCATTGGCCATGCTCTCGCTGCCTGGCGACTTGGGCTGGAGCCATAAGTTTGTAGCCAACTTCTCTGCCGACCTCAACATCGGTTACGGCGTGAAATACCGCATCTCTTACGGAGCCGACCTCTCATTCTGGGGAAGCGACGGCTACACACCTCTCTATTATCTCTCTGGAAACAATAAGGCCACTATCACCAACGCCCACCAGTCGAGCAACCGCGGCACTGTATGGCAGTTGGAGAACGTGCTGACTTGGGACAAGACCTTCAACAAGCACACCATCAACTTGGTGGCAGGTCAGAGTGCGATGCAGAATACAGGCATGAACCTCTATGGTGCATTGCAGAACCTCAAGGACATCAACAAGCCTTTCATGAACAATACGAGTGCCGCCCAGAGCCGTGGCGAGATGTCTGCCAGTGGAGGACCTGCTTACGAGCACACCCTGAGCTCATACTTCTTCCGTGCCAGCTACAACTACGACGAGCGCTACATGGCACAGTTCACCGTACGTCGCGACGGTAGCTCACGCTTCGGTGCCAACAACCGCTACGCCACCTTCCCTTCCTTCTCATTGGGTTGGAACGTCATCAATGAGCCTTACTTCAAAGCTCCCGACTGGCTGAGCAACCTGAAGCTGCGCGCCAGCTGGGGTAAGAACGGTAACGACAACATCGGTGACTTCACCTACGCTGCTTGGACAGCTTCGCCTTACAACACCATCCTGGGCAAGGGCGAGACCGTTGTCAACGGTGTACAGGCAGGCTCACTTGCCAACCCCGACCTGAAGTGGGAGGAGAGCGAGCAGACCGACTTTGGTATCGACTTGGGATTCTTTAAGAACGCCCTGACATTCAGCCTCGATTATTACATCAAGAAGACCAACGGCATGATTATCAGTATGCCTATCCCTAACTATGTGGGAGCCGGCGCACCTCTTGGCAACGTGGGCGATATGGAGAACAAGGGTCTTGAGCTCGAAGCCAGCTACAAGTGGAACATCGGTAAGGCTAAATTCCACGCCAAGGCTAACGCCTCTTATCTGAAGAACAAGCTGAAGAACCTCGGCAACACCTCTGGCTTCTTGGAGCTCAGTTCAATGCAGAACACCGGAACCATCACCCGCGGTTCTAACGACGAGCCTTTCCCATACTTCTACGGCTACAAGACAGCCGGCATCTTCCAGACCATGGACGAGGTGAAGGCATGGGTCAACAAGGACGGCGAGATGCTGCAGCCTAAGGCTGTGCCTGGCGACGTGCGCTTCGTCGATGTAGACGGCAACGGAGCCATCGATGCTGCCGACCGCACCAAGATAGGTAAGGGAATGCCCGACTGGACCTTCGGTTTCACCCTCAACGCCGAGTACAAGGGCTTCGACTTCATGATGATGTGGCAGGGCACTGCCGGCAACGACATCTTCGATGCCACACGCCGTACCGACGTTCAGCCAGCCAACCTTCCTTCTTATCTGCTCAACCGCTGGACAGGTCCAGGCACTTCCAACAAGTACCCACGCTTCGTTGTCAACGACGGAACCAACTGGCAGAGCAGCGACCTCTACATCACCGACGGTTCTTACATCAGACTCAAGAACATCCAGCTGGGCTACACCCTGCCACAGTTCATCACCAAGAAGTTCTTCGTCAACAAGCTGCGCCTCTTCGTAGCAGCCGAGAACCTCCTCACCCTCACCAAGTATGCAGGCTTCGACCCCGAAATCTCATCAGGCGACAGCACAGGAGCCACTTCGCTGGGTGTCGACTATGGTGTCTATCCTCAGAGCCGCACCATCACCGTGGGCTTCAACCTTGGATTCTAAACCTCTAAAAAACTTATCATTATGAAGACAAAGAAAATATATAAATATGTATTGATGGCAGCGCTCATCGCTCCCCTTACATTGACAAGCTGCTCGGATGACTTCTTGGACGTGACCCCTCCCGACAAGGCCACCCTGCAGGAATATTACAGCAACAAGGAGCACATCATGGAAGCTGTGGCTTCCACCTACAACCCCATGCGCCAGTACGACTGGAACAACGTGCAGTATGCTCCGCTACAGCTCTGCAGCGACATCATGGCAGACGATGTGTGGGTAGGCGGCGGAACCAGTTCCGACAACCTCTTCCTACAGAAGATGTCCAACTATGCCAGCACCCAGAACCCAGGCGATGCCCTCACAGGCATCTGGGACCAAAGCTACAAGGGCATACGCAACGCCAACGACGTGCTCACCTATTTAGAGTGGGCCAAGGCTGCCCTCACACAGGCCGACTACAACACCTTCATGGCCGAAGCCAAGGTGCTGCGCGCCTTCTACTACATGCAGGTGTGGAAGTTCTATGGCAACATACCTTTCTACTTCGAGAACCTCAAGTCGCCTTACATCGGTGAGCAGAAGAGCGCCGACGAGGTGTACGAGGCTGTCGTCAGCGACCTCGAGAGCGCCATCGACCTCAACGCCCTGCCTATGAAATGGGACGACAAGAACCTGGGACGCATGAGCCAGGCTGCCGCCTACATGATCTATGCCGAGATGGTGATGTATCAGAACGATGAGAGCCGCTACGCCAAGGCATTAAGCTATATGCAAGAGATCATCAACGACAAGCAGGACTATGACCTCAACCCCGACTACGCCAACATCTTCCTCGAGAGTGGCGAGTGGACCAAGGAGAGCATCTTCGAGATAGGCTACATGGACGACGGAGCCGTGCGTGCCTGGGGCGGTGGAGTCATCAATGCGGGCGGAACCGTCTATCCACGCTTCATCTCTCCACGCGACTACAAGGAAAGCGACGGAGTGGACAATGGATGGGGATTTGAGCCTGTAAGACTCGAGACCTTAGACCTCTTCGACGAGGGCGACGTGCGCAAGGACGCCACCATCTTCGACAGCCGTGACAAGAACTGCGACACCAAGAGCTGGCAATACACCGGACTCTGGCTCAAGAAGTATATCGCCTATAAAGAAAATAACAAGGATCAGAAAGCCGACGGCGACCTCAACTTCAACAACAACCTGCGCATCTACCGCTTCGCAGAGACCCTGCTCAATGCAGCCGAGCTCATCGTGCGCACAGGCGGCAACATGGCAGATGCCGAGGAATACCTCAACATGGTACACCACCGTGCCGGACTCACCGACAACAAGGCTGCCACTATCGACAACATCATCGACGAGCGCCACAAGGAGTTTGTAGGCGAGGGCAAGCGCTACTGGGACCTCATCCGCACAGGCAAGGCTGCCACCACACTCGTACCCGATGCCTACGGCTACCGCACCAACACATGGACAGAGAAGAAGAAATATCTTCCTATTCCTTTGAGTGAGCTCGACGCATCTCACGGCACACTGACACAAAACGACTATTAATATAAAGACTCAAGCAATTATGAAACATAACATATTCAGCAAGGCACTCCTCATCGCTGCCACAGCAGGGTTGGCACTCAGCGCGTGCAGCCCAGAGGACTTCGACGGCGTATCAGAGGCAGGACTGCCACTGGCAGAGAACGCAAAGGTGACTGCCAGCGTCGACGACGAGACCAACACAGTAACCTTCAATATGGAGGGCGACGGCATCTACCCCATGTGGTACATTCCTGTTGACGGCAAGGAAGTAACCAAGAACCCCGTCTACTCCACCGTCAACCCACTGCAGAAGATATGGGTCAATTCGGGCGACTATAAGGTTTACTACCGTGTGGGCAACCGCAACGGTATGTCGCAGGGCATGGGCGAGACCACATTCCACGTCAACAACACCCTCGTCGACTTCAACGAGATCGTAGGCAAACTGTCGGGCAAGGAGTGGCGCATCGCCGCCACCGAACCCGCCCATCTGGCGTGCGGACCTTCAGGAACCGATGGCACTGGGGATTATCAGGCTGGACCCAACGAGAAGGCAGAATTCGGTGTGTACGACGACCGACTCACCTTTGGCTCCGACTACAGCTACACCTATAATCCAGGCGCTGGCGGAACCATGTATGTCAACACCGGCTGCTCTATCTTCCCCGACTATCATCAGGACACCGACTACATGGTGCCTGTCAGCGAGCAGCACAGCTCTTACCAGCTCAGTGCCGAGGGCGACGACCTCTACCTCATCATGCCTGCCAACACCTGCTTCCCCTACATTCCAGCCGACGCAGCCTACAACGGCGAGCTCCGTCTGCGTGTAGAGAGCATTACCGGCAGCACGATGGTGCTCGTATGGGACGATGGCAACATAGCATGGCACTACATCCTCACCTGCGCGAGCGAGGGCTTCCAGGGCTTCAACTCCAACAGCGACTGCAACATGTGGAAGAACTGCCAGTTCAACAACGAGTTCTACTATGCACCGGGATGGGCACCGATAGACAACCCAACCGTCACCGAGAAGAACGGTGCCTACACCATCGAGCTGCCTACAGCAACCACCGAACAGTGGCAGGCACAGGTCAAGTTCCTCACCGACATGACCACCAACGCGGTTACCAAGTACGACTTCTCTTGCAAGCTCGTTTCCACCACCGATCATCCGGGCGTCACCCTCAAGCTCGTCAAGACTGGCGACGACGACAGCTTCTACTTTATGGAGCGCATCGACCTGAAGGCCAACCAGGAAGTTCTCTTCTACCGCAGCGACATGGATGGCATCGACATGGACAACGTCACCTTAGTCGTCGACGGCGGAGGCAATGCCGACAACACCAAGCTCACCATCAGCAACATCGACTTGCAGGAACACATGTGCGACGGCGTGGAGGCACCTGCCGAGGAAGAGGACAAGACCGTGTACAACTACAACAGCGCTTCCAACATCTGGAAGAGCCATGTGGACGACAAGGGCGACGCTGGCTTCAGCACCTTCTTCTTCTATGCACCAGGATGGAACGAGATAGCCGCTCCCGATTTCACTGCCGACAAGGGCCATTACACCGTTGAGCTGCCTACAGCGACCTTCGCACAGTGGCAGGCACAGGTTCACCTCATCACCGACATTCCGGGCGAGGCTGACACGCCTTACGACTTCTCGTGCAAGTTCCTGGCTAAGAAAGACATCAAGGGCGCAACCGTGAAGATAACAGACACGAGCAGCGATGATAACTTCTTCTTCGCCAACACCTACGACCTGAAGGCTGGCGAAGAGTATCAGGTCAAGGTTCCTGCCAGCATCCTCAAGGTAGGTGCGGCCGATGCCCTCAAGTTTGTATTCGACTTTGGAGGAAATCCAGAAGGCGAGAAGGTAGAAATCTACGATATCATCTTCCAGAAAACCGCTCAGTAATTTCATCAAAACTCAAGTTTCTCAGGTGAGGAATTCATGGGAATTCCCCCTGAAAACTTGAACAATAAACATACTAACATGAAAAAGATAATGATTTTTAGCGCAATATTCGCAGTTGCTATAAGCCTCAGCGCTTGCAGCAACAATGAAACCGACATCAGCTACGCTTCGGCCGAGACCATCACCCTCTCTTCCACCACGCTGAACTTCGAGAAGGAAGGTGGAACACAGACCGCCGAGGTGGAGAGCACACACGAGTTTGCCGCCTATTCCAACGACAGCTGGATCAAGGTGACACCCACCAATCCCGTAGGCAAGAAAGCCACCATCACCGTCACCGTAGGCGAGAACCTGGGCGCTGAGCGCACTGGCAACGTCACCATCTGGTCGGGTGGCTCACGCCAGAACATCACCGTCACCCAGGCTAAGGGCGGACAGAACATCACCTGCCCCATCGAGGGCTACAACCTCGTATGGAACGACGAGTTCAGCGACAACGAATTGGGACCAGACTGGACTTACGAGATCAAGCCTGCCGGATGGGTGAACAACGAGCTGCAGAACTACGTGCGCGAGGATCAGGTGGCACAGGTTTCCAACGGAACACTGAAGATCAACCTCCTCGACGATGGCGGCACCATCAAGAGCGCTCGTCTCTACGCCCGTGAGTCCACAGGTTGGAAGTACGGATACATCGAGGCAAGCATCAAGCTCCCTAAGGGCAAGGGCACATGGCCCGCATTCTGGATGATGCCTGTCAATAACCAGCAATGGCCTGACGATGGCGAGATCGACATCATGGAATCAGTGGGCTACGACCCCGACGTGGTAGTTTCTACCATCCACTGCACTAAGTACAACAACGGTGGCACTGCCATCGAGTCTGCACGCCGCAAGATCAGCAACTCACAGACCGAGTTCCACACCTACGGAATGGAGTGGACATCCGAATACATGACCTTCTATGTGGATGGCGAGAAACTCCTCACCTATCGCAACGACGGCAGCGGCAAGGAGGCATGGCCTTTCGATGCAGCCTTCTACCCCATCCTAAACCTCGCCTGGGGCGGAACCTGGGGCGGCGGCCAGGGCTTAGACCCATCATGCCTCCCAGCCACAATGGAGGTGGACTACGTTCGCGTATTCCAGAAGTAAATTTTCCCTGCATCTCATTAAGGAGATTTTTCAGGAGTTAAAGAAGTTAAGAAGTTAAGGAGTTAAGACATATGCTTTGTTGTAAAAAAACTACGCCAAAATTCTGTTGTCTTAACTTCTTAATTCCTTTACTCCTGAAAAAACCTTAACTCCTTTAATTAAACCCTCAAGACATTTGTCTTAACTCCTTAACTTCTTTAACTCCTTAACTCCAGAAAAAAACCTTTAACTCCAGAAAAACACCTCAACTATCGTTATTTTTTGCTTTGTTCTTGCGTATTTTTAAAAATTTTCATATTTTTGCAGAAAAACAGCAAAAACCTGAAAATGAAGAAAGCCAAACAAAGCCTAAAAATCATCCTTACTACGCAACTTTTCCTTGCGCTGTCAGTTCTCATAGGTCATGCACAGACCCCAGAGAGTGTCGACTCCCTGCTCCACTGCATCGACGAGGCGATAGACCACTCTGCCCAATACGTCAGCCGCAAAGAACAGCGCATCCGACAGCTGCAGCAACAGCTATCGAAAGCCAAAAACCTCCACGCCGAATACCAACTCTCCTATCGGCTCTACGAAGAGTACACGCCCTTCGTCAACGACTCTGCCATCATCTACCTCAAACGCTGCATCGAGATTGCCCGGAAGACGGGCAAGCACTCAGAAGTAGGCAAGTGCCAGGCACTCATCGCCATCCGCTGCTCCAGCACAGGCAAGTTTATCGAGGCTCTCAACACCCTCAGCGCCATCGACACCACGCAGCTTGACAACATTGCCAAGGGCACGTATTACATGGCTTACAACCACGTATACGGCGAAATCATATACTACCGCAATCCCATCACCCCTGAGGCGCAATACGGCGTCATGGCAGCCCAATACCGACAAAAGATGTATGCTGTCCTTCCCCGCACCAGCAATCCCGTATTCCAATATCGTGAGCTCGACGCCCTCAATGCCCACGACAATCGGGAAGCCATACGCATCAACGACCAGTGGCTCAGCCACGTAGAGAAAGGATCGCATCCCTATGCCCTCGTCACCCTCTACCGCTATCTGGCATACAAGGCAGAGAACGACTCCACCCGCATGATGTACTGGCTGGCAGAATCAGTCCTCACCGACATCAGGAACGGCGTCATGGACCAAGGATCCATGTGGGAAATGGCCAACCAACTCATGGGCCTCAACGATGTCGACAGAGCCTACAAGTACATCAGTTTCAGCAGCATCTGCGCCAACCGCTTCGGCTCACGACAGCGACTGGCCCAGATATCGCCCCTGTTGTCGGTCATCGCCAAGATGTACAAAGACGAGAACGACCAGTACAACAGGCGACAGAACTATACCCTCTGCATCATCAGCATCCTGGCGTTGATGCTCCTCATCGGCGTGTTCTACGTCAGCCGACAGCGACATAAACTCGCCATCGCAAGAGACGACCTCGCCAAGACCAACCGCCAGTTGTACGAGCTCAATGCCCAGCTCAAGTCGCTCAACGAACAACTCTCCATCACCAACAGCCAGCTCTCTGTGGTCAACCACGAACTCACCGACGCCAACCGTGTCAAGGAAGAGTATGTGGGACGTTTTATGCGCCTCTGCTCCATCTATATCAACAAGATAGAGGATCTGCGCAAGAGAGTGCACAAGAAGCTGAAGACACGCCAATATGACGAGTTGTACGAGATGACACGTCCACAGGACTTCAAGGAAGAGGACTTAGAGGAGTTCTATACCAACTTCGACTCCGCCTTTCTCCACCTCTTCCCCCATTTCCTCGATTCCTTCAATGCCCTGCTGCGCCCAGAAGAGCGCATAGAACAGCCCAAGAAGGACCAACTCTCCACCCCTATCCGTATCTTCGCCCTTATCCGATTGGGCATCAACGACAGCAGCAAAATAGCGGAGTTCCTGCATTACAGTGTCAACACCATCTACAACTACAGAGCACATATCAAGAAAGGTGCCATCAACGACAAAGACTCCTTCGAGGAGGATGTAAGGAAGATAGGAACGTTCTAACATCTCTAATCTAACTTTCATAAAACTCAAGCAGTGATGCTATTGCTTTGAGTTCTTAGTGACAGAAAGGAATGACAACTTCCATGACTTCACAAAATAACTTCTGAATACAATCATAAAAATCCCCTGAAAGGTTGCCTATATGCTAAGGCTTCCTTTCAGGGGATTCTCTTTAGCGCTTATACGAAGCGCTCAAAGGCTTTATTCTACTGTGAACATAACATTCTTCGTTTCTCTACTATTAGGGCCTACCATGACGTCGAAATCGCCAGATTCGAGAACATACTGTAGGTTGGCATTATAGAACTTCAGCATATCAGGAGTTATGTGGAAAATTACCTCCTTACTCTCGCCTGCAGCAAGATGAATGCGCTGAAAGCCTTTCAACTCTTTAACAGGACGGGAAATGCTTGCCACTTTATCTCGAATGTAAAGCTGTACGATTTCATCGGCTGCACAACGACCTGTGTTCGTAACACGAATGGTGGCAGTGATGTCGGCATGGTCGTTCCACGTATCGCTGTCGGCAGAGGCTACGCTCGCTTTATGGGAACTCAACTGCAACGAACCATACTCAAAGGTGGTATAACTCAAGCCATATCCAAAAGGATAGAGGGCGCCATTGCGTACATCCAGGAAGTTGCTGGCATATTTGGCAAATCGAGGATTGTCATCGGGTACAGGACGTCCTGTATTTTGGTGATTGTAATAAAGAGGTTCCTGACCTGTAGCCTTGGGCAAAGAGGTGGTAAGCTTGCCACTGGGCACTTTGTCGCCAAAAACCACATCACAGATGGCATCGGCAGCCTCAGAACCGCCAAACCATACATTCATGATGGCAGGGATATGATTTTTCTCCCAAGTAAGCACGGTAGGACGACCAGAGAAATTGAGTAGCACGATGGGCTTACCTAATTGGGCAAGTTTTTCGAGCAAGTCTCGCTGTGTGTCTGGCATACGCAAGTCGGTACGACTGGCACATTCACCACTCATATCGGCAGTCTCGCCCATGGCACAAACGATAACATCAGCTTGGCGTGCTATCTGCAAAGCCTCAGCCTTCAGCTTAGCATCATCCCCACGAGTTATAGTCTTGCCAAACTCACCATCTTTCTGTTCTTGCTCGTCGTACACCACATTGCAACCTTGAGCATAAAGCAAAGTGGCTTTTCCTGCAAGAGCCTTCTCCATACTCTCTTTGAGTGAGGAATAGCGGTCGTGAGTAGCTGCAACGCTCCAAGTACCACTCATATTGTTGCGCGTGTCGGCAAGCGGTCCGATGAGAGCTATCTTTCCCTTCTTGCTGAGTGGTAAAAGCTGTTGGTCGTTCTTGAGAAGTACAAAGGTTTCGGCAGCTATGTCACGTGCAGCCTTGCGATGACTGGCTGTAAAGATGTCCGTCTTCTGGCGTTTGCTGTCACAGTAGCGATAAGGGTCGGCAAAGAGTCCCAACTTGTATTTAGCCTCTAAGATGCGTCGGCAAGCGGTGTCAATATCAGCTTCGCTCACCTTTCCTTCCTTAACGCTCTGCTCCAGGTATCGCACGAAGCCTTGCGAGCACATGTCCATATCTGTTCCAGCAAGGAGCGACTGTTCAGACGCTTCCTTGAGGTCGCTGGCGGTACCATGCTGTAGTATCTCTCCGATAGAACCATAGTCGGTGACTACGAATCCCTGGAAGTTCCACTGCTTGCGCAGCACATCGGTCATCATCCAGTGACTGGCGGTGGCTGGCACATAGTCGATAAGATTGAACGAAGACATGACGCTTCCCACACCAGCGTCGACCACAGCCTTATAGGGAGGCAGAAACTGGTTGTACATGCGCACTCTGCTCATGTCGGTGGTATTGTACTCTTTGCCTGCCTCGACAGCTCCATAGAGTGCGAAATGCTTGAGGCAAGCCATGATGTGGTCTTTGGGGACGATGGTCACACGGCTCATGTCAGCCTGCTGATAGCCGCGAGTCATGGCTGCTCCCAAGACACCACTGAGGTATGGGTCCTCGCCGAAGCCTTCGCTGATGCGTCCCCAGCGGGCATCGAGAGCCACGTCGACCATTGGCGAGAAAGTCCAGTTGATGCCATCAGCACTTGCCTCGCGTGCCGACACTGCGCCCACCTGTCTCAGAGCTTCCTCGTTCCACGAGCAGGAGAGGGCGAGCGGTATGGGGAAGATGGTTTCGTAGCCGTGTATGACGTCCATGCCCACGAGGAGCGGAATACCGAGTCGGCTCTTGCGGATGGCCACGTCCTGCAGGGCTTTGATCTTGTCGAAGCCCTTGATGTTGAACACGCCTCCCATTCTTCCAGCCGTAATATCGCCTGCCACCTGAGTGTCCATAGCATTTCCTGTAGTAATATCGCCTGCCACCATGAGGTTGAGCTGACCTATCTTCTCTTGAAGCGTCATCTTGGCCATCAATTGGTCGATATATTCCTTCATGGGAAGAATCTTCTTGCTGTCAACAGCTTTCTTAGACTGACGCTTAGCTTTCTGTTTTACTTGCACCGTCTTCCATGATGCTGATGGAGAGGCAGCTATCCCCATTAAAGGAAAAGCTGCCCCCAAAAGAATGAATGATGATAACAATAATTCTTTTTTCATGCTGATAATTTAGGGTTTAAGATATAATTCTGATAATTTACATGGATTATTCTTAGGAGAAACTAAGACATTTACTTCAGCTCAAAGGTTTTCTTAAGCTTCAAATTGTCGGAAGCATTACCTACCCATGCTTCAAACTGTCCTGCCTCAGCCTTCCATGCTGCAGAAGTCTCATCGTAGAAGCTGAGAGCATCCTTGCCAAGGGTGATAGTTACGTCCTTGCTTTCGCCAGGAAGAAGACTCACCTTTTGGAAGCCCTTTAACTCCTTGAGTGGACGATCGACAGAGGCCTTCACGTCATGTACATAAAGCTGCACAATTTCGGAACCAGCACGCTGTCCTATATTCTTAACCTGAACCGTGAAGGATATGGAATCGTTCGCTGTCATCGTTGCCTTATCGGCTTTGAGATTGGTGATAGCAAACTGAGTATAGCTCAAACCATGTCCGAAAGCAAACACAGGGCGCTGTTTCTTCTTGTCTGCCCAACGATAACCGACATAAATACCTTCCTTATATTCCTCGTCAATGATATTACCTTTGGTCTGAGCACCACCTTCCAGGCGCCATGTTCCAGGATAGGTATTGAGCGCATGAGCGCCTACATCTTGCAAGGAACGTACCCAGGTAAAAGGCAACTTGCCACTGGGATTAACATCGCCTGTGAGGACAGAAGCCAAAGCATCACCTGCCTCTGAACCAAGATACCATCCCTGTACGATGGCTGGCACCTTATCTTTCCAAGGCATAGCCACTGCATTACCAGAGATATTGACATACACGAAGTTCTTATTGGCTGCTGCCAAGGCCGTAACCAACTTATTTTGTGCATAAGGCAACTCATACTGCTGTCGGTCGTGGCCCTCGCAATCTTGATAATCGCTCTTGTTAAGACCACCAAACATCACAACATAGTCGACAGTTTTAGCCTTTGCTACAGCCTCTGCAATGAGCTCTGCTTCGCTGCGCTTATCCTCCAAGTTCTGTCCTGTGGTAACTCCATTGTAAGCGCCTGTGACATCACCCACATAACCGCGCACATACTCTACTTCTATACCATCCTTGCCCAGACGCTCCTTTAAGCCCTGAAGTGGCGAGATTTCCTTCTGCACTTTCAACGAAGAACTACCTCCACCTACGGTCATCATCTTGATGGCATTCTCGCCCACTACCAGCACGCGGCGCACTTTCTGTGTGTTGAGTGGAAGTATGCGATTCTTGTTCTGCAACAAGACGATGCCCTCCTCGGCTATCTGTTTAGCTGTGAGATAATGATCTTCAGAGCAAAGGAAGCCATGAGGACGATGCTGATTCATCGTAGTGCGATAATAGAGACGAAGCACGCGGCGCACCTTCTCGTCGAGCTCACGTGTGGTGTATTTGCCTTCCTGAATGGCTTTCAGATAAGGCATGGCAAGATAATAGTTATCATAAGCGTTGCTGGCTCCCATAGTGAGTCCATTCGTCCAAGAGCCAAACTCCATATCAAGACCATTCTTCACGGCTTGATCGGTGTCGTGAGCGCCACCCCAGTCGCTTACTACCACACCATCAAACTTCCAATCTGTCTTCAGAATCTTATTGAGAGTGTATTGATTATGACAATTATGCTCATTGCGATAGAGATTGTATGCACCCATAATGGCCCAGGCCTTACCCTGCTCTACTGCAGCCTTGAAGGCTGGCAAATAGATTTCGTGAAGAGCACGGTCGCTCACCTTGACATTGACCTGGTGGCGATATTCCTCATCGTTGTTCAGACAATAGTGCTTCACGCACGATGATACGCCCTTCGACTGCAGTCCCTGTACGTAGGGAACTACCATGATGGAGGCGAGGAAGGGGTCTTCGCCCATATACTCGAAGTTGCGACCATTGAGAGGTGTACGATAGATGTTGACTCCTGGTCCTAATATCATATCCTTGCCACGATAAAGTGCTTCTTCGCCCAAGGCTTCGCCATAGATACGACTCATCTGTGGATTCCAGGAGGCTGCAAGACAGGTAAGGGCAGGGAAAGCCACACACGAGTCGTTGGTCTGTCCTGCCTGCTCCCACTCGTCCCATAGCACGTCTGGACGAACTCCGTGTGGACCATCGTCAGTCCAGAAGTCAGGAAATCCCAATCGTGGAACTCCAGCCGATGAAAACTTGCTCTGGGCGTGAATAACTCTTATTTTCTCCTGCAAGGTCATGCGGGAGAGGGCGTCCTCGATGCGTTGCTCTACGGGCTTGGTGTCGTCCAAATAGACGGGCATCTGCTGCGCCTGAACTGAGAAAACGGTTGTCAGCGACAACACGCAGGATAATGCTAAATGTTTCATAAGTTATATTGTTATTATTTTTTGCCGAGTGCAGCTAATCTTTTCTTCTGCAAAGATTATGCAAATCGAATGCAGAATATCAAACTTGCTTGAATATTCTGCTGAGATGCAGCTAATCTTCTGCAAAGATTATGCAAATGAGCGCAATGAAAACTTGTTTTCAAATTGCCGAGTGCAGCTAATCTTCTGCAAAGATAGCCAAAAAATCAAATAAAAGCTATTTCACTTAGTAAAATAGTGGATTCGTGTACATAATGCAAAACTGCAACCTTCTATAAACAAGCTGTTTACGCAAAAACAGCCTTTCGATTTAAGTGGAAGATAATGAAAGGTAGATTAGTCGAAAAGGGGTAAATAATGGGGTGATTTTTAAGTGTCAGGATTGGCTGGAGAGCACATAGCAGTACAGATAATGCTGCACACCCGTCGCCACCTTGCCGCCTCCCCTGTCTTCAAGGGCATTCCCGATTTCCGCCAGACGAGAATCGCCATGCTGAGAGCCACTACCTTGAAGGAACTGAAAGAGATTTTGAAAGAATGCCGAGAGAGAATCAAGGCGATAGAATAATACAAGTATCTAAGTAAAGGGAGACTCCAACGATGTTGATTGGAATCTCCTCATACTATTTAAAATAATTTTGTATATAAGCTATCAATTGTTTATTCTTGTATATAGGTCTTTGTAAAGATCTACCTCCATTAAAACCATGTCTTTTTAGGTTTTCCTCCTTCAAAAGGTTATTATTACTTTCACCTATAAGTTTCAAACGAGAAGTTAAATCCCTTGGAGCTTTCTCTACCCAAAATTCAGAATCTTCTCTAGGAATACCACAAGCCTCTACTATTGTTTTAAAACGTATATTTCGGCTATTTGACATAAACAAATAAACGACATCTCCAACTTCAAATCCATAAGAATCCACCCAACTAACAAAACCTTTTGTCAACAAACATCTTGTGTGATTACATTTACGTTCATTAGCAAAAACCACCCAAACTCTACACTCTTTTCCCATTATTGTTCCATAAAATATTTTATCATATCATCTATTGTTGCTTTATATAGTCTACCAAAATCAGAGCTAATACCGTGTGGCATCATTCCTGAAGAAATCATCTAAATCTTCATTGCCACACGAAAAGGGTTGACAGATAGATAATAGATCATCTGTCAATTCACCGAAAAAGCATTGTGAATTCAGAAACATAATACCCCTTTCTTACTTCATTCCAGCCTTTTCTAAAATACTACGCGCCATTACGCAATAAGGATGTTCTTCTATATTATTGAAACCCTTAAAATTGCGCTCGGCCTCTTCTGCATGACGCAAAAACTCTTTAGCTTCTTTGCCATGTAACGTTGGTATAGCTTTAATTGCTGTTGCCATAATTTTAATCTCCTGTAATTTAGCCAAATGCCAACCTATCACAACACAAATAGGTTGCTGTTTATTTTACTGTTTCAATATCGAAGCACCTTCGAGCATGGCGAGAGCCTTGTTCTCGTTCTCCTCCATGATCTCGCGCTCGCCCGGACCCTTGTCGTTGATGCCGCACAGGTGCAGAATGCCGTGAATGATGACACGATGCAACTCGTCGTCGTAGGTCTTGCCGAACTGCTCGGCATTGGTGCGCACAGTATCGAGCGAGATGACAATATCGCCGTTGATGACATCGCCCTCATCGTAATCGAAGGTGATGACATCGGTGTAATAATCATGGCCCAAATACTCGTTGTTGACCTCGAGAATCTTCTCGTCGTCTACAAACATGTAGCCCACCTCACCCACTTTGCGTCCGTGTGAAGCAGCCACTTTGCGAATCCATGCGCTGGTTTCGCGCTTCTTGATTTTAGGCATTTTCACGCCTTCTACACTATATGTTATCATACTTCTTATGGAGTTAAGGAGTTAAGGAGTTAAAGGAGTTAAGACAACACCTTTTCGTTCCTATTCTCCATTTATACTATATATTTTTTTATTATCTTTTTAAGCTCTTGAATTCTTCACTCTTCGTTCTTCACTCTTCACTTCTTAGGCAGAAATTCATCCACTTCTCTTCCGAAGAATCTCAACTCCCTGACGAGCGAAGAACTGATGCTGCTGTAGCGGGGATCGGAGAAAAGGAGAATGGTCTCCACACCACCCAACTGCCTGTTGATGTCGGCCTGCTCACGCTCGTACTCAAAGTCTTTTGCGCTCCTCACGCCTCTCACCAGAAACTTGGCTCCAAGACGATGCGCCAGGTCGATGGTAAGGTCGTCGTAGGAAACCACCTCCAGGCGGAATCCCTTAGAAGCATCTTGCACATCTATCAGCTCTGTACACTCCTGAGGAAACACCTTCTTGATGCTCTCCACACGCTGAGAAATCTCTTCCGTGGCATGTTTGAGCTTACTCATCGCTACAGCTATCACCAATTTATCAAACATGGGGAGCGCACGTTCTGCTATATTTTGATGCCCGATTGTAAATGGGTCGAAAGTTCCCGTAAATATTCCTATCTTCATGTAGTTAAAGTTCTTCTCTCTTCGTTCTTCACTCAAACAAGTCTCCCTGCATGATGTTGCTGCCGTAGGGATTGCGCCCCAGATGGTCGTAGGCAAGTTTCGTGGCCATGCGTCCGCGCGAGGTTCGCTTGATGAATCCCTCCATGATGAGGTAAGGCTCGTACACCTCCTCGATGGTTCCGGCATCCTCGCCGATGGCTGTGGCAATCGTTCCCACGCCCACCGGACCGCCATGAAACTTGTCGATGATGGTGGTGAGAATCTTGTTGTCTATCTCGTCCAGACCATACTGGTCGATGTTGAGCGCACGGAGCGAGAACTCGGCAATGTCGTAGGTGATGGTGCCGTTGCCCTTCACCTGGGCGAAGTCGCGCACACGGCGCAGCAGCGAGTTGGCGATACGGGGCGTACCGCGTGAGCGGCGCGAAATCTCAGCCGCAGCCTCTTCCTCGATAGGCACTTTCAGGAGCATGGCGCTGCGCTTCACGATCTTCTGCAACGTAGGCGGATTGTAGTACTCCAAGTGCAGGTTGATGCCGAAACGGGCACGCAGAGGCGCTGTGAGCGAACCGCTGCGGGTGGTGGCTCCTACGAGGGTGAAGGGATTGAGGTCTATCTGAATGCTGCGGGCCGACGGACCCTTGTCAATCATGATGTCGATGCGATAGTCCTCCATGGCCGAATAAAGATATTCCTCCACTACGGGCGACAGACGGTGAATCTCGTCGATGAAGAGCACGTCGTTGGGTTCCAGCGAGGTAAGAATGCCTGCCAGATCGCCCGGCTTGTCGAGCACAGGGCCCGATGTAATCTTCAGTCCCACGCCCAGTTCGTTGGCGATGATGTTGCTCAGCGTCGTCTTGCCAAGTCCTGGCGGACCATGCAGCAGCGTATGGTCGAGCGGTTCGCCACGATACTTGGCAGCCTCGACAAACACCTGCAGGTTGTCCACCACGCCCGTCTGTCCGCTGAAATCAGAGAACTTCAAGGGTCGCAGCGCCTTCTCGAATTCCTTCTCGGCAGGCGAAACCGACTCATTTCTTATGTCAAAATCTTCGTTCATTCTGTAATATCTTATATTTTGTGCAAAGTTACACAATTGTATCAGAAATAAAAAGGAATTCACGAAAAAATCGACAAAAACCTTTGCTTACAACAAATATAATCACTACTTTTGCACTCACATTCCGAACAGAACGTATATAAGAGGGCGACAAACATTCTAAAAATATATAGGTTATGTTACATTTATTTCAGGCGCTCAGCCGTGTGCTGGCCAATTACACCTCCATCTTCGTGATAGGAGTGGCTGTGTTTACATTCTTCTTCCCACATACCTTCGACTGGGTACGCGGAACCACCCAGACCGTCATTCTCGGCATCATCATGCTCACCATGGGACTGACTCTCACCACCAACGATTTCAAGATTTTGGCACAACGCCCCCTTGATGTCTTCATCGGTGCCTGCGCCCAGTTCATCATCATGCCGGGCGTGGCCTACCTCCTTGTCCACGTATGGCACCTCGACCCTGCCCTTGCCCTCGGCATCCTGCTCGTGGGCTGTTGTCCAGGCGGTGTGTCGAGCAACATCATGAGCTATCTCTGCCATGGCGACGTGGCTTTCTCGGTGGGAATGACCTGTGCCTCCACCATCCTCGCCCCTGTCATGACGCCGCTGCTGATGAAGATTACAGCTGGCGAAATCATCCATATCGACGCCATCGGCATGTTCCAGGGCATTCTGCTCGTCACCATCATCCCTGTAGCCATCGGCTGCACTCTCAACTATATTTACGGCAAGAAGGAGTGCTTCCCCACCATTCAGAGCCTGATGCCCGGCATCAGCGTCACCTGTCTGGCGTTTATCGTGGGAGGCGTTATCTCCACCGTTCACGACGACCTCGTGGCACGTGGCATGATGCTCTTCCTCTGGACCTTTGCCGTCGTCTTCTGCCACAACACCCTGGGCTATTGCCTCGGCTGGCTGGCAGGTAAGCTGGCAGGCTTCAACACAGCCAAGAAGCGCACCATCAGCATCGAAGTGGGAATGCAGAACGCCGGTCTTGCCACCGTCCTGGCTGGCAACTTCTTTGCCGCCCAGCCACTTGCCGTCCTTCCTTGTGCCATTAGTTGCGCCTGGCACAGCATTTCGGGCACAATTCTTGCAGGAATCTACCTGAAATGGGACAAAATGCACGGGAAAAATTAATTTTTAAAGAGACTCCATTTGATTTATCCAACTGGGAAAAAAAAAATTCCCAACTATAAAAAAACAACTTTCGCAAATGGGGAAGTTAAAGAAGTTAGAGGAGTTAAAGGAGTTAAAGCCATATGTTTTACAGCTAAATCTTCACCCAAAGAGGCTGTTGGCTTTAACTTCTAACGACCGAAGGGAGTGATAACTTCTTTAACTTCTATAACTTCTGAACTTGCTAAAGTTCAATAGAAATAAAAAAGAGAGGATTTTGCACAGTTTCAAGTGTCAAAATCCTCTCTTTTTGGTGGATTTGTCCTCTGCTGCCCCGGTAACTGGAATATGCGCAGAGAAGCTAACCATCTGAAAACAAACCTTTTAGAGGAAGCAAAACTTATCGAATCTTCCAATTCCAATTCTTCCAATTAATTTTTTGCATTTTCCATTTTCTTTTATTATATATATATAACTATCTAATTATTAAATAGTTATAGAGTCTCTAAAAAAGGGCTTGAAAAATCAAATGCTTATTGGAATATTGGAAGAACTGGAATATTGGAAGATTTGGCTCTCCCACTTATGCTATTTCCCCGTAGTGAGCAGCTTCACCGCACGCATCACAATCTCGTTGGTTTCGTTCCAAACTTGGAAATACTGGCTCATATCCCAAATATCTCGCGCTACAAGGGCTTTGAGCTGTATGGACAGGTATTTCCTCGTCTGAGCCAATTCGGCGGCGTCACGGGGCTCTATTTTCTCTTTCTTGCCATCGGCGATGATTTCATCTACAAGGCTCTGAGGAACCTCATAGCTTGCCAGGAACTTACCAAAATCCTTGTACTGGCTCTTCAGTTCTTGGCGATGGGCGTCGATGAACTTCAGGCTGTGGTTGATGACGATGCTCTTGGCTGTAAGCAAGCGGTGCATCTTGGTGTACTTGGTTGTATCGAGCGGCACGAAATAATCGGGCATGATGCCTCCGCCGCCATAAACCACACGATGCTTGCGCAGGGTGTAATACTTCAGAGAGTCGGACAGATGGATGCTGTCCTGGTTGGTGAACTCGCCGTGCTTGTAGCGGTTATCGAGATCCATGGCATAATCCTCGCGCTCGCCCTTCTTGTAAGGCTTCTGGATGCATCGGCCGCTCGGCGTATAGTAATGGGCGATGGTGAGACGTATCTCGCTTCCATCCTCAAAGGTAAGAGGACGCTGCACCAATCCCTTGCCAAAAGTGCGACGGCCTACGACAACGCCTCGGTCCTGGTCTTGTATAGCTCCCGACACGATCTCGGCTGCCGAAGCCGAGAACTCGTTGGTGAGAACCACGAGCTTGCCCTTGCGCCAGCGTCCGTTGGCCTCAGCACGGAACTCCTGACGAGGCGCTGTACGGCCATTGGTGTAGACGATGAGGTCGCCTTTCTCCAAGAACTCGTTGGCTATCTTGGCTGCCGTCTGAAGATAGCCTCCACCATTGTCCTGAAGGTCGAAGATGAGGTCTTTCATGCCTTTCTTCTTGAGCGAGTCCATAGCGACAGAAACCTCCTTGTGGCTGGTCATTCCGAAGCTGCCCAAACGGATGTATCCGATTCCGGGGCGAATCATATAGGCTGCATCCATCGTGGTGACAGGTATCTTGTCGCGCTTGACACGGAAGGAAAGTTTGTCCTTGATGCCACGGCGCACAACGGTAAGGTTGACAATGGTTCCCTTGGGTCCGCGAAGGCGCTTCATGATTTCCTCCTTGCTCATCTTGACACCGGCGATGGCTGTGTCGTTGACTGCCACGATGCGGTCGCCGGCAATGATGCCCACTTTCTCGGAAGGTCCGTTGACAACAGGCTGAATGACGAGGAGTGAGTCGTCGACCATGTTAAACTGCACACCGATGCCATCAAAAGAGCCGTTGAGCGACTCGTTCATCGCCTGTGTCTCCTTGGCTGTGGTGTAAGCAGAATGCGGGTCGAGCTTCTCCAACATGCCGCGAATGGCGTCCTCGACAAGCTTGTTCTCGTCGACGCTGTCGACATAGAGATTGGCAATGGCTATCTCTGCCCTGCCCAACTTCTCTATCGGGCTGTTCTTGCCCATTCTGATGCGCATCTGGGCACTGGCAGAAGTTACTGCCAGGAATGCTACCAGTGCAAACAATAGATATTTCTTCATAAATTCATATTTTACTTGAGTTTCGCAAGCTCAGAAGTTAAAGGAGTTAAAGGAGTTATCGCTCCCTACGGTCGCTGAGGAGTTAAGACAAATCCGTGCCTTTTTGTTAACCCGTGACTATCAATTCTAATCCAGCGGATCAGAGTCTTCATCTGGAATATCTTCCTCGATCACCAAGTTGTCGATAATGAAGTTTTGGCGCTCCATGGTGTTCTTGCCCATGTAGTACTCTAAGAGTTTCTGCACTTGGTCGGTTTTGTGCAGAGTGACTTGTTCCAGTCGCATGTCTGGACCGATGAAATGAGCAAACTCTTCGGGAGAAATCTCGCCGAGACCCTTGAATCGGGTGATTTCAGGATCAGGTCCCAAGTCGCGGATGGACTGCTGGCGCTCCTCATCGCTATAGCAATAGTGCGTGATGAAGTCGCTCTTCTTTTCCTTCGGCCCCAACTTGGCGTCGGCATCGGCTATGGCCTGCTTGTTCTTTATCTTGGTTCGCTTGTTGCGCACACGGAACAAAGGCGTCTGCAGCACGTAGACATGGCCTTTCTTGATGAGGTCGGGGAAGAACTGCAGGAAGAAGGTGATGATAAGCAGACGGATGTGCATTCCGTCGACATCGGCATCGGTAGCCACGACAACCTTGTTGTAACGCAGCGAGTCGAGACCGTCCTCTATGTCGAGGGCTGCCTGGAGAAGATTGAATTCCTCGTTCTCGTACACCACTTTCTTGGTAAGACCAAAGCTGTTGAGCGGCTTACCGCGAAGGGAGAACACAGCCTGGGTGTTCACGTCGCGGCTCTTGGTGATGCTTCCGCTGGCAGAATCGCCCTCTGTAATGAAGATGGAGCTTTCCTCCTTGCGTTCGTTCTTGGCGTCGCTGAAATGGATGCGGCAGTCGCGCAACTTGCGGTTGTGCAGATTGGCCTTCTTGGCACGCTCGCGCGCCAGCTTGGTGACGCCAGCCATCGCCTTTCGCTCGCGCTCACTCTCCTTAATCTTGCTCTCCAGCACCTCGGCCACGTCTTTATGGATGTGCAGATAGTTGTCCACCTCTTTCTTCAGAAAATCACCCACATACTTGTTGATGGTCTCGCCGCCATTGGGAGTCATCGTGGTACTGCCGAGCTTGATCTTCGTCTGACTCTCGAAGACGGGTTCTTCGACATTGATGGCTATAGCTGCCACCAGGCCGTTGCGAATGTCGCCATACTCGTACTTACCGAAGAATTCCTTGATGGTCTTGGCAATGTGCTCCTTGAAGGCGCTCTGATGAGTTCCGCCCTGCGTGGTGTGCTGACCGTTGACAAAGGAATAATACTCCTCGCCATACTGGTTGGTGTGGGTGAAAGCCACCTCGATGTCCTCGCCCTTCATGTGGATGATGTCGTAGAGACCGTCATTGGTCATGTTGTCGGTAAGAAGATCCTGCAAACCGTGGCGGCTCAGGATGCGACGACCATTGTGCATGATGGTAAGACCCGTATTGAGATAGGTGTAGTTGCGAAGCATCGTCTCCACGATGTCGTCGTGGAAGCTGTAGTTCTTGAAGAGGGTGTTGTCGGGCTCGAAAAAGATGTAGGTTCCGTTCTCATCCTCGGTCTTTGAGGTCTTGTCGCTCTTCAGAATGCCCCGTTCGAAGACAAGATGGCGCACCTTTCCCTCGCGGAAAGACTTCACCTCGAAATGAGAGCTGAGGGCATTGACCGCCTTCACACCCACACCATTCAGGCCCACGCTCTTCTTGAAGGCCTTGCTGTCGTACTTGCCACCAGTATTGAGCACGCTGACAGCCTCGACAAGCTTGCCCTGCGGAATGCCTCGGCCATAATCGCGCACGCTGACACGAAGATTGTCCTCGATGTCGATTTCGAGTCGCGCTCCGGCGCCCATCTTGAACTCGTCGATGGAGTTGTCCACCACCTCTTTCAAGAGCACATAGATGCCGTCTTCGGGCAGATTGCCATCGCCCAAACGTCCGATGTACATACCTGGACGGGTACGTACATGCTCCATATCACTCAAGTGCCGGATGTTGTCATCAGTATATTGTACTGTATTGTTGTTTTCCTCTGCCATATTTTCCTCCTATATTTTTTTTCAAGATTGTTATGTTGTTGTACTCTCAAGATTCACTGGCTCTGAGAATCTGCAAAGTATGTAAGCTTCCTGGGAAAAAGAAAGCTTGGTTGAATTTTCCTTTACTTGATAATCTTCTTGTAACAATTGCGACGCTTGTGCAAGATGGGGTTCAAAACTCCCCACTGACCTTGCACACCGGCATTGGCTTCCATCTCCACCTGGGTCTCACCCCACTCGATGCCATAAGCCTGGTAACGGGGAATGAGGTCGGCAAAGAGAAGCGCATTGGCTCCCTTGGCACGATACTCGGGAAGGACGCCTACGAGCAGCAGGTCGACAATCTTGGTCTTGTGCATCTTGATGGCGCGCAGCACGTGCCACCAGCCAAAGGGGAACAGACGGCCGCGACGGCACTTCTGCAGAGCCTTTGCCAACGAAGGTATGGTGATGCCGATGCCCACCATCTTGTGCTCGGCCTCGCTCCAGTCCTCGATGCAGGTAATGAGATTGAAGTCGAGGAAACTCAGATAAGAATGAATCAACTGGTCTATCTGCTTCTGCGAGAGCTCGGAATAGCCATAGAGGTCTTTGTAAGTGGCGTTGATCAGTTCGAAAATCTTCTGACCATAACCGCCCTGGAAAACATCTTTCTTGGTAAGCTTGCGCACATGCAGATTGTATCTTTTCTCTATCATGGCAGCTATCTTGGCGTATTTCTCGGGCACGGTATCGGGCACGATGAGCTTGTACTCTACGTACTTGTTGTCGACCTCGTAGCCACCGAGAGCCTCTATATGCTCGGGATAATAGGGATAGTTGTAGATGGTGGGCATGGTGCCCAGCTGGTCGAATCCCCAGGTAAGCATGCCTTCAGGATCCATATCAGTAAAGCCAAGCGGACCTACCACATTATCCATTCCCTTAGACTTGCCATAGTCTTCTACTGCCTGCAGAAGAGCCTTGGACACTTCACGGTCGTCGATGAAGTCAATCCAGCCAAAGCGCACCGACTTGCAGTTCCAGCGCTCGTTGGCCTTGTGGTTGATGATAGCAGCGACACGACCCACCAACTTGCCGTCCTTATAGGCAAGAAAATATTCGGACTCGCAAAACTCAAAAGCGGCATTGCGGTCCTTGCTGAGGGTATTCATTTCGTCGCTGAACAGGTTGGGCACATCATACTCGTTGCCCTCGTATAGGTCGTAATGGAAGTCGATGAACGTCTTCAAGTCCTTCTTGTTTGCGACCTTTCGAATCTCTATTAATGACATTATCTCAAACTAGTTTGTTACTTTAAAGCATGCAAAAATAGCAATATTTGGTCAAACAGCCAAATATTGCTATCTTTTTTGCAGTTTTTTATGAGGTTGGCAAGTATTTTGATGGTTTATTTTGCCTCTATATTGGTTTTATCTTCCGATTCCGCCTAACTGCTTATTTCATTTATCTTCCGATTCCGCTTAAATGCTTATTTCAGAAGATGTGCCTTTATCCACTCCATCTGCCCGCGGTTGGTTTCTGTTGTTGTCCAATGCTCGTTGATTGGGGTAAGCAGACTCTCCTTAGTACATTTCAGCGTGTTCCAGACAGCATAGCTGGTTGTTGGAGGACAGGTCACATCGTTGTAGCCCCATGTAAGATAAGTAGGAGCCTTGACGTAACGGGCAAAATTGACAACGTCGAAGTAAGCCAGGGTGTTGAGACAGTCCTTGTTGCTCAATATCTGTGGCTGACGGCAGAAGTGTGGATAACCGCCCGTTCCGCCCTTAGCCGCATAACCCGCCATGTCGCTAAGGGCAGGATGATTGGCTACACATTGGGTGACACGACTGTCGAGTCCTGCTGCGATAATGGCCAAGGCTCCGCCCTGACTGCCGCCCTGCACCGCTACATTCTTGCCATCCCACTCAGGAAGCGAAGTCAGGAAATCGATGCAACGAACCAAGCCTACATAGACATGCTTCATATAATAAATGTCCTTGTTCTCCAAACCATTGGCCAAATAACCGCCATTACGGTCGTTGAAAGCACGGCTAATCTCGCCAAAAGTCTCTGACGAAATGCGTGGGTCGAGGCCATGAATCTCCACCTCGAATCGAACAAAGCCATTCTCGGCATAATACTTGTTACGCATAGGATCCTTGATGGTCTTGATGCCTGCTCCTGGAGGACAGAGCACTACGGGATGCTTGCCCGGCTGGGCATTCTTGGGATAGAACAGGAAACCATACATGGAATGGCCCATGTTGTCGATCTGGAGCTTGACGAGATAGCAGTCTATCTTGTCGGTACAATAGTCCTTGTACAACTCCTTGGTATAAGACATTGGCACCTGTTTCAGTTCCTCCACGTTCTTCTGCCAGAAGCTTCTGAAATCCTGGGGCTCCTGCGTATAGGGTTTTATCTTGTCGACCGAGAATCCCACCTTGATATGATGCTCATAGGTCTTTCCGTCGAGACTGACAGAGAGTTTCATGTCGCGGAATCCTGGAGTCTTCTTCGTTCCCATATTGATGACGGCACGTCCGTTCTTCAGCTTCACGCTTCCATGCTTGTCGGGCTGGAGCATGTCGTTGCCTATGGAATATTTCAGTTCGCCATCACGGGGAATACCATACTTGCAGAAACTCACCTCCACCTTGGCATTCTCGCCAGTCTGATAGAGCCAGTCGGCATGGTCGGGCACAGTGAGCCAAAGATAATCGCTCTTATAAGGATAGTTCTCCGCTTTGATGTTTTGTACACCACTCATGTTCATCGCCAAGATAAACGCGAGCGATAAAAAGATTGTTTTTAATTTGTTCATAAATGGTAGCTTATTTTTTTGTTACTCAACTTTCGCTGAGGTCAGTTTGTTATTTATATCGACTTCATGTCTTCTGCAAAATTAAGAAAATTAAGGATAAATTCCAAACATTCTGAAAGAATTTCCTAACTTTTCATGCGTTTTCTAAAATTTTATCCGTTATCAGCAGCACATGACTGTCATCAGACAAGGTGGTGGCGAAGATATAGGTTTCGCCTCCATCCTTTAACTTCAGTCGCTTGCGCAATTCTGCCACGGAGAGAGGAAAGTTGCGGGTGGCTATATTGGCCTTCTCTATGCCATGCAATTGGCGCTTGAGTTCTTTCTTATTGAAAGACGAAACGGCACGGATACGGAAAGAACGGCCTGGAAAATCGACTACAGGAGACTGGCTCACGAAAAGGTGACTGTTCTTGGAGAGCATCGAGACAGAATAACGCTCGGAAAGTACTCCGAAACAGCCTGCTTTCATCAGCGAGGCATTAGGCTCGTAGAGATATTGCACCGAATCTAAGTCGGCTGCTGCTATGCGGGCTACAGAAGAAGCCATTTCGGCTTCATCGCAGACAAACGACTGGTTATCGTTGACACAACAAATGCGAAGATGGTTGTTTTCGTCCATATTTCGCGCTGAGAGCACTAACAAGAGCTCCTTGCACTCATTGTTCACAGAAACAACATGCACCTCTCTTACACACCTTAATTCGCTTACAGCACGATGCCAGTCGAGCATCGGAGACAGTTTGATGACCACAAACTCGGCTTTCTGGAGCATTTCCTCTTGAAGACTGGTTACATCGGGTGTGCAGTCTTGAAGACTTACCACCTTGTTGCCGGCATCATCACGACGGGCTGGATCAATATAGATTACCCGAAGATCAGAATGATTCGGAATCGCATGAAGCACCTCTACTCCATCCCCATTCTTCACGACGACATTCTTTAATCCCAATCGTTCAAAGTTCTCCTTCGCCGCTTCACAAAGATGCTTTTGTCGTTCTACATACATCGACTTAACACCTAACTGAGTAGCAATGTAAGAGAAGTCGACTCCAAAACCTCCCGTCAGGTCTGCAAACTCAATTTCTGCAACAGAATCGCCTGAGCAAGCATCCTCTTTGACTTTATTAACACTATCGCCTACATCTGTTAATATCTGTTGCTTTTTACAAGTGCCTTCATTTTGAGCGAATTCTGAATCAACTGCCCTGTCGCTCGCAAATTCGCAAATTTTGGAATTATCGCCTTGGGGCACGATTTCTCCTTGAAGAGAAGATAGAGAAGAAACTCCCAACAATCGTGCAGCCAATTCGGCTTTATAAAGAGCAGTCTGCTCTGACGAGCATTGCTCCATCGAGATGTGAGGCGGATAAATGATGCCGTCGATGCTAGCCCAACGAGGCAACTTGATACGAGCCATCTGTCGACCACGTATCTGGTCGAGAGCAAAAGGCATATTGACCTCAGGATTCTTGCTTCCGAGGAAAGCCAGCTGTCGAACGTCGTCGTCCTGATGCTGGCGAATAAAGTCTAAAGTCGCTTGGTTCATCGTTGTCATCTCCCTTTATCTTGACTATGGCGATGCATTTATCCGACTACCAGCGAGAATTGCAGCCCTAAAGCATTTGCTATTCTCAAGAAAGTAGAGAGTTGCATATCTGTTTGGCCCTTTTCCAGAGCAGAGACATACTCTCTCTTCTTGCCGATTTTCTCAGCAAGAGCCTTCTGCGTCATCTTCTGTTTCTTACGCTCGCCCTTGAGCAACTCTGCATAATACCAAGCCTTGGCCCTGGCATCAAAATCCTTGCGGGCCTCGCTGCCAGGCTCGCCATATTTTTCCTGCAGAACATCATCGAATGTTCGCAACTTAGCCAGTTTTTCTTCATTAAACTTCAACATAAGCCCTGCCGTATATCTTCTTCCATGTTGCAAAAATAAGAAAAATATTAATTGCACCCAAATATTCCGGAAGAAATTTATTACTTTTTCATTTTTCTTTCGAAAAGGGTATTACATTATAAGTTTTAAGGTCGCGAATTGCGACCTTAACCCATCAAGTTGATTCTGGAGGCGCAAAGCGATAAGACTCCCATTATCGACATATTGTTTTTGAAATAGAATTAGCACAAAACCCTTCACCCTTCATCTATCGTTTGGAATCCCCTGTGTTTATCGGGGTTTCAGGGATTGAAGGGGGCTAAATCACCCTTCATCACCCTTCATATGGTCATAATAGACACCCCGAACCGGTCATAATAAATGCCTCGGACTGGTCATAATAGAAGACAAATAATGGCCTTAAATAGAAGCATGAACCAAACTCTGTCTATCAGTCGAAATCTGAAAATGGCAAAAAGATGAAGGGTGATGAAGGGTAATGAAGGGTTAAAATAAGCCTATCAGCCTTGGAACCCCTGTGTTTATCGGCATTCCGCGCGAATAGATGAAGGGTGAAGGTTTTTTGCGTAATCCATTTTTATAAATACTGATGCTATAAAAATGCCTACTTATGGCACAAAAGTGCCCTACAATGGGCACATTTGTGCCCTCTCAGGAGCAATGATACAGAATAACCTTTTAGACTCACTAATCCTTATTCCAGACCGAGGCAATTCTTTCCAATGTTTGCCAAATTGGAAAGAAACGAAAAGGAGACAAATCTCTTAAAAATAAGACTTGCCTCCTTAATATTCTTTACTTCACGATTTCTTTTCCTTTCTATATTTTTATAAATGTTATTACTTTACATAAATTTTCTGATGATTCTTAATATAAATTCCACTAGGCAATCCGACTACGCTGCCTGTAGTATTAACTAAACGACCATCTATGCTATAAACCATCTTGTCTGTATTCTTTTCAGGAGAATCAACTATGGTTTCAATGTTGGTTGTACCATCATTACCCTCAATTCCTAAAGAGATAGACTTCACTCGTCCTTGGGTTACAGCATCTTCCTTCAGCACATAAGCACGAAAAGCCTTTACCTGTCCGCCCTTAGTAGGACCAAAGGTTCCATTAGAGTTGAATGTTTCATATTCACTTCCCACACCTGTCATAGTTGTCAAAGCACCACCATAACTTACCTTTATATCAGTGTTCTCTGTCAGCAATCCAGAAGTACCATCCCAATCAAAGACACGAAGAGGAGTTGGCGTTCCATTCTGCATAATATCAGAATCCACCGTCATCAACTTGTTATTACTGAATGTCACGTCTGTCACATTATCCTTTAATTTTGCCACAAAAGGCTGTCCTGCAGATATACTTGCATCTTTATCAATCTTCTGCAACAACAATATTAACTTTCCGTCTGGCTTATAAAGTGCAGTTTGATTTGCCGTATAGACATTCTCAAATGCATCAGAAACTTCACTCAAGTTTGTATCGAATGGCAAGCAGAAAGTAGCGTAGCTGCCTGAAGTCATATTGCTACGATAATAAGTCAGACTACCAATAGGATAAGCACCTGCATCCAGTGATGCGTTTTCATCGGTCAGTCTTAACGCTTCTGGAGCTTTAAAATAACTCCATGGGGCTTCTGTATAACCTACGGCTCCTTTTGGGGTTACCAATGTTATCTGTGAAGCTAATGCTGGTTCACACAAATAATCATTACAAACGGCCGAAGATATAGGAATTTGTCTAAAAGCAGGAGCCTCAAGAGAGTTACATATAATACTTTTTAGAGTTTTGCATTGATAAAAAGCACCACTCCAAACAGTTTTTACACTAACAGGAATTTCAATACTTTTCAAAACCGAACAGTTAGCTACAAAATACGGAGGGACAATCTCAATATTGGAAGGTAAAGTTATACTTGTTAAAGACAAACAACCTGCAAATGCTTCAGAACCTAAAGATTCGATACTATTAGGTAACTTTACAGATTCCAAGCTTGTACATCCTTGAAAAGCACTATTACCAATACTCTTAATTTCCAAAGGAAATTTTATAGAAATCAATTTTGTACAATTCCAAAAGGCATAATCTGGTATAGAATAAATACTAGAAGGAATAACCAAACTAGTCAAACTACTGCATTTTTCAAAAGCATGATCACCTATCGAAGTGACACTGGAAGGAATATTTATGCTAGTCAAGCCACTGCAATTCCAAAAGGCATTACTACCTATCGAAGTAACACTGGAAGGAATATCTATGCTAGTCAAGCCACTGCAACCTGAAAAGGCATAAAAACCTATCGAAGTGACACTGGAAGGAATATCTATGCTAGTCAAGCCACTGCAACAAGAGTATCTATTATTAGTTGATTATCAGTGTTATACGCTTTAAACGGT